>ERZ781398.1127-NODE-1127-length-26067-cov-4.453445_pt1 | contig 26067 bp, 27 predicted proteins | sample MGYA00433077_ERZ781398 | MGnify/ENA primary metagenome ERZ781398 (study PRJEB29847, sample SAMN06458254) | wastewater metagenome | isolation source: Wastewater bioreactor | place: South Africa: Cape Town | study: EMG produced TPA metagenomics assembly of the... | reverse complement strand
CGAGTTTTTTTCATTGATCATACCGTTAAGATCTGGTTGACTGTCATGTGAATAGAAGAATCGATCACCGTATTTGAGAGCATCGAATTGTTGTTTAAGAAGACAACTGCTTGTTGGACCAACCAAACCTTCTGGCACAGGATCTTCCAAGTTAAGACCAACGAAAAGATCAATATCATAAATACTCCTACATAAACAAATTGATCCTATGCATGTTTTTTTTTATATTTTCAGCTCAATGACACTAACTTGTAATTCTTTTTCAAGAATTTAATACCATCATAATTGATTGTCGATCCGAAATCTTTGAAGTCATAGGCTTTTTTGCCTGTGCAATTTTGCCAGACTTTGACGAACGATTGAATACCATGTTCTCGTCCACGACAAATGTTAATAGCAGCTAAATCATTTCGCCATAATTGTCCATAACCATTTGTCGTTTCGAATAAACGATGATGAATTTGATGAGCAAAATTTCCATCAAAAGCAAAACCATAATCATAAAGTGAACCGCAGAGGATCGATTCGAGACCGTAGTTTTCAAAGCTAAACACGGGAGAAATGTGCAAATCTTATCGTTTATTTGATTTTGCCTTTTATTTACTCGTATGCATATTTGGCTTTGTTAAGAATGTCATGTAACCATAATTGATCGATACGTGTTCCGTCAGGTGTACAACGACTGAATAAATCTCGAACTAATGTATGTAAACGGAATGCAGCTGTTGCAACTTCATTGAAAACAACTGGTTTAACCTAAACAAAAATTCAAATCATAGAAAAACGGTCAATTCTCTCTCTCTCATTCTTTACATCTGCTGAATATTCAGTAGGTTTGAAGGCAGTTAGGATATTGAAGTCCAATGAATATCGTGAACCAAGAAGTGTGGGCAACCATTCGACGTAGACAACACGTTGGAAGTAGCTGGTGATAACTGTTCGAGTAAATTCATGAACTTGATTATCTCCAGAAAGTGGACAACTTTGTTTCAACAATTTAGCAAGATCATTATGTGCACGTAAAAACATTGTTTGAATACCAGTAAACAAAAGGTTGATCACCAAACGTGAATCACCACCAGCGAAACATTTGTGTTTGCTTGTTGCATCACTGCATGATTTACCTTCACGTTGAGTTGGTGGCATAATACGTGTACCGTATCGTCGAGTTGATTTCAATAAACCATCGTTATAACGTAAAGCTTCCGACATACGAACTGTACTACCGTAGACACCGGATAAATCGATAAAGTGTGTGTTTCCGTTTAATTGTTCTTTAACACCGAGTGAGCAAATTTCGTCTTTGAATGCTTGAGCTGTCATTGGAAAAGCCATACATTTTTGTCCGCCTAATGTCGGATCGTCATCGGGAATATCAATGATTGTACATTTGCTCTTCGAGTATTTTGAATCGCAAGTACATGATGAAATTGGTGTCGAATATGTGTCGGTATAAGGTACTGAAAGTGCAATATCATGTGCAATATATTGTCCGAAAATGGTGAAATGATTGTTGAAAAGTCGATTGAAGATCGGTTTTGAGCCTAATTCCAAACTAAGCTTACGGCATGATGGTAATGGACCACCTTTGACGGATTTTGAACGTGGTTCGCCAACGTAATCTTCGTAATTAGCACTGAATAAACGGCCGAAAGCTGTGTGTGAATTCCCTACGAATGGTTGTTCGAGATTATTGCAGAGACCGCTTGGCATTCGATGAAGACTTTTTGTTGAACAATCAACTTTGCTACGTTCTGTACAGAGTTTATCGGCAACATTGAATTTACTAAGAAAAGCGTCCCTAAAACACACACGCAAACATTTGTTAGACAAAACAAAAAAAACAGATTTTGTGTTCGTACAAAGCTTCAGGTGATGTGTCATTAAGATCACAAGCAAGTTTTGTCATAAGACCTCGAGTTAATTTGATTGCAGCTGCAGCAGCTAAATTTTTGCCATAACCATATGATCGACCATCGTAATCGTCATCATAACGATCATAATCGTCAATTCTGTCGTCTAATCAATGAAAAAAAAACAAACAAACTTATTTTAAAACGAAAATGAAATGCAATCGAATCTACAATTTTTCTTCTTGTAATTTGAATAATATTCTTTTTTGGCATCTTGTTCTTCTTCACGAAGTGCTGCATCGAAAGCTTTTTGTAAATTTCGTGATTGTAAAAAATTTGATCTTGAACCGGTCATCAGACATTGCGGAAATGGGACGACTCCGACATCTGTCTTTAAATCTGCTTTATTATCATCCTAAAAGAGAAGTTTTTTTGTTTGTTTGTTTTTTTTAAATTCATAAATTCTGTTTTTTTTTTCTTACAGTATCCCACCAATGTATCTGAAAATCAGAAGAAGAAGAATATTGAGCGAATGCTGCTGTCGCAAAAACAAATAATATTAATAATTTTATCATTTGCTTCCTAGAAAGAGAAAGAAAAAGCCACATCAAATTCTCGTTCGTTATAATTTTCAAATTCACGAAATAGCTCTTCAGTAAAAAAAAGTCGAAATGAATGTGAATGTAAACACTTATTATTGGTTATTTTATGTCCTCGATCTTCATCTCTTTCATCTTCGAGGTATATCTTTACAGAATGATATCATATATATATATATATGTACATATATATCTTCTGTAGAAACAACAATGACTGTAATCATCATGTCTATATTCTCTTTCTGATCAGTACCCTCGCTGAATTCAAAAACGATATTACATTCTTTTCTTTTAACTTAAACGACGATCTCGTCCATCGAACGCATTCTTTATCTATCCCAGGTCGAAAGCACCGGTTGAATTTATTCACTGTTGGCTTAAATTTATAGAGAAGAAAAAAAAGGAAAAAATATATAATTTTATTATTTGTAAATTCTTTCAAAAAATTAAAATGAGTAGTTTTGTTCGAACAATTGAAAAGAAATACTTAATCAATCAGACGTATTAAATATATATTTTTTGATTGCCATTAGTTCCTGTATCATCTTCGTTTTTCTTTTCAAAAAACGAGCGTCCTCTGTCAATGATAATTTCTAATGGTTTAGAAAATCTACTTATGAACATAAGGAAAACTGCATTAACGTGTTAGATATATTGACTGTTTATTTCAAGTCTTTATTTTCAATATTTCTCTGTTTCTCACTCTGTGTCTTAGTGGATTTTCAATCGAAATAAGATTTTCATATCTATCCCAATCCATCTCATCCCCTGTCTTGATATTCAATTAGAAGAAACATTTCAAAACAGACACACAGAAAAATGACATCATCCGATGATGATTATGGTCAAGCAACAAATAATAATAATTTAAACAATCGTCGTCTCAATAGTAATAGTAATAATCCGTATTCATCTGCATCCAATATTGAACTACGTTTATTAATGACTTCACGTGATGCCGGTGCAGTTATTGGTAAAGGTGGTTCAGCAATACAGAAACTACGTGCTGATCATCCTCGTACGATAATTCAAGTGCCTGATTGTGCATCACCTGAACGTATATTAATATTGAATGGCGAACAAGAGCAATGTTTCGATGCGTTAATTCAGATCATTCCAAACTTAATTGATAGTTCTCGTCTTTCATCATTCAATCGACGACGTAATCAACCTTCGAATACGAATTCAACCGATCAAAATCAAACGAATAATTCCGATGAATCGAATGCATCAGAAATTCGTCTTCTTATTCATCAAATCTATTGCGGCGCTATTATTGGCAAAGGCGGACAACATGTCAAAGAACTACGTCAAACACATAATCTTGACATTAAAGTTTTCTCGCAATGTTGCCCATTAAGTCATGAACGTATTATTTCTCTACGAGGCAAACTCGATGATATTATTGAATGTATTAAAAATATCTATAATGTTATGGCAACATCATCTCAACAACCACGAGGCTCGCCATTACTTCTCTATGATCCACATAATTTCGATCCTTATTCAGTCAATGAATACGGTTGGCTTGAGATTGAGAAAGGAAACTATTGAGTTTATGATTTCGTTTTCGATTTTAGGCGGTTTTCAACCACCAGGTGGAAATGATAATCGTGCGGGATATAATCCACGAATGACCTATCCATCGAATGGATCTCGAGGTGGCGGTGGTCGTTTCAATAACACTGCTTTGCTCACATCGACACGTGTATGTTCTTTTGCTTTTTCTTCGTCTTGTTTTATTCAAATTCAAATCTTCTCGTTTCAGGTAACTTTACCTAATGAACTTGTCGGAGCTGTTATTGGACCACGTGGCGCCAAAATTCAACAGATACGTCAAATAACCAACGCAAATATTATCATTGATGATCAAGCTATTCCAAGTGGCAATGGTAGTGGTGGTGGTGATCGAATCATTACTATTGAAGGCACACCGGAACAGATCAGTCGTGCTCAAACACTTCTTCAACAAGCTGTTCGACAATCTGGTCTTTGGCGACCTTAATCTTGTTATGTTTTTCTTCTTGTTTCTCTCAGTCGATAGTACGACAAAATATACTCATTTACATTCATATGTGCACTAAGTTTTTAACTGGTATTATTTCATTTTTCTTTTTTCTTCGTTTGTATTCGTATTGCTTTTCATTTCCTCTCGTTTCTTTTTCTTCTTATTCATTTCATGTAGGATGTTGACTGACCGACATTTTCTTTCTTTTTTTTTCTTTCCTCGCTTTTTATATAGAATTTCATTTCGATCTAGATTAACTATATCATACAAAACAAATGATCTCAATCGTTGTCGAATTCTTCGTCGTCATCGTCATTTGGTGATAATAAAATCGACGGCTTAAACAATTCATTTTCATCATCAACTGTCGGATCATCGAGTTCATTGAGTTCAAATGAATATTCATTCTCTGGAAGTCGATCGATCATATTTGCTTGATGAGTTTCAGTCAGATTTTTCACAGCCCAACCAATATAAATATTTTCAAAACGATGTTGATCACTAACAGTAACTGCTCCTAAAAAAACTCGAAGTTAGATTGTCAAATTGATGCGAAAGTTTGAAAAAAAACCTGGCCATCGATTCGATCGAATCGAAATGAATGTATGTTTCACATTGATTGACCATGCCGATTGTTGATCATCAATTTTTGAATCGTTGTCAATCGATACAGGATATTTTTGTTCATTTTTGATGTTACAATGTATCCAATATTGACCATTCGGCAAAGCAAGATCTTCGAATGAATTGGTCATATGATCGATTGTGTCTTCTTCATCATTTTTCGGTCGAATCTACACATGAAAACAATCATTTCAACTACTCATTCACTATTAAGCGAAACATACATGTGTTTCAGAAGTAATACGTTGTATTTGTGCGTGTAAAAGATGTTTTTCTACGCCTGGAAAACTTTCGTCATTCTTTACTTTTGCTTCGAGATCACCAGTGAAAAACTGTTGAATTCGATGCGAATACTCAATCTGTTCCGATGTCAACAATGGTAATTGTACAAATGATGATTGGTCAACTGAATCCTAATTTTAGTTTGATTTCAAACTTTCTTCAAGAATCTTACGTTCAGTTGTAACAAAGAAGATCTTCGGATTAATTTCATTTTCAAGCGACTCTGTTTCTTCTTCGACTTCATGTTGAACATATTCTGACTCAACTTCAAAGATATAATAATCATTTTGTAAACCAAAGATTTTGCCCCAAAAACGAAGTTTTTGTATATTTTCTTTTTCTTTCAATAAAGATCTCATTAGAAGCCAAATCCTGAAAACAAAACAACTGGATTTTTCATATGTACATTGAAACAATCGAAGAATACCAATAGATCTCATCTCGATTCAATCCAACATCAATCTGTTCGAATAAATAATGTACTTCTAACATATTCTTCATTACATCTTCGACGATATCCGTTCGATTCTAGAGAATAAACGACAGAATTTCAATTCAATTCTTTATTTCGAATTGTGTACTAAAAGAAGATTGAATTGTTTTTCGGAGATTTTATTCGACTCGATTGTCGGAAGAAGTTTTTCAACGAATAGACATGCATTCTTCGGTTGATAATCAAGCAGATAATTGACTGTTTTCGTTAAATATTCATACAAATTCTCATTAATCATTCGTTTGAATTCATTCGAATGTTTGTTATCTGTTTCAGAAATGAATTCCATGTACAATTCAGGATGCCAGATGACTTCACATTTGAATGTCGGTTGATTTTCATCGGTCATAATTGAATAGATTTGTTCCGGTGGAATTGTGATTGTGTCTTGTTCGTTGAGAGAAATCAGTCGATCACCTTCACGAATCTTTTTTTCATACCAAATACTATGCGGATCGATATTTTTGAATAAATAAACGAAAACATTTCGATTTTCATAAATCAAACGTATTTGATAAGATATTAGAGTTGTTTTTGAGTTTGTTTTATTGGAAACATCGATTACAATCTGTTTTCGAACTTGATTCAATGGTAATTGAATCGATTGTCGAGTTTTCAATTCAATCGATCTACTGTCAATCTCCATGAAATCAACTCTTGAGTTTCTAAGGACAATAGAATTAATTAAACATGTGATTTCGATTGATTTATTATTGAAACGAAAAAGAAAAACAACGAACAGACTTTTTCTACATTTAAAAAAATACGAAAGTCAGAAGACTAAAATACCGCTGAGTTATGTCTTGCACCGTTGGATCAAGGTGTTATATTCATATGTGTAAGAATAATACAAGCAGCATCACTTCGACCAATTTGATTGAGTACATTGATCATATGAACAAGTGATTCTTGTCGAGCATTCCAAACAGTTAATAAATGTTCAGTTGGACTTGATTTACTTGCGAAATATTGAAGATAACTAAACAACAACAAAGAGTACTTTTAAAAGAAAACGAATCGAGAAATATCAATTGACGTACTTTATGCCGAGTAGGTTACTTGCAAACATTCGCCAATCATTGCCCAACGTTGTTGGAGGATCGAGAATTTGACATAAATGTTCTCGAAGAGCTTTTGGTAATCTGAAAAAAAAAGAAACAAAGATTCAATACAGCCGATCTTTAGCAATAAATCTACCTCGTTATTTTCTCGGGACTTCTCGGATAAAATCGATGTTGAACGACAGAATTCTGTTGTAACTATTCAATAAAATAGATTAGAGATTTAACGAAAAATCGACATACTTGAGTTGTATTGACAATCAATCGTGTATGTAACGCATAATCAAGTAATTTCGGTTGATAGACATTGATATGTAGAATAAATTGTTGTAGAACGAAATTTTCATTGATCGGTAAATGAAAAACAAAACATTATCGATGGATCTGATTTGTCCAGAATAATTCAAATGGTATATCTTTATAACCAAGATTTAATCTCGATGTTGGCGATAATTCTAAATCAAGATTGAAACAAATCTGTTCGTTGATATTCGATAGAAGATATTCGTTTGGTTGATCGCAGAGATAAGAATTCAATTGAAATTCTTCGTTTAAACAACGTTCATACGCGTCTGAAGTTCGATCGAAAAATCGAATTCGTAACGAAGATTGATTGTAAAAACAAGCGATTTGATAGGATTTCAATGCTTGTTGATACGATTCACATTCGCCTGTGACAACATAGACGCCCATCGATTCAAGTAGAATTACACCTTGTTGATCTTTATGAAATTGTAGATAGACAGGCGTTGAAATATTCTCTTCGCCAACTGTTAATATTGTTTTCCATTGAAATAACTCGTCGGCATACATGAGATGATATTTCCATGATGAATTTAATTGTGCTGTATGTTCGAATGAAAGAACAATTGGCTTAACAAGCGTAATATCCGATGGACCGATAAGAATCACTGGTGATAAACGTGTTTGATTCGAATTTAATATTGGCATGTGATTATCAGTATATAAAATTGCAAGATAGATCAATTGATCATCATCAGATAGAACAGCATCTTCGGGTATCGTTAATGATATTCCTGTATGAGCTATTTCGATAAATGAACTCTTTCGATTGAGTATAGAAATTGTCAGATATTTAAAATCGAGATTATCTGGCAATGAACGAAGAATTTTCTCGTATGAATTAGTTAAATGACTTGTATTCGATGATAATTTCGAAGGTGATTCGCTCAGATAAAGAATTTTGTCTCGTTCAAATGCAAGTTCCGAATGAGTTAATGTTATTGAATTATTCGATCGTGTTGATGTTGTATCCTGTTGTATTGTATAATAAAACGGATAATCATTTGTTTCAATATGACATGTGTTACATGCTGTTTTTGTTGATAAACCTATAGACGAAAAAAACAATATATGCGTGACATTTTCTCATTAGGTATTCATTCGAAATGATTGTTCACTTATTGAACAAATTAATGCACATGGTGCAGTAACTTCGAACTAAATATTCAACTCGTTAATCTATCAAGTGTCCGGCTGCTGCTGGGCGTGTAACTTCAATTATCTCGGTGGTAGTTCTATTCGATTTGCATGCATAGAAATGATTCAGCTGTTACTTATTGTACCTTTTTTTGTTGTTAAATGTCGTCGTCGTCGTTGTCGTCGACAACGATAACAAATAAATACTGTAAATAAACTTAAGAAAAGTAAAACAACCGAACCAATACCAATCGAAGGATAAACAATTGATGAACTGAGATGATTATTATGCATTGGTTCCAATGAACAAATTGTTTTTTCACATGAACGAGTTTCGATTAAATTCTCGCATGAACCTTGTAGACATTCACGTGTTCGTTGAGATACACAATCAAGTCCACGACAGGCTGACCAATCGGACCAAGTCGAATAGATTTCCTTTTCAGATTTTTGCTCGATACAAGACACTTGACATTCTCTTTCCTGCATTTGATCGCCATCACAACCCAATCGATTGTTAATTGTTGGAGGATTCAAACAAGTTCGCACACGTCGTTGACGACCCGTACTGCAAGGTACTCCTTTACATTCCGAAAATGGTTGCCAATCAGACCAACCACGATCATCTATTCAAATAAACAAAAAAGTTGAAATGAATCCGAATGTTTTTTTCGTGTTACCGTGAACAACTAGTTCGGCAGCGTCACTCGAATAACTGCCTGCAATATTCGTTGCCGTACAGGTGTAATTTCCTGCATCGGCTCTTTGAATTTGTGCAATTAAAAGCGAATTTTCATTGGACAAAATTAAACGACCGTTACGATTGATTTCAACAGGTTGATTATCTTTCATCCAAATTACCTTGCAAAGCAAACAAATAAAAAATAAACATCATCCTTCAACTCGACAGATCAATATATAAAAATGAGTTTTCTCTTTTCTCCTTATGTATTCTATTAACCTCCATATGTCTCTTTCCAAGAACGATAATGATCTATTTATTTATATCTGTATGTGTGTGTGTAAGAGAAGATATCGAGCTGAATAATATTTGAGGATTATATAATCATACTTTTGGATATGGATTTCCATGCGGTGGACGACATCGCAATTCTGTTGATTTGCCAATGACACTGTCGGTTTTCAATGGTTCCCATTCGAATGTTTTATCAAGATCTAAAGTGAAAATGCGAGATTAAATATTTATTTCGATATGTCAACGAATGAACATGTGTTTAATAAGCGGTCTAAGCATTTAATGATTGATCATCTGACATCTGAGAGAATGACTAAAGTCAAACTACTCATAGATTCTCTTTGGTTAGACCGTCAAGGTTTTAATGAGTACATTAAGAAAGTAAATGACCTTGAACATTAAATTAGAAAGATTGTTTGTCATCGTTTCGAACCGATTATTGGATACGTTCGCTTATTAGTACGAGAGTAGTAAAACAAGCAAAAATGTCAATTTATTCATGCAAAACGTTTTTCTTCTAGCCTTGATTCGACCTCTCATATTCTTTGACATTGCCATTGAATCGTTTGGCTAATCTTCAACTTATCAGTGTATATACTCACAGGCCAATTCAATAGTGACTATTCGAGATTTAAGTGTTCCACCTGTTGCAGACCAAGCCTGGCAAAAGCATTTCAACGTATTGGAATCCATTTGATCGCTTGTTAATTGAATTTTCGTGATAATAATTAAATTTCCTTTTTCCTTTAACAAAGAAAAATCGATATTCAAAATGAAAAGAAAATCTTCAATTTTTAATCAAATTTACATCCGTGTCATTCGATTTGAGATGTTCTTGTTCAGGTACCCATTTATTATCACAATTGAAAAATATCTGTCGAGCATGTATAGCTTGACATTGAAGTTGTACAGGATGATGTTCAAAGACAAATGAAGATTTAGGTTGGAGAATAAATTCGGGTTGTTCTATAAACGGTTGCATTGCATCTAAAACAACTCTTCAGACAGACACACTGCCGTTTAATGCATGTATACTAACACTCATGTTCGGTCCTCTTCTCTTTCTCTTTCTCTTCCTCTCCTTTCTCGAGAGAAAGAGAAAGAGAAAAAAGAAGAAGAAGAAGAAGACGAATATGTAATATTTAATTTTCAAGTAGTTCTTCAATAAAACAACAACTGAAAGAATACATTTACCTGTTCAAATTACACGGATGTTCGTGATCGATCAGTGTCAAATAGAAGAAGAATTGTTCAAACTACGTGTCTGCTATTTGATATGAATAGAAAACGAGTCTAACCTAGTGAATAATTAACTCTCACTCAACGATATTAACCAGAGATGGCATGCCAGTTGTGTTTATACGCTTGCTTGAGTTTTTACTTCGCTTTTCTTTTGAAGAAAAACGCTTTTAAGATAACGATATCTTAATTGACATAAAGGGGGGAAGTTCATGAAACATAGACACAAATCGAACTCGAGAACTATTATTGACTAATGATACCCTAGAATAACAAATAAACTATTGCATAGTTGAGCATGCGACTACATCCGTAGAATATATTGCTTCCTTAAAACAAGGTCGTTTTGGATCATCACACACACATATACACACACGGTCTCACCCTCTTTCTTTCTAAGTATTCGTATACGTCAATGATTGTCGATCATTACCACACACGCAATATTCTCATGCAAGGGCATATGAACAATTAACATGAAAACATAACTTGCTTATTAATGTAATGGAAGTTCAGTGTGTGTGTTCTCGTTTAAAAACATGTTCAAAGAAGTGTTAATCAGTTCAGTTTTCTTATCTCTCACCTGCTTTCACGCAAGTGAGAGAGAGAGAGAAAGACATTTCTTTGTCTTTTTTTCGACGTGCTTTTTATTTCATTTGACAATTTTGGATCTGACACGCGTGTCAATCAAATAAAACAGCGCATTCTCAAGAGATGTGATCATCTCTCATGTACGATTTAAATAAGTACATGCGCTTCAATTACATATACATATACAATTTGGTACCAATAGAAGAAGAAAAAGAAAATGTTGACGTAATTCTTCAAGATTCAAAAGAAAAAAAAACGACTTGATTCGCTATTTTCACAGTCTCATCCGCCCTTCCTGTCTTTGTCTTTACGTAATCAGATAATCAAGCAAATAACAATCGATGCAAAAGAAGGATATTAAATATTAAAAGAGAGAAAAAAAATGATCAGTAGGTGGCGTATTCTAGCGTTAATTTATTATCTCTTTCATCAACACAATTGCATCATTCACCTGTTTCATAGTCGACAACATCATATCACTAGAAAATGATATGAGAACATTGTTCAGCTGTTGAGAATATGCATATTATGTATGGTCTTTATCACTTGACTTTCGATAGATAGAAGTTAATGTTAACGCAACGGAGATTATTGTCTAATTAAATAAAAGAAGGGCACAACAGCCGGCGATTAAATAAGATCATTTTTTTTTGTATTCGAAAGTTTTTTTTTCTTCTTCTTCTTTCTGTTGTTGTCTCGTTAAATACGAGACGACTGAATGTCTAATCAACAAATCATCATCATCATTAGTTCAATTCAATCGTTCTCTTCTCCTTTCTTCTCTCGCTATGCGAGATAATCTAAGTAGCTTAAGTTATGAACGTGATTTGGAATTGTTATTTCTATTGATAAAGAATACTCAACATCAATGTTTATGCAAGAAAACATTCGTCCAGACAGAAAAGTGAGGAGATTAGAGATGATTTGTGGCAATATGATCTGATATACGTAGAAATGAAAAGTTCTTCTATATGATTTTTTTTATGAAGAAAACTTCTGTTTATACTGAACGTTATCCAAAATGCCAAAAGAAAGGAATGTTTAATTTGAATTTACAAAATAAGATAATCTATTCTTGTCTTTGAGTAAATAGAGACATTGTCTCGATGTCGTTAGTAAAGCGGAAGACATTGTCTAATTACTATGCAATCGCATCATTTGCGCTACGTCTCCGACGCAATGCAATTCAATTGAATCACTAATGATAAATCGAAATATTCGAGAAAGAAATGATCATGAAAATCTTCCTCAACATCAACAAGACAAAGTCAATTATTTTATTTGCTGATAAAAAAAAAGAAAGATTACAATTTGATTTCTTCAGAGTATACAGTTCTGGATAGTTTAAGTATAAAATTAAGGAATAATATTCTCAGTGCACAATCCAGAATGATCAATACAGTTACTCTGATGGTACAAAAACGATAGCGTATACAACCATTTTGCACAGTTTTACGGTCGTGCTAATTCGACTTTGAACATGAATGAGAATTTAAACACTTTTGAGAGATTTGACTGTACTAGCAAAATCCCAAAAAACACAAAATTTTTTTAGTATTCATAATTTTTTAGGGTATCGGCTAACTTATAACTTCAATGTTTTGTTTTGTCGAGTTTGTTTTTTATCTTATCAACTATGAGTCAAGCACACATTTTCTAAAGATAGATTCACAAATGACACGATTTGAAGATCTATCAAATGAAATAATCATCGAATGTTTTCGATATTTTCATGGAGTTGATCTTTTACTTTCGTTTGATCAACTCAATTATCGTTTCAATCAACTTGTTCGAGCAATTCAACGATTATTCATTGATTTCGATGATGCAAATCTATCGAAATTTAATCGATTTTGTCAAAAATTATCATCGAATCCTGAATTAAAAGATCAAATCTATTCATTGAAATTATCAAACCGATCGATGTCTATCTATCTGTTTCTGTCACGTTTTTCATTGGATTCATTTGCCAATCTTCAATCATTAACCTTGATTCAACCTCAAGACTTGGATATATCGAAATTAAAAGCAAATAAATTATTTTGTTCTCGTTTATCAAGTCTTCATTTTATTTGTTCCGAAGATAGATATATGAATATTAAATTAATAAGTTTCTTAGGCTCAGACGATGATATCTTCATGGACAACAAACATATTTTTAATCTTTCATCGATTCAAACATTAACAGTGTACAAGTGTTCTTGCGGTGAATTGCAACAAATACTTCAAGAAGCACCGAATCTAAAATGTATCGAGATACAAGAATTTTATGTATTTTCTCGATATCATTGGCACACAGAAACAACGGAAAATCTTAATGATCAATATCAACATATAAACCTGGTTCAATTAAAAATTTTAAGCTGTCCCTGTTATTTAACACCAAATAGTTTCAAAATTGTGTTCAAACAAATGCCAAATCTACGAAACCTATCGATTTGTTTAAACAATTGTGCGACGACCGATAATCCTAATGACTGGCAACAGATGATAACTGAATTCTTACCCAATTTGAAAGTGTTTCATTTTCATTTCGCTTATCTAAAGCACTTATTTAACGAAAATGTTTATAAACAGTATCAAGCTGATTTTTGGACACGAGAACATCAATGGTATACAGACTGTCTTGTTCGAGGAAATCATATTTCTATTTCCACGTTGCCATACTTAAAAGAAAGATATATACTACCATCGATTCTACACCGATGTTCTGATGGAAATATCAAAAGATTTGTTCGAGTCAAGCATTTAGAAATAAAATCAAACGAAAATAATCAAGATTATTTTCCTCATGTTGAATCAATTATATTTAACGAACAATCGGTAGATCGCATTGAAACAATTGTCAATGAGCTACCATTGATGATCAATATGAGAAATTTGAAAAGTTTAATCTTTTCATGTCAATTTCGATTGATAAACTCGTCTGTTCTATTGGCAATACTTAAACAAGCACCAAATATTTCATTTTTTGGGAGCAGTTATGATTTTCTAATGCGAATACTCGACAAAGACAAGGACTTGTGTGAACACTTGCATAAAATGATTAAATCACTCGAAGTCTACATGTTTCCACGACTTTTACTGGCAAATGTGTATCGAATGAATCTATTTTGGGAAGTATTTTCCGATGTTGAACAACTTACATGTGAAATAGACAAGGCAGACGCAGTTAGATTTTTATTTGCGCATTTGACTAAGCTTATTCGTTTAAAAGTGTTGGCCGATATCACTTTGCCGGACTTGAATACAGCTATAATTGAATACGCAAATATATGTCGTTTAAATATTCATATAACAAACTCTACACTATATGATTATGCTGAATCTTTGATATGGATCATTCGAGATACCAACTAAATCTATTTAATACTTTTGCAATAAACAAGATTTTTTATCTTTCATCTATTGAAATATTGGATCAGATAGTGATTCATCACATACGAAACAGTGGGAAAATTTCAAATCATTGAAAGGAGAGAAGAAAAAAAGAAACGCCTCTATATATATATTGTATATAAATATCGAATATTACTCTCATATTTTTCGCAAGAATATACAAGTACGAAATACATGGCTATTTCGTTGGATTCAATGGAATTATCCAATAGTATCATTGTAGAGCAAAATAATCTACAAGAAATCATCAACGAAATTGTAAATTGTCTATTGGAAAATGGTCGACAATCATTGACAAAATATGAATAAAGCATTACACCAAGAATTTATAAAGAAATAATGATTGACGATGACAATCAGCTAATTTTGTCATTGAATAAATATTTCGAAAAATTATTTCAAGCATTGCGTGAATATTTTCGGTCGAATGTATTTTCATCCCTTAAAGAACTCAAAATCCGAGAACACAATAACTTGTATGAGTCAATCTTGGATAGTGTTGCTGAATATGGTTGGCTCACTGATTTAAAAAATGTCGAAGATAATTTGACACCGAAATCTTATAAACTATTGTTGGAGAAACTTTCTTCTTTTTATAAAAGTCAAGGTAACTATAATGTTTATTTATTGAATGGGCGTGTATCGAAGTCTAATTTAGATAGTAGTGGCGACTGTACCGAAAGAGAAAATGCAGAATATATCGCGTATATTGAGAGCATAGGATATGTGATTAGGGCTTCATCGAGGCCCGTCTAAATGAATGGAAAAAGTATAAAGTACGACTTGTTCTAATTGGATCTCCCAGCCAAGGTAACAATTAATTAAAAGTGATCGATAAAATCTCAAATATTTTGAAAATATTAAGAAAGTGACTAAAGACGAGATCGATATTAAACAATATGGCTTGCAGAAGAACTCGAGCACATGGAAAAACCATTTTACTGCATTCGAACCAAAATTGATCAAAGTTTAGAAGATCGTAAACGTAACTACCCAAAGGAATATGATGAACGAAACACTCAACAAAAAATACGCGATAATTGTCATATTCAACTCGAAGAAATGCAGAGAGATAAAACCAACAGTTCGAATAGATCGATTTTAAAAGTATTTTTGATCAGTAGAAAATTGGATTGTACTGATAAATGGGATTTTCCTTTAATGATGAAATCATTAACAAAAGATCTACCGTTCAAGGGCGGCGAAACGCTGTAAAATTAGGTGAGACTCAAAAAAAGTCAATGTCGTACTTTAGAAAATTTTGAAAATAAACAAAGTGTTTAAAATATAAGTACTGTAGATATTTTTTCATTAATCAAAGGATCCAAAAAAGTTTGTCTAAATTTGTCGAAAACAAAGATTAATTATAATTGTTTGACTCTGATTATTATGTCATTTAATTGTTCTTGTTTTCAAAGAATAAGGAATTGAATCAAGTGTGTAGATTCTACATGTCTTTCATTTAAGAAAGAGTCGATAAATAAATGAGAGAAGATACGAATACTAATTTTGGCTGTTGAATATTATGACGAAACAAGAATTTACCTTTTCAAAATATGTCAATTATTTGATTAGACCTGTCGAAATCATCAATAGAAATATAGTTACTGTTTCATTTATTTTCTCATACAGTATGCAATGAGCTAAAAATAAATATTTATTACTCTTCAGTTGCATCTTATCTGAGTAAATATTTTTCATTTTTTTCTTCTTTTACTTCTATAGAGAGGAAAAAAAGACATTTATCTTCACTTCCGTCCATTTTATTGTCAATCATAAAACAATCACCGTTGCATGTAGAAATCTCTATCGAATAAGCAAAATACGTTTGATTATTTTATTTATAGAATATCCAGTACAGGTCATTGCAAAATCTACTATGAGTGAACATCCTGAAAACGGAAAATCGGTCGCTGACAAGACAATACCAATTCCGGAGAGAAAGAATAGAGCCAGTGACAAAAAGTCCGATCTCAATTTCTTACAAACCACTAGTCAATTAAAAAATGATGAACCTGCTCGACTAACATCAAGTAATTTTATGTCAACTCGTTCGGAAAATAGAATTGTCTTAGCTACTGAGCTTACTCCTGATGATTGGGAACAGGTTTTTGAAAACTGTAATCTTCGTTATGGTATCAAAATGGATATGAAAAGGCTACATCGTGCTCACAAACCCCTATTTCAATTCAAAACAGATAAAAAAGTTGTCTTTCATCTTAACGATGGATCAAGCACTGCAGCATATCTCAGAACAAAAGAAATGGATAGTTCTTTTGTTTCCAGTGATTTTTTTGATGGTGAAATTGGTTGTTCTTGTCCTTATGTTGGTATTGGTGTCAGTGCCGATTACTTGAATAGTGAAGCAGCAACAAATGTAAACAGAAAAACATATGTCACATACTGTTATAACTTTCCACGCGCAGATCTATTCATTGATACTTCTGATCTTGAACCAACCAATGAATTTATTGAAGCTATTGATTCTGTTTTATCAATGTCAACATTAAACCAACAAATCAGTCAACTAGAAAAAGTTCTTTCGGAATATGGTCATGTATATCCATCTTCAGTTGTATTAGGCGGCCATCTTTATCATACAGAAGAATACGAGAATAAAGAGAAAGCGGAAGAAGCACGAAACCGAATCGCTGCTGATGCTTCCTTCAGTCCATCATTTCTTAGAGGATTGAAAATTGGAGGTGGTGGTGGTGAGCACGAGGAGCGATCACAAACTAAATCATCTGAACGAAGTACGTCGTTCACATACACAGCAGTGGGTGGTAATACATTACTTGTTCACGATGCTGGATGTTGGGCAGCGAGTGTAGCAGAACCACGCTTGTGGCGTGTTATTCAACAAGATGAATACCGATCTGTGATTGAACTGCTCGATGAAGAACGACAGACAAAGCTTAGAAAAGTCCATGATCATTTTCTTTCGAAGAATCCTCATCTTAGTAAGTATTTTTCTATGATATTAAATTCCACTTTCTCTCATTGCATAGAAATCATGCAAATTTTCATCAAAACTCTTTACTGGAAAAACGATTCTTTTGAGAGTTCTACCAAATGATACAGTATTATCCGTCAAAACCAAAATACAAGAGAGAGAAAATATTCCAACTGATCGACAACGACTCGTCTTTCATAGTCGACAACTTGAAGACAATCAAACGTTAAATAACTGCGATATTCAAAATGGATCTACTCTCCATTTAGTTCTTCGTTTGCTTGGTGGCATGGACACATTCGTGAAAACCTATTTTTACGAGTAATTGACGTGAAGATGGTGGAATCTTCGATAGTTATGGCATTAAAAAAATATTTTTCTTGTATAATAAATAAATTAATCAAGAAGCTGAATGCTCAACAAAAATCAAAAGTCTAATCATAAAGTAAACAAACATGTTTCTCGAAGCAATACGTAATAAAATAAAAGTTCAATTGAACATTCCGTTTATCTTATCATATATGCATATTGTTTAAACGTGATTGTTATATTCGAAAAAAGAAAAAAACATTGACAAACATGCTTTGATAGGGGTGTGTTTACAATAAAACGAAAGATAAGAAATTAAACTTTTGGAAGAGAAAAAGCTAAGGTCAAAGTACTAAAGCATATATAAATTTAGTGCAAATTTTTATTCGAGAATTCAGGAAAGAAGGAGAATGATATAGGTGTCAGCATGCAGATTTTCGTCATTTGTTTACTTCGAAAACGAACTATAAATACGATCTTTAATTTTTCTTTTCAGTTTATTCATTTCTATCGTCGTTATAGAATCTAACGTTTAACCAATGGTAAAAGTGTTGTTTTTTGTCTGTTAAAAAGAAAACCTCGACTTGTTTTTCTCTTAGACAATCGGAAAAAGTATTCAAGCATTCGATCACATTACCCTCTGGGTTGGCAATGCACTTCAAGTAAATCTAGAAAATTCCAATTATTTTTATTTTCCTATCTGTCATTTAAAGGCATCGTCATGGTTCTGTCTTCGTTTCGGTTACGAACCGTATGCCTATCGTGGCCTTGAAACCGGCTCTCGTGATATCGTTTCACATGTTGTTAAACAGAATAAAATCTTCTTAGTTTTTCAATCACCTTTATTACCCGATAATCACGAATATGGCGCACATCTTACTCGACACGGCGATGGCGTTAAAGACATTGCATTTACTGTCGATAATCTCGATAAAGTTGTCGAGCAAGCACGTGCCAAAGGCGGCAAAATTGTGAAAGATATTTGGACGGAAACCGATGAACATGGTTCAGTTCGAATGGCTTGCATTCAAACCTATGGCGATACGACACATACATTGATTGAACGAGGCGATTATGCCGGTTTATTCTTGCCGAATTATCGTGAACATCCATTGAAAAACAAAGATCCTCTTTTACAAAAATTGTAAAACAAAAAATTTTGAATTGTTTTGTTTTTCTCTAGTATTTATTTATTTTAGACCGGATGTTAAACTTGATTTTATTGATCATATCGTTGGAAATATGCCTGATAATGAAATGGAAAATACCACACGATGGTAATTGAAACTCGAATTGATGAAATAAAGATTCGATTGGATTGTTTAGGTATGAAAATACGCTTGCATTTCATCGTTTTTGGTCAGTTGATGATAGTGTTATTCATACACAATATTCATCTCTTCGTTCGATTGTTGTTTCCAACGAACAAGAAACAGTCAAAATGCCGATTAATGAACCAGCATCCGGAGAAAAGAAATCACAAATTCAAGTAAATCAAAAAGTTCTCTTTTCAATTCATTTGTTTCTGTGCTTAGGAATTCGTCGATTATTATGGTTCATCAGGTGTTCAACATATCGCTTTGAATACATCGGATATCATCACAGCTGTAACAAGAAAACAAAATTCTTTCAAAAATTAGATTCATTTATTTTATTCGTTAGGTATCCAATCTTCGTGAACGTGGCACACAATTCTTAGAAGTACCAAATGCCTATTACACCGATCTTCGTGAACGACTCAAACACTCCAAAGTTAAGATCACTGAAGATTTATCAACGGTAGATAAAAAAAGCAAGACAATTCATCGAATTTCGAATTCGTTTATTTTCAGATCGAAAAATTACATATCTTAGTTGATTACGATGATAATGGTTATCTTTTACAAATCTTTACAAAACCAGTTGAAGATCGTCCGACATTGTTTTTCGAAATCATTCAACGTCATAATCATAGTGTAAGTGCAGTTGAATTTTTTTACGGAAACAAACAACTGATTCGAGTTTTGTTTTAGGGTTTTGGTATTGGCAATTTCAAGGCTTTATTCGAAGCTATCGAACGTGATCAGGAAGCAAGAGGAAATCTTTAATTGTTCGCTTGTTTTTTTTAAATAAAGAAAAAAAAAAACCTTTTTTTAAACTAATCAAAATTTCAATTTATTCAAGCGAGATTAACATAACAAAATTCATGAAATACAAATCTACATTCGGACCAAAATAAAGCCACCAATAATCATAGCGATAACACCAAAAGTTATCTTTGGTGCGCTTGCTGAGTTGCATAAATCATTGTCACAACAAAGATTAGCCATAGCTCCATGAGCGTTGATCTAGACAAAATATTTCGAATAAGATATTTCGAAAAATAGATCAAATAGTTACTTGAGCAGTGCATCGCTCTTTGCCACAGCCTCGGCTGACGCCCGTAGGTAAGGCTGTTTTATAACATCGATCTTCGTCGGAATTGCAAGTGACGATCTTATCAGCTAATTGTGGGCAATTAGCACTGCAGAAATCGTGTGAATAACATTGGAGTGCTAGAAAATTCGCAGAGAATTTTGGTTTACAGATGAAAATCTTGTTTTACCTTCGTTGAAAGCAACACAGCCGAGAAGAACAAGAACGATAATAACGAGTGATTTCATTTTGATTTGATTGAAGTTAAAGATACGAATTTAATCTTTTATTTATAGTCGGATGAAGAGAGAGGGAGAGAAGGGGAGAAAGTGCTTAACCATATCGTCTGATATGTCTCTGGGTGGAAACGGGGGCATCGAGTCGACAAACAATAGACGTACGCTCGTATTTCGTTTCTTTCGTCAGTTTTATTTTCATGTGATTAACATAGTACATACGTATATTTACGATAAAAATTTTAAAAAAATTACATCAATCAAATGCACAGATAAACTTGCCAAAATAATCGATATCATTGTTTGAGTTTGCATTGAAACAGCTGAATTACAGAGATTAGTTGAACAACAGATACTCGCTGTGCCCATAAGACCTGTATCGACTTGTACGGTACAACGATAATCACCTACAATGATTAAAATCATCATAGAATTAAACAAAAATTTTCTTCTTTTCCTACCACAACCACGTTTAACACCGAGTGGTGAACTTAATTTCTAAACGATAAAATCTGAATCTTTTTTTTTCTTTCTTTTGTCAATAATTGTTCGTACCCAACATTTACTGCTCTCAGACGCACATTGTACTTTACTCGATTCTAATCTTGGACATCCGCCAAGACAATAACCATGTTCATAACATGTTAAACCTTAATATAACAAATCAATTCACTATTAAAATCAATTCTTTTGTCTTACCGTAACTCAATTCAAAACATAGAATTTCGATGAAAAAAACTGTAAGAAATATTTTTGTATTCATTTCGACCAACGTAGAATCTTTCTGTTTCGTAAAAGGACAACGGTTTGTCTTGAATGTCAGTATAAAAAATATTCATTCAATCAAACTTGTTTTTTGTATAGGTCAAATATAATCTTTATTTGAATAATCATTGTTTCTTTGTCATCGGAAATGTCATGTGCAATTACATTTGACTTTTTTTTGTATGAAAAAAATCTTCGCAAAAAATTACAAATTAAAAAAAAAACAACTGAATTCATGAGTTCGATGGCGGCTGAAAACTGTGTGGTTGTACACCAGGAATGAGTTGTCCGTTGTGATAGACACAATTTTTATCTTTAGCATAACCTTTTGTTAAGACTTCGAATGAAAACGAATGAGCATTGGGTATGGAATGACCCATATAAAAAACACGAAAGATATCTTTGCCATAACCATGACCTAAATTAGTGAAATCAATCCATCGTGCATCGGATACATATTGATCACCGAAGAAGACCTTGAAATCTTGAATATCATACGATGGAATCGATGTTGATGATTGCGATTGAGAAGGATAGCAGGAATTTAGTGATGATTGAGATTGTACACGTTCGATAATACGTCCATGATGGAATACATGAAAACGATCTCGAGCATAATTATTCTGTAAAACTTGAAAGGAATATGAATCAGCTTTATCCAGAAGTTGACCCTTGAAAAACACATGTTGACTATCTTTACCTTGAAAATGAAGAATTTTCAATTAAATATACGAATTCGAAAAGAAAATATTCGATAACAAACCGTAACCTTGACCTAAATCTTGAAAATCTGACCATCGAGCATGGGGCACATATTGATTATTAAAGTAGACTCGAGAGTCTCGAACATGATACGATGGTGTATTACTAGCCATGGATGAATAAAACATTCGTATGTTTTACCTATGAATTGGATAAGATGTCAGTAGTGAGCATTGAACAAGTTCTTTTCTTTTCTTTTTTTTATTACTAATTGTGTTTGCCGTCAAAGAGAAGATGAACAGGTATTTATACGGATGTATTTCACTTTGCATGCGTATGTTGAAGAAAATCAATCGACATATTTACTAGAGATGCTTAAATTAGCTATAAAACATTCGGAGAGAAACATCATGTGGGCGACGACGCAGGATTGTTCAAGGCAATTTCACTGCACACCTACAAAAGTAAATACAAGTCGTTGCGCGTGGAAGAACTGACATACAAGAGGAAAGAAAAGAATAACGCGGAATGTCAGAGAATATATGTCTCGTCCGTCTTTCTGCATTCTATTATCATTAATTACTGATTAGAAATGCTCTTTTCTTTTTGTGTTGTCATGATTTTAAGAGATAGACAGCGCGTATCGAACTCACATTTTCGGTAATAGACACGTAGTGTCATCTACTTAACATTTGTTCGATTTGTTAACTGTACGAACCCATTATCGAAAAGAAAGGAAATCTTCGTCGTTTTATTTTTCATTTGAAAATGTTAAAACGATTTTGTATATCTGCGATTGCTAATCATCGATTATTATCTTTAACATCGATTTTAAATCGACAATCTGTGAATTTTGATCATCAAAAAGTTCGATTTAATCGATATAAAACGAGAAAATCAATTGATGACGATGAAAATGATCTATTCGCTGAAGAAAAAGATGATCTAACAATGCTTGGAACAGATAGAAAAGCTTTGTCTCACTCATCAACAACTCCAGCTCAACGATCAACACCAACTGCTATTTCCGTTTCAAAGAAAACCGACATGTACAATGTTCTTTTTCTTTGCTCTCTTCTTTTATTTGTCATCTTCTGTCTTCTAGCTTAAACATTCCACTTGAAGTCTTAATTAAACCCGACCTACGTGATTTATACACGGACGAGGAGATTCATCAATCATTAGAAGTTTATATAAACGAACTCTCGCCATCAATTCGCCCGTTTACATTTGATTTAGCCTATTTAATCAATGAATCAGCAACGTTAAAACGTTTTATTGAAATGGGTGTTGATGTTTATCGTTGGAATCAGCCGAATGCGAAAGCTAAATATATTCTTACGCTCGATTTCGAACGTGACTGTTTGCATCATTTAGTTTTTCTCAATGGTTTAGGGATTAAAAATAAAGATCTCAGTCAATTTCTTAGCTATAATCCTTGGATATTCAAAGAAACACTCGATGATTTAAATGTTCGAATAAATTATCTCGAAAGTAAAGGTTTTACACGCGACGATATTCGTGATATATGCATTCGTGCACCCTATCTACTCAATCTAAGTACGAAAATAATCGAAACAAAATTAAATTGGTTCGAAAAAAAATTTCAATTAACTCATCAAGATATCATTGAATTCACTGTACGTGCACCTAAACTTCTGACGTTGCCATTACAAGATATTAGTGATACGTATTTCAAAATCAATAAACATCTTGCATTTGAACATTCACAATTGAAACAAATCTTTCGAAGTTATCCGAAATTATTCATCTATGATTATAAATTAATCGAATTGAATTTCGATTTTCTTTTCAATGAAATGAATCTTTCACGGGAACGTTTACTTGATTATCCTCCGATACTCAAACAAAGTTTTCAACAATTACGAACACGTTGCTTATATTTGAAATATCTTCAACGACAACAATTCGATCCAACGAAACCGAATTTTATTTCATTGAAAGATTTATGCTTGAAAACCAACGAACTTTTTTGTCAACATGTTACGAAAACATCAACGAAACATTATTCGAATTTCATGAAAACTTTGTAAATCATGAATGACACGATATGCGAACAATTTCTATTGCTTGTGAAAGATCTTTGTCTATCGAATCGATATTTAATAAATCACATTTGTTTTTCAAACATTCCTGAAATTGTTCGTAGGTCAATGGATTACGAATTGCATTGGCAATATAAGCTACACATGATTTGTTGCTTTCAATAAGAATAGAAATTGTTTTTACGAGACTTTTGATGACAGATGGATCGTAGACAACATCTAAGAATAAGAAAATATGCATTCAAAGAAAAGGAAAGAAAAACACATTGCAAACCTGCAGCAAGAATTAGATCATAAGGAGTTTCATTGACAGAAAATTGATTCCAATCTAATTCTTCGATTTTTACTCGTGTTTCAAGTTGTTCGTCGGAGAAATTCAATGATGCATTTTGTCTTAATAAATTCAAAATCATCGGTGAATAATCGGTAAATGTATACGATTCGATTCTCTCCGAAGATTTTAACAAAGCTAAACCTAATAGACCCGAACCAGCACCAAGTTCAATAATTTTCCTTGAAAACAAAATGTACAAAACAAGATTTTGTTTCGTTTTTACTTGTTTTCAACGAGATCTATTCGTTGCATGAGATAATCACCAAGACAAATCGCTGCTGGCCAACTCGATAAACCGGTTAGGCCTTGACTTAGCATTGCTGTAGTTTGTCGATGAATAACTGTTTGATTATTATCCTAATTGAAGAGAAACGATCGACCATTTAGAGAAGAAAAAAAAAGACTCAACTGACGAGAAGATAAACAGTATGACACCAATCTTGTTCATTCGAATTTCGATTTATATATTCAATCATGAGGTCATACCATCGACTATCAATTTGATTGGAATCATGACTTTCTAACCAAGCGAGAACAGTTTTGAGAAATGTCTGTCGATATTTAATACGAAGTGACCAAGAAGCAAACAATGAATTATCAAATGTTTCATTCAACAGATACGTTTGAAAATCATCGAACTTGCCTGGAAAATTCGAATACCATTTCTATTCGAATAAGATTTCATTCAAACGAAAAAGATATTATCAAGCACTCGAAGAACGAACTTCAAGAATATCGACTGTTAGTTTTATTCCTCGGCCATAAAACGCAGCTGGCGTATCATGAATAAACATCTGAAATCAGGAATACTTCCATTCTTTTTATTTGATCAACTATTTGTCTTTTTTTTTATAGAAAAAATAATGATAATAACAAGATCTCTCAGTAGATTAACACGATCGGACTTTTTCTATGTACATGAGTTATTGATATGTCTAATTTTTCTTGTCGAATTGACCAGTTAACACTTGTTTGACATAGTTAATTGTCATTGGATGTTTGAGAACTGCTAAATGTTCGACACCGGGTAGTTCCAATGCATGAATATCCTGCTTTTGTTTCGTTTCCCAGTTTTTAAATCCAAGTAGACTTCGAATATTCACTGTACCATCGCCATTATCAGGCAAAACAGTCGGCTGTAAATCAGGAAATGTTCGATTATTGTAAAGCAACACGCCAGGTGTTGGCATTTGTGAACCATAGATTTGATGTATTTCGATTTCAGGTGGTTCTAATTCATTGAGTAAATCTTTATTATTAAGCCAATATTCGTAGCCAGTCGGATAGTTAATATCATCGAAGAATTCTTTGTATTGATGAACTGTATAATTACGAGTTGGACCAACAATAACGACTTCATCTTTATCCCAGAAATTGAGACTTGGCATGACAAATGCTGTTGATGGAGCTGAACGTTGGTAAGGACGAACACGAATTGGTGAGACAACATAGACCTAAATTTTGGTTTAACAAATCAAACAAAAAAGACAATCGAAGAAAGATTTTTACATCGATGTTATCACCACTAGCCATTAAACGAAGAGCTTTGATTGCTCCACCCCATGGTGCAGCGATATTCACCATGGAACGAATGTATTTTTCTTTAAAAGCCTTTGTTTGTCGATGAAGCCAATACAAAGAAAATGGTCCTAGAAAGAAAAAACTATGATAAATATGAATCCTGACTAAAAATTGACACTCACCTCCCATGCTATGAGTAATAAGAACGACTTTAGTCTGATT
>ERZ781398.1124-NODE-1124-length-26155-cov-4.241954_pt1 | contig 26155 bp, 29 predicted proteins | sample MGYA00433077_ERZ781398 | MGnify/ENA primary metagenome ERZ781398 (study PRJEB29847, sample SAMN06458254) | wastewater metagenome | isolation source: Wastewater bioreactor | place: South Africa: Cape Town | study: EMG produced TPA metagenomics assembly of the... | reverse complement strand
TAAACCGGTTTTATCGGGTATATCAACGGAAACACCATAGTGATTCATAACTGTTATTAATGCTTCGAGTATTTGAATGTTATTCGATTCAACAGCTTGATGAAGAATCGTTCGATCACGTTGATCGAATGCGCGCCAATCGACTTCACCACCAGCATTGGCAAGTAATAATTGAACTGAATCAACTTGTTGCCGAGCGATAGCTTCATGTAATGGTGTATAACCACTGATTTTCTCTTTTTGTAAAGCATCGATACCATGATCGAGACAAAATCGGATCATTCGACGACGTTTTCTTGCATCGGATATGTCGAGTGCAAAGAATAAACCATTACGTCCGTCTTTTGTTGAAACATTTAGATTATACTTATGTCGGATAAACAGAGCAAGTTGTTTATATTGTGAATAACGAATAGCATTGAGCACTTTTGAATCTAACAGTTGCATTACATACACACGCACACGTTAATACAATGATAATAATTTTATTCTTTTTTTTTTCTCTCCTTCGTTTCTTTCTTTTTTTTCTTCTTCTACCAAAGTATTTTATAAGACACAAAAACGTTTATAATGTTTATGTATGTTGTTGCTGTGCAAACACACGATCGGGTTCCGTAATAACACTTTAAAAAATCAGTAGGAAAAAAAGAAACATAGGGGAGACAGACGCAGAGAAAGAAGTAAATTTTGAAGCTTTAGTAATGATTGACGATGATTGTGTTAAAATTTTCTTTTGCTTATTTTGAAGAACATGATTGATGGATGATTGACACGAACAGCAGCGTGTTTTATTATTCAATTGTACAAACGTTGGAGTTCTTTTTCTTAAAACAATTTTGTCTATTCAAACTCTTTGTCCGGATGTTAATTAAAAAAAGTCGATTGTTTCCTCTTTTTTTTTCTACTTTTCGTTTTCTTTTTCAAATACAAATAACCAAGGATGCAAACTAAAAGAAAGAAAAACATCAGTTTTCTTTCTCTCTTCTTACATTTCATTAAAATAACTCAAACAAAAACCGTGATACAGACATTTTTACAATATTTATTAATCATTTATTAGTAAATATTGAAAACGAATCTGTTGCTAACGGTATATGAGAAAACTTGTTCCATTAGATGATTTACTAATAAATGTATATAAAAGAAGTGATTCAATTGTAAATGATGATGATTTATATCAAGTAAACAGATTCACCCATTGTGACGAAGATGGAAATATTTTCGATATCTGTTTCATCATAAAAAATATACATCAAATGACTAATTTACTTTTCTTTCGTCATCCAACGGAGAATGTAATCAACAAACGTGATATTAAGTTTTCAATACTTGGAAACTATTTTCCTCCCATAAATAATATATTACTCATACAGGTAATAAATATATACGAACAAAATTGTACATCCGAGTTTATCAGACCGAAAAAAGGGTCATATATTAGAATCATTATATATATATATTATTGCATTCGTGCTGAATAGAAACAAAAATCGATAGAAATGGAAAGACGCATTGAAATGCACGGATATGAAAATGTGGAAAATACACAATTAAGGCGACTCAAATCGAATATTTTTGACTTTGGAGTAGTTACTGCTTTTGTTACACTGATTCTTTTCATTATAAATTTTTTTTCAAGTAAATCAATGATTCTTTTCAATGCAAAAAAGATATTATATTGTTTTATTCTTTATAGTATTTCAATTAGTGATCGGTTATATGTACCGTAATAATTGTCCCATTGAACCTGCTATTCCGTATTATCTAATAGTAGCAGGTGTTATTGAGCTAATTACAACGATATCATCAGTTTTACTAGTCATATACTCATGTCTAGTAGTACAACACAATGATAGAGAGTATGATGGTGTAACAGCACGTTTCGCTATGTGGATTGTATCTTCTGTTTGTATCCATCTACTTCTTGTGATTTTCCTTTTCATTTGGCTTATTCTTGGCTGTATCTGGGTGTTTAGTGTGTCACATTCTGTTCAATATAATGATCCAAGTCAGCAAACATATTGTCATCCAACTTTGTATAGATTTGCGTATTTTGTCCTCGTAATATCTATAATTTGGAAAGTTAACAATTATGTTACACAATTTTATAAAAATTACAATGCGAGATCGTAAAATAAAAGAATCAGTTCAAGACGATCCACATTTCATTATTGAAAGAACATTCGAATAGCGATTCCGTATTTATTTAAAGAACCGAATGGTAGAAAAATAAATTTGACATTGTACATCAAATGACTGCACTGTCTTTCTTTCCTTTCGTCTGAAAATAAAATCAACAAGGTTTCTATGAAATTACTAATAGTTGAAAACATTTTCTTTTCCATTCAAACCAACAGTAATTGTACAAACTACGAGCTCTGCAATTCCAGGTTTCGCAGTTGCTATGCGAATGATTGCTATTATTCACTGCTTTCTATTTTTTTCTTTTTCTCTTTCAAATCGCTCGATGGCGATGATTTTTCATCTGATCATTCATTCACTACTATATATATTTCGTAAAAAAGTACAATCTTTCAAAACATTTTCATTGTAAGCAACAGTTGATAGCGGTGACAGTATCTATTTAAACGACCAACTATCAACATGTACCTTCAAATACAGCGAGAGATGATAGCAAATTTGCTACTTTTTACATTATTTTGATGTTTGGTATGGGGATTGCTCTACTGTCACTACTAGGGAAAGAATAAACGTCGAAACGCAAAAACTACGTTTCACCTTAAGTGTTATGGACACTGGTAGTTCAGTGTTCGAGAACACTCAACACCCTCAAGGCTTCGATCATCGTCATCCAATAAGAACAATACAACAAAAGACGATATTTAATTCTTTTTTCATTTTAATCTTGACTAAAATTCTTCACAATCCGTTTATCGTTTGATTTATATATCGGATGATTTTCTTTCTTCCTTTCTTCTCTCTCTCTCGTTTTTTTTTTCATTTTCAAAATAAACAACTAACATGTCGTCATCTCCAACACAAGATCTTCTCGATCGAATCGATCGTCTACACTCAATGTTAACTAATGACTTGCCAATACTTTCATCAACAAATTCTCAACAACCACGAATCATGATGAATTCATCAGATCGTCTTACATTGAACAATTATCCAACAAATACAAATACATTTCATTCGACAATTAAATCTGATTCAATGATTATCGAAGAACTTCAACAATATATTAAAAAAATGGAACGAGAAAGAGATATACTTCTTCGATCTTACAGTATTGTTCTTCAACTTTTGAAATATAACGATGTTAATGATCGACCGAATTTAATCGAACAAGATTATTCCGAACTTTTACATAATGATTTAATGTGAATTCTTTTTTTTCCGAATAAAATCTTTATTTATTTTTCAATCGAACGAAAATAAGCATAGACTTCATTGGGATACATCAACGTATCTTCTTTTATCAATCGTTTCACATTCACACAGTTCTTTCTCGTCGATTCGCGAGAAAAATTGTTCAATAGAATCTGTATGCACACATTTAATATCCAAACAAGTCAAATAACGATATTCGACAGACATTTCTCGAAGATTATCTTTTGGTTGTGGCATATAATTCATCACACAAAGATGTCTAAATAATGAAAATGCTTGAATAATTCGATGGAAAACGATTGATAATTTTTTCGAGACGATCGAATTGAAACGGAAGAGAGAAAACATGCAAAATGGCTTTATAACTTCGAAAATAATTGATAAAACAAGTCACTTGTCGATAGCCGAGATTTGTAAATCGATAAATTGAGAACGATTTGACCATCGTATGTATTGGTCATATCATAACATGTGAAAGAAAAAGATTTTAATTTTATTGAATTTTCATAGTTTATCGATGAAAAATTATTGATCGATGCAATTTTAACGTTCAATATCGATAAATGTTCGAAACGTCCATCAAGTAACCGAAGATAATCATTAAAACAACATAAATCTACCAGTAATTGCGTTAAATTCGATAATTTCGTACTAAAATCGAGAGTGTTTGTAGAGAAATTCGATTGAATTAGATCATGAAAATGATAATTATGAATTTCGAAAAGTGAATCAAGTACTTCGACATTATCGAGTTTTCTAAGAAATATAATTAGAAAAAAATATCACGGGACATTGTAACTTTGTTTGTTTTTTTTGGGAACAATATCGTACACATAAGCTTATGATGGCATCTTAATTGCTAATTTTCTTACATAACTCTGTAACCTTTTTATGCTATGTTTATAATTGCAGTAATCGACTGTCAAGGTTAGTCAATAGAACAGTAGATCATGTTTTTTTTTCTTATTTTTACATGAATAAATTGAAAAAAAAAGTGTTGGTATTTTATTGATATCATTTCGAAAGATATCTGAACATTAATAAACAGAAAAAAAAAGAAAAAAAAGAAAGCAAAGCTCAGCTTTTGATTATTTAAAAAATCATTCGAATCTCTCAAATGCATGGATTTGTTTTTGTCTGAAAAATCTTTCCGGAACAAATTCGAAGAACAAGAAAACTATGCGTACGTGTGTGTGTGTTTTGTTGCACAAGAAAAGGCTATGTCTTTTCATTTGTATCTGCCGTTTGTCATAGTTATCGTACGATAAGAAGACGAAGAGAAAAAGAACGAGCAAATTAGATTAGAAGGAATGAACAGATTACAAAAGAAAAACGAAGAAGAAATGTTTAAGATTTGTATTGTTGTGTGTTTGTTGATCGGAGACGAAGCACTGTTTGACATATGTGTATACAGAAAATTTGTTTTCGTTTTGTTTTGTGTTCAATAAACAGAGATATGAAAAATACAAGTCGAACATGTTAATTGATCACATTTGAGAAGCAACGAAAAGAAAACCAAGTTTGTTTTAGAACATTAGATGTTCATCCATGTTAACAGGAGGATGAGAGATTTGTAGATCATTCTCGGATGTAACTAGACCATGATGATGATCTAATGGCCAATAAGATAGAACATTAAACGATTCACGCATAATATCTGAAACGGATTTTTCTTTTTTAACGGGTAAAGTTGTGGTTGCTGGCGTTGTGACGATTGTTGTTGATAATTGAGAATGAGCAGATTGAGGTTGATGAACAACAAGCACCGGTGTTGATTGATGATTGGAATGTGTTAATGATGGATGTTCAATATCAACAAACGATGGCGATATAATAATACAATGTGACATTTGATTTTGTAGTAGATTTTGATGATTTAAATGATTATTCATCATGGGTTTCGTCGATAGATTATTTGATACCAATGATGATCGATCGATTATTGTTGGTGTTGAAGAAGATAAAATCGATTGATGATTCGAATTCGAACCTCCTGAAGGACTTGTTGATGATGAGCCAGGCGATGACGATGATGATCGATCACCATTATTCATTGAATAGTGTGAATTATCTAATTGTTGTTGTTGTTGTTGCTGCTGCTGCTGTTGATGATGCCCATTGTAATGATTTGATGTTGAATGTCCGTTCAATCCTCCGATAGTCATACTATTTTCGGATAAATGTGAATCTTCAGATGTGTAAGCATTCGTATGTCCGTAATGGGCTGGATAGTATTGAACAGTAATATGTTCATCATTTTGAATTTCAACTTTCATTGACGATGTGCAATGAATACCGCCACGTAATGAACCTTGAATTTTATTACGACGGAGACCTTGACCGACTAATAAGCAAATAAATCAACAGTTCGGATGAATTTTTCTCTTTTTCGAGTTTACTTACACGGTCCAGTGCGATTACAGTAATAGTATTCAGTTGTTTGATTGTCTGATTTGCCTTTTGCACCACAATTTTTAACATATTTCGATTCAGTACGAGTTTCAAACGATGCTTTCCATTCCGTAAAGTCTATTCGAAATTTCACAATGCGAAAAAAAACCAACAATTTCAACTCGTTGAAATCTACCTGCAAGACTAGTAAATTTCTTCTCTTCTGTACATTTATATTCAGGTTTTTGATGATGATTAGATAGATGATTTCGTAGATCTGATATCGCTAACATCTGATACGCACATCCTGGTTCTTGGCATTTGACTCGATGAAGAGCTGTTGGTTCGACCACACCTTCGCCAACGGAAAAAAACAAACACAATCAAATATATACACAAATATCTGTCATAAAATCGTATGATTTCGTTCTTTGTTTTTATTGAACATCGATATGACTAACTTACCTCGATGTCGTTTGCGTTTATGATAACGTAATCCAGCACCAGATCGATAGACTTTCGCACACATTGAACAGACGAAACGACCAGCACTTGCAGCACCACCTTCGACAGTCGACGATGGTGACGAAGCGCCCGATGGGCTCTTTCTTGTCATTTTTATTGAACGGAAAACAAATACAAACAAAACAATATCTGAAATAGAGAGAATGCAAATATTCAATAAATAGAAGAGTTCGTTTTTTTTCTACGAAGATGAATTTTTCTATTGAAATGTTTTCGGTTGTATTCGAAATTTAAAAAAAAACGTGTTATGAATGAACCAAAAAGAAAAAGAAAATCATACGAACAAAACAAAATGAACAAAGAAAAAAAAGTCTTCCGGAAGAAAAACAAAAGAAACAAACAAACAAAAAGGCATCTCTACAGAAAACCAATACACAGACAAGCGTGTGTTGCTCGTTAGTTTCTTGTTTTCATAGAAGAATAACACTACAAAAGAATGTTTAGTGAGATACACAAAAAAAAGAAAGAGAGAGAGAGAGAGAGAGAGAAACTACAGACCAAAATGAAGTTTATCAACAAGTGATGATGAGGCTCTAATTTCGATAATGTACGGCGTATTTTCTCGCGAGACCGGATGTTAAACATGAGTACGACAGAAAGAAAGAGTCGAAATGTTTTTGTATTTTAGAAGATTGGTTTTCATTTCACTGTTCAATAATATTCATCGATGAATAAACAAAAACAAAAACAAAGAAAAGGAAAATTCGACTTTTTTTCGCAAACAAAACAAAACAAATGTCCGGTGTTCTATTATTGTTCCATCGGTCGATGATTTTCGGCTAGAATACAATATATATATGAAGACAGGGGAGAAAGGATAGTTTTCCGGTGTATTTATAAAATCTACACACATTTATGTATATACACACGTAGACACGTGTTCATCACACGCATTTGATGATTGTCGTATTCACCTGGAAAAGAATAGAAAATAAATTTATATTGACTAAGTATTTATCGGGAAGAATATTTTTATTTCAGGTTGAAATTTCGATATGTTTGAGTACTTACAGGCGCGATATTAATTATAATACTGGATGTTTGCGCGTGATGTTGATGTTGAAGTCGAACGCAATGATCAGTGGTTGTTGTTGTTTGTTGAACAGCTGCTTGAACAACGGTTTGAATGGACGGAATCGTTTGTTGTTGAACTGATGCTAGTTCACCATTCGTCGTCGGATGAACGGAGTTCGTTGCCGTTGCTGCCGTTTGTGGTGCTTGCAGCGGCGGTTCAGCTGTATGACCGTAATGTGTCGGATAATACTGTACGGAGACTTGATCATTTCGACTGATATCAACTTTCATTGATGATGTGCAATGAATACCGCAACGAAGAGAATCGAGTGCTTTGGAATTACGACGCCAACCTTGACGTGTTTGTTTATCTGAAAGGAATGAAGAAGATGAAACAAATCGAGAGAGAAAAAGACATCGATTACATGGTCCAGTTCGATTGCAATAGTAATATTCAGTCGTTTGATTCTCAGATTTGCCTTTTGAACCACAGTTTTTGACATATTTCGAGCCACTTGTTTGTTCAAACACACTCTTCCATTCGGAGAATTCTAAATAAAAATCAAATTACTTTCAAATCTCATTTTCTTCTTCGAATTAAATAAAGAAAAAAGAAACTCTCAAGGTCTTTTTTTATTAAAAAAAAAAAAGAACCGCTTCCATTTAAGTTCCAAGCGATGAAAGAATAAGACGACGAAGAACAAACGAATTCTTACCTGCAAATGAATTGAACTTTTTCTCTTCGGTTGTTTTATATTCGGGTTTGACATGGTGATTAGCGAGATGATTTCGTAGGTCCGATATGGCTAACATTTGATAAACACACCCGTTTTCTAGACATCGGACTCGATGCAATTGACTTGGTTTCAACATTCCTTCGTCTGTTGTAATCAGAAGAAAAGAGAAAAAAAGAACGTTTTTTTTTTCTTTGCAAAAACATCACACATTCGATGAGTCATGTTTTACCTCGATGTCGTTTTCGCTTGTGATATCTCAAGCCAGCTGATGATCGATATACTTTATTACAAAGACTACAAACAAGTCGATCTTGGCCAGATGACTTTGTTGTTGCCGGGGCTTTCGTTTGAACGGATGGCGTCGCAATAACGGTCGTATTCGACGAGGATAAGGCGGAATTCGTTCCTATTGCTGTTATCGCTTGTTGTATGCCATTGGTTGTAGTTGCTGTTGTTGGCAATTGTTGAGTAATCATTGACGGTACAGCTGAAACGAACATCGAAATGAACATATCGAATATAATCTCTCTCTCTCTCTCTACCTAATGGAGTTGTTATGATCATTGGTGCGGGATTGTTCACTGCGGATAGGATAAAATGTGGTTGTTCGCTCACTGGTTGTTGTTGAACAATAACGATACCACTTGGGGTATTCGTATTAGTTAATGTAGTTGTCGACATAGGAATTGTTCCATTTGTAGTACCATCCAATTGGCTAGTATCATGTTCGTTCTGTGTTGTCATTTCTCAGTGTTGAGACCGCCAAAGTACGGAGAGTCCAACAAGAACAAGAAAAGAAAAAACCGAATGAAAGAAAGAAAAACGAAAAAGAAATATATATATATATATATGTTTAATATTATATATATTCAAGATATCTTCTCTATAATATGAGTTATCTAAAACAGAATGGAAAGAAAAGAAGAAAAGAAAAGAAGAAAAAAAAACGAAGAAGAAAAGAAAAAGAGGATGGACGAAACATGTCCTGTGTTCTCTTTTCTACGACGACGACTACTACTACTTTAACGTCTTAAATAAGAAAAGAAAAGAGAAAGTAAAGAACGATATTGTCAAAAGACAGAAACAAACTATCAGCGTACATTTTCGCACTATGTGCCGTTCGCGTTGAAAGAAGTAGTGATTTTTTTTCCTCTGCATATACCCTTTCTCTCTTTTCTATGCGTTAAGCATATAGAAGAGGACAGGAGAGAAAAAGAAAAAAAGAAACGATCGTAAAGGGCGTCGTCGACAATTCTTCTACTCTCTGTACGTGTACACGCAAGAGAAGAAGAAGAAGAAAAAAAAAACGCGAACGGAGAAATAGAAACGGCTACGGAGGAGAAACGAGAACGAAGACGACGGACGAAGACGACAACTAGTCCGAGGAAGAGAGGGAGAGAGAGAAGAGAAAAAGAGGAGAAAAAAATAAAAAGGCCATAAAGAAAGAAAGAACGAATGAAATGAAAAGAAAAGCAAAAAAAGAATTGAATGAGAAGATTTCTTCGCCAATGAAGATTTGTTTGCATTGAATGGGATCAATAGATGACAGTACCGAGCAGTCAATATCGATATAGATTTAGGAAGAATATCTGTCATTGGTTGAAATGAATTCAGTGATACATATATTGAGACACAGACAGAGGAATAACAAACGTATTTTCATCTAACTTTGCAATTACTGATGAAAGTTTCGAGTTTGAAAAGACTGGATGAAGCAAAATTTCGTAATAATCAAAAATAATTTCAGATATTTCTCTTGATAAATGTCATCCATCGAGTTTCCTCTCTTAAAAAACGATCTTATACTTCGTGTATGTCGCGGTGAATCTGTCGAGCGTGTTCCAATATGGATTATGCGTCAAGCCGGTCGTTATTTACCCGAATACAAGACCATAAGTGCTCAACATTCATTTTTCGAAGTTTGCCGAACGCCGACACTCGCTTGTGAAGTTACACTTCAGCCTGTTCGTCGATTTAATTTCGATGCTGCGATTATTTTCAGCGATATTCTCGTTGTTCCTCAAGCACTCGGCATGCAAGTCGAAATGCTCGCCGGTGAAGGTCCAACATTTCCTCAACCATTGAAAACACCTGAGGACATACAAAAACAAATCGATCGAACACGTCAAGCAAGTGTCGAATTGAAGTATGTTTACGAAGCGATTACTCTTACACGACAAAAACTCGACGGACAATGTCCATTGATTGGATTTTGCGGCGCACCATGGACATTAATGTCCTACATGATCGAAGGCAAAGCAAGTTCGACAATGTCGAAAGCTAAACGTTGGTTATACACATACGAAAAGGATTCATTGGATCTACTTAATTTACTAGCCAATTTTATTGTCGATCATTTTGTTGAACAAATAGCTGCCGGTGCTCAACTCGTACAATTATTTGAATCGCATTGTGCTAATTTAACACCGGATTTATTTCAACGGTTTTCCTATCCGTTTCTTTGTCAAATTGCTCAAGGTGTTCGAACTGAACTTGCCAAACGAAATCTTTCGCCTGTACCGTTCATTCTTTTTGCTAAAGACGCACATTATGCTATTCAAGATTTAGCTGCAACAGGTCTATTCGATGTTATCGGTCTTGATTGGACGATTGCACCAACATCTATTCGTTCATTGAGAGAAAATTATCCGAAATTAGTTCTTCAAGGCAACCTTGATCCTTGTGCACTCTATGCATTGAAAGAGAATTTAGAAAGTTTCGTTCGAAATATGATCGAAATCTTTGGCACGAAACAGTACATAGCCAATCTTGGCCATGGAATTTATCCGGATATGTCTGTTGATCATGTTCAATGGTTTATTGATGCTGTTCATCAAATATCGGAACAGATCAATAGCAATCGTGGAGAGAAATGATTTTGTTTGATTTATTGTGTTTTGATTTGCTTTGTTTTCCTGACAATTTATGCACATCTATTCATTGCTTGTTATTGATTTAGTAGAACATTTTTTTTTGACACTGACGTTTGTTGTTTTTAGATGTTTAATTGGATATTACCATCATTTCTTATGCAGAATACATCGTCGATTAATGTACGAATTGATTTCTTCGTTTTTGTTGCTGCTTATTAAAAATTTTGATCTTTTTTTTATAGAAACAACAATCACAAATTCGAGTACTGACTGTGACACAATTGGATGAACCGTATGCATTCTCACATCCATTCCTATCATGTCCAGATACAATTGCTCATCTTCGCCAAACAAAAGTTCGTCATTTGACAACGAAAATATATACGTATAAATCATTTGTTCGTTGAATAGGTGATGTTTTTAATGCGTGGACTTCCTGGATCGGGTAAACATTCTATTGCATTTGGCGAACGAAAGTTGCTATTTGTTTTTTTTTATTTTCAGGAAAATCAACATTAGTAAATAAACTAAAAGATCTTTATTCCAAATCTTACGCAATCTGTTCGGCAGATAATTATTTTCTCGATAGTCAAGGCATCTATCGATTCAATCGTGATAAAATTGCCGAAGCACATAAAGTCTGTCAGCAGAATGCTGAAGATGCTTGCAAGTAAGACAAAAAGAGTTCAATTGATGTACATCGACAATTGATTTTTTTATTTTCTTAAGAAATAATGTTCTTGCTGTGATTATCGACAATACAAATGTTCGAGCGGATGAATGCCGACCTTACATACAAAAAGCATCAACGTATGGTTATATTGTTCTTCTTGTCGAAGCACGAACAAGTTGGAAACGTGATGCAAATATTCTCATGAGTTCGTATTGAATAAAAACAACTTCGAATTGAAAAATAAATGATTTTTCGATTTTGTTCAGATCGAAATACTCATCAAGTACCATTGGATATTATTGAAACACGTCTTCGTACTTTTCAACCATTGACTCCGATGTATTTCGGTCTGTTTCTTAATCATGAACAGTCGAATAATGTTCTTCAACAAGCGTTTGAATACTACGAACGAGCATTGAAAAATTTTCCTCAATTGAAAAAAGATCTCGAGCAAATCAGTCGAGCTAAAAGTAAATTTCGATGACGTCGAATGAAGAAAACGATATTTTTGTACTAGATATCCCGGTAAATCGTTTGCTAAATCGATCGAATATGAAAGCTGCATCGAAAATTTTACATTGTACACTCAAATTTATCGGACCATCCAATGATCGAAGTCGAAAAGAATACACAGATTATGCAGGCAATCGATTAGTTTCACATTTAATAGGCAAAATGTGTCGAGGTTTTATCATTGGCTTTGTAATCACACCACGAACGTTAGGTAAAATATTATTTTATCGATTTGTTTTCATTCAAACTTGGACATTTAGGTGCACGTCTTTTCTTTCCCGATCGACATACATGGGCGCTCTGGGGTCAAGATGACACGGAAAACACGCCAAAATCATCTGGGTCATCTCAACCGAGCACAACAAAACCTCGTTCGAATCGTCGTAATAATAAATCGAAGAATTCTCGAAATAAAACCGATAATTTTCCTCTGACGACGACGACGACTACTGATGAATATGATGCATTGCCTGGTGGTGTTGATGATGATGATGACGTACTTCTCGTTGACAAAGTCGTTCCATCGAATCAAACCGAACAAGTGTCATTTTTTCATCCGACATTTGGTTTTCTTTCGCGTGCACATTTAACTTGTGGTGTAGCACCCGATGTAAATGCAGTTCAAACCGGTTTGGATTTAGTTGAAATGATTCAAAAAGAAAATGAGACCATACAACGAAGTGCTTCTATACCAGAAAGCCATGATCAACAAACAGTAATGAGATTTTTCGGTAATGGAACGTGTGTTGTTTATTTAAAAGAACCTATTCCGATTGAAACTATTTTTACTGGATATTTTTGAAATAAATTTCATATTTTCAAAACGCAATAATTAAGTTTGAAAATAAGATAATTCGATTTTTGCAGATAAAAATAAATAAATATGGATACAGAAAATGAAGATGAACAAATCCAAAAGGAATGTGTGCAGTTATTTTCATCGACAGATTTTATCATGGAATCGAAAGAATTCGATACAATTAAAGAGTAAATATACAAAATCTTCAATAGGAACGACATTGATTCGCATTTTTAATAGTTATTTTCGGCATGGCGGTGCACCGGATCAAGTTATCGAGCTACTCTCGGAAAATTATATGGCTATTGCACAAACAGCAACTTTAATGGCTGATTGGTTGATATTAACCGGTGTTGAACCAGCTGATGTTGTCAATATGATCGTACAACATTTGCAAACATTAATTGAAAAATATTTCGAACCGAAAAAAGCCGATAGTATTTTCGAAGCCGGAGGAGTTCGTTTCGAACAATGAAAAATCGTTAAATGTTCACGAAAATATTTTGTTTAGGTTCCATCATGGTTAACTGAAATGACCGAACATATGAATTGGCGTTCGATGATTTACAAACTAGCTGAAGAATATCCCAATTGTCTTATGTTAAATTTTACGATCAAAGTAAAAAAAAATGATTCTTTTTCTCTTCATTTTGAATAAAATTTTTCGTCTCGAATAGCTTCTCGTTGATTCAGGACACGAAGATGAAATCACAAGTGTTCCTGTTGCTGCTCAACAAGTCGAAGTTTTCACTAAAGTTCTTATGACAACGATTCAACGAACGATTGATAGTGAGCCCGATGATTGGCAAAAAAATATTCAAGAACTTTCTGTACGAATTTTCGTTTGTTCTATCTCTTCTCATAATCAATCTTTTTCATTAGGAATTAGCGTGTCACAGTGAACATACGTATCTCTATGCTCAGAGTGTTTTGTCTTCACTTGCTAATGATGCAAAATCAATGATTGTTCGACGAATTGCCGAAGAAATCGAAGCACATGCAAAGAAAAAGTAAATTCATTAGAAGAAAGAAAAAGAAACACATTTATTTATTCAGAGGCCACAATGTCACCGAAATAACTTTGACACTTGATGGCACAACTGCTTATTCGAAAGTCTATCAATCATTATGTACAATGTTATCCAAAAAAGCGCTCAATCCAGCCGATGTCACATCTGTAAAGAATTTATTCTCTCGATAAATCATGTCGTTTCTTTTTTTTATCTAGCTCTATAAAATCTATCAATCAAATGATGCACCACCTGTTGATCTAATTCGTAAACCCGCATTTATTGGTAATATAAATTATGCTCTATAATTTTCAATATAAGAGACATTTATTTGACATTTAGAATTATTAATCACTCAATTGTTTGATCCTGAATCAACATTAAATCCTGAACATCGACCGAAATATATCGGTTTGCTTGCCTATGCTTGTAGTGTCGCTGAAACGAACAAAAAAGTTGTTTAAACAACCAAAAAAATATACGTATATCATCTTTTTTTTTCTTTTTCAGAGCTCACGAAAGAGTGCTATTAATAGTAAAGAAGAATTGTCTCAAACAACAATTGCACTTGAAAAAGCTCATGAAATCTGTGTTAGTTCGAAATCAACTGTTGATTTAATTTGTGATTTAAATGAACTTTACAAATGTCTTCGGTAAAATGAAACAAATTATGATGAATAGAAAAAAAACTAAATTCAGTTTCATCTAGTTTTCCAATCGTTGCTGCATCAGTTTTACGTTGGATTGAATTTCGTATCTTCGATCCGAGTTATTTCAAACTCGATCAAGGTACAACACCTGTTCATTTGATTATTATCGATGAAGTAAATTTTGATTTTCGTGGATTCTTTGTTTTCATTCAGAGAAATCCGAATTATTTAGATTGTTAGTCTGCATTTTCTCTTGCATGAAAAAGCATTTCAATTATTAGTCCGATTTTTCGAAGCAAATTTTTCTGAACTCGATATTCTCGTTCATGTAGGCGAAATAAAAAAAAAGTCATTTTCTTTTCATGTTCTTTGTTTCAATTAAAGCTTGAATTTAAAAAAACAATACTCGATCGTATGGTACATATGCTCAGTTGTTCCTTCGTCCATCCAATATTAGAATATATCAAAAAACGTTGGGAACAACAAGATACTGATGTGTCACTAATTCGTCATTTTGTTTTCGAAGTAAATCTTTTTCTTTTATTTTTGAGATTTTTTCATGCGAATAAGAAATGTTTTAGGTTCTTGAAATGATTGGTCCTCCATATGAACCATCATTTGTACAATTATTTTTACCTTTACTTCAAAATGAAGCGATTGCAGGAACAATATCACTTCGTACCGAAGAAGAACGAAGATGTGTGAAAGAATTTATTGGTAAAAAACAAAAAAAAACTTATATCGACTAATTCTTGATTTTCTTTTGTCTAGATCATGCATCCACAATTGTCTCATCGAATATCTAATCAAACATTTATCTATGTTGTTTTTCTGTTTCTTGTTCTAATGACTTAAAGTGTATAGAATAAATTGTTGTTATCTGTCTTTTCATTAAGAAAATAAACAAAAACAGAGAAAAAACAAACTTAAACATTTTCATTCATTCGTTCATAGATGCGATTTTGTGCAAATATCTCAACATTATTGAATGACATACCCAAACTTACAGAACGATACACACAGATTGTTCAACGGTAATCAAATCGATCTTGTTTTTTTGTTGTTGTTCTGTTGAGTTATGATTTGTAATTAATTATTCATAGAAAAGATTATCGATTTGATGCTATTGAATGTCAAAATCCGTATGATGTATCAATTGAACAATGGAAAGAGTTGATGTCGAAAGAGAAATCTTTACAATGGATATTGATCAATAGTCCACCGTTATTTGATCAAGCAAAAGAAATACCATCATTTCAAGATTATCAACGATTAGTTTTGAATCGTACACTTGATTATGCAAAAGCATTAAATGTAAATAAAGTTCATTTAATTATGATGGATGCAAACAGTGAAACTGATCGGTAGAAAAACTTGTTTTTTTCCTTTTTAAAGTCATTCTTCAATTATTTACTGTTCAGATCGAAAATAATCGAACTTGTTCATCAAGCTGCTCAATTTTTTCAATCACATAGAATCATGTGTTTAATCGAGCCACTTTCCACTCGATCGAATTATTATCTTCGATCCTATTCCACTGCACTCGATATTATTAAATCATCGAAAGTCAATAATTTAAAAGTGATGTTGGACTCATTTCATCTACAACGATTACATGGAAATCTAACCGAACGAGTTCAAGTAAAGGAACCATCGATGTTTTCATTTGCGTATTGATTTGTCATTCAAGGAAATGATTTCATTTGTGGGACATGTGCAAATTTCTCAAACACCGAAACGTAATTGTCCAATGGACGAAGATGGTGAAGTCAATCATCGATATTTTCTAACGAAATTAGTCGAACCATTCTACAATGATTTTATTGGACTTGAATACAATGGTAGATCTTATCTTCTTAATCGAAAGAGAATTTTTTTGTAATCATTTGATATTTATAGATTCAAGCAATGGATCATTCGAATGGTTGAATGAATTTTCTAAATCATCTTAACAGCTAACTTCCATGGTTATTGACGACATCTATCTTAGATTCAATTGTTTTTCTCGTAGTTTAAACAAAAGATTTTTAAACAAATAGTTAGTTGATGATTTTTACATTTGAAATTAGTAATCATTTTCATTTAAAATGAAAACAATTTTCTAAGATCGATTTGCTTTATTCGATAATTATCTAAGCGAATCATTTGTTCGTTCGAAAGAATTAATACTCATCGTTCTCGTCGAAATCTATTTTACAATGATTAACAGTAGACAGACATATAGATCGATTGTTTTCTTCGTTGTATTTTTCAGATTGTCTAAATAATATTCAGAGAGAATCATGTCAGAACGTTACGGTTTCTCCTTAACAACCTTTAGTCCATCGGGTAAACTCGTTCAAATTGAATACGCTCTCAATGCTGTGAATGCTGGCTCACCAGCTGTTGGCATTAAAGCAGCCAATGGTGTTGTTTTAGCAACAGAAAAAAAGAGTAAATCATTATTACAAGATGATCGAACAATTCATAAGGTTGAATCGGTTTGCAAAAACATCGGTCTTGTCTATAGTGGCATGGGTCCCGATTATAGGTAATTCGCGAATTTGTTTCGAATGTTTGACTTTTGCTTTTGTTCGATTTAGATTACTTGTTCAAAAGGCACGAAAATTAGCCCAAGAATATATGCTTATCTACGAACAAAATGTTCCACCAACGCAATTAGTTAAACGAGTAGCAGATGTCATGCAAGAATATACTCAATCCGGGTATGTTGTTGAAAATCAATCGATTAACAATAGAATTCTTTCTCTAGTGGTGTACGTCCTTTCGGTGTCTCTCTACTTATCTGTGGTTATGATTATGATGAAGATCGACCATTTCTTTATCAATGTGATCCATCAGTAAGATTTTCAAAATAAGTTGAAATAAAAGAAAAACGATATTTGAATAGGGCTCCTATTTTCCATGGAAAGCAACAGCAATTGGTCGTAATTTTGTCAATGGAAAAACATTTTTAGAAAAACGGTATAGTTCTAATAAAAGTTCTTGTTATCAAAGTTAACATTGTATTTCAATGTAGATATTCCGATCAATTGGCACTTGAAGATGCCGTACATACAGCAATCTTGACACTTAAAGAATCATTCGAAGGACAAATGACAGAAGATAATATTGAAATTGGCATTTGTGATAAAGATGGGTTTCGTCGTTTAACACCGGCTGAAGTGAAAGATTATTTAGCTCAAATAGCTTAAATTATTTTAAACAGATGAAAAACATAATGTATTCAATAATTTGATCGATATCAATTGAACATCATTGGTTTTACATTTGTTATACTTTTGCTCTTCTTCTTCTTCTTCTTTTTCTTTATCTTCTGTTGGTTCCTTCATTTTCTCTGCAGACACAGAATAAACACGAACTTGAATTTTTTTTTATTCCAATATTATAACTTCTCAAAAGACGATCAAGCAAAGTGCTCGTACTTGACATAATACTGTTTGTCAGATGCTGAATAGACTTAAGTAAGCTGTTTGATTAGCACTATAAACCTTTCTGTCAGAGGATTTTCAACTAAGTCTTGACAGGAAGTCTTCCAGACATTATGATTATTTGCTATTGATTGACAAGTTCATGGTTTATTGGCTTTTTTTGTCACATAATTCTACGAGAGAATCAATTTGACATGAAGACAAATGTTCTTGTTAGTTTTCTGAAAAACTGCACGAAATATATATTATTCGATAATACATTCATGATTATTTCAAATAGACAAATTATAACTGATTATACATAAATACGAGATGGTCAAAGAGTGCTAAGTGTTAATCATACTGTGAACACTATTCACAGGGGAAAACGTGATGAGAACAATAGATAAAAGAAATCTAAATGAGAATATGTTATTTATTAATATAAATATTTAATCGTATTTGAAAACTGAAAATCATTATTCGATTCGGTCGATGATTAAGTGCATGTTTATTAATAGCGCAACACAGATTCGAACTAGAATTCCACTGACGCAAAAACGAGTAGATAAGGCGGCTGACTGCAAGAGGATTAAATTATCTAATAAAATAAATTGAATAAAAACGATTGTTGAAATAATTTCCAACAGATTTATCTTTGTCCGTTGACGAGTTTCTATTCGATTTATGAATATCAACGATTAATTTATAATCATAAAAGTTCGTTTTGTTTTTCTTTCGAATTGAAAATATTTGTTTGATTTTTCAAAACGAATTCGAAGTTGGTCAATAGTATATCGAAATCATGGGTATTTTGCGCTTCTTCTTTTCTCCTTCTTGCCTCGTGTCGAGTTATTCACTCGCTAACCTCCTTTATTTCAGTCTGTTTCTGTCTTCTTTTCTATTTTTTCTCTCTTAGGTTGAATAGCACAATCATAAGCAGTCGTTATTTACGATAAAATACGACTGTAAACTATGTAAAATGATCGTATACGCTATCGTTTTGTACTGTCAGGGCAACCGAATTGATCGCCGTGGACTCTTTCACTGTTATTATGAACAAGGCTAAATGATGATAATTATGACGTCTTCAACATAAACGGTGGCATAATGTATTTTTTCTGTAATTTGTCGAATAATTAGTTCAATCGGGAACTGCACAATTGTTCATGACGAAATTATTTTTACCAATTCGGATGGGATGGCATTTGCTATAGAAACACGGATAAAAGAGGTTTTTTCTTTCATTAATATATAATATAGTTCTTTGTTTTAGGTATCCATTATGCGTACCGAATTACTCCACTATCTTAAATGCAACATTTTTCAAGCAATTGTAGTTTTTTGTTCAGCATAAACCATTGATCCTTTTCTTTTTCAATTCATTAAAAATACATTTAAATGCTTCTAAATTCTTCAATGAAAACAATACAAAACTAGAATTCCATTCAGCGCAAGGGCGAGTAGATAAGGTGGCTGACTTCAAGAGGACTAAGTCATCCAATAAAATAGTTTTAAGTAGAAGAATTTTGCTAGGCAACCGAGCAACTTAAAAGCAATAAATTGCAGTCAACCGCCTTAACAAGTTTATTTGAAAGAATAAAAAGCAAAAAAAAAACTTGATTATAACAAGAATAAACAAAATTATTTCATCATTGTTGATATTGTCATTGTTTTTAAGCGTGGTGTAGGCGGTTTATAATAATCATGATTATCACCAGAAAGAGATTCTAACGATGATTTATGATGATCATCATCATCGAGTATAGTTTTTCGATTTGATGAAGATGATGGCGTACGAATATCAATAGCTGAATCTTCTGTAGTCGAACTATTTTGTGATGACATTTGTCGAGAATATGTTGAACTATTAGAGAATGTTTGAGCATGATTTTTAGGTGGAGCAGCACTTTCTCCGCGTAGCACCGGTTCGAGAAAGGAAAAATCCATCGGTTCGACAACATCTGGTGCACGATAGTGAACTTTAACTGAATTAAACGAGTCATTCGTAGGCGTCGAATGATGTTGTGTTAATTTGGGTAATGCACTATTTTCCAATGTATTATTCGGACGATGATAAGCGGGTTTTAATTTAGGTGAGCTACTTCGATGTCGACGTCGACTAGATAGATTCATACGTGTTGGTGAAGTTGATATTGGCGGTAGAATAGATCCCTTATCATCAGGCGTTTCGAGCACGATTTGAACAAAAGATTCGACAGGATCCTCAAGCGTTTTCGTAATAGCTTCCAAAGGTGTCATCAATTCGAAGGGTATAGCCGGAGCAACTGGTGTCGTTGGAATACGACCATCATAAATCGTCACTGTACGACGTTGCTCATCGTAGGAAACATTCGATAGTGATGATTCATTTGAATTATCCCAATTTGAACGTAGATAAAGTGAACCACTTGTACCATTCGGTGCAAGTTGAACGCTTGGGTCTGGTTGACCACAGTACGAAGCACGACGAGCCGATCCAAGTAAACATTGAAATGTTGTCGATGCTGTTCGCATCATTGAACTCGTCGAATCCAAGATCATTCCAAGCGAAGAATTTTTTCGCTTTAACATGCACGTTTCACTACCGCCGAATTCACCTGGATGTCGATAGTATTGATAGGGATAAGGACGACGAAGTGATGGTGGAAAGGGACCGTCGGAAAGACGTCGATGATCGGCCTAAAAAGAATAATAATAAATTTAGAAAAAAAAGAAAAACATCTGATTTGAGTTGAATTTTCACATATGTTTTTCTCACGAAATCAATTTTATTCAAATCAATGATGCAGAAAATAGCATTGATTCAGTTAGTTCAGCTACTTTCTTAATCTGTCTGATCTTTTTTAGACAAAAACATAAAAAAACTAAACAAGAATTCCTACGAAAACAAAAAGATTCACTTATATCTAATTATTATGAACAAAGTAATTTTGTTTCAGTTATTCGAACATTTCTATTAATAACTAAATATCCTTGTGTTTTTTTACTATCCAGGAAAAGCTTATTGCACATTTTTTATTCTTACCTCTTCTGTTCTTATCATGATAAAAACGTTGGTTGAAATAATGAGCGTGGGACATATTAAACATACATTATATTTATTTATATATAGGGAGATAGATAGATAGAGAAACAGAGAAAATGAGTTTGTTAAATATGTGGAAAAAATGTATTCTTTTTATGTTGATGCCTAGTTTATCACAAGCTAAAGTCACAACTGTCACGAAAATCTTCTCTCATTTTCTTTTTTATCCCTACCATGGATTTAACAATGAGTTAACAGTCTTTTTTCTAAATACTTTTATTATTAGTCACGAACGTTTTTTTGAATAGAGATAAAAAATTGATTAACTTCAAGTTATTTTCAAGAACGAAGAATTTATATAGACTTGAAGTAATATCTTTACATTATTTACGTATAAGAATAGTATACTTACAACAGTTTCATTATCATATTCAGCTGTCTCAGAATAGCTGATGAATCTAGCGAACGCAGATAATCGTCGTCGAGTCATGTTTGAATACAGTTAGAATATTATTCAAGATTTGCAATGACGAATAAAACCAAGTAAAATAAGACGAAATTAAAGAAAAGAAGTTCTTCTTATGACATCCTACTATTTTATGTTTATGAGCTTTTTCCAATGGGTAAGGACATTAATATGACTGTCCCTTGTTGATTCATATGATAGAAAATGAAGAAAGAGCAGAGGAACGTTCATATAAGAAAAGAATAAGACTCGATGCAAAAAGAATCTAATCATTTCTTTCTTTTTTTTACATTTTTCTTCTACTCTTTCCCCCCTCTCTCTCTTTGTCTGTTTCTTATTTTTTCTTTTCTTTACAGTCTTGAATAGATAATTCTTCTTTTGTCTTATGGCTGTACTTTCTTTTATTCAAATGTTTCGAGACAGTAGGAAAAGATTGAATGATGACGGCATTTACAAGTGTCAATTTTTATGGAGGCGGATATATTTTTGATCTTTACATGACGTTTATCGTCCTATTCCCTTCATTAATTTCGTATACTGTTTACAACAGAATAATAAAAACTACATGCATTTTGCTCATTTAATCGAAACGAACTTCAAATGATGACATATGATGATGACGACAATCAATATAAAAAACCAGGCAAAATTCTGCAGGCTACAGACAAAAAAAAAAGAAAAAAATGCTGTCAGTCGTGCATAAGTATATGTCAGTTAAATCGATTTGATTTTTTTTTCATTGTTATTCAAAAAAGACCGAGATTTATTAGAAATACTAACGAAGAAAAAATAGTATTTATTCAATAATGTCAGCTAAAGAAAATGTGTCATAGACACAAGTTAAATCAATAAAGTCCAACTTACAGTTTACTGATTACGAATAAAAATTGATTCTTTTCGTCGTTGTTTTTGATATGCAATTGATTTATTTCAAGTAAATCGACCCAAATATATATGGAGACAGATTGTCTGTTTTTCATTCTCATTTATTTTTTTTTAGTATGCATAATTATATATATGGATATGCTAGGGTGTCATCATCTATGCAGATTACCGATCTGGCGCAACGATTTTTTTAACTATAGAAAATAAAAAAGCGAATCTATTAGGTTCTATATATTTTTTAGGGTAATCTGGTCCTTTGTTAATTAAAATTCTCATAATTTCCATGCGTATATATACATCATGAAAAAATAGAAAGCTTAGTTAACATTGATATGCAAATATGTGTTAACATTTGACAAAAAATAATAATAAATGCTCTTTGAGCAGACAAAACAAAATTTTCCTCGAAGGCATCCGAAATTTGCTACTCGATCAATCAATCTCAACAATTGTCTTCCCACTCATAGCATACAAACTCATTACAAAATATAGCTATCCCTTGAAAAATGAATTAGTTCAGTCAATAAAATAATTATTTGTTAAAGTTTTTCATTCCGCATATTAACTTTATATTATATCGTCATTTTAACAATATGAGTTTTCTGCAAGCATAGATAAATATACTTGGGACTAAAACCGTATTCATTTCAATACCAAATTAAACTTCCTAAGTCTTATTTTCTTTTCAAAGATATTTATATAATAATAACAATAGCGTCATAATAAATCAATTCGCGTACATTTTTCTTTCAATGAGAATAAAAAAGGTTACTTTAAAAAAAAAGACGATTAGTATCAAGGTAAATGAAAGTATTCGTTTTACTAAATTTTATGTTGTTTCTCTTCGTGCTTTTCATCCGGCTTCCTTCCTCTATTCTTCCTGTTTGAGACTAGCTTGTACTTTTTAATCGAAAAAACAAAAATAGAGGCACCCGGCTCAGTTAATTCGAACGTTTGTACCAAAGGAAAAATAAACATCCAATGCCTAACATTTGTTCAGTCTTTTAAGAAAAATATATTTCGATACATACTTGATTATTAAAACATAGAAGAACATTCGGTTCCGATTGACAGTGCGTATAATAATTAGGCGGAGCTAGGAGATGCTCACAGCTGTATGCTGGATACAAGTATTGGTTGTCATGATTGTTATCACTATTATCTGGTAATATTAATGATGTGTTACTATGAAAAAACATCGTTGCAAATAATTGTGCTGCTAAATTATGACTATTTCCTATTTTGACTTGAGACAAATTGTTGATAATAATAATGATGATCGTACTACGGATGGGCGAAGTTTGTTGTCTATAAGAAAGAAATATTGCATAAAGAAATGAACAGTACTAATTAAGTAAAAAGCAGAAAAATAAAAGAAGGAGAAGAAAAAAAAAACTAGGAGAAGCACTTAGGATATTATTAAACGTCGCCAACAACTTCGAACATTATATTATTCTTTACTATTTCTTCTGCTCGGAATATATATTTTTCTTTCTCTGAGCTCTCTTTTTGTTCTCGCTAACTAGATTCTATATCAAAAATGTCGTTTTGTTCTTTCTTTTGTGTTCATTTATAAGTAAGGAATTATGTTTCTATTCACTTTTGATCAATTTGCGTTAATAAAATTTAATAACTAATTTAAAATCGTATTGTAAAGGAGCAAAAATCGACATAAGAATCTATTTTCTCGGAAGCTAACATTTTCAATGGGTATGTCGAGTGGAGAATATGACAGTTCTTGATCATATAATTCATCTAATTAGATAATGATTGTCGAAGTTCTGACTTCTGCAAAAAATTCTAGGAGCAAATAAAAGTACAAATGTATGACTTTCATATGTTTCTTCTTCTTCAATCTATCTTCTCAAAAAAACTCAAGCCGGAAATTAGAGTCGAAGAAGAGAAAGAAAAAGAAAATTGCTCGTCATTTTCTTTCAACATTCCATGCGTGATCACTAATAACCTTCGATCAGGTAACAACTGATAGCTCTCAAATGTCTTATTATTAGATTTCCTAGTAGTTATTCAGCTGCGTTTCTGTTGTTGTTGTTGTTGTTGTTGTTGAGATTCTAATAGATTTCTGATTCTTATCGATGATCAAAGCTGCAAAGTTTCATTAAGTTTTCTTTTCTGTTCGTTTTCAGTGGATGTGACTGATTGTCTTATGCGAAGTAAAAACAAGAAAAGATTAAGTCATGCAAGTGAAAACATGTGCTAATGGATGTCGTGCGCTTTTGATTACTTTTTGTCATCTGAGCTTTGTTTTTCGAGTATTACTCTAAGAAAAAAAGACATCTTCAATCTCGATACGCTAGGCATTTTAATCAGGTGATGTGTTGGACTGGAAAAGGAAAAACTCAAGAGTTAATACGACATTCAATGTCTACCGAAGCATAAAACAAAAAAACGAAAGAAACTAGATCGTAAATTCGACATGAATATTATTCAATCGATCGTATTCGGCTTTTTCTTTCGTCCAATGACGTAGGATTTCTACTAGAGATTTAAATGTTGGCCGTTGACACGCTTGAAACGCAAGACACGGTAGAATTAATCGATTGTAGAATTGTTTCGGACATCGTTGTGGTTTTTTGTGTACATAACCATTTTGAACAAGTGTTCGAATCGATATGAAATCTTTTTCATCCGGATATGGATCAGCACCTTTCAACCAAATTTCAATAAGAACAATGCCGAATGACCAAACGTCCGATTGACTTGAATAAGCAGTCGGATCGAAAAGAACTTCAGGAGCTGTCCAACGAACCGGTAGTGTCTCTACGCAAGCTTCTTTTCGTCGTTGAAAATCATCTTTATTAACAATAGTCGATAGACCGAAATCAGCAATTTTAATCGTTCGATTTTTTTCATCTAATAAAAGATTTCGACAAGCTAAATCTCGATGAACTCGTGATCGTTGTTCTAAAAATGCCATTCCTCGACATATATCAAATGCAAACGAAACAATCGTTTGCTCACTTAAACCCTTCGAAGATGATTTCAACCATTGTTTTAAATCACCATCTTCCATCAATTCAGTTACCAATAAAGTTTCATTCGTTTGAAAATCTTGTGCAATTCCATAGAGTGCAACAATATAATTATGTCTCAATGTTTTCATTGTTTCAATTTCACGTATGAAACTATTTGTTACTATCTGATTTTGTCGCAACGGATCCAAACGTTTGACCGCCACGGGTATAATTCGATTTCCGTTCTTCCATGATGCACGCCAAACTTCACCGAATTCACCTTTGCCAATACGTTGCTCGAATACGAGATTACGTTTAGGTATATGCCAAAGATCTTCTTCGAAATCGATTTGAAATGGAAGAATTTCTCCGAGTGGAATATGTCGACGAATTGTTTCATGTTGAATTAAATTTTGAAATGATGAAAACGAGAGATGATTTATTTTTGTTTGTTGAGCAAAATAAAATTGATGATTAATCGGATTTATACGGATTAAATAATGCCAATCTTCAGTCTTTCGTTGACTCGATATTTGAGAGATACTGAGAACAAATGCATTCGGCTCATTTTTACTTCGACGTATAAGATAAGCACTGTGAACACTATATTGAAATAAACAACGTTGAATTATACCTCGATCATCAACAGCTAAACGTAAAGGTGTTTGAGAATCGAGATATAAACATTGTCGATGTAATTTCATCTGAGTATTCGTACGTAGATGAAGTACGAGTAGAAAATCTTCGTCAAGTTTTTCAATCAATTCAAATTCATCGCCCACATCATACGCAAACTTAGTCTCTAAGTTCTCTTGAGCATATCGAGCAATATAAATTGGTTTATATAATAGTATG
>ERZ781398.1112-NODE-1112-length-26363-cov-4.272465_pt1 | contig 26363 bp, 28 predicted proteins | sample MGYA00433077_ERZ781398 | MGnify/ENA primary metagenome ERZ781398 (study PRJEB29847, sample SAMN06458254) | wastewater metagenome | isolation source: Wastewater bioreactor | place: South Africa: Cape Town | study: EMG produced TPA metagenomics assembly of the... | reverse complement strand
TAACTTCGCGTTGAACACGAACATGCGGTGGACCGTATTGAACAATAATAGGACGTGGTGTTTGATAAGCCGAAGGAGGTAAACGTTCGTAGATGATACGACGTTGCCGTGGTGCAATTGGAAGCCATCGTTCAATGATCACATTTTGTGGTTTCGGCGGCAAAGGTGGATATTGTTCAATGACTAATTGACGAGGTGGTTTCGGACCTGGTGGAACGAGTTTATCGATAACTGTTGTTCCTATTTTTGATAATTTAAGAGATTATTCAGTTGAAAAATAGTTTCTTATCTACCTTCAGCCACTGGAATTGGTGGTGGACGCTAAAGTAAATCATATTTATTCACAGAGAGTTTACAAAGAAATTGAAGAACAAACTTCACGAATAATAACAGGTGGTGGAGTTGGTGGTGGAGGTGGAGCACGTTTAATCACCTGTACAAAGGAGAGAGAGAGAGAAAAACATTGGTAGGTACATAGTTAAAACTATTTTCTATTTACAATCGGTGGATCCGGTGGTGGAGCAGGTGGTTGTTTTTCACGAACAATGATTGTTCCACCTGCGGGTGGGGTTGGTGGTTGCAAATATCTTACGAAGACCTACATTTCATATATCACATAAAATCAGTAACAATTACGTTTTATTTCGATTTCTAATTTACTCGTTGCTTGTAAACAACATCATCTTGTGGTGGACGATTGACAATTCTTGTATTCGGATCACGTTTCATATTCTATAATGAAAAATATTGTTCAATTCCTCTCATTGAGTAACTATCGATCGATTGATTTACTTCGATATCCATATCGATTTGTTGTTGATTGAAGTTAGCCGGCACAAATTGTGTAGGTGATGGATTGAAATTATGTGGACTCGATGAAGTATTGAAAGGAGGAATAATTGGCGGAGGTGGCGAACCAATAGGTCCACCAAGATTTGTCGAATGAAATGGGATCGATTGATCATGGTTTGTGAAAGGAGGAAGTAGTGGTGGTTGTGGAGATAGAGATGAATTCGAGAGTCCATGAAGTGGATCTTGTGATTGAAATGATGGTAGTGGTGGTGGTGAGTTTGATCGTAGATTCGTGCTATTATTATTATTTTGTGAATGATTATCAAGTAGATGAGCGTGACCAGCCTGGCGAAGCCAGTTGATCATCGTCTGATCATCAGAAACGTCTTGCATAGGCATTCTGATTTCGTTTTCAAGTTCGTCTGAAAAACAAAAAAAAAACTAAAATAATCGAATCATTCGATATAACTCAATCGTTAATGATGATCATTACTTTTTGTTGCACGAGACTATTCAAAGTAATATATCATAACGCAAGATATACTTGTTCATTCGTACACAAACGTATTGCACAAGAGATGATCGATAAAAAAAAACGAACAGAGAGAGAGAGAAAAAAAGAAATAAACGAGTGACAACGCCGCTTGATTTTACTCGGCGTACAAAATTTTGGCCTTTCATGGTTCTTGATTTTTTTATACTTTTTTTTCTTTTATATTCATTTCTTATAGAAAAAAAATAAAGCTCATTGCCAACAAAAGATTACCTCGAATAAAAAACCTTTTCGTTTTAATCATGAACTACTGTACTCATCACTCTGTTTGAGAAAATCATCGGTGTGACAATATCAATGATCTATTGACATTTGGTTTATGTTGATATTTTATCGATAGATATCGAAGGTCTTCAGTTATTTATTTGCATGATGGCTTTTTCAAGGTTCAATCACTACTATCACCTTGAACTCATTCGTAATAAAAAAGAAAGAAAGAATAATCAATAATAACAGTGTTTTGTTTTCTCTTTCGTTATTGGTTCTAAATAAACGAAAAATTTGACTGACGAACGATGTAATTCGAGATGTGTCTTGATTTCCTTTCAACTATCGATTGAAAAATGGCAAAACGAAACTATCGTATAATCAACACGTCTTTTTTTCTTCTATTTGATTTAATCGATATCTTGTTTTGGATGATATGTTTACAAAATCTAAATCTATTTGTTTTAAGATTTATTTCTCATTCGTTGTTTGTGTATCGACGAGAATTTCTCATTATACTCGAGCTTATCTGTTATTTTTAGTTTTGCCTTCGGATATTTATTTATCATCTCTCTTTCTTTCCCATTGCCAGACGGTTTGTCCTTGGTATCTTTTCTTTTTGCTTGGTTAGATCCGAACAGATTATTAGATTCTTCCTCGTACATCATATATATATATATACAAAAAAGAAAGAAAGAAATAACACAGTCAAAAGACACATTAGTTATATTCTCAAGTGTGTCAATATGGATGAGCAACGAAGTGTCGGAATAATCGGCTGTGGAAATATGGGTTTTGCTCTAGCTCGTCGTTTAACTCTATCGGGCTATTCAGTTTTAATGGGCAGTCGACGACCAAGTTCTCACCATCATTTACATTTCGAAATAACATCGATACCCGATTGTATTAATCGTTCGTCGATTATTTTCATTGCTATACATGCCGAACATTATACAAATGTTTTAATATCTCCATTAGAACATAATCCAACTCTATACGACGGGAAAATTCTCATCGATATTTCGAATCAATTAAAGAAAAAAGCACGAGCTGATGATTTTTCGAATGCTGAACGTCTTCAAACGGCTATTCCTCATACTTTTGTTGTCAAAGCTTTCAATACAATTTCATCATTCGTTATGGAGAGTACAACAGCTGGCGAATCGCGTAATGTATTCGTTGCCAGTGATCATCCGACAGCACGCGATAAAGTCATAACACTCGCACGAGAAATGAATTTCGAAGCCTACAATAGTGGTTCACTTCGAACAGCTCGTTATTTAGAAAGTTACACGAGTTCTTTGTTTCCTCTTTGGAGAATTCCGATTCTTATTGCATTAATCATTCTATTTATTTGGCTAAGTTTTACCGTTTACTTGCGTTTTATTAATGCGAAAGTAACTTCGTGGAATCAAATCTTTCTTCATATTACAAATAAAGTTCTATGTACAAGCGCAATTACTCTATTGGCTATTGTTTATATGCCATCGAATTTAGCTTGTATTTTTCAGTTAGCTTACGGAACTAAAGAACGACGATTTCCTGTTTGGCTTGATACTTGGTTACTTAGCCGAAAACAGCTCGGTTTATTAACATTTTCAATTGGATTATTTCATGCCGTGACTACATTGGTTCTTATGTCGCCTGCTTATTACACATCATGGTTTAATCCGAGTACAGTCGTTGTTACACCGGTGCAAAATCAAACAACATTCATAGTTATTAATGGTCTGATGACATGGAAAGGCGAATTAGCATCATTAATGGGTATTTTAACATTATTATGCATGTCTCTACTAGCATTAGCCAGTATACCAGCAATTTCAAATCTATTAAATTGGAGAGAATGGAGATTTATTCAATCGAAATTAGGCACCACAACATTATTATTCGCTATTGGACATGTTTTTGCCATGGCGACACCACGTTGGATCGAACAAGGCAGCGCTCAAATATTGTATTCAGTCGGATTTCTTTGCGTTGTTTTTCCTTGTATAACAATTTTGATGAAATTTATTTTCTGGTTACCTTGTTTAGATAGACCGATCCAGCGTATTCGTCGAGGCGAACGACCTCGAGAGATTATCTAAAATGCTTGTTTTCTTTTCTCTTCTCTCTGCATCGTGTCAAACTTAATTCGACCCTAAATGATGATAAATATTTATCTGAGAAAATGTACGCAAAGAAAACTCATATGTCTCTACTGACACTTCCGAAGATAAACAGCTGACAGAATTCTTGCTAATCAAATTTTTTTTCTTATCAAAATTATCTTGCAAATAAAAAAAAAAGGGAGAAAAACTTCAAGACATTTATTTAATAATCTTTGATGAAGAATATTTGTTTTGTTTATTGTTTCTTTGTATCACCAGTAGGAAGAGATTTCAAACTCTCGTAGAATTGCCAACTACATGAGCGAGAACTGTTTTTTTAGGATCATAGAGTAAACCTTAAACAAAAAAAAAGGAGAGAAAATCATTCATTTATTTGTATTCAAGTTTGATTTTACCGGCTATGGACGCGGTCATCAATGAAACCATATTACCACCGATTAGTGCACGCGGTGCTATTTGAACTAAAGCACGTTTACGTTCAGGTGCGAATACACTCAATGTTGCAAGAGCAATACCCATTGCTCCAAAATTTGCAAAACCTATTCGAAACATTTACGTACATAGAAAAATAAAAATCAATTTACCGCAAAGAGCATAAGTCAGAATAACTAAAGAACTATCCTACAACCGAATTTTTGCTTTCGAATTAGATTTTCTTTTTTGTCTAAACAACATTCTACCTCCCATAACATATCTTGATTGTCGAGTAATTTGTTCGTACCATTTAGAAACAAAGGCCACGAATTGTTACTAATAAGTTCATTTCGCAGTGTTCGAATCTTTCCGAGTTCTTGATAAGCAATAAACTATATAAACACGAAAATCATTCTCGTTTGATTAGATAAAACAAAACAAAAGAAGCTCACTTCGTTTATGCTAACTTTAATTCCGATTAATTTCGACGCTAGCATACAATCTCGCGTGGGTATGCCGATGATAAGTGCGAATGGATAGAAAACTAAACCGAGTAGATACTGAAAATTAACTTGAGGATAATGGACAAGACTGAAGAACCACGAGATAGTCACATCGAGAAAATTCAAAACACTGATAAATGCAATTAAATTCGCGATAAGATAACCGCAAATTTTCAATGCTGAACCAGCACCTGTCATCAATGCATCGATGATGTTAAACTGTGGTCTAAATGAGAATTTCGAAAGAAAAATAAGATTTCGTTTGAATTTAGCAAAGAAAACATACGGTAGAGGAACATTTTTAACGACTTGCCATGATGTTTTCGTTTGATGAGTTTCAGGTAGTAGCAAAGCAAAGCGCTCCAGGTGCAGCCATGACACTTGAAGCAATCAAATGATTGGCCGGCACACCAAATGAAATAAACGAAGCCAAAACCGAACCTGCCATTGTCGCAAAACCACCGACGAGAACGGCATGTAATTCTGATGTTGTCATTTTTGGTATCAACGGCATAATCATCAATGGTGCTTCGCTCATTCCAACGAAGATATTTGCAGCTGCATTCATTGACTAAAACAACAACAATGTTTTGTTGATGCTGTTCGATAAGAACAATGACGACCTACTTCAGCTGCTGTTGTATTCAAACAAACTTGCATAAGCCAAGCGATTTTACCGATGATATATTGCATTGCACCCAAATAATAGAGAACATTGATGACTGAACCGAGAAAGATGATGATCGATGTGATCTTTTGAAAACGAAAACAAGATTTTCAACAAAACAAAAAACTTCAATTTACTCCAAAGACGTAATAATGATCTCGAAAGTCGTGCCCGAAAACGAATTGAGCTCCTTGTTCTGCGTTTCTATTTGGCGAAAATATTCATCAATGTAGTTTTCATTTTGATAATAAAAAACGAATTTTACTTGATAAATTTTGATATTTCATTGCCGAGAAAATCAAAAAATTGAAATCCCACTTCAAGTCGAATGACAATAGCTGCGAGGACAAATTGAAGAACAAACGAATAGAAAACCGTTTTCCATCGAATCTAATTCATTTCAATAAAAAAAATGCACCTTCTATAAAAAAATCACTTTTCAGTCTACTCTATGCGGATATTTCGAACCTAACGTTCCCAAAATGATTAACATAAAAATACCAATCAATGAAATAAGATTAGCAGCACGTCGTGTTGTTACGCCAATGTAAATAGCAATAGCAATAAAAACGAGAATATGTCCAATCCTATTCAATTCGAATGAGTCGAGATTCAAAATTAGTCGTTGATTATTTACCAGGAAAATCGATTGAATATTTTTCGAAAACGAACACAACCTGGCCGATTGGCATTTGACTGAGAAAATTTCGTAAACAAACGTTCGACTGAACGGCCGAGAAATTTCTCCCAAGCAACAGCAAAAATGACGAATAGAACGAAAAAGAACAAGGCAAAACCTAGAATGAAATCTTTCGCATTGAATTCATTCGACAAACATTTTCATTTACCAGCATTGCCCGAAAAAACATTGCCACGGATAGGAAACGGAGGTGTACCGTAGGTTTTACTCATTGCAAAACCGAAATAGATGATAAAACCGATTAAAAACAAAATTTTCACCACATAACTAACAATAGTCTATCGAATAAATCAAAAGTCGTTGTTCATATCAAAATCATTTTCATACTTTTCGTTTCGTCACAAACGAAACTAAGTTTTCACGAATTTTGAATAAAAACAGTCCAACTTTGTTTTCTTCGCCAGGTAATCTATCGAATCCTGCATTATTCTTATCCATATCATCTTCATTATCAGTTGCTGGTGCTGTCGAAACGACGACTACAGCATTTTCGAATTGCGGGGCTGCTGCTTCTTCGATGCCCACAAAAACCGGATTGTCATAGCCCACCGATTCCTGAATCGAAATCATTATTTAAAAAAAGAAAAAGAAAATACTCGTATTACATTCGTTGGTTTTAATTCTAAATTGACTGGTTCGTTCGCCTGATGAAAATAAAAACTTAATTTTTGAATTTCGAATAGCAACAACAACGATACTAACTTCAGCCATTTGAAATCTTTTATTTGTCGTCTTATTCTCAATTCGATTGTCTTGATATACCGATCAAAGATTGAAATGGATTAGATGAAATAATCAATGTACATAGAACTGATTCGTATAAAAACAACACTGATCTCGACATTGATAATCAATACTAACACAACACCGAAGAAAAAAGCAGAAATCGTATGCGTTTTTTTTGTCTTTCCTTTATCAGCATAATCCCGTCGTAAGTCTTGATTATTGTTTGACTTTTTCAAACTTTTTTCTTTCGTTTGATTGAATAAGATACGAGGAAAAAAATTAAATGTACAGTGCGTATTCATTTCAGGCTCGAATATCGCAGTTTTGCTATTCATGACAAATCGAAGAACATTTTAAAAGTCAATAATCAATTCGACATGTTTCTTTTACAAGCATCAAAATAATGTTAAACAATTTTTTCTCTCTCTCGCTTTCTTCTATTCTCAACCTTCGTGTTAAATGGAGTTAATAGGAGGTCTGTTGACAACAAGAAAAACAGTTATATTCTTTTCGACATTCACACAAACATCATGGTTCATACAACGGCAACAACTCTGCATTATCATTATGATTTAGAGAGGTCCGGTTATCACGGTACAGAAGAAAAAAAAACAAAATTTGTTCAGTGTTAATTGTTTTTTTTTCGTCTCAGGTTACGATCGCCGACATTTTCCTGAACGACAACGATCAGCAGTTAGTGAAGTCGTTCCTCTGAAACGTGTTGACAATGATCGTTTTTCATCGGCATCATTGCCCGGCAATGTCGATGAGCAATGGCGGCCACATGTTCGACATATCGAGCCGATGTACACAAAGTATGTATTGCAGAAGAAAGAAATCTGATTCTTTTTAAAACAATCGAACAACAGTTGTCAATTTTCTCTTCTCTCTCATTCTTTTGTTTGATCTTTTCTTCTTATACAAACAAAGTCTCATAGAAACTTGATTTTTCAATCATCATCTTATTATTTATTTAAAGTATCGGACCCGATTGGCAATCACGTATTCGTTATATACCAACGCCGACAAATCCCGACGGTAAACCAACATTTCCAATTAGTCTACTCGAACGAAATATTCATTTTATTCGACCATTTCCACACAATTGGCAGCGTACAACGAATGAATGGGTTTATTCGACTGACGAATCCGTAGATAACAATCCAGCTAAACGTAATTATTTTTCTAACATACATCTTCGATCATTAGAAGATCTCGGCGATCAAAATATGTATATGTCACAAATAGGACGAAAGAAAAAAGTTTCAGACATTCGAAATGGTTTGAAAAAACGTATTGATGGTGATAAAAACTATCGAATTGTCGAACATTCAACTGACTTTTATAAATTCGGTTCGACTCTACCGGTTGTTCATTTTGGACAAGAGAAAAAACGACATGGTCATGCAAAAACATTCGTTCCAATGAAGAATGAAAAACTTTCGATAATTACTCCCGAAGAATTTCTTGAAAATCAATGGAAACGTGAACGAGACAAACTCATCGATGAAGTCAATCAGTTAGATAACTGGAAGCCGGCTGAACGTGTGAAAAGTGCTTTTAAAGTCTTAGATCTCGATCCGAATGATAAAAATGGAGGAAAATATAAACCTCGTGTTCGATAGAGTTTTTGTTTATTGATCAAATAAAACAAAATAAAACAAAAAAAGAAAGATTTACTTCGACCGATAGACAAGGACATCTAGAATGAGAACACAATGCAAATAAATTTCTTTTCTGCATATTTTTTTTCTCTTTCTTCTTTTTTTTATCTATAATCGGCATGTTCGGCCTCCGAAATCGTCATTTATTTTCATTAACTTCTCGTATTTTATGTCGATGGAATTCAACGAAATCGACTGTTGTCTTTCCGGGTGAGAATTCCGATTTACGAGGCGATGGAGCCTTTCGTCGAAGTAATACGTACGGTTCGACAATCGAACAAACCTATTCCGGTGTTCTATCGTTCTTACGTCGAACGTACACTCGAAATTTACACAATGTCGATGTAGCTGTCACTGGCATACCACTTGATTTAGCAACAACATTTCGACCGGGAACTCGTTTCGGTCCGAAAGGTATTCGAGAAGCATCGGTGCAATTAGCTGAATTGAAATCCTACCCGGGAGGAATCGATGTGTTCGAAGATTTAGCAGTTGTTGATTATGGCGATTGTTGGTTCGATCCTGGTTTACCTCAAACAATCCCACGTGAAATCGAAGCACATGCGAAAAAGATCATCGATCAAAATGTTTTTCTCCTTTCATTAGGTTAACTCAAAAACTTTTTTGTTCTCATTTTCGAAACGAACTGTTGGGGTTTTCTAGGCGGTGATCACTATGTGACATATCCATTACTAAAAGCTCATTATGCTTTGTACAAACAACCGTTATCTTTGATTCATTTCGATGCACATTGCGACACATGGCCAGCTGAATATCCCAATGGTTTAAATCATGGAACGATGCTTTATTACGCAATAAAAGAAGGTCTAGTCGATCCACAAACATCGATTCAAATCGGTATTCGTACGTATAACGATGATTTTATGGGCGTGAAAATTCTCGATGCAAACTGGGTTCATGAACATTCGATTAACGATGTTGTCGAACAAATCAAAGCTCGTGTTGGATCCAATCGAACTTATTTAACATTCGATATCGATTGTCTTGATCCGGCATTTGCACCCGGCACTGGAACACCGGTCTGCGGCGGTTTATCATCTGCACAAGCCATTGCAATTCTACGTGAATTAGGCTCGATTAATTATATCGGAATGGATATTGTTGAAGTTTCACCACCGTATGATCATGCCAATATTACAAGTCTAGCTGCAGCGAGTTTAGCTTATGAATTTTTGATTTTATTGAGAAATAAAAAGATTATCGATAAGAATTTTTCGTTTGGTAATCGTTGATTTTTCTTTAAAAAATAAATTCAAACTGAAACTATCCAATAAGAGACAAATCGTGATCGTGACTAATCGAGATACATATGATGAAAAGAAAAGAAAGATAAAACAATAAAGAATTATTCAATTGAAAAGCAATTCTTATTCTTCTTTCGTTCGACCATGGCAATTCGTCTGATAGGTTTTCTTATTTATTTTCTAACATTAACACAAATTGTTTCCAATGATGAACTTTGTACGAAAAGTAATTGTCAATTACCTTCATGTCAATGTGCAACAAGTAATACGAATCCAACATCATTCAACACAACTGATATTCCACAATTAGTAAAGAAAAAAAAAAGTAACATTCGTTTATAATTTCGAATGTATTTAGGTTTTATTAACATTTATCGGAAATTTAAACGAACACACTCTTGATCCCATTCGATCGCTTCTCAATCCAGCTCATCGAAATCCGAATAAATGTCCGATATCATCGACATTTTTCGTCAATGACAATTACACCGAATATTGTCTTGTGCAAAGATTATTCGACAATCACAATGAAATCGCCATGACAGCATCGAGTAATCGGTAGACGTGTTTTTTTTTGTTGTTTAAATAAAAAAAAACAATAATTTCTTTAAAGATGTCCATTAACAAATTGTTATGAAGAAAATCATTGGCGTCGTTGGATCGACAACGATTGGAAACGTGAAGTTCAACAACAACGTCTCAATCTCATCGAACAATCCCGTGTTCATTATTCGCATCTCAAAGGTTTTCGTGTTCCACATTTGCAAATCGATGAAAATAAACATTGGCAATTGATTCGTAACTATCATTTTCATTATGATTCATCGATGTTATTCAAATCATCGAATCTTGTTTGGCCATTTACATTGAATTATCCGTTCAATACAACGGATTGTCTCAATTGTGCCGAGACAAATCAAACGATCGAAGCACTCTGGCAATTTCCCTTACATGAATGGATCAATCCGAACAGTAAATTGAATTCATTCGATTTACAGTCAATCATTTTTGCGTTTTGTTCTTTTAGCATCAACGACTTGTCGAACACTGGCTGATCCGAATTGTTTGCCCGATGATCAACATCATACAGTCGAATTCTTTTTCGATTTTATCAAACATAATTTCGAACGGCATGTCAATCTCGGTCAACGTTCGCCGTTCGTCATCGAACTCGATCTTTTCTGGTTAACCGATCAGAAGACTCGACGACTTGAAGCGTTGATTCGTTTTATTGAAACGATCTTAAACGATGAGAAATATCAACGATATGTTTATTTCGTTTCGATTGAACAAGCACTTCAATGGCTGCAATATCCTCGAAAATTATCAGAACTCGATGAATTCTGGGCGTTTGGCTGCAGTGATATTATCTATGAATATGATATCGAATGTTTCGTCGGTCCAGCAAAAAGCAAAGCTCAACATTTAAAAGATTCGAATGAAACCAATTCAACCGAGTCCATTCTTCTCGATCGACAAGCTGAAGATCTATTTCGAAGTGGTATCGTTCTACATTCAGTTTGGGTTACATTTACGTTGATCATCATCGTTCTTTTCTACGATAAATATTTTGCAAGCAAATAAAAGTTGATCAGGCGTTTTTATTTATTTGATTTTTTATTTTTTCCTCTTGTTAAACTATTCGACAATAAATAGAAAAAAAAACAACCAAGCAAACAAACGAATAACTATCAAATCATTAAAGTTTTCTCTTTGCTGTCTCAAGGAAAAGATAAGCATGGGCGGGAATATAATGGTAAACAAACAAACAAAAAACAGAAGACATTATATATTAAACCAGACCGGTCTGAAGTTGACAGTTTTTCATATAAGGGAGATTATTTTACAAAAATGAAATCACTGGTGTAATACTTATTATGACAAAAAGAAAGAAAGAAAGAAAACATGACTGATAGTGTTTTATTATTTGAAGATGTATTTTAATATGATTGCAACGACGATGATGAGAATATATTGCATGTAAGGTGAGACAAGTTCGAAGAATTGATATTCAGATTTAGTTGAGTGAGATTTTTGAGCTGAGTGAAGCTCTCTTTCGTATCGATCCAGTCGTTCATTTGTACGAATTAATGTCGTTTCAATACGTTTTAACATTGATGTTAGATCATCATTGGTTTTAAGAAACAGACTCGTCTGTTCAGTATTCGTTGGTGTCAATGATGATACTTGTTCTTCATCACGAATATTTTGTAACGATGGCGACGGACCTCGATTTAATTGTGATGTTTGATTTTTCACATTTAATGTTGAATTATTTCGACTTGCTGATGAATTTGTGTGATTCATTGGAACGGCACGATGACGTGTACGTGTACAAATAACAAAATTATTTTCATAGGTCGATATGTCATTATGTGCATCCCATGGACGCGTATCAGCATATGTGTAGATCCATTCTTTGCTGTTCGAATCAATATTGAACAAACGTGGATGCCATTCGACACCGGTTGCTTTACGTTCTCGGATTTGTTTTCTTTGTTCATCTTCGATAATTGTTTTTTCTTCTGTCGCTGATATTTGATCATTCTGTTTGATAGCTGCTGTTACGCGTTGCCATAATCTATTTAAAAACAAACGAATCATCAAAATTTCGGTTTGACTTCTGGGTTTTTTTTCGAACGAACTTCTCTGATTCGTTGTCAAGTTGCTGTTCAATTGGAACAACATAGCGTTTTAATCGTGAATTAACAACTGATTGATTCACTTTCCAGAACACACTCTTGCTCTTTAAAAAAAATCAAGTTTGATTGAAAATGAATTGTTTTTTTTCTGTCTTACATTAGTCGCTTTATCTACAATAGTTATTTCGTCATCCCAATGACCGGAAAATGTATAAATAACATCTTTTTCCAATCGAATCTTTCCTTCGATATGATTCGTAAGATCTTGACCGCCAATAAACGGCTAAAAACTCGATCAATATACAATCATACAAAAACAAAACTATCAAATCTACTTTGAGTTTAAATTCAATATCAGCTGAATAACGAGTTTTCTCACAAACGATTGTTACTTTTCCGCCTAATTCCATAGTTAATTTTCCAATTAAAATACCTTTACAATTCGCATAGGGCATTGTAATGATATAATCTTCTCCGCGATTAAGCAACGTCAATCGAGCATTACCATCAAGAATTGCAGATAGACTATTGCCTGTGAAAAAAGAAAACAATGTCAAATTTGACAATTCAAACAACAATAAAAGAAAAGTACCATAGAATTTCGATCTCGCCAAGATACTTCCTTGCACAGCAAAGCCTTCTTTGCGATTCGAGACATAGAAATTTGCGATTGGTGGATGATGGGATATCTAGATGATAAACAAGAAATCAATATTTTTGTTATTGGTATTCTATTTGCATTCTACAGATAACAAGCAATATGACATAGACAAGAGAAGAAAAACAAAGAAATTTTATCGAGAAGAACACATGAGATTATTATTTTCGCGATACTACGAAACGAATCCAATCGAGATAGGCTGAAACTCGAGTGTAAACGCCCGGATAGTAAATACGTGCACATCCACTGCCGTATGATGTGATGCCAATAATAAACCATTGATCAGATCCACGGGCTTGATAAACTAACGGACCACCGGAATCACCTATTTAATCAACCATTAAAATCCAAAATATTTGCAAAAATCAATTTTCTATTTACCTTGACAAGTATCTTTTCCACCACGTAATAAACCAGCACAGACTTGTGTGTATGAACTAAATGAGTAAACTTGTGGGCAAGTTGGTAGAATTTCGATGATTGCTTGTTGCAATGTATATGGCATTCGTCCTCCTTCACTTGTCAAACCAAAACCCGTGATAACAACAGGTGAATACGTCGGAATATTGAAACCAGCCGGTGGTAAACAAACAATATTAACCGTATCACTCAAATCAACCGGCGTAGCTAAACGCATAATCGATATATCGTAGCCATATTCGGCACTCGTATATCTCTCATGAACGAAAATCGCTGCAACACGATAGAACGTTCCCGAATAATAACCTTGTTGAACCATATTATGAGCGCCGACACGAATCAGATAATCACTCGGTCGATTGGAAATTCCGACCACGCAATGTGCGGCTGAGAGAACATGTTGACGATCGATCAATGTTCCTCCGCATGTAAACGAGCCTCGAACGGTGATGTAGACTTGCCATGGCCAAGCGTAGTTCGAAGCCGGTTCACCTCCGACAATACGGGAATATGGTGAAAAATACGAATTCATCGTGCCACATCGTTGACCAGCTGTGAATTGGGAAACGAATTGAAGGAGAACAATGAATGCAAGCCACATGTTTTATGAACTGATTCTTATCTGTTTTTCTCGTTCTTTGTTTTTCTCTTGTCTTTTGTTTGCGCAAATCAACGAATGAAATGAAGAGATCAGTTACCTGTTCAGCTAAATAGAATGTTTTGCTATCGGTCTTTGTGTGATGAAAAAAACAACGATAAACTTCGCCAATAACCGGATTGTACGGTTTCTTCAAACCCTGAAAAGAAAAACGAAACTCATAAAAAACAACAAATTCTCCTTTGTTTCGTTAATTACGAACTTTTGGTTTCTTGTAAAATCCTGATAGATAAAATTTCACAATTGTCTTCATTCGTACTAATGGATCGGGCGAATTAACCGCTCTAGAAATAAATGAACATCTTAATTTCAATTTTGATGTGCAAATAACGAAAGTTTACTCTTCGAGTATATCACAATGATGATAATAATCCGAGAGTTTCTCGAGAAATGATCGTGGTTCTAAGATAAATGTCGGTAGGACGACTTTCGACAGGTCCATGCCTGGTCGAACTTGTTTCAATAGATGCATGATAAGCGATTTATTTTCTTCGGGAACATCTTCAGTTTGAGCAGCATTGCCGAGCTTGAAATGACAAGAAAATAACAAAATGTTCATTTCGATTTTTCGTTCATTTTACTTCGCCTAATTCTTCAGGTGCTGCGGCAATGTACGGAGTTTCATCATCATCGTCATTGTTCAGATTGTCTTGCGAACTTTCCGAATGACTCGATGCACTTCTCGATGCTTTACTTATGTCCACACTTGCTTCACTCATTCGATCATCTTCTTCTTTGGCCGATAATCGACTGAGATCGAAGTCTGTGTCCGAAAAACTTGTACTCAAAAGAGAACTATCTGCATGATTTATTGTTAGTACAGTGGGTGGAGTCGAAAATGCTTGAGAATTTAATGGAAGATCTTCGTTGACTGTTGTTGAGTAGGGTTTTTTTAATAATTTAGAACATTTCATTGTTAATTCAAGGGCATCCATCCAACAGCGACCTACACGCAGAAGGAAAAAATACCAGGGTGCGTGTTTTTTTTTCTTGTTTTGGAAGTTTTATTTACCAGCTGTTTCGTCTGATGCACGGCAAATGAGATAATTCATTGGAAGAGGAAATGTTATGGCACCGAATTGCTCATTATTCGGTCCTTTTTGTGCCCAAATCGATTTCTCGAGTGGATGCCAAATTTTAAAACAAAATCCAGGCTTTTTCGATGGACGTTGAATAACTTAGAAAATAAAAACGAACGAATATAATTATCATACTTATATTCTTGATTTAATTATGTCAAAAACTATCGCTTCCGGGAGAGGAATTTCTTTGATTTCTCATGGTACAAACCTTCACATGATGACAGAATTATTGTTCCAACCCACACGCCATTCTGTTGAATAAAATTAGAAGAAAAAAAATTAGTTTTTTTTTAAACAAACGAACTTTCGACGGTGGATTTCGATAGAGTAGCATGAGGCCTGGTTTGAGTACAGCCCATAGTTTCGTCCAATCTCGAAGTGTTCCTCGAACTTTAAGCCAATCGCTGACGATAACAACAGATGAATCTTTGAGAACACTAGCTAATTCAGATGTAATACGCTTTTTTGCACTTTGATATGACTGCTTTTGCATCTGTCAGCAACAAATCAATTTAATTACTTTCGAAATACGACGAGAAAAAGAAAGATTCTACTTTGTATGAGCCTTGTTTTGTACTATTTCGTTCAACAGATTCACTTGACGAACCCAATGATTCAAATGTTGTGTTCAACTAAACACAATTTCTTTTCAATTTTCGATAAAAAAAACGTTCGTTACCTTGTTCATATCATCATCATTTAACAAACCCATTGTAGCTAATCCTAAATCAATCGTTAGACTCCGTTTTTCCTTTGTTTCTTTTGTAATCATTTTACCCGAAGCTAACTCATCGGGCTTGGCTTGTTCAGATAAACTTGTCGCCGTACTCGATCGATTGATATACGCATCATTATCGTCTTTAGGTCTCGACAACGAACGATCTAAACGTGAGTTCGTTTGTTGACGAAGGCCATTGTTTATCGAATCTTGACGATTTAACGGTGAATTTTCCATAATAACTGTCGGGATTCTCGGCTAAACAGAAAAAGAAAACAAAAATATATTGAATAAATTTGTTTAGTTTATTTGTCTATTGATCTTGTTAATTAAAGAAAATCGAAATTCAAACCTTTCGATTCGAATTTGTATGCGATGGATAAATAGACATTCGCGGATGATGATGATGATGAGTCGTCATAATCAAATAGCGTAGAGAAGAAAAAACAAGAAGAAGAAGCAAAAGAAGGAAACTAAGCAGAGATGTTTTGATGTTTTTTCTTTCTATTCTGTCTCTTTTTCTTCTCCTCTTTTCTTCCTTCGTTTTCTTTTTACTTTTTCAACGGGTAGAAGAGAATCTTCTTCTTCTTCTTCTTCTTCTTCGTCTTTTAATGATTTGTTCATAAGTGGCATATTTGTTGCTTGATTACTCGAGTCTATTCTCTTGTCATTAGTACTAATTTGACGTTTAATACAGCACCAAAATAAAACGACATTTTTCTTGCATTTCATTCTTGTGTGTTTCAAGTCCATCATCGAATCACACTGTATCGATAGCATAGCGAATCGAATCGATTGACTGATGACTAAGTCCGAAATCCAAATGTGTTTTTTTTGTTTTCTTAAGCTCAATCATAAAACATTGACGAGTCGTCTTTTTTTCTCTCTCGTTTTCTTCTTTCTTTTTCCTTTTCTTCATTCGACCATATTTTTCGTCACGGTTGCTCGATGATTATCCGCTTGGGTTACGACACGCGAAGAAAAGAAAAGAAAAAAAAAAGAAAGAACATCGAGCAGTAAAAAGAAAAAAGAATGTACATTGCTTTGACAGATATACCTAGACTTGTATCTGATATTCAATGAAACTTGTTTCTCTCTTCGATATGAGTTAGTGTACACGCACGATTGACCTTCTCACAAAGTTCGACATTTACATCGAAGCAAAAAGAGAGCGAGAGAGAGAGAGAAAATAACATTACTTGAGCTATTGTCATCAGTTTTTTTTTCGATTATCGAATTACTTCGTTTTATATTAATGATATAAGACACGTCTTTTTCTGTTTTTGTATGTAAAAGAAGACAAACTCGATTCGATATTCTCATGTTTTCTATCTGAGATAAAAAAAAAAGGATTTTCCTTTCTTTTTCTATTAGTAATAAAAGCTTTTGTTAGAGAGCATAAATGTCTCACCTTTCGAATTCGTCTACATTTATGATCTTTCTCAAAGAAACGATCATGTGAACAAACAAAATCCCTTGTGAAATCATACTTTTTTCCTTCTCTTCCAATAGAAAATAAAACAGTTCGACTATCAGTCTTTTTTATGACATATATTTACCTGAATATCTTATATTATGACATCACATGACCGTAAAATAAAAATAGAAGTTTTGCTTGCACTCGGCGTGTTTTTTTTGTTGATATTTTTATATATATTAAATCTGAAATAATAATAATAATAAAGAGTTCAATAAATCTTTTGAGAGCTCATTTATGTGAAGCAAAAGAATGTTTGATCGTTTTTTTCTCGAACGGATGTCATCGAAACCGTCTGGAATCTTTTATTATTTAATCATAACAAAAAAACAACAAGATTATTTCTTTTTTGCTAGTCGGTTTCATCCATTACGGCATATTGTTCATCTTCTTCGTCACGACATTTATATTCGGAAAGTAATTTACGAATTTCTGGTCCCATGGTATGATGAAATTGATGATGTAGTAATTCCAGTAATGCTTGTTTTTGTTCTATGAAAACAACGAGACACGAGTGATTTTTATTGTTGAATTAGATTTTTTTCTTGTTACCTGTTGAAATATCTTGTCGATAGTTTTGAACAAAACCAACGAGAGCTTGATGCCAGAGAACGGGTAACTCTCGAGTATCATTACGAAATCTATGATTGACAAATGAATATCTTCACTGAGACAAAACAAAAACCTGAAATTCTACCGAATGAAATGATGAACAAGAGCGTCAACAACTCGAAACGGTAGTGCGTAACGTTTTTCGATGAGAACACGAATGAAAATGGAATTCGCTCCGGCGTAGTTCATTTCAGCTATTTTCAACAATGCTGCAGCTGAATGTAACATCGGCACGGAGTTCTTGGCGAGAACACTTCCGATGATGACTGCTTCACGGAGTGTACACGTTCCTGACTGAATTTGAAAAGAAAAATTTAGAGGAAAATTCGTTCCTATCGAATCGATTTACTTCGCACAATGGAAGGATAATGCCTTTGAAGAATGCACTTGGCTTGAACAAAGCTTTTCTTAATGCCTAAAAGCTCACAGTGGAAATCGAAGTTTTGCTGTGTTTTTTTTTTCGTTACCATGTAGAGATGAAAGTTGAGTTTTTTGTATTCATCGATATCGTCACGAATACGTGGCAAGAGAATCATATTGTAGAACCGTTGGGCCATTTTAGCGTCCATATTCGAAGCGAATAATCGAGTCGCTTGATACATCGATGCAGCCGACCATCGATCAGGTTGTGTGATTAACAGAAGCTGAAAGACATGTTCAATGATTTTCATTTTCTCGTTGAATTCAAGTTCATTTTACTTGCTCCCAATTGGCTAAATTCGGGAGAATTTTGAAAGCTTTCGGAATTTTTCCACTTCGGTAACTCGCGAGAATCTGACCGACTTGTTCGTACATATTAACGATACGTGGATCGAGATCACTTTCAGCTGAAACAAAAAGCTCGAGGACGAAACTTCATTCATTTCGATTCTTTTACCTGATTTTTGTTTTTCAGCGATAATATCACCGAGTGTTCGTTTCTGCTGTCCACTCATGAAAGCTTCTAAGGCCTTTTCCTCGTCTTCATTGATCTCGATGTCTTCGTATTCATCATCGTCATCGCCTTCTGGAAAATCTTCGTCGTCGCTAACTTCGACTCGAGTTTTTTTTATTTGATTTATTCGATCGATTGACGCTTGGTCGCTAGAAAATTTGACTTCGAATGCAAAATAAAAAGCTTTTGAACTTACACATCTTCTTGACTGATCGCAAGAAGTTCGTCGGTATCCAATTCACGTTGTTGATCTCGAGCTTGTTGAATGATTTTTCTCGACAGACGTTCATCGATAATCTTAAATCAACAAACTCACAACAAAACAAGACGAACATTTTTTCTGTCAACAAACTTGTTCGTTGTCTTCGTCTTCGTTGTCGAACTTTCGTTTTTGTTTTTCTCGAGATTTCTTTGTTGAGACACTTCGATCTTGATTGATCTGATCAGCTAAACTTCCAGGCAATTGAACGGGATCACCCTGACGACGAGTTTTCGAGTGTCGACTCATGATTTTTCTTGTTTTGGTTTTATCTGAAAAATGCAAAACTCTGGAATTCTATCGTTTTAATCAAAAGAAAAGTTGAATCATTAAATAAATAAAAAAAAGAAAAGCAAATCACATTTGTTGTTTTCATAAGAAATCAAAATCAATCTCGTTTAGCTAAAGTATTTAATTGTTCTCGAATACGAGTGAAATTGTCCAAGACTAAGTTCAATGTTTCTTTCGATAATTCGATTTGGACCGAACTTTCTGTTGGCGTTTTGGTTGAATCATCAATCTAACAGAAAAACAACAACAACAAGAACATCAATCGATCATTTTCGTAATTGAATTACACATACATCTAATGACAGTATGCATGATGGTTGTTGCATGCGTTGGCCATTCGCTCCGGGAATTAATTTCATGTCAATAAACCAATTGAACTCTTTCAACTGAGGTAGCATTATCTAGAAAACGATTTGTCAAAAAACTAATAACGACCTCTAAGAACTAGCGAAAGATCAATTGATGTAAACAAAGTCATAAGAACGATAGTTCCTTTTACAGAGAGTCAGGCAGAAGGCAATATTGTCTGTCTGACTCATTGACATTCGTATTGATTTGCTAACGAACGAATTCGATGTGCAACTAAACATACGATCATGATTTAAACTAAACTGAAAGATAAATTCGTTTTGTTTTTTTTCTCCATGCATTCGAATATTTTCACTATATGATAATAAACATGTGCGCGACTAGCGTTTGAAAACATCTGATTGGTTCATCGGTAAACCAATGAGAAATCTACTGTGAATAAGACTGAATCGCTAAACAATATTTTTGTTCTGCATCGTCAACGATTGTCACTCATTTTTGATCTCATCGATTGAGCACGTTGATAAAAATGTTCAAGAATTTAAAAGACAAAATCGCCACTCAAGCTACGAAAACTCATCAAACGTTGCTTGCAGCGGCGGATTTAGTAGGAATTGATTGTTGTCTGTTTTTGACAAGGACGAGTTTTTGTTGTTTAGACTTCACCAAGAAAGAATTCTGATACCCCAACGAATTCGATCGCAAGTCGAGATGATGTTCTCGTAAATTGATTCGATTGAATCGACAAAATCTGTTTAATTTTATTTGTTTTTCAAGGAAAATAATCGTTCGCGAGTTGATTCAGCATCGAGTGATGCCAGTCAATTTAGTATCAATCAATCGGCGTACGTTTCACCGCCGAGAAACTTCATGCCACCATCAGATCTCGAGTCGGAATATGGCGGCGATGAGAGTGATTATGAAATCAACTCTGTAAAACTTTTTGCTCAAAGAAAGAGAAAACTTCAACATTGTTTTTCTATTTTTTCAAAGAAATTGGCTCAACTTCAGAAAATTCTTCGAATACAAAAGAATAAATTCGATCAATTGAAACAAGCTTACGATGAAGTCGAACGAGAGAAAGATAATATCAAAGTACAACGTCTGATTCTCGATTGATTTTCGATGTTAATCGATTTTATTTTCAGAGTATTCTTCAACAACAACAAGACACTTCGATTCGACGTCTCGGTGAATTACGAGATCAGATTAAACTCGATCGACAAGCGAAGGAACAACTCGAAGTGCTACATCAAAAAGAAATGCGAAATAAAAACAATCGAATCGAAGAACTAACTTTACAAGTTCGAACATCGATTTTTCAACGAAAACTATCGAACGTTTTTTCATTAGATTAACGCGCAAAAAGATCTGATTCAACTGCCAACTCAAGCCGATTTCGACGAAATGCAATCACTCCGTGAAAAGGTCTTTCTTTCGTTCGCCAACAGTCACCTTAACTCTTCTTTTTTTTTCAGAATGCACGATTCGAAACATTACTCAATCGTTGTAAAGATTCCATTGAAACTTACAAAGAAAAACAAACTCTACTAACCAAACAATGTGATGATCTCGTTCAGCAATTAAACGAAAAACAAAGTGTCATTGAATCTCTCATGAAAGTAACTATCAGTCGAAGATAAAAAACGAAAATGATAAGATACAACAAAAAAAAAACAAACAAAGCTATAGATAGAGATATTCAAGGATAAACTCTTTTCTCTTATACGTTGTATCTACGCACGTATGTGTATTATTTATAGGTGAATTCAAAAGGAGACGAACATTTCAGTTTGAAGCATTTTGTAAAAAATATTTTGGTGAGTCGTTTAAGAATCGAATCCTTAAAACGAAAAGCTCGATAAAACCATAATTAGTTTATGCCTAAACGCATGGTATTTTGTCTTGTATGTCTTGTGTATATAGCTATTTGTATTTAACATCTTTTGGGATATATGATTATCTATTAGAAAAAAAAATCAAACCAAACCATATTTAGATTATAAACGAATATTTCATGAAGATTTTGTTTTTCGTTTGATATTTAGGAACGTCATTCCGATGATAATATATCTTCAGCATCGATTGAAGTTCAAGAACATTTTGATTCGGATATAAGTGTTTTATTACAAGATAAACAACGTTTACAAGAAGAAATCGAATTTTTAAAACATAATTTAAAACAAATGGAAACGGAACTTGAATCAGCAAAAAATGATAAACAACAATTAGAATTAATCAATCAAAATTATAAAGATAAAATCGAAAATTCTGATGTAGAATTAATTCTTTCCAATCAACAGATGAATATTTCGCATTTAAATGAAGAACTAAGTCAAGCTAAAGTCATTCTTCAACAACTTGAAGCGATTCTACCAGAAAATTCATCGACAAATCTTATCGAACGTGTTCAACAATTAATTCAACAACAGAATAATCATTCCACAGAAAGTATTCAACTTCAGCAAGATTTACAATCGAAAATCAATAAAAATGAAGAAGATATTCAACAATTAGAAAATGAACTTAAAGAAAAACTAAACACAATCACTCAATTAAATACAGAAATTAATCAAGTTAAATCCAACTCTACATCGATTAACGAAGAAAAACAGAACGAAATTGATTCTCTCAGTGAACAACATAAGAATCTAAAGCAAGAGCTCGAGCAAACTAACACTAAGATTCAACAGCTACGTGCAGAAGTTGAAGAAAAACAAAACCAAATCGATGTTCTTAACCAACAAATTCAGAATAAAGATAATGAAGCGCAATCGTTAGCTGAAAATGTACGTGAACTGAAAGGTACTAACGAAGAATATCAAACGCTCAAAGAACAATTTGATCAAACCAAGAATACGATTCAACAGCTCCAGGCTGAACTTGAAGAGAAACAAAATAAAATCAATTCTCTTACTGAACAAATTGAAAATAAGAATAGTGAGGTGCAATCATTAACTGAAAATCTAACTCAATCGAAAGGTATCAGTGAAGAATATCAAACACTTAAACAGGAGTTACAAAGTAAACTCGAAGAAAAACAAAATCAGATCGACGCTCTTAGCCAACAAATTCAGAATAAGAACAATGAAGTGCAATCATTAACTGAAAATTTACAAAGTGAACTCGAAGAAAAACAAAATAAAATCAATTCTCTTACTGAACAAATTGAAAATAAGAATAGTGAAGTGCAATCATTAGCTGAACATTTAGCTCAATTGAAAGGTATTAGTGTCGAATATGACAAAGTCAAACAAGATTTCGATGAAATCCAGACGAAATCGGAACAATTGCAAAGTACAATTTCACAATTAAATTCTGAAGTTGATCAATTGAAGATGAATAATGCAAAAGTATTAGAAGAAAATCAACAAACTAAAACGCAACTCGAACAAAAACAAGTCGAAGTTGATAAACGCTCGGATCTTATCAATGAAATGACAAGTCGATACAAAGAAATGAATAAAAAATGTAAACAATTAGAAAAAGAACTTCAAGATAAACAAACTGAACTTGCTCAACTAAATATGACAAAAGATGAATTCAATACATCAATCATGAATGAACAACAACAATTAAAAAAAGAATTAGATGATAAACAAAATGAAGTGACACAATTGACAGAGAAAATCGAAGAACTTCAACAAAAACAAATCGAATTCGATCAATTGAAAACGAATAATTCCAATCTCGAAGACAAATACCAACAATTAAAACATGAATTTAATAAACTTCAACAATTAGAAAACGATCTTGAAATTAAACAAACCGAAATCGAACAATTGAAATCAAACCATACAAAATTAATTGATGAAAAAGAAAACGATATCAAATCTCTTAACGAGCTACTACAAAAGAAAGATAATGAACTATCTGTTCTAACGATGAATTTGAATGGATCAAGTGAAGAATATGAGAAACTCAAACAAGATTTCGATTTACGTCACCAACAAATTCAAAGTCAAATCAACGACAAAGACAATGAAATACAATTGCTAACTGCTAATATAAATCAATCAAAGGAAAACAACGCGACAATTAATGAGCAATATCAAAAACTTTCACTAGATTTTGATCAAGTTCATGCGAAGGTCCAACAATTAGAAAGTGGCATTCAAGAAAAACAAAAAGAAATCAATTCTCTCAATCAATTACTTCAAACGAAAGCCGATGAAATACAAATATTAACTGAGAATATGAATCAATCAAAACAAAATACTGAAACAGTTAATGAAGAATATCAAAAACTCAAACACGATTTAGAAAGTAAACAAAATGAAATTGTTCAATTGAAGACAAATAATATTAATGCCATCGAATCTCTCAATGAACAAATTCAGAAGAAAGACAAGGAATTAAAAGATATTCAGGAACAAAATGAAAATTTTAAACAAAAGTTCGAACAAGTCAAAGGCAAAAGCAAACAATTGAAAAATGAACTCGAAACCAATAGTAGAAAGTTAACCGAAGAGAGTCAACAGAAACAAATTCTACTTGACGAACAACAAAAAGAAATCAATTCTCTTAATCAACAAATTCAAGATAAAGTTAATGAATCGAAAGTGATCAATGAAGAACATCAAAAGCTCAAACAAGAATTCGATGAAATCACTAAACAAATCCAACAAATACAAAATGAACTTGACGAAAAATACAACGAAATTAATTCTCTCAATCAACAAATTCAAAGTTTGAACAATGAAAAAGAAAATGAAATACAACTATTAACAGCCAACATCAATGAATCAAACGGCATCAATGAAGCATATCAAACGCTTAAACAAGAATTCGCTCAAATCAATACTAAAACTCAACAACTTGAAAATGAACTCGAAGAAAAACAAAATCAGATCGACGCTCTTAATCAACAAATTCAGAATAAAGACAGTGAAGTGCAATCATTAACTGAAAATGTAGATGGATTGAAAGGTATTAGTGAAGAATATCAAATACTTAAACAAGAACTTGATCAAACCAAAGCTAAAACTCAACAACTTGAAAATGAACTCGAAGAAAAACAAAATCAGATCGATGCTCTTAATCAACAAATTCAGAATAAAGATAATGAATTGCAATCATTAACTGAAAATTTAACTCAGTCGAAAGGTGTTAATAAAGAATATCAAACACTCAAAGAACAATTTGATCAAACCAAGAATACGATTCAACAGCTTCAAACTGAACTTGAAGAGAAACAAAATAAAATTAATTCTCTTAATGAGGAAATTGAAAATAAAAATAGTGAGGTGCAATCATTAACTGAAAATCTAACTCAATCGAAAGGTATTAATGAAGAATATCAAACACTTAAGCAAGAGTTACAAAGTGAACTCGATCAATTGAAGACGAATTATACTGCAATAATTGAAGAAAATCAACAAACAAAAAGTCAATTTGAAGAAAAACAAAATGAAAATGAGAAATTCAAAGGTATTATCGACAAAGCTAAAGTTGCCAATGGAAAACTCAATGAAAAACGTAAACAATTAGAAAAGGAACTCGAAGAAAAACAGAATGAAATCATTCAAATCAAAACTGACTATTCAACTTTAACAAACGAACATGGACAATTGAGACAAACAATTGATGCACTCAATGAATCACGATCTACTGATCAAGATTTATTAACTCAACAGAATCAACAAATTGAAAGTCTTAAACGAGATCTTCTTCAATTCGAAGAAGGTCATCAATTATCTCAGCAAAAAGATGAAGAAATTCTTCAATATAAAACGAATTTAACTCAACAAGAAAATCAAACTGAAAATCTTCGTCAAGAACTCGTTGTCTTGCAGAGAAATTTTCAATCAAACGTCGATGCTCATTCAGCTTTAGAAAGTAAATTCAATGAGATTCTCTCGGAAAAAGCCGGACTAGAAAATCAACTCGATCAAATTCGTGTGCAATCACAAACATCAGAATCGAATTTCACCAAGAAAAAACAAGATCAAAGTCTCCAACTCAAACAAATCGAAGTTTGTCTTGTTTCTTCTTTCGTTTTTGTTTTGAATGAAATTCTTGATTTTTCAGACCGAACGTGATTCTTTACGATCCGAACTCGAAAGTCTACGTCAACAACTCAATTCTCTCAACGAACAAGAAACAACCGAAAAAGATCGTTTACTTGCCGAACGTGATGAGAGAATTCACGAACTTCAAGCCAATTTCGATAAAACTCAAGAAAGTGCAACTAAATTACGTAAAGCTCTACATAAAATGAAAGAAACAATTGCTAATAATGAACAAGAATCCGGTTTGATTTCTCCGTTTTTCGTTCTAAAACATATTTCGATTTGTCTAGAAGTTCGAATTCGAATGCTCACCGATGAATACGAAGAAAAACTCAAAGAAAAAGACGAACTCTACAGTGCAAATCTCAAATCAGTCACGAAAGAAATGTCAACACAAATCGAAGAGAAAGAACAACAATTCAATCAACAACTCCAGGAATTAATCAGTAAACTCATCGAAACTAAAAATCTTTTTGATTTGAAACTCTTTTATTTTCTCTCGTACGAATAGACAAAAGCTATGGAATTGAAAATGAAATCAAACAACGAATGTCCGAAGCTGAACAACGAGCTGTACACGCTGAAGAACAACTAAGAGTCTGTTAACGAAATTCTATGTTGAACCGAGAATAAATTTCGTTGTTTGTAGACACAACCCGATCAAAATGAATTAATTCAAGAATA
>ERZ781398.1100-NODE-1100-length-26478-cov-4.588692_pt1 | contig 26478 bp, 31 predicted proteins | sample MGYA00433077_ERZ781398 | MGnify/ENA primary metagenome ERZ781398 (study PRJEB29847, sample SAMN06458254) | wastewater metagenome | isolation source: Wastewater bioreactor | place: South Africa: Cape Town | study: EMG produced TPA metagenomics assembly of the... | reverse complement strand
GTGGTGGAGCACAAATTTGTGGTGGTGGAGCAAAAACTGGTGGTGGTGGAGCACAGATTTGCGGTGGTGGAGCAAATACTGGTGGTGGTGGTGGGGCACAAATTTGTGGTGGTGGAGCAAAAACTGGTGGTGGCGGAGCACAGATTTGCGGTGGTGGAGCAAATACTGGTGGTGGTGGGGCACAGACTTGTGGGGGTGGAGCAAATACCGGTGGTGGTGGGGCAAAAACTGGTTGTTGTGGAGCACAGAATTGTTGTCCCATTTGAGGTGCAATACTAAAAATAGATAAAAACAAATTTATCAGTTAATATATATTGTCTCGTATGCGAATAGAAGTTGACATACCCAGCACCGCCTTGAGGAACAAAGATGACACGAACTTTGGGTGGAAGACCACCGCCAAGACCGCCGCCAAGGCCACTTCCAAGACCACCATAACCACCATAACCGCCGAGACCAAGTGGTACTCCTCCAACACTAGTTGATCCGTATCCACCGGTTGGGTATACAGCACCAGGATATCCACCTGTTGCTCCTCCGGTAACTGAACAAATAAATTATATAATGTATACAGAAATCAACAAACATCTATTGAATACTTACGAGCGCCTGCATATGGATCATAAGCACCGCCATAATAATCTAAACCGTAGTTTGGGTCATAAGAAGCACCATAACCGCCAAGACCTTGTTGTTTACTTTTTGAACTTCCCATTTTTTTCTTATTAAATACTAATATTTAATTGAACTATTGCCTAAAACTTTAATAAAGACAAAAAAAGTTAGGAAATACTTGTTCAGTATATAGTTGTCGAGAAAAAAAACAAGTCTGCACTTACTTGCTTTCAAATGACGACGACGGTTGTCGATCTTGAGTAATCGATCTAATATAAATGTTTCTGGTTTTATAGGTAAGCGGTTTCGCTCTTCACTTTTTAGTTAACAAGAGAAAGAGAGAGAGAGAGAGAGAGAGAGTGAAAAAGAGAAAGCAATAGGAGAGAGGAAAATCAGAAGAAGAAAAAAATTTAATAGAGAAAAAATATTACTAAGACATTCACATTTTTAATTTTAGGGTTGACACAGACGATATACAATTGGTTTAGCATATCTGCCATTCGCATCGTCCATATTTCGCGCAATCAGGCGTAAAAAAGCTCGTCAACATGAAGATAGTTGTATTTTGCAAGGGAAAATTAAATATTTTTTTTCTTCATCCATGGTCGCTCTATTAGAAGACGAAAGAGAGAGAGAGAGAGAGGGAGAGAAAAAACAGGGAATTCATTTGCCGCGTACATGCATTGAGAAAAAACCACGCAGAAGCAGAAATTTACCTGAGCGTAACCACTGCAGTCAAAAATGAATAATTTCAATCAGACCATATGTATATATGCATGCGAAAATAATATAAATTAATGAAAAAACGAAATATGACAGGTTATCATTGATTTGGCATGTGCATATATTTTGCTGATAACCTTGTCAATTTTCTTGTTGATGAGTTGAAAAGGGTGCTCGTATTTACATCAAATTAGACACCGAACAAGAGAGGAAAAAGACGAGAACCGTCCGGAAGAAACATCAATGTTCGGTATTTTTCTGATTGCGGTTTCGCTTGATATTTAATTGAAACTGACTAATTTTGTACGCGTACTCAAGGCTAGAACAACAGTACGAACTGATCGGAACGATCAGAATTTTTGAAGTGCACTTTTTTCACAAAAAAAAACTGCAGCAACATCAACTACACGTTTACAAGCAAGAAAATAATTGTCAATTTTTTTCTATAGATCGTATCACTGTAAACAAATATCGTATAAATAGTTTCGGCATGTTTTTTTTTCAAGGCGAATATAAATGCTAATGATGATGAATGAATGAATATATATATGTAAATAATTAAAGATTTAATTTGTGTATCAAGACATTCTCGAAATTTCTCTAACCGATTCATTAAAAAAAAACGAATCATTATTTGGTTTTTTTTTATTTTAACAACAAAAACAAATGGATAGACATCTGAAGTCTATCGTTTTTTGTGCAAACAAGGTGCAAGTGTTACTATTGATTTCGATTGAATCTCGTCGGATGTTTTAACGAAATCAAATGAAAAGAAATATTTCGATGATTTTTTGCCTTGTTCATCTTCTAATGAATTCGTTTTCGAACATTGAAAACCCATTGTTTCAATTTTTCGAATGAATTTCTTCGGTTGATTGTCGAATCTCGATGCTATTTCAATAATTTTCATCGTACCACGTAAACGTAAAATTCGATGAGCTTCATGAATGAAATCTGTTAGATTCGTTCCCATTAATGATAAACAAAAAACAACCAAATCGACACTCGATGATTTCAATGGTGTATGAGCAATATCACAAACTTGAACATGTTCATTCAATGCAACTAAATCGAAACTTGTTATATTCGGATGTGTCGATTTTAATGTTCGTGCTAAACGTGCATCGCCACAGCCCATATCGACGATAACAAGATTCGATGAACGTTTACGTATGTAAGCGATAATTTCATCTAATGGTTGATCTGGCCAATGGGACATACTTGTCTAAATATGATTGATTAGTTAATCAATGATAATTAAAAAGTTTTTTTTTCTTCTCTTTTTCTTACTGAGTAACCTTGATGATAGGCATAGAATGATTGAGGATCCTTTTGAAACAGTTTTTGAGCATCGGAACTTGTTGTTGTATAGAGTTTTTCATTTAAATATCGGAAACGAGATGTAACCATATGTGATACTAGTTTATCGCAGATTGATGTTTTCTTTTCTTCGACTGATGATAATGATGGTGGCGGTGGTGGCGGTGGTTGTGAAACAGGTTCTTCTTCAATTTCTTCATGTTTTCGTTTTTTTGCCTTGGATATTTCTTGAACAGCATCCTTCAATTCAGGATGATTCAATAGAAAATATTTATTTCTTCGACTTTTCTTTGGTATAATCGATGTTTTCGTTTGTAATTCTTCTTGAATATGCCGTTTTAACGTTTGTTTTTTCTTACGAAATTTTTTCTTATCATCTTCATCATCGTCGTCATCGTTCAATAGACGTTGTTCGATTTTTCTGTCATGTGAACTATTTTCTCGACGTGGTACACGTTCGAATGACTTCTTTTTCTTATCAATCAATGATAATTCACTTTGAGCAAGAATCTTTTTCACTTGAACGTGATTTTTTTTCGCACGTTTTTTATGTGGCATCTAGAAATATAAAAATGCAATAATAATTAATTAATTATCTATTAAGAAAATATTTTCTTTAACTAATTGATCAAGTGAAGGTCGAAATAAAGAGAGAAAAGCAAGACGTCAATGCCATTACAGGTGTTTATTTATTAATTTTGATTATCACATCAATCGAACGTTCGTGAAACCAAGGCGAACAGGTCTATTTAAAAATTAGTTTTTTTTAATGAACTAATTATCATATATGAAGAAATAGATTTATTTGCAAGAACGAACAAAAAAATATATGAATGTATCGAGAAAAAGAGAGAATAGGATTTTATTCGTCTGTTAATAAATTTGTACGACTATTGGAAAGAAGACGTTGAGCTGTATTCGTAAATCGTTGAGAACTATGCCAAAAACCGTAGAAACCGTAGATGAGAAAGCCTAAAGAAAAGCAAAATGTGAACAATTTTATCATCAATCAATCGATTACCAGTGAACATCCAAACAACGAATCGTATCCATGTAATTGGTGATAGTTTTAAAATTAAATAGATGTTGATTAATACACTGAAGATAGGTACATAAGGTACGAATGGAGTCTAACAAGAGAAGAGAAGAAATGAAATATTGGCTTGTTCTTTTCTTTTTGATTGTACAAACTTGAAAATAGAGTGGTGATTTGTGAACTGGTAATCGTGCGAAGAGAACAATGAGAAGAATTTCAATGATAAAGAAGAGAATTAAAAATGAGATTGCAATCGGATTAGCACGTTTAATTTGGTCTATAGTGAAGATCTGAACTGCACATAGAAAACAACTGTTGATCACTAATTATTTTTGAATAAAATTAAATTCAATGAAATTATATTAATCAAACAGAAAATATCTACCTAAGCCAATGACTAAATGATAGGCTTTCTTAGCTGTATAACTTGTTGGACCATTCGTTTGATTAATGTTTTCTCCATCAGAATTTTCCGTAGGTTGATAACTAAAATTTCGTTTTCAAAATCGAAATTATTTCAATTGCAGACTATTTTTCATAATTACCGAAGAAATAGAATTGAAACTGAGACAAGTGAATAGGCGAGTAGTGTTCCAATGGACATCATTTCGACTAATGATTTCAAATCGAATAGTAATGCAATGAGAGCTAAATATTAAAAATTAATTTCAATTATTCTACAGAAAAAGAAAGAAAGATCGTTTGTCTATCTACCGGATAGAATTCCACCGATAACTGTCGCAACTAACGGTGTTTGTAAACGTGGATGTATCCAGGCAATGAATCGAAAGATTAAACCATCCGATGCAATTGCATATAAAACACGTGGCAAAGGCAAAAGTGAGCCAAGTAACGAAGTAAATATTCCTGAAATAGCACCAATACCAATAATATATTTAAATGACGGCAATTGAGCATAAAGGAATGCTTCAGGTAGACCCGCATTTGGATCAATGAGAAAATATGGAACCTAAATAACGCGATTCGTTTTTCGAAAATGAAAATTTCTCTTTCAAAATCTACCATTAATGTGAGAACAGCCGATACAAGACAATAGATAATCGAACAAAAAAATAAAGTAAAACCAATTGATATTGGAATGGCACGTTGAGGATCTCGAGTTTCTTCACCTGTTGCCGAGATAAGATCGAACCCAATAAAAGCATAGAAACAGGTCGCAGCACCTGCCAATGTGCCTTCGACACCAAAAGGAAAGAATCCACCACGACCAACAGGCCCTGTAGCATTAACTGCCTGAAGAAAATATTTCGAGAGAAATTAAATAAAAAAAAACAAAGATTTTTCTTTTACTTCTGCGGGTGAAAGCTGCCAATTATGTAAATCTACTCTTGTAAAACCAATAACAGCCACAAGTGCAACAACAATCAAATTAATCGTTGTTAGAACATTATTCATTACAGCTGATTCTTTGATGCCAATGATTAGTAGAGCTGAATTCGAAATTATGATTTAAAAAGGAATAATTCAATCGATAAACTTGTTTTTCTACCTGTTAGAATAAGGCAAATACCCATAGCGAATATATCAGCATAATTCGAGAATAATTTCGAATGAATAGGAAGATAAGTTATGAAAAATTTCTGCATGGAAAAATTGATTAATGAATCAAAATAAGCACTCAAAGCTCGAGCTGTACTCGCAGCTCCTAGTGAAATAAATCCATTTTCGTAAAAAAAATCAAACAAGCTCAAATTTCGTTTTTACCTATCACATATTCTAAGATCATATTCCAACCTAATCAAAAAATACAGTGAATTCAACAATATTCATACAACCAACTTTTACCAACGATAAATGCCATCAGTTCTCCAACACTCACATATGTATACGTATATGCACTACCAGCACGTGGTGCCCGGGCTCCGAATTCAGCATAACAAAGACCAGCAAATACAGAAGCAATAGCGGCTACGATGAAACTAAGCACGACCGAGGGTCCAGCTGTATCATGAGCAACTTGGCCGGTTAAAATATAAGTGCCAGTACCGAGTGTTGAACCTATGCCTTCAAATCGAAATAAGAAAGAAAAAAACGATCGAAAATTGTTTCACTCGAATTACAAACCGAGAATAGTCAGATCAAAAATAGATAAACATCGTTTCAATTGAGATTCCTGTACCGTATTTGAATCATAAACTTTCTTTCGCGTTAGATCGTCATAGAATCTGTACAACCAACTAGCCATATCAAGAAACGAGTCGCGACTGTTTGACCGTGAAATAAATAAATCGAAAAAAATAACAATAATTAATCATGCCTACCTAAACCATCTAGAACTGAAGTCTAAAGATGTCGTTCCATGACATTTCGTTTTTAATTGGTTAAAAATTGAAAGGTTGTAGTAGAAAAAAATCATCTGCATTGCATTCATATTGAATGGCTCCTGTTAGTTCTCGTCATTTTTTTCAATCATCAAGTCGACGAGATCATCGTTCTCGTGATCGAGTACATCGCGATGATCGATATGATAAAACACGCAAACGACGAAGTCGATCTCGATCCGAGCCACGACATCGAGATGATTCGTCTCGAACGACGAAAAAATCACGACCAAACGAAACTGAACATGATTACGATGATTTAATCAAACAAGAAACTGATCCTGAGAAAAAATTTCGTTTAATATTAAAGAAACGAAATGCAGTTATCAAACGAACGCTATCGAAATCAGTGAGACGATTTGTTTGATGATTTGGAACATAAATTTTATCTGCGTTGTTTTGTTTTTATTATTATTTAGTTCGGTTTGAGTTCATCAGGTTTAACGAGATTAATGAATGACAAATGTGACGAAGAAATTCGACAGAATATTCTCTCAAAAACCAAGTAGAAATTGATTTAGAAAAAGAAAACTTCAGTTATGATTGATGTCTAGAACGAAACTGCCTCGAAAACAAACAAACGATTCTGAATCGATTCAAACATCACGTGTGATTACTGATGAAGTAAATCTCGATGACTGATCGTCAGTAATTTTCAATTAAAATATCAATTCTTTTAGGTACATTTTTGTGATCAAATCTCTCAATCAAACGACAACGAATATGACGAAGTAGCGATGATTTTCATGTGTGAACTATCTGTTTATTTCTTCTTTGATCTAGGCACCAAATAATGATTATTGTCAACATTTTGTCAATGCTGGTCAACGACCACAAAATTACATTCGTGATGCCGGTCTTCAAGACCGTTTCGAAGAATATCCTAAACTTCGTGAATTAATACGTTTAAAAGATGATTATATCAACAAGACAAGTTGTTTGCCCATGTACTTTCGTTGTGATATTCTAGCAAATAATTTCACATTATCATCACTTGAATGCGAATTCGATGTGATTCTAATTGAACCACCATTAGAAGAATACAAACGAACAAGTGGCATACATTTCGATCGATATGTGACATGGGATGAAGTGATGAAACTCGATGTCGAATCGATTGCAGCACAACGATCGTTTATCTTTCTCTGGTGTGGATCAGCCGATGGACTAGACCAAGGACGAGCAGTACGAATAAAAAACAAAATGAATACATCGAAAAGTTGTTGTTTTTCTTTTTGTTTGTAGTGTTTGAAAAAATGGGGCTTTCGACGATGTGAAGATATTTGTTGGATAAAAACAAATCGAAACAGTACGAGATCACCATTGACTCTTGAAAACGGTTCACTTTTTCAACGAACAAAAGTAGATTTCATTTGTTTTTGTTTTCTCTAAATAATAAAAGCTACGACGTATTATTCAAAGGAACATTGTCTAATGGGCATTCGTGGTACTGTTCGTCGTTCGGTTGATTCTGATTTTATACATGCCAATGTTGATATTGATTTAATCATAACTGAAGAACCCGAATGGAGTGATCCGACAAAACCGATTGAATTATTTCATATAATCGAACATTTTTGTTTGGGACGACGTCGTTTACATTTATTCGCACGAGATTCAACGATTCGACGTGGTTGGCTGTCAGTTGGCTCGGAAATTTCGACGTCGAACTTCGACAAACAAACATACAAATCCTATTTCGAAAAACCTCTACCAGCTCCTGATAATATAACCGAACGTATCGAACAACTTCGACCAAAATCTCCTCCACCCAAAGGCATGAAACCGACTGTTGGACCAGGTGGAATGCCAACAGCAACTCCAACAAATTCAAATCCCAATGCTCCATCGAATCAATCAACATTACCAACAAACACATCGTCGTCATCGATCAAAGATCTTCCACCATCGGTTCTTCTTCAAGATGGTCAACAAATCATTCGTTCGACAATTACAAGCAATCGACAACCAATATCACGAGCTATGCGTCCACATTGGAATCTCTATCCTGAGGATATACCTCCAAATGTCTATCCACCGATGATGCTCTCGCCAACACGGCATTCCTATTCGACATCTTATTCCGAAATGCAGCTACTGTCGGAATATGATTTTGCCATAGCCGGAGGCAATAGCAGTCAGAGTGATTATGATGCTTATTATGGGCATACAAATGTCGAACAACAACAAGATGAACGAAGTGGTTTTCGCAATTGAGTGTATACATATGTTCTTTTTTAAATACAAAAATAAATCCTTTTGTTATTTGTTGTTTAATTCGGCTTTTTTGTTTCTGTGAATAATAAATTAATTGTTCGCGACTTTGTACGACATCTATGAAAATGAAAAAAATAGATTTTAAAAGTTTTTTACGCGCTTGTTAATTACAGAGAATTTTAATTTCATAAATTACGGCATATTTGATCTATTTTCGTGTACAAACAACTGTTTCGAGAGGTTTTATCGATTTGTTTACCGCAAGATGGCGACTTTACATCGATGTGAATGAGTAGAACGAGTAGAAGTATATATAAAGACTTCACCACATGCATTTTCATCATAATCACATGTTATAGATTCCTGCGATTTTACTAAACAATTTTCAAGTTCAAAATGTTCCGTGTAATTAAACCATCAAGTGCTCAATCAAAAGCACGAAATATAATCATTATTGGCAAACGATTTCAACAATCGTCAAGCTCAAATTCTTCTCAACCACCTTCTCCTCCTCCTTCATCATCAAAATCCGTTCCACCTTCATCATCTGCTGAAGTGGGAGGTAATTCAACTGGCAAAGCTATTCTCTACGGTGTTGGACTTGGTCTCGGTGTAGCTCTTCTCTATGCCGAATATGACAATGGTTCATTTCGTCGTAAAGTTGAAAATACTCTTCCACTCAGTTCAACCATCTTAAGCGGTCTTGATAAAATTATCGATCCAATTTTTGGTCGTCACAAAAAACTAACAACAATCATCTCAGAAAAACTTCCCGATGTTTCACCTGTGACTGATCGTTTACCAGATAAAGAACAACTCCGTAAAGCAGGTCAACAAGTCAAAGATGCAGCCAATGCTGTTTACGATAGATTGCCTAGTCAAAAACAAATCGAAAAAGCTGGTGAACAAGCTAAAGATGCCGTCAATGATGCTTACGATCGATTACCCGAATACCAAAAAGTCAAAGGTGCAGTTACACATGCTGCTGATCAAGTATAATTCATTGTTTGTTTATTTATGAAGAGGAATAAAACGTTTTTTTCTTCTGTTGACAGGTTAGAGATACTGCACAAGCAGTTAAAGATGCTCTACCAGCTACAAAAGGTTATTCGGGTGAGCCAAATCGTCGTGGTAGTGAACCAGTCTTTTTAGAAGAACCTGGTGAAATTGCAGTACCACCACCACTTAAAAAGTAAACATCGTCGAACGATTCAAATTGAATCATGACTTTTTTGTTTTTGTTTTCAGAAGATAAATTTTTTATTTACGCATATCGACGATCAAACAAGAGAATGATCTGACATTCTTTTTGGGTCTTTCAAAATAGAATATTCTCGCCAGTTTTTTTTTAATATATAGACATATATTCAAGCAATTCAGTGTTATTTTCTTTATTTATTTTTTGTTTGTTCTCAGTTTATTGTTTCTTTTCGGAGATAAACGAATCAAATATATCGCTCGTATTCGATTGAGCATTTGCATATGGAAGAAAAATGTTCTTTTGTAACCATTGATGAATAACTTCGGCGATTTCTAAATTATTCTTTTCCAACATTAACATATGACCATTGCCGTAGATGCCAATATTTTCTAATCGAATTAATTCAACATTTGCACCTGCTTGTAATAAAAACTCGGCCGTGCAATGATCGTAAACTGCATGATAAGAAGCTTGACCAATTTCAATTAAAATAGGTATATTCAAAAGATGAACAAGTTTACGAGCTGGTTCTTTTTGAAGTATACACGAACTTAAATTAAGATTTGTCGAAGGAATTTCTTCTATTAATAAATCTGATGACGAATTGACAGGTGGATCATAAGTTAAGAAAATGTCTGTTAAACCCCAAGAACGAGTAGATTTATTTGAGAAGACTTGATCTCGAAATGGCGGACCTGTAGGTTCAATTGCAACAATACCTTTGACAAGCTGTGGTCGAACATCAGCAATTAACCAATTAGGTGTAGCACCTTGTGAATGTGCTACTAAAACTGCAGGACCAATCTTATCTAGCAGAGCTGCACCGGCTTTTTGCAATGATGTTTGTCTGCTTTTTTTATCGGCAACGTATTGTACAGTCGACGCATAGAATGCATCGAAAACTGCATCACCCATTTGACCTTTTGTTGTTTTATTATCACCTGGCCATTGAGTATGTAGGCTAGCTTGTGGCCATAATTGATAAACATCAGTAGCTGTAAACTGTTTTTCAACACGTTCAGTTGTAAAACTTCTCAACGTAAGATTAAGGTTTGGTGACAATGGAGATCGACCACGTGCAGGTTGATCAATCAGATAAACTTCGTATCCTTGTTTGACAAAGTAAGTTGCCCAGCCTTCTCGACCATCCGGAGTATTTAACCAGTTGGTTCCTGTCATGCCTGCACCATGAATGAAAACCAATGGATATGCTTGTTGTTCAATTGAATTCAAACTTAAATGTTCGACATAGATTTGACCATTCATTACACGTTCACGCAGATTTTCATCATACGAATATTCCCCACCAACATAGAAATATTCACGATGAATCGTTCTATTTTGTTTTGGATTCGTGCAAAATATTTGGAGCAAAACGATGAGGATAAGTCGACCTGATGACATGATGCATGAAAATAGACTAGTCTCCGTTTTTCTCTTTGCTTATATATCTCGAGCATTCCCTAGGTACTATCATTTATTTACATAAACCTTTTTCTTATCACCGTGGAATAATTACAAATGATAATTTATTTCAGAGCACAATGACACGAAAAGTTTAAGCCGTCCTTTTCTTTGATTTGATTTCTGTAGCCAATATTTCCAATTGTGCTGTCAATTTTTCTAATGATCTATTCACTTTTTCAAGATCATCTTTAACTTGTTGCATATTATCGAATGATTTCGTCGAATCACTATGATATTCATTGATTTCTTCTCGATTTTCGCTCGTATTCGATTCAGATTTATTCATCACACTAAATCATCAAAATAATTAAGTTCGTCATTTGGTTTTGAAAACAAAACGAAACTCACGTTGCAGAATTTGCTTTTGCTGCTTTAACTTCAGCATGTGCATATTCATATGTTGATGCACCTTCGAATTCATACCAATCTTTTATCACATCGTTGCTTTTTGGAATGATTTCTTTGAAGAAAAACAAAATTCACTCAAAAAAAAAAGAATGAAAATCTTCGTTTTTCTTTACTAAAAACTTTTGCTCGACGATCCGATGATTTTTTCAAACAAAGACGTCGAAGTGTATAAACGGTTGTACGCAATAATTGATAGATATCATAGAGAAAACTAAATGGTGGAAAAAATGGCGAACGAAAATAATATTCTCGTGTGAAAAAATATTGTTGTGAATGCCAGATATTTTTCGTATCATCATAGACTTGATCAAATCATTTACTAATTACGTATATAAAAAGAAAAAAGATTCCAATTTTTAAAATATGAATTCCAAAGATTCATACCTGAACATTGCAATTAGAAGATTGGTTAATAAAATATTCACGAAAAGCATGTGAACAGCAAGTAACACCTGTGTTGAAATCGACCAACCTGCATCTGGAGCTTCTATAATCACAAAAAAAAAGAAATTCGCTGTGTAAATATTGTCTTTCTCGTGAAAAAAAACGGCGACTTTACTATCAAGATCTGCTAATTCATCACCAGTTTCTCCATACATAAGATAATAAACTGGATAGGCTATTTGTCGAAAAATACTTCGTCCATTGAACGACGTATCTATATCTGTGAATATATCCGGATTCGCATAGTAAACCATCGAACGTGATGAAACACCATAACCCGTCATTACAATGGCAATAATACACATGAAAAATAGCAAATCTTTTAACTAGAAACCGAATGATTTCAATAGTTTCATGTCGTACAAACAAAGTTTAATTACCATTTTCCCGATAGCTACGAGATGTGGCCCAAGAAATGGTATGATAACAATAAAATATAAACATCTCAACCACCAAATTTCCAAATCAAGTGCCATAACAACTCTAAAATGATTTTCATTTTTCAAATTGTTTTTCTCTTCGAAGTTTTTACTCACCTCGCCGCAGTAAATTCCGTTGGAGTATCTGCATATGTAAATCGTAAAACTAATCCAATATAAAACAGCACAAATGCCAAAAGTGTCATTAATTTAAATAAATTCGTAAAATAACTTTGAAATTTGCCTGCTAACTTCACATTATCCAAACTAACAAACTGAAAACAGATATATTCATGTATTTCAATAGAATCTAATCAATTCTCTTACACTATTAATTTCTTCGATTAACATCAATGAAACTAAAATAATAATAGCGATTTCCGTCCAATGTATCGATGGTGTTTTCTCAGTTGCTGGTTGAAATTGAAACAGAAGTACATAGGAAAAAAGTAGAAGAAAAACTGCGTAAGTTGTCTAAACAGAAGAACAATTCGAATTTATTATCATCATAAAATCAAATTGAATGTACCCATTGATAGCAATATTTAATGCGTGGTGCTTGATGGAAGTTTTTAAAACGATTCATATAATTATCAATCGAACGGACGTTTGTAAAACGAGGATATTCAAGTGGATATGGATCAGAATAATTGATTCCATAGGATTGACAACTAGAGAAGTTGTTTTTTTTAAATAAATAAATTAGAAAATGACTTTCAATTTCAACTACATACAATTCAGTCAAAGGTTCATCTTTAGGTCCCTACGAAAAGAGAGAGAAAACAAACATGATTATTGTTATTAAAAGTCAAATTTCGCAAGACGAACCTGTGCACCCTTTCGATAGCTGACAAGAAACGGTGCAAAAAATCCAAATGTCAGAAAGCATATTGTCAATAGGGCTTCGTTTGTCGTTCCTAAGTCTTCGGAATAAATCTTATCGTACCAGATATTATCCATAGCTTGCACACAGCATGGTCTCGCTATGAACATTTTATCTTTTGCATCTGCTGCAACCTAAATCAACAGAACTCAAGTTACAAAAAAAAGAATCTATTTTTTTTTGGTTCGTCATCAAACTTGAAGACAAGTAACATATCCAAATAATTCAATACGTTGTAAGACGATTTGACAGGCTTGATTTGCATCATTCTTTTCACATTGATTTATGCATTCAATAGCATATTGTTGAAAATATTCAGCACTTTTCAAATAGCTCTCTTTCAATTCGCCATGTATTGCTTTCTTATGGTATTCCTTGAGAATTTTAGTTGCAATTAGAGCTGCACACATTCGATATTTCATATAGCAGAGAAAGACTTGTGCCATTTCAATTCGATTCATTAAAATAGCCCAAAGAAACAGATCACGCATAACATAATCTCGCATTAATTGTTGATTTTCTCGATCATTTGAATCATCTGGCAAATCAATAAGATGGACATTGATCTGAGTCATTGTTTCCCGATGATTTCGTTCGTCTAAACCCCATAAGTATCGATAACGTTTTTCGTCTTCTTGTGTATTGAAATATAATTTATGCATATAACCGCCGGTTATACGCGAAAGTACATCATTTAATGCATCAACTGTATCGATATGTTTGCCAATAACATCATGATCCGATTGAATAAAATTATCCAATTCAGCTTTATCACAATTCTAAAATTGAATAAGATTTCAATAGGAAATATACGTTTATTATGAACACAATCGAACTTTTATGATCAAATCGGCTGAATATAAATTCTGAAGAAATTTTCGATAACGTAGTTGTCCTTTGAAAAATTCACCGTCCGGAAAGAAGATCTCACATGGATCGATGCCTAATTTTATAAATTCATAAATAAAATTCGGTAGATTATTTGTCAACGCGTGAAGAAACGCTTGTTCCTTATTCTAACGGAAAACAAAACAAAAATAAATTCATTCGATATGCATATTTTTATCTTACAAGAATATTATCTAACGAATTCTGCAGAATTAATTCTTTAGCAACATCAACACAATCCCAATCCATAGCTAATTGTAACAATTGTGATCGTTGTGCATTTTGATCTTTTTTATTCACAATTTGATTTGAATTCATTTGTCGTTGTTTATCTTTTTCGCCCATCGGTGGTTTAACACTTTGTTGTTTTCGTTCCATAGTTTCATTTTGAGAATTTTCTTTTCGTTTAAAATATTCTTGTCGAGCTAAACACATAATTACGTATAATAATTTACTTAGAAAACAAATTCAACAAGTAGATATACACATACATTTACAAATACTTCGAAAGATAACTTCCGATAGATTGTTATTGTCGGAATTGAGATTAAAAATTGTTATACCCGATCGAACCATCGGCTGTAGACAGTACATAACATGATATTTAGCAACTTCGATTTTTTTCGAACGTTCATTTGCTTTCTTTCGATTTTCATCTTGTGATATAATTGCGTCGAGATCTTTCGTAAGTTGATCGTTATATTCAGCAAATATTTGTTCAAGACTAAGTAATCAATTTTGAATTTAACTTTTCTAAGCAAATCAATAACTTACGCTCGACGAGAATTATCTAATTTAACTTGAATTGAATAGAAACTAGAGAATGATATCAAGAATCTTTCTGTTGTTTTAGTTTGTTTTTTCAATATTTTACTCGCGTTTTTTTCCATCGTTGACTAATACCGGAAGAGTTGTTATTGGTTCGACAGCATCAATTTCATTTATATCATAAACTTCTTGAGATTCTGCACTTGGATCATCGAATTTTTTCGTATACATCAACCAACGTTTGAAAAAATCTGCAACACGTCCACTTCCCTATTGATTAAGAAAATTAGGTTTTTTTTATTAAATATTCATATTATCTTACATCAATGAGTACAACAGGAATATTTGCACGTAAATCATAATATATATTAGCTATTGTATCTCGACCACCTTCGACAACCATTGTTACGACAGGAACTGAAAATCAGAAGAAGAAAATTTCTAAAACATTCGTTTTGCTTTTGTTTTTACTAGGAAAATCATTTTCGTCTTGTAATTTAGCTAAATGTGAACATAATCTTGTTCGATAATCACCAATATCATAATGTCTCATTCGTCCATCATCAAGCATGAGATAATGACTATGATTTAATTCCAAATCTCGTTGTCCACTTTCACGTTTTTTCATAACATCATGTTGTTCTTGCAAACTCAATCGAGTCTTTGCTTCGTGTGCCTGTTTTGGACTGGTTAATTTCTCCACATCTTTGACACTTCCCCATTTGCAAAGTCCAATGGCTGTTATCGCTTTCTTAGGATTAGTTAATTTACTTTTATGAATCGCTTGTCCAACTAATTGAACAATACCGACATTGTAACCATTCGTTAGAATCCAAGCATCTATATTGTATATTCAGAGAATTAGAATTTCAAAAAAAATGAAAAACTGTCCGTCTACCGGATTTCAGTGCAACATTAATAATTCCATTGATAAAATTTGTTTCAACACGATCACTTAATGTAAAATATTTTGCACCACCAATAATCGACATAATCAATCGTGGTTGAGATAATTTCCAAACATTAGTAAGAATTTTTTCTACTTTAACTACGTGCGTATCCAACGCAAGTCGAGTAAACTAGAAACGTCATTCTTCTCCGACTTATTTATTTTTTTGTTGTTGACACTTACCCAAGCTGAATTCGGTAATTTTCCATGTTCAGGATTCAATCTAACACATGTATTATGTTGCATATCCCATTTTTCATCAGTTTTTGCTTGATCTTTCGAATGATCATGCGATGAAGGTCGATTACAGACACAAAGATCTGTATCATCGCTATTCGGTACGAATTTGACACAAACTCGATAGACAATATTCAGTTCATTGAAAATTTCTTCGGCATTCGGTTCACGATTGAACTAAAAAAAAAAATAAAACAATAAAATCATTGATTTATCAGTCTTTTTTTACCGAGTTGCTTTTGGCTGATTGAATTTTATTCATTTTCTTTTCCAAATAGTCTCAAAATACAAATTCTCCCGTTTTTATATGCATGTATTTGTGTGACTCTCTATTTAGTAACCTAGTATCACAATTCTTTGTCGTCGTTGCTATGTATAACCGTCAAGAAAAAGTCTCCGTCAACAGAGTAAAGACGTAGCGGAATGATATGAAAAAAAAGAGAGAAAGGAAAAAAAAATAAAAGAAACGCTTCTTATTTTACGTTGTTTTTTATAATTCTGAGGACGAAGGAAAGCCACGGTTTTGTTTTACTTCCACAAAATGACTGATTTAGAAACCAAGTAAGAAAGCAGAGAGAAAAATCTGATTATAAATTCTTGATTACTTAGTAAAGACAAACAAAAACAACTCTGGCAAGAATTTAAAATTGATGTTCAACTTGAAGCATTCGGATTTCCTGATAATAAAATCTACGGAACAATACAAATCATTCCAGAATCATCGAGACAATTGATAGATCATTTTCTTGTAATTATTTTATACGAAATAATTTGAATTCATTCGATGCTTTGTTTTCAGTTAGTTATCAATAAAAAACAACGAATTAAAATTGAATCGTATTACACATCTTTGTCTGCATCAGGCTTCAATCCAAATCGTGGAAAACAATCGATTTATATCGAAGCTAAACCAAAGGATTCATCAGGATGTATGTCAACCAAATTATCGAAACAATGCGTATGTTATTGTATATTTGTTCTTTTAAATTTAATCTTTCGTTGTACTTTGATTAGAATTTTTATTTTACCGGTGAAATTTACGCCTTGAATCCAACGATCAGTTTTAAATATGTTGACAAAATAATTATATTAGTAATTAAATGGTGTCATATCGGTGATGATAATGCACAGAAATATACTTTAATTTTAAATGATATGGAAATAAAACATGTAAGTTTCAAGAGCATAAAATAAATTATTTGTATAATTGATTTAGATTCGACAAAAATTCATTCGAGATATGTTCGAAGTGAATATCAAGAAGTTTATACCAGGAAGCAAACATACATTTCAATTAGTAGCAAAATTAAAAAGTAGAATTTACAAATCTTCAAAAACTAAAATCATTTTATTGAGAATAGACGGCAAAGAAACATATCGATCTGATTTAATGGAATTCATCGTTCCAGATTTAACATCGAACAGTGAAGAAGAAGAAGAAGAAGAAGAAGTTGAATGTATCACAGTATCAAATGATCTACCACCACGTGATCTGCCAGGTAGAAAGAATTGTTTACACTAATGAATTGATTAATGTTTCTCTTTAGCTTATATTGCATCGAAAGAAGATAAAGTTCAAGAAGATGTTATTCTACAAGAAAAACAAAAAATTCAAATTGTTCAACGAAAAGCCAAAGCTCCAAAGAAACATCGTACTTGTTGTAATAATGCACCACACGATCGATTTCCCGGTTTTGATCATTATTTTCAATTGGCGTCATCAGATGACAGTGATGATGATGATGATGATGATGATGAGGATGTGATTGTAAATTCTACAACATAAATGTTTTGTAATAAAGAAAAAAGCGAAAAACATGACTCAACATTTGTTAATCTCAAGGATTAGGTTCTTTTTTTTTCTGTGTTATTTCGATCTTGCTTTGAATAACAAGAAAATATCACAATCAATCGTGATGATTAAGACACCGCCATCATCATCACAACGACAACGACGACGAAATGTTCGTCGATCGATGATGATGCTGTTGAGTTTTATTGCATGTTTATTAATTACTGGCACATTCATAACTTTGTTTATTATCCATTTTTTTCGATATCAAATAACTCTCACTACAATTTTACCATATCCAAATTTTCTGTGTCATCAAAATCGTTCGTGCGGCTGTCCGAATATAGGGAATAGAAACAATATTAATTCGAAAATTGTCGGTGGCGAAGATGCGTCACCTTATATGTATCCGTGGCTCGTTGGTTTAACAGATCGACATCGTCTCGAGCCATTCTGTGCAGGATTTATAATTTCATCAAAATTCATTCTCACAGCTGCACATTGTTTAGTCAATCGATACTCTGATCGAGTTCAAATTCTTGCTCGCATTCATGATTTACGAGATTTTCACGGTGATCGACATGATATCGATCATTGGATTATTCATCCACAATATCGACTCAATGATAGTACACATTTAAATGACATAGCTTTGATTAGAATTCAAACATCATTTGCCAATGATTTGCAGCCATGTTGTCTGCCAAGTACAACTTCGAGTACCTATCCTCAGGCCAAAACTCAAGCAATCGTCAGTGGTTGGGGTCGAGCTCATCCTCAATCAATTCATCGAACGTCATCCGTTCTTCAACATGTCGTTTTACCTATCGTCGATGCGAAGAACATCAAATGTCATCAATCAATATTCGATTCATCACGACAAATCTGTGCTGGTTACGATCGTCTTTCGATCGATGCTTGTTCAGGTGATAGTGGTGCACCATTGCTTATTGTCGAACATGAATCTCCAGACAATGGTTATTTCATTGCTGCCGGTATTGTCAGTTACGGAAATACACAATGTGATTCATCGTTATCTTCCGGTGTTTACACGCGCATTAGTTCGTATCTCGATTGGATTCGAGCTGAAATGAAAAAATAATATTGACTCGATTTTAATTGTATTTTTCTAGTTGCGACACTTGACAAGAAAAGAACAATTTATTTATATACGTAATTTGTAAACAAAAAATAATAATAAAAAAAAGAGAGAGAGAAAGAGAAAGAGAGAAAATATTTTCTTTTATTCGATAGTTCATTGAAAAAAAAAGTACAAGCACATATACACATATATTCACTGGTAAACGTTCGGTTGTTATTTTCTATCGAATAGAGAGTTGGCCAAGAAAAAAGAAAGACAATCTGACACAGACGAAAAGAAAAACAATCGAATCTATTTTCTTTTAATTCGTTGGCATATTTTCATTGGCATATTCGAGAATTTTTAAGTCATATTTTGCACGCAAAGTTGCTTTTAATTCTTCCATATGTCGAATAGGTTTCGATTGACCAACAGTCAATATCCATGGATGAAGAAGAATTTCATCGGCACGCATTCGTTTTTGTCGATCGACGATTAACAAACGATCGATCAGATCTTTCGCACCTGAACATAACAAAATTTCTCTTTCATTTATTCAAAAAAAACGGCTTTTTTGTGTTACTCGATGAAACCGTATGCCAATGTTCAGATTCATAATTATATCTGCCTCGTTGAATCATTTGAAATAATTCCTCTTGATTTCTATCCGATGTTTTAAATGGTGGATAACCACACAGAAGAATATATAAAATGACTCCCGTTGCCCAACAATCAACTTCAAGTCCATACCCTAGATTTGACAGAATTTGACAATAAAAACAAAACAAAATAACTCGTAATTACCAGCTTCCGCTAGAATTTCCGGTGCAACATATCTAAATAAAAGAACGTACGTTTTTTTTATTGATTATAAACTACGATCGATTACGTTGGTGTGCCACAAACAGTCTTTATCGATCCATTGACTTGCATAGCTAAACCAAAGTCGGTTAATTTAATCGTTATTCGTCCGTCTTTTCGTTGCATAACTAATAAATTCTCGGGTTTTAAGTCTCGATGAACAATTTTCTTTGCATGTAAATAAAAAATAGCTTCAGCGATATCTTTAATCATTAATGATGATGAAATTTCATCGAATCGTCGATGTTTAGTTATATAATCAAATAGATCTCCACCTTTGATCAATTCCATAATTAAATAGATTTCATCCGGTGTCTCATAATCTTCGAATAGACGAATTATATTCGGATGATTACACATGTACATAATGTTGATTTCATGATCGAGCATGTATTCTTTGCCTTTCATTTTTGATTTATCAATGATTTTCACGGCTACTTCACGATTGTGTTCACGAGATTTCGAACGGCGAACAATAGCAAAATTACCATCGCCCATTTTCTTACCGAATTCATATTTGTCCGTGACAATCGACGGTGATGGATGCTAAATAAAAAACGAAATAAATTATAAGAAAAACAAATCTGTTTTTTTTTACGAGAATTGTCGAACGTTTTTTTATTATAAATTGTTTTTGTACTGGTGTTTCGATTGAAACTGGTTTATTAAGTGCTAAGAGAATGTAAAATAGATTTCAATTGACTTGAATAGAATGAGAAAATACCTGGCGGTGGTTCGACTTTTGTCTTATTCGCATCGTCATGATGAGTATCAAATAATAGCTGTTCGAATTTCGGTACAGATGTAATTGGTAATAGTGCATGATGATCTTTTTTCAGTAATAATCTCTTTCGACGTTCGTCTTCTTCTCTCAGACGTTGTCGTTCTCTTTCTCGTTGTTGTTCAACAGCTGTAATCGACACTGGTTTTAAGATTTCTTTATAGAAAAGAATAAAAAAATAATAATAGATTTTCATGATTTTTCAATCGAGATTTAGATATACTTCTAATCTTTCGATTAACTTGATCGGTTGGCGTTGCTGTATGTTCTGAAATTGCTTCATTGACTTTAACTTGCATCGCTTCACCATCACGAACGGAAAGCATTTCTTCGTCATCGAGAAAGCCACTATCACGTATATTAACAGTTTTTTTCACATCAACACTGATAGGTATCGGTGCTGTTGGTTGAGTTGAGGGTGTATCTCGATCATCGGTAGACATAAGTGTCTGTTTGACATGATTTCGACGGTAGACTGAATGTTGAGAATCATTGAGAATTTCGAGACTAATTTCTTGTAAATCATTGACGGGAATATCGTTTGTATTTGTTGATGCAATGAAAACCTCATCTAATTAATTTTTTCTTTCAAAAAATAAACATGTAAATTGAAATATATTTTCTACCGTCACGAAAGAAATCGTTGATACCATTCACTTGTCGACCTTTGAGTGTATACAAACGTTTAATTTTATCATTGCGATGTTTTTGAAATCCGAATGCTTCAGATATATCCGATAGAAGTTGTTCGAATGTTTGAGCTGTTCGTCGATTCAATAGAATTGTTATTGTTTTATGTGGCTTTTCATTTCCTTGTTTAATGATTGTTATCGTACGTGGTTTATTGTGTAGATTTTCAAGGCCATATTTATTATGTTTAAAATTCGTTCGTCTCGGTTGAGCAAGTGAATTTGTTGCTGCTGTTGAAATCGATTGAAAAATAAGTTGATTTGGTTGATAACGATTTTGTTTCGTTACAGATATCGTTGGTAAATGACGAACATTAACTTTATTCGTCGAATGATATTCATGCAATGGTTGACGAACTAAAAAAGAATTGTTAATAATTAATCATGTTTATTTCCTTGACAAATCAACATCTTTCTCTTTCTTTTGCCCACATCATTTCACGAAGTTTACTTGTCATTTCGTTGAAATATTTCGAAAGTTTACTACTAACGTGTTTCGATAGACATTAAACTTCAATTCGTATGTTTTCAATTACTTGACTTACCCGACCATTCAAGTGAATGGTATACATTGAAGTTGAACACTTTAGGTGTTAAGAACATATTCCAAATATGTCAGCAAGAAAATCAATAAGGAATAAGAAAGTCAGAGTCTCTTAAAATAAAATCTGGTGATGATTGGATTTCAAGAGTAGTGCTTCATTTGTTTTCCTTTTGCTTTACTTAACAACTGTTCTCTCCGTCGTTGATTATTTGGCACGATATTATTTTATATATTTTTTTTTCTTCTCTCCTCTCTTCTCTTTCTTCCTTTATTTCTTTCGTCATCTTATTTTTTTCTAATCTCGATCGTTATATTCGCGCTCCCTCTCTCTCTCTCCCTCTCTGTTTCTCGCTTGCTTTGTTTATTAGTTAGTATTTAATCATTGTCATAGCGTATTGTTCTGCTAGAGGAGATCATTAGATTCGTAAAGGAAAGAAGAAGAAGAAAAAAAATCATTTGATTTTTTTCTGGAATGTATGCAGACTCGATAAATTTCTAATTTCTTTTTTCCTCTTCTTTTCTTTTTCTTCTTATCGGGTATTTGTTGATTTTGTAAGATATAATCAGAATAATAATTAAAAATAAAATAAAAAAACTTGTAGGCAGACTGAAGTCATGCATGGATACGAAATGAAATCCTACTTGTTTATGATTTCAAGTAGATTTTAATTGAGGTAAGTAACAGCTAAGGCGAAAAAAAGAAATCACAAAAGAGAAAGTTTGCCTCTTGTTTAAGTACAAATAGATCGCTAACATTCATTTCCTTGAATAAGCAAAAAACACATATAATTACATACGAGTACCGAGATTGAATGTTACATGTGGTTGTACTTCAACTGGATAATGAAGTTTACGAAATGGTTCAAACGATGCACAAACATATGAACCTCCATCTTTTAAAATACTGATATCAGTAATTTCCGAACCATGATCAGGAGTAAATAAACGACGTACACCATAGGGTAAATCGATACTACTCGAAAGATCTTGTAGTAAATGTCGAAGATTCATATATTGTTGAGGTGAAATTGTTAATTTCTTGCCGGTAAAATATTGATCACCATTACGAAAGAATGTTAACTTTCGTAGAACGGTACGACGAGTGGATTTCGACTGTAGAATCTTCGATGTTGAATTGTGTGACCATGAAGATTGTACGGAAAGAACATCTGTCATTTGGAACGTTTAAATTTGAGAACAAATTAACATATTATGTAAACGTGCGACAATGGGCAGCTAAATCAAAGGGCGATCGAATTTAAAGTAGGATAAGTGTTCACGTGCAGTTACTATGACAATAGACAAAAGAAAACTATTGTTTTTTTTTCAGAACGACATCTTTAAATAAAAATAGGACGAATTGAAATCCATTCTTCGACCAACTAGGTCAAAATAACAATTTGTATTTGTACGTTTATTTGTCTAAAATTTTCGAACGCAAAAAGAAAGCAAAACGAAAGCCGTATATATATTAATAAATCAGTATTTTTCTAACATTAAATTGAAATGATTTGTCTGATTTTGTTTAGTCTTCTCTTGCTTTTGTGGAAGAGCTAGCTAAACAGTGCATGTCATACACGATTAAATAGGTTAAAAATTATAATTTCAACTACAAAAGCATTTATGATTCTATAGATGTTCAAAAAACTTTGGTGTCGGCATACTTTTTGTTTTTTGACCCATATAATTATCAATATTATTCGAAATGTAATTATACAACGAGGTGTTGCTGTTTTCAGACTTAGCCTATATAAATTAGTTAGAGACTTATTTCTTTTATTGAAACAATGAACTTTTTGTTTTGCTGTAGATCGACTCTCCGAATATCCCTAGTCGAACTTCTTTTGGCATGCGCATGAGAAACTCCAGCGCTATGGACACATCTTGAGGTCTGTGCAGGTCAAGAAATTCAAAAAAAAAGTTCGTCTAGGGAAGCAATTAATGTTTTACAGTAAGAATAATCATCCTTTCGTTATTTTCTAGTAATACAAGCAATTCAATCAATGATAGAAAATTTGAAGTATGACGTTAATCAACGTTTCGACAATTTGGATAGGAAATTCCAGAAAAAGGTTGATCAATTAGCACAAAAACTGATAATATTTATGAAGCAAGTGCCATTACTTCAATAATGAATAGAATTCGTGCAGATCATCATTTAGAAATACCATTCTTACCAACAAACTGAATATTTAATTCAAATTATTCAAAGGAAAGTAAATCATTGTTTGGTGATTTCGAGCATTATCTTACTAAAAATTATAAAGAATGGTGGACAAAACATTTGTCACAGGGACATCGAGGGAATGATATCTTATGATATCTTCCCTCGAACTTTTTTGACCGTATATATATACGGACGTTAAATCGAATAAAAGTGGAGATTTAACCACCCGAATATCTCTTCTTCTCATTCTCTCGAATAAGAATCTCTAACAACATTACAATCGAATTTTGGTGTCAATGAAACTACAACAACTTGAATTCGATATACTTGGTTTTGCATTCGAGCATACAACAGAAGAACGTCATATTATTGAATCTCCAACCATTGAATCAGTCAATACGACATCATCGTGCACTTATCTTGGTTCATTCAAAGCTAATACGATTATCTGCGGTGAAGTCACAACGTCAATTCTTGCCTTCGACAATAACGATTTACTTTTACTTGAGAAGGTATTTCAATCGCATTTTATGTTTCAGAATCGGCAATAATGTTTTCATATCTTTTTAAATAATTAGAATATTTTGTCGAATTCGTCAAAACCACAAGCAACATTTCGACTTTTGAATAAACTTATTCAGCTTGAACGTTGTGTGGCTTTCCTTTTAATTTATTACAAGAACGTCACACTTGAACAGATAATAGTTGTTTTATTTGGTCGGTTTATGGATGGTCAACATCATCGAGCACCTGAGCACATCTATAACATGATTTTTACATCTTCCTTCTCATCTAAAATTCCTCTTTTATATAAACTATATTTGCGTGATCGTTATGATAAAATAAAGCACATTTATTTCATATGCTGAGAAAATTCAAAGTCCTATTTAGCATTACTGAAATTGTTCGACCTTTTTCAATACCTGTCATTAGTTTTTGTTTTTATTTTTACTTGAAAAAAAGTCAAATACTTTCACTTCAAATCAAGTCATGAGATTTGAGTGTATTTCATAAATCAATTCTATTAATCATTGTTGTGTCTCAATAATATTTGTCAAACGATTATTTGTGTATTTTTGACTAACTTGTTCAAAAAGAAAACATAGATTTTCTTTTGCATACAACTTTCAGAATAAGACAATCATCAGAGTTGAGTCTTCTAATTACCGATCATTAAATAGAACAAACCTTCGATTGAATTTCATAGAATTGATTATTCATACAATATTTTTGACAAGTTGTTTTCCATTGAGCATAAATACAATCACCATTGATTCAATTCAACATAAACACGAAAACCAATAACTTACGAAACATTTTATCAAATGACATTTCACATCATTTGTTTTTTCTTTCAATGTTAATCTTTGTTTGTTTATCTTTTTATCTCGTTCGTTCTCAATTATTACTAATCATACAAAGCACATTCACAAAAATCGTGATCGAAGATAAAACAAAAACATTTATTTTGAAAAATTCGTCAGATTGGTGAACGAATAGAATCTATTTTCTCAGTTAAATGCAAACCTTTTCGTTGTATAACAGTGACAGGAACAGGACGATAATGTTTACAATGATAAGTAAATTGACGCAATTGAAGAACATTGATTATAATACAACTGAGTACCATTAGTAATCTGTTAGCTGTCATTGAAAATGGAACTTCGGTGATAGCTGAAATTGTGGGTATGATAATGCAAATGACAAGTGACAAAATAACTAAGGCGAGACCCCACCATTGCCGTGACAAACGACAAAAACATTGAAAAACAACACACAGAAGTGCAAATACACTCGAACAAATGCCCATTTGATTGATTGCACTCAATGTATTTTGTTCAGCATAAACCCAAACGAAACAAATAACAGTCGATGAAGTTACATTCGATACAAATTTACCCGATTGACACAAAACTCTTTCACCTTTTTCATATTTTCCAAATCGAAAACAATCACTATTTTCAATTGAACTTGAACACAAATCTTTCATTGATAGAAAATGAGTTTGCATACCGCATCCATCCAAAAACAAGACAATAATAATCCAAATTTTTAATGAAAGTTGAATAATCAATGAAAAACGAAATCGTCGTGATGATTTAATATTGATTGAAATACCGTAAAAATTCACATACGATGGCAAATTCTTCACGGGATGAATTCGTAATAATTTTTGAAATAATTCAGACAGTAAACGACTGGATAATAGAGCAAGTACACATATATTTAATAATAAAACTACAACTGAACATCCATTTATCAGTTGGAGATACTCTTTCAACTCCATTTCGATTTCGCTTTCGAAATACTTGTTTTGATTTTGTTCTTTAATCGATTAGAAAGTAAATATAACATACAACGAAAAAAAATCAATATTAACAAATATACTCATACAATTACTGCTTACTGTTTGTAGGAGCTCAAAGTATTCCGATCAACCAATCCAAATTATTTCTAATCGATCGTTGCTCTTTTCTTTTCATATTATGATTATTCATAATTGTAAAATAATATTCTTATGACTCAAAAGTATAATAAGTAAATCTCAATGAGGAACAATTTATTAAATTACACAAATATTCTCGCATTAAATTAAAGATTTTTTTGAAAATATTCAATAGCATTTTGTAATGCGTTTTGTGCCTG
>ERZ781398.1095-NODE-1095-length-26522-cov-4.502097_pt1 | contig 26522 bp, 26 predicted proteins | sample MGYA00433077_ERZ781398 | MGnify/ENA primary metagenome ERZ781398 (study PRJEB29847, sample SAMN06458254) | wastewater metagenome | isolation source: Wastewater bioreactor | place: South Africa: Cape Town | study: EMG produced TPA metagenomics assembly of the... | reverse complement strand
TTGTTACGTGAGTTGATCTTCAATTGTTTTTTGTTTAATTAGACATTTTCTTCTTCCAGAAAGCAGTGTCAAGTGCTGTTGGGGTCGAAATAATAGGTCGTGGCGGAACTCCAAGTTATTTATGAGGTTCGCAAACTTATGGTGGTATTACAGGCACATTCTACAGTTGTTCGACTGATCTATGTAATGATGCTACTGTTCTTTCAAGTTCACTTGGTTTAGCATTGTCTTTTGTTGCTACTCTATTTGTTCTTAAATGGACAATGATCAATCATTAAATCGAACTTTTCTTTTTCAAACTAAAATTTCATGAGTTGAAATGTTTATTTGTTAAAGATTTGATAAGAATGATGATGAATTACATCGAAGAAGAAGAAGAAGAAGAAGAAGAAGAATAGTTTATTTGTTCTGTCAAAAATGATTGATAATGAGAAGATTCTCTTTCGTTTCGTATAAAATGAGATTGAGAATGGCGAATAAAGATAATTGAATGAGATATAAAGATGTTGAACTGGTTGTATGTATTTGTATTGATTGAATTTGCATTGGTAATATGTTTGTCAATGGATGAAGACGATAGTGAATGTATGTTTACAGTTTTATATTCGAATGGAAGTCGTTCGTGGTGTATCGATGAGCAATGTTCGAATCATGTTGATATTATTTCAATTGAAGATCGACAATGTCGAACAAATTATTTATCATTAAAATTTAGTTCCTATCAAAAGTATAATCAATTTATTTATTCTCATTCATTACGAATTCCAATTGCGTCGTTCTTTTCCTTGGCTCGACCAAATCGTGAACGACTTTTTCAAATAGAATTTTTATCTCCATTAGATAATTCTCAAATCTTTGAATTGAGTCAATTACAATTATTATCTGGTCCAATTTCAAATATCGATACTTTCGAATTGATTTTCAATGGAAATATTTCTAAAACAATAAATTCGAGTTTATTTGTTGACAAAGAAATGTTTTCCAGTCAACAACAAACTTCAATCGATACACTTCGGCTGATATTCAATTGTTCGAATCAACAACGAGTCGAATGGGAACTGATTAAAAGTATTGATTTCTATCCTCAATCTCCATGTCAACAACAAATTCAATTCTTAAACAACAACAAATCAACGAATAATTACGAAAAGAATTGTTTTCATTTGAATTTTCTCGTAAGTTTATTTTGATAATTCGAAAGAGAATTGTTGATTTGAATAGATTGGTACAATTGCATTTGTCAGTTTATTAATTGTAATTATCATTGGATTACTTCTTTGGATTTATCAAATCAATATTCGAAGAAAACATGTTTGTCCATCGAATAGTCACGTTCAATTGATTGAATCGATTGACAAATTTTAGAATCGAAATTGGCCATGTTCATAAAGAGAATCTTTATGTGGCGATGGAATTCGAGAGACATGATAAGCTTCAGCGATTATTGCTGGACGATTACAAGATAAACTATTTCTCGATGAACAATCATCGATTTCACTTTCCAATTCTTTCTTTTGACGTTTTTTACAAATAAAAATTATTAAAATTAGAACTGAAATCAAAAAGATGATGATCGGCAAACAAATCTAGGCGAAAAAACAAAAATTAATTTTACATTTTGTTAACAAAAGAAAATCAATTGAAATTTTACAAATAAAATATATTGTTGTTGTTTTTGTTGTTGTTGTTGTGCGATTGGAAGAGAAGAAGTTGATGGAGATGAAGATATTAAAGTCGAAATTCTTTGTAATGGAGATTCATGATGAAAAGGAAATAATGGTGGATGAACGATCTTTGGTTCACATGGATTTTCATTGAGTCGTTTCAACGATTTACATTCACTAAAAACAAATAAAATCACGTTTTTTTTTGTTTGAAGAGAAAGAAATAGAAACAAATTGATTTGAATAATATTCCATTGAGAATTGAATTGATCATATTGAATCGATGGGAAATAATGATTTGTTGCAGTTAAATTTGAAATAAATAATTGATAAATATCAAGATGATGTCCAATTTCAATTAATTCTTGATAATCGAGGATTTTATCATCGTGATCAACTTGTAAGAGATAAATTCTTAATATTCGTTGTTCATTCGATGATTTTGAAAGGAAAAAGTCGGAAATTTTCTTCTTTTGAATTCGATTTAAAAATGTTTGATAAGTTTTATAATTTGAAAATTTGAGATAAAGTTCATTGGTTTTACAATCTAAAGGTTTGACTTCAATCAAAATTGGATCAATGATTTGATGACATTGATCATTCAAACAAATATCATATTTATCATTCGATTGACTTAATAAATAATGACAACGATTTTCAACAAATCTTAACACGATTAACCAGACAATACATTTCAACAACATTTTACTTCTGAATAGTCGATTTATTTCATTCGTTACAAAATTCGACAAATACTTTTCTCTCGAATAACAAACATTCTTTACATTCATTCATTTCATCTTTGTTTTCTTTTGTTTCATTTTTTAAAATAAAATGAATTAAATCATATAGAAACAACAATGGATTTGGAAAGCAAATGAATCGAATTGTCTAAAGTGTAAACAAAGATAAAAACAAGGAGTTCGATGCAAAAGATGAAAGATGCGAGTGGTTAAGTGTGAATTGTCTGATTAAGAATCTGAAACATGTAAATATGTGCAAAAGATAAGACAGATCAATCATTTTCTTTCGTTTTGTTTTACATTCATTCGTTGATTTCAATGGAACAACGAGATATTTACATCGAAAAGATTTATTTAGAATTACGACCCAAGTTTGTTTTTCAAATCGGAAAATCAAAAAAAAATGAAGAATTTTGAATTTTTCTTTTGTCAACAAGATCTCGTCGACCTTTTCGTTGTTTATTTCAACGACGTGAAAATCAATTTTTCAACAAACAACTCTTTGATATTCAACAATTTACAAAGAAATTTCTCGAAGAATTCAATCAAATTAATCTTCGCAAAGGACAACATGTTTTTATTCACATTCGATTGATTTGTCACAACAATTCATTTTCTTTTTCAATCATTTAGATAAAATGTGGCAAATTTCATCTTTCTGTTAAACGAGTCCAATGTAAACACAAAGATTTTTTCAATTGTAAACAGAAAACAAATCTTGAAATTGATTTTAGATGGAAATTTTGAAGAAGATCGAGTTACTGAAGTTGAATATTTACTAAAAGGAATTCCATTGAATTTAAACGAACAAGTTCAAATCAATCAATCATTTGTTGAAGATATCATTATTGTAATTCTCTTAGATCGTTTTTTTGGAGAAAAATTAGCTTTCTTTTTTTTTTAGAAAAATGGTCAATTAACAAATGATTCAATGCAAAGTGAACAAATTTATTTGTACGAAAGAAAGAGAAAAACAAAGACAAAGAGAATAGAAATTGAAAATGACTTGTTTTAGATGTTATTGTTCCGAATGTAAGAAATGTTTAAAAGATGGAGAATATTTTGTAAAAACAGGCAATTGGAATCGTCCGATCGTTTGTTTAAATTGTTATGATCTTTTATTTACATTTGAATGTGTTCGTTGTTCGAAACCAATTACATTCGATCGTAATATTTCATTTTTTTCGACAAGGAAAACAAAATGAATCTATTATATTTTGATTTTAGAAAAAGACATTCGAAATGATGGAATTGTTAGTATTCGTTATGTTGAACATAATGAATTGTATTGGCATAGTGATTGTTGTGTTTGTGTTACTTGTTTACAATCATTAATTGAGAACAAATTTTATCAAGATCAAATTCATAATCAATTATTTTGTCTTGATCATATTCCAAATCAATATCTTTAATTCATTTTCTTTTTTTTTTCGATTTGAAATACAAAAATAAAATTAGTTTGAACTTTGAAAAGAAATGTCCGATTAGAATTAGATCAAAGTCTTTTCAATGTACTTTTCTACTACTTATTCAAGTTGAAAACAATTCAAAATGAAAACAAAAACACATTAAAACAATTGCGTCTTTCAATTTTTCTCTTTGCTTATATAAATAATACATTACCAAAGAATTTACGCGTATTAAAATAAACAAATGCTGTGCATTGGTTTGCTATTGTTCATCTTTGTCAATCATAAAATTGATCTGATCGATGGATCTCATTTTCGTGGTGGAATTATTAGTTGGTAAAATCGATTTGATGATCTCTTGACAAAAAGAATAGAGATAGACTTTGTTTGAATAATCTAGGCGAGCATTGAACACAACACCATCGGGATTAACAGCTCAAGTGTTAGTTCATCAACGATATGCTTGGCGTCGAAGTGCATTTTCTCCTGTTTGTGCAGCATCGACAGTTTCAAGTGGAGGTTTAATCGGTTCTGGAACGGGTAGTTTAACATGTTTTACTGGTACTTGTGCAAATTTCTCGAGTGTAACAGCCGATGTCTATTGTACAGATTATAGTGCATCAACAGATTATTCTCTTGGCGAACGATATACAACTTATACATTCTTATTAAATCGAACATTTGTTATTGGATATACGAGTAGTGCTTGGTTAGCATTGGCAATCAAAGGTGGAGGCACATGGACAGTTACAGGTAAAATTGATTTAACCGTTCGACCCGATAGAATTCTGAATACATCACCGGTGACATCAACACTTCCAGTTATCTATCGAACAATAAATGTTCAACATGTTCATGTCATTCAAATGAGTGATGCTGATTCGACAGATACTCTTCGTTGTCGATGGTCAACAGGAACTGCAGCATCAAATACAAATAATTATGATGAATGTGGTTCGGTTTGTTCGCCAACATTACCAACATTTTCATTGAATCAAAATAATTGTACATTGACTTATTCATTGAATAAAACGGATTATTTTGCTGTGGCTTTACAAATTGAAGATTACTATACGTCATCATCAACAACGCCAATGAGTTCAGTTCCAATTCAATTTCTTTTCTATGGAATTACTCCACCAACTGGTTGTTCAACGGCTCCATCGATTATTGGAGTTCGACCCAATCTCGGTTAGATCTTCTATTCATTCGATTTCAACAATTAATTCTCTCGTTTATTTCATCTATTTATTTTAGCTTGTATTGGAACACCAATTGGTAAAACCAATCGATTTCTTATTTCTCATTTCAATATCAATTTTGTTTTTATTTTCTGAATAGGTGTTTTGAGTAATGAAACGGTAATTGCACAAGTTGGTTGTACAGGAAAATCAATCATTGAATTTACAACAAGTTCTCCAACAGGTCTCATTCAAACAGCAATTTCCATTGCAGGTACAGGAATCTATACAATCAATTTATTATTTACTCCAACAGCTAATCAATATGGTCCACAAGGATTTTGTGCAGGAGCTATTGATAGTTCGAATGTTCAATCTGAACCATGGTGTATTACTTTTCTAGTTGGATTTACTGCTCCGAATTTACAAGTTCCATTGTTTGTTCAAGGAAGTGCATCACCACTCGGAACTGTTTTTGCTAATCAATCACTTTTCTCAATTCAAAGTAAACAAAAATTCATTTTTTTCTCAAGAAAAAATGTCAATGAATCGATTAGGTCAAAATGGTGTTTATGTAAATCGTCCAGGTCATAATGGAACCTATGTTAGTTTTCATGATGCGACACTCAATGGAACAATTGTTGTTCAATATGATTGTGGTTGGTCACCCAATGTTATTTATACGGGAAGTACAATTATTATCTATGCACCATATACTTGGACCTATGGACATCAATATTATATTACTTTAGATAGTGGCAAGTTATTCTTTTGCATTTCTCTTCTCATTTCTTATTGACTTTGTTTTGTTTAGGTGCATCGAGTGGAAATGATTTTTGTCGTAAGATTATTTCATAAAACCAAAAAAGAAAAAAAGAAATGATTTGAAATAAAAATTGAATAGATGCTGAATCAGCTCCAATAACAGATCCAACATTTTGGCAATTTGATATTTGGAATCCAGATATGTCAAGTACAACATCAACAACAACAACACCACCAACAACTGGTACTGTTACAACACGAGTACAATTCTTTCTTTCTTTTTCTTTAAAAATAAAAGTGAAATTGAATTTGTAGGCAGTAAGTACAGCGCAAGTTATCAATGTGACAACAACTGGAATCGCATTAACAACAGCTACAACACAAACAACAACAACTACTACATCAACAACATCAACTGAATCAACAACAATTACAAGTTTGTTCATGAGAATTTCAAAATGAATCGATCGATATTCGATTGAATTTGATTTCTTTTAGCTGTAACAACTGTATCAACAACAACAACAGTGCCGAGTGTGTCCGTAATGACGCCGAAAGATTTGGAAGAAGCATGTAAACAACCATTAATAATAGCATCAATTCTTTCAATGGTTTCAATTATTCCAATTCATTTCCTTTCAATGTTTGCTTTGTTTACTAAATTAAATCAAAGCTTTAATCCCACGCAAATTGCTCTCAAACAACGACAAAACAGACTCTCACAACGATTTTCCAGTCGATACTAATTCTTCTTTTTTTTTTTTGTCTCTCTCGAATGAATAAATAAATACAGAAGATATTCTTTTCATTTCAAGTAAAGACAAACATTCTCTAAATACACACATGTCGCGTCAAATGTTGTTGTTCTTGTTGTTCGTATTGGTTTTGTCAATTGAAATGAATGAAAGTCGATTTGTTTGGGATTGGGGTCATTTTTGTTTGAAATATTGTTCAACAATTCGTCATCGTTTGACACCAGTTGGTATTTGTTCGTGTTATCAAATCTCGTCCAATGATTTATTTCGTCGAAAGACAAAATTTTTCTTTTAAAATCGTTCTGTTCGTTGTTGTTGTTGTTGTGTCATTTGTTGTTGTTCAATGTCGTTGAAAGCAAGAATTTCTTTGACAAGAAAATGATTTTCTTGCATTTCTTTTGTAAATATTTGCCATTGAATTTGTTCGTAATGTTTGAAATGATTTTTATGGAAAATAAATTGAAGAACATTGATTAAATTCGATTTGGAATAATTGACTTGAAATAAATCAAATAAATTCTTGATCAGATCGGATAATTGTTGTTTAGTGAAAAGTTTCGTTGGATTATTTGCATAGATTTCGAATATTTTCTTGAATTTCTCTTCGTTGGTTCCATTGGACATCAATTGATTAAATGAAATAAATTCATCGAAATTTAATCGTTGATCTTGATTGATATCGAATAAATCAAATAAATCTTTGAGTAAATCGTTCAAATCGAAATATTGATCATCGTTTAATGTTTGAATATATTCAATAAATTCATTGAGATTCAAATATCCATACGGATAACAAGTTACAAATCTCGAATAGATTTCATTTAGATCACTTTTATCTTTTAAATCATTGACAAATTTCAATTGAGCTAATTCTTTTTTCGTTAAAGATAAACGTTGTCGACCAAGGAAATTACCCATTTTACCAATATTTAGTCAAAATCAATGACATTGATGTAACAGATGTGTTCGTTTTTCTAAGCTCTTTTACATCGTTTATGACATCTATATAGAAATTACATATCGTTTCTAATTCGTTCGTTGATTTCTATTCAATCGAAAAACAAATAAATTCATTTTGAAATGCAACGTCCATTAGTTGGTGTAGCTGTTCTAGTTGTGAATAAGACACAACATCCCGGTTGTGTTTTAGTTTCTCAACGTTTATCAAGTCATGGCAAAGGTTGTTTTCAATTGCCTGGTGGTCATTTAGAATTTGGAGAATCAATTCAACAATGTGCTCAACGAGAATTAAAAGAAGAAACTAATTTAGATGCAAATCATTTCGAATTAGTTCATTTGACAAATTCATTGATTGCAACAGAAAATCAAGAAACGAAACATTATATTACAATTTTTATGAGAACTTCAATTGATGATTGTTCAACATTAAAATGTATGGAACCAAATAAAAATTCCGAATGGAATTGGATTCGTTGGCAACAATTAAAAGATTATAAACTGTTTCAACCACTTCAACAAGCAATACATCATCAACAATTCGATCCTTTTCAATCGATGAATATGTCATTTTCTGATCTATAGATGTCTCTCATTCACACGAACGAGTCTTTTCTTTTTGTTTTTTCTTCACTAACAAAATCCACAAATCAAATTCGATTTTCATTTTTATTTATTTTTTGAATAAAAAAATTTTGTTTTTGATTGATTTACAATTGGACTGGTTTTATTGAAAACAAATTAGATTCGTTTAGAATCGAACGCAAAACAAGAAAACAACCGACGATTGATTGTACTACTTCGTCTTCTTCTAGATTAATTCAATCAATTCCAACTCTCAAATGGTTAGTCTCAACGAGAAAAGATCAAAAATTCGTTATGTTGTTCAAAATAAAACCGAATGGGTCGATGGTATGTTTTCGTTCAACAACAAATCGAAAGAGATAAACAAAAATATTTTCTTATTTTGGGTACTCTTGACACGAGTAGAAGGAGAGAGTCGATCGCTTGTTTTTCTGCGTTGGTTACGAGAGAACAGAAAAAGAAAAAAAAAGTACATGAGAACGCGGTCTTCGTATAAGGACATATCGAAAGTAGCACAATTCTCATCAGTCGATCAAGTACATTCACCTTAGTTCCGACATTTTTTCATTCAGATGGAAATAAATTTGGTCAACGAATGTTGGAGAAAATGGGTTGGCAAACCGGAGCCGGATTAGGCAAAAATGAAGATGGAATGACAGAACATATCGATATGAAATTCAAAGCCAATCTCAAAGGTGTTGGATTCGTCAATGGGAAATATGATCACACTTGGGTGGCTCATTCACAATCATTCGATTCCGTTCTTCAACAATTACAACAAACACATCCAACTTCATCAAACAATTCGTTGAATAATGTTGCACAAACTATTCAACAAACTAAAACAAGATTCAAGTTCGATCGTTTTATTGAGAAAATGTTGAAGATATTCTTTCGTTTGATTTAGTTATAAGAAACAATCAGGTGGCAAAGATTTAAGTTCGAGATCAAATCACGAACTCGATTGTATTTTTGGTTGGAATAAAGCCAATCAAATCAATGAACAAGAAAAACAAGACAAACAGGAACAAGAAGAAGACAAACAAACTGATCTTTATGTCACAAGTCAACAATCGATTCAAGATTATTTCAAACAGAAATTTATTAAAAAAGCACAGAAATCATCAACTCAACAACAAGGTTTATCTTTTCTCCCTCTTTTTTTATCTTTGCAAAAATATTTTCGTTCTTTCAAGGTGAAGAATCGCCTTTACAACAACAACAACAACAAGAGGAGGAGGAAGAAACAGCAACGACGAAAAAGAAAAAACGAAAACATTTCGACAGTGAAAAAGAAGAAGAATCAATGACGAATCCGTATTCAAATTCGAATCTAAATCAATTAGAAGGATACGACGGATGGAAAATAAATTCTTCATTTGACCAAATTTTGAAAAAAAAAGAAAAAACAAAGAAACGAAAATCATCAATTTAATCAATTGTTTTTTGTTGAAAAGAAAGAAAAAAAAAAACGTAAAACTGAATTTATTTTCAGATAAAAAACTAAACAAACAGCAAAGAAGATGTTCGCTCGGCAATTGTTAAAAAATAGTGGTCGTCGATATTATTCGAATGAATCTCGAATAAATTCATTTATTAAATCGAAATTAATGTCTGCAGAAGACATTGCAAGTAGATTTCCCGAACAAGTGACCATCGGTGCATCGGGTTTTACACCTGCTGGTTATCCCAAAGTGATTCCCGGTGCATTTGCTCAACGAATTCAACAGTCAGCTAATCCAGAGAATTTCTCAATTAATTTGTATACCGGTGCGTCCGTCGGCGATGAACTCGACGGAGTTTTAGCTCGAACAGGACGAATGAAACTACGATTTCCCTATCAATCTCATCCCGATATTAGAAAATTAATCAATCAAGGCAAATTAGATTTCATTGATATGCATTTGAGTCATGTTGGAAGATACATTCGAGAAGGTATCTTTCCATCGGTTGATGTTGCCATTATCGAAGCTTGTGATGTCACACCCGATGGAAGAATCTATTTGACTAATTCAAGTGGAATGAGTGGAACGTATCTTGCTGTTGCCAAAGATATTTATATCGAATTGAATTTAGCTCATCCATTAGAAATGAAAAGTCTTCATGATATTTATTTGCCAGAATTACATACAGGACGACCGATTAATATTGATTATGTCGATGATCGAATTGGAACACCGTATGTTAGAGTTAATCCTGAAAGAATTAAAGGAATTGTTCTTACTAATAAATTCGATTCTTCTAAACGTAAAGTCTTCTTCTTCTTCTTCTTTTTCTTTTTTTTCTTATTCGATTTAACTTTAGCATTCAAAGCACCCGACGATACAAGTGTGAAAATTGCCAATAATATTTTAGATTTTATTCTTCATGAAGTTGATCATGGAAGTTAGTTTCGTTTTTCTTTTCTTTTCTTTGTTTGTGTTGAAACGAAGTTGTTGTATTGAAATTAGGAATTCCAAAGAAATTACTTCCATTTCAATCCGGTGTTGGAAATGTTGCAAATGCCGTTCTCGCTTGTATAGGTAAAACAGATTCATTTTATTTGACATTTCGGTTATTGACAAAGTTGTTTGTCTTCTTAGCTCGTGATAATCGATTCAATCAAATCGAAATGTATACTGAAGTGATTCAAGATTCGATTTTTGAGTTAATCGATAGTCAAAAATTACGTTTTGCATCAACAACAGCATTGACATTTTCTGACGAAGGACAAACGCGATTCTTCAAAGAATTAACTGAACTCAAATCGAAATTTATTCTACGTCCAATGGAAATCTCAAATAATCCCGAAGTAATCCGTCGAATGGGTTTAATAACGATGAATACAGCTCTCGAAGCTGATATCTATGGTAATGTCAATTCGACACATGTTCTCGGTTCATCGATGATGAATGGCATCGGTGGTAGTGGTGATTTCACTCGTAATGCTTATATTTCGATATTTATGGCTCCATCAACGGCTAAAAAAGGCAAAATCTCAGCATTTGTTCCGATGGTTTCACATGTCGATCATAATGAACATTCAGTTCAAGTGATGGTTAGTGAACATGGTCTTGCTGATCTTAGAGCAAAAAGTCCGAAACAACGAGCGAAATTAATTATTGACAAATGTGTTGATCCATTGTATCGAGATCTTTTGAGAGATTATTTTGAACATTCACAAAAGGTTTCATTTGCTAAACATACACCACACGATCTCGAACGAGCTTTGTCATGGCATGTTAGACTTCAACAAACTGGTTCGATGCATCCCGATATTCAAACAACCAAACAACCAACAAGTAGTAAAGATACGGAAAAGGCAGCGAAAAAATAATTTGTCTCATCTCGTCTAGTCAATCTTCTATGTTTAATGTTGTTTAGAGAGAGATTTCTATTATTCAAATAGTTTAGATTTCTTCTTCTTTTTTTTTCGTCTGTTTTCGCTTAATAAAACCTTAAAACCCGGTGGAAATCAATTGATTTTTATTCGTAGTTCAATTTTGTTCTTTCTTTTGTAAACAAAATCCGTACCTAGAAAATATTTTCAAATAAATAATTCATTTTCAATTGCAAACAGACTTGTATTGTTTTTGTTTTTCGTCTCTTCGGTTGATTTATGAATGTCGTTGAATATTTGAACCGAAGGCATTTTCAAAGACTTGTAATTTTTGTTGAGTTCCACTGAGAAACCAAATGTCGTGAAAAGCATGTCGTTGTTGTGTTTGCAATTGTTGATTTAAAGGTTCGAGAAGAATTTCAGCCCATAATTTAGCAATACTTTCTAATTTATTTTTAAAAGCACCACAACCGATGGGTCCTAACAGGAGATACGTATTGGCTCCGTTTTCATGTGAATTAGCTTGTGCAGCAGCAATCACAGATTCAAGTTTCTTTTTCGTATTAAATTCGATTTGTTGTGGATCATTTGGTGGTTTGTACAATCCGTGAACACCCGTCAAATCATAACAAGCAGCAGCAATCACATCGGCATGTCGTTTTTGTTCTTTATTATTTGGATTGACAAATATTGCATCTTTTATATATAAACAACCGAATTCAGGAATGAAAAATCCTCCATCGAATTTTTTATATTTAAAATCGAGTAGAGCTTGATAAGTATTCGAATTGTAGCAGATCGTTTCTTCTTGAGTCGAAGCTCCATCGAGATAAAGTCCACCTGGCATTCTTTCATCGGCAAAATCTAAGACAATGATTTGTTTCGATTCGGGAACGTCAAAAATGACATTTTCAATTCTTCCTTGTTTTGTATGAATAGATCCTTGATTCTTTCGTTGATCTAATCGATAGTTAGCTAAATTGTTTCGTGAATCTTCATCAACGAAACCACTGTCATCGAATGTTGCTTTTGAATAAGGAATATTTTCGATTTGCTTTCGATTAAAATAAACTTTCAATTGTTTGAGAGTAAATTGATCTTGAGTCAATGATGATCGATTGGCTTTGGCTATTTCATGGATTTTATTCGATTGACTTTTTAATTCCCAATAATCTTCGCGAGTTATATCGTTATTTTCACAGAATTCTTTTTTGTAAAGATCGATTCGAGTCAATTGTTTAAGTTTGTCTTCGAATGTTTTCAATTGTTGTTTACTGACAAAATTGTCAAGATTAAAATTAATCGAACGTAAAGTTAATAGATATTTTATTGCAACTTGTCGTCCTCCATGAGTATCGACTCGATGTTCGTCTTTGTTCAAAGCTAATTCAACTAAACTTCGAATATCTTCCTCTTTTAACGACGAAACTGGGAGATAAATCTTCGACAACATACAACTTTTGTTATTTTCTTCGAACGGATTTAAAAATTGTTTGTTTTCATTTCGCTACACTCGATTGAACACAAATCAAATCGTATCCTGAAGAGGACAGTTTAAGTCGAGTCAAGAAAAAAAAACAAAGAAAAATAAATTTCAAAATTTTCTTCGTTTAGAATGATTCGCAAATATTTATTGATAATTGAAGACGCATTATAAGATCTCCATAAAAATAATAATACGCTTTTTCTTTCGAACAACGTTCGTCAATTGCTGATAAAACTAATTTATCTTCATACTTTTCCAAACATTTTAATGATCGAAGAAATTCACTTGAAAAAGAAAAAAAAACAGAAACATTTTGTTTATTCGATGAACAATGAAACTCACTTGCATTTAGTTGGAAATGTTTGATCAAATGAATAATGACATTTATTTATAACATGTTGACTTAAACGAGATGGAACACAATTGACATGATCTACATGTAAATTCACTTCTATTCAAATCAAATCTCAACAAAATTGACAATCTACTTTTATCTTGTTGACACGAACTCAGAATTAATTTCCAATAGGTTTTAAAATATTGAAATGTAAATGGATATTTGTGAGAAGGACATTTGCCATTCGACTCATAAATTGAAGATAAACATTGACGATACGACAAACTGCTATTATAAGCTCTACGAAAAAAACACGATCAACTTATAATGAAAATACAAAGAGAAAACACAAACTGGCAAAGAAGATTTCCTTCGAGAAAATATCCATTGACATTCGAAGATAAATCGAAAGTGGGATGAATATGTTGTTTGTAACAGAGATGCATATGACTATTAATCCATTGATCATCACATTCTTCACCGTGAATATTTTCAAAGATAATTAGGAAAACGAGAACAACGATTGAAACTCGTCCACAAAACATTTTTAGACTAAAATAGAATTGACAAACTCTTTTTATCCCTCGAATAGATCTTAATTGGATTTTATTCAAAAAGAAACTATCGATACAAAACAGACATAATGACGATTTTTATCTTTTACAAAAGAATAAGCTCGTTGTCGTGTCTCTCTCTCTCTCTTTCTTTTCTCAAATAAACATCAGAGACAAAAAAAGAAAAAAAAAAGAGCGAAAGCGAAAACGACAAGAACAGTTCCATTGAATTTAATCAATAGATCAGTAATCAATTCTGACACTAATTTCCGCTTTTTATTACAATACTTTTCTTCTTTTATTTAATAAAAAACAAGAAGAAAAAAGAAAAAGAAGAAAGAGTTCATTCGTTGTTTTCAACAAAAAGAAAATAACGAACTCCCCAATAAGGTAACAGGAAAACGGACGGATCTTCTTCTTGAAATCCATCTCCACCATCTAAATCAAATGGACCATCATTCCATTTATGAATGGATTTCTCATTCGGAGGAAGATAATTCAACGAATAGAATCCATCTCGATCACAGCTCGCATATTTATTTAATTGAACATCTAATCGTTGACTATTGTATTGATTATAATTTATTAAATCCAACGGAAAACGTTGCAAATACCAAATACTATCCGATATCAATTGAGAACAATTGAATTTTGTTGAAAAGTTCATTTGTTTAACAATGAAACAAAAGATAAAATTATAAAATGGAGATTTTTCCATTTGTTTATATTGATGTGAAAGTTCGAGTCCAATGAAAAGATATTCTTTCAATGAATCGATTAATGGACTTGTTCGATTGAGTCGTTGAAAAGCATTGATTAAACTAAAATAAGATAAATAAGCTAATTCATCATCGGAATAATCGATATCACAAATGGCAATCATCTTTTGATTTATTAAATTAATATCATAACCATGTTCATCGATTAAATATTCGATATGTTTCAAATAACTTTCATTGTGTGTAAACGAATAGATTTGAAAGAGAAAAGATAAGATTTGTAAACTATTTAAACCTCGTGTTTCTTGATAGAATGTATTATTATTGATTTCTCGTGGATTCCAAAGACCCCACGTTGTATGATTATGATTTTCTCCAATTAAATAATAATCATTGTCAACAATTCCATTCACTTGATTTTCTAATAATTGAAATGCTTGTAAACGTTGTTGTTCATTGATCGCCAAGAGATCAGCAACTAACGGATAGATCATTTGATGGCCAACCATTTCATCGGATGACGTATCACCTTCGAAATCTAAGGATTGATTGACAGGTGATGAATACCAATCATAACGAGGAGGATATTCGCCTTTGACAGCGATGGATCTCGATGGATAACCGCGGATACCTGTTACTTCATTCAATAATTTCAATGCTTCGAAATGTTTCCATGCATTGACTTGAACTTGAGCATCTTTAGTTATTTGATATCGAAAGATTTGACTGGCTAAATACATTGATGTCCATAGACCATCGTTGTCATTCGATTGTTTGACACAAGTCAATGGATTTGCCCATGAAGACATCGAACAATCGGCAATGTAATTGTATCGATTGTGTCGATTGCTTTTATCGATTAGATTTTGAAAATATTGAGCTTTGTTTTGTAAAGTCCATTTTTGAATTTGAATTCTTGTTAAACCTCGATTCGTAACTGCAATCACTTCATTTGTTTGATGAATCACTGTTATCGAATGAATATCAACAATTTGATCTCGATTCGGCAAATATCTTCCACTGTTAAACACTCGCCACACATCATTTCGATTCGATGTTCGATTATTAAATCGAATTAAACCATAAATCGATCCCAACCAAATGGAATTATCATTTGACATTGTCAATGTTGTTAGATTAGCGTATGGAAGATGACCCATTGTAGCACCAGGATTGGAAATTTCACCAGATAAACGAACGAAATACCAATGAAGTTTACCAGTGAGAAGTTTTATTGGATAGAGATATGTTATACCTGTTGATTGACCGATCCATAAACGATTGTCAATCGAATCATAAACTAACGATGTGATCGGTGCATCGATTAAACCGTTGATATGTTCAAAACGAACAATGATTTGACTATTTTCAAAGGTTTGAATCCATAATTTCGTATTTGTACCAATGAATAATGTTTTGTATGTCGATGAATAAGTTAACGAAGAAACATATTCATTGATCGAATTTATGTAGAAATTGAATTCATCAGTTTCAATATTCAACGAATGAAAACCGGAATCGGATCCGAAAAATAAATGTTCATTCACAAGTAAAGCACTTGTTATTCGACTCATTTGAGAACTGATTTCTTGAGGAAAGGAAATTTCTTTTTGAATCGAACATAACGATGCATTGAACACATCACACAATACGAATCGAATTGACATTGGTGAAAGTAAAACACATGTCCAATTGACTTGACTTTGTTCGTTGATTGATGAAGAAAATAGATAAGTTCCATTCGAAGAAATATTTATATTGATTAAATGAGAAATCGTTGAATTTTGTTCAATTGACATAAATGACATTTGATATGAATTCGATTGATTTTCTTTTTGATTTAAAAACCAGAAACCTTTGGATGATTGTGAATGATATTCGGGTAAAGATTGAACTTGCCATGACGAACGAATATTATCTAATTTTCTCCAATAACTTGATTCATTACAATGAGTAGAAAATAAATATCGTTCAACAAATACTTCATCGTATTCATCGTCAATTAAACTACTTTCAACAGCTAACACACCTACTAATACAATAACAACACACTTCAACAACAGCAACATTGTCTTTATACCGAAACCAAAGACTCATTTTAGAATATATACTCAAAGAGATAGCATATCTTTATTCGTTTGAAAAAGAACAAACAATTGTTTTTGTCTTCATCATTTCGACGGATTGAATAAAAGCCATTGATCGTAAACTTGTAATCGTAATCGAAGATGATCGAAGATTTGACCTGTTTTATATTTGACAAAAATCCGATCAAATGGATCGACATAAATCCCATCGATTTGAGAAAAAGGATCTTCTTCTTTCCAATCCGAACAAAATTCCGATCGTTTATTAACAAGGTCGATGTTTTCATATTTCTTCATCACCGAAGTCACTGAAAAACCTTTTTGAAAAAGAACGTCACTCGCTTTTATTTCTCCTGAATAGATGGCAGCAACTTGAGTTTCATGACACGATAAAACTTCGTCATCGTCAAGAAGAATTTCAACGGCTTGTTTGTCTAAAATCCATGCATAACTTTGAACATGTAAACCTGATTGACAATTGATCGTTGGACCAACTAATTTCGTTAAATTATTCAACAATCGAATAAATGGATCGTACCAATTTTCAATTGAACTCACAAGATAAGGCCCTCGACACGAAGAATTCAACAATGCAAAATATTCGTAGTTACGTCGATTGGTGTGATTACTTAATAAGAACCAACCGAATGTTCCAATGTCGAAACATTCATTTTTATGTTCAATATATTTACCATTCGATGGTAATCGAGGTAAACTATTTAAATCAGTTCGATTCTTTTCATTTTGTTGAATAATGATAAAATAATCAACTTGACTGTTGAATTTCATTCCAATTTGAATAAAAAATTGTAAATTCGATCGACTATAATTATGAGTTTGAGCATAGATATAAACAACTAAAAGACGATTTAATTTCGGTTGATTGACTTGAAAAAGATGAAGAGGAGGAAGAGAAGGAAGAGGATCTTCTCTTCTCAAGAACAACAAATAAATTAGAATTAATAGTAAAACAAAAACGATCGATTTCTCCAAATTCTCTTTGAAAATCATCGTAAGAAACAAAGTTACAATTGTAAACTTTCTTTTTCTACTGACGAACCAAAGAAGAAAAAAAAACTAATAAGGCTTCGGAAGAAACATTGTCTCGTGTGCTTTTTTTTCTCTAAATTAATCATTCAAAAATATATTTGGCCTTGAAATATTTTTGAAAGTGTTAAAGACGCTTGTTAGATTTCAATTTCATCGAATTGAGAAAGCTGATTGATAAATTTCTAAGCATGTCTTTATACTGTTTGTTTCAATCGAACAAATCATAATCGTAATGCCTCTCTCTCTCTCTCTCTTTTTTACAACATTGTTAAAATGCGACATTTTTATTCAAAGTTTAATCTGTTTATTTGGTGTAATCAAGTTAAAGTATATAGTGATATTCGATCTTATTTGACAACGAACTTCTTCTTCTTCTTACTTTTCGTTTAAACGCGACGGTTATTTGAAGAATGAGTCATTCGTTATTTTTTTGTGGTTACCTTTTTTTTTTCTTTTTCATCAAAAAAACAACTTTCTTTACTCGAAAGATATTTTTGTCTAACGAAGCAAAAGTAATAAAACTGTAATTTTCTCTCGTTTTTCTATTTATTTGTAACGATCGAACCAAAATCAACCAATAAAACATTTTTTTGTTCTCTTTCCTTCTCGTCAATCGTAAATTTAGTTTAGATTTTTTGAAAATCGATGGAAGACGAATCGAATATAAAATATTGGTTGAATTGTCATTTTCATGATGAAGAAAAACAACAAATCAAAAAACCAGACGAAATTCAAGATCAACTTCCTGAACCTACGTCACCACTCAATGAAAACATTTTCGATCGAATCAAAGGTTCAATCTTTGGAATGGCAATTGGTGATGCTCTTGGTGCTCATGTCGAATTTCGACCACGACAATATCTACTGGAAAATCCTGTTTCTGATCTTCAAGGAGGAGGAACTTGGGGACTTGAAAAAGGACAAGTAAATTCGTCGTTTTCATCAAAGAAATCAAATTGTGTGTTTCTTTTTTTTTGTTGAAAGTTTACCGATGACACATCGATGGCACTTTGTTTAGCTAATTCGTTAATTTATTGTGAAGATTCGAATAGTTACGATCAATTAGTTCGATATAATTGGTGGTATAAAAAAGGTTATATGTCATCAACGGGCACATGTTTTGATATTGGAGCAGCAACAAGTCAATCGTTAAATGAATTTACACGAAGACAAAAACTATTTGCAGAAGAACATCATCTCGATTTCAATCAAATCGATTTTTTAAAAGACGAAGATCTTCTCAAAGAATTTAATGTTTATTGTAGTTCAGAAGGTGTTGCAGGAAATGGAGCATTGATGCGTCTTGCTCCTCTTCCTCTTTTCTTCTATCAAAATCCAATTAAAGCTGTTCAATATTCAGGAATTAGTGGGCAAATTACTCATGGAGATGAAAAAGCTTATGATGCTTGTAGATATTTTGGTGCTTTAATTGTTGCTGCGTTACATGGAGAATCAAAAGATCAATTACTTGATAAAGATTTTTATCTCAATCATCAACCTTGGTTTCAAGATAAACCACTTCATCAAGATGTTCTCAACATTTCTCAAGGTTCATTTAAAAAAGCTGGAGGATACGATGATGGAATCAGAGGAAAAGGTTATATTATTGATGCACTCGAGGCGGCTCTTTGGGCTTTTTGGTTGGATGACGATTCATTTGAAAAAGGTGTTCTCGATGCAATTAATCTTGGTGATGATACAGATACAACGGCAGCGATTTATGGACAATTAGCTGGTGTCTACTATGGATATCAACAATTACCTCACAAATGGATTCAACAAATTTATGCTCAACAATTTCTTGAGAAAATATCCAAATGGATTACTTTTTATAGTCAAAAACAAACAGATGTCCCTACTCCGAATCCCGTACCAATACCATTAATTAAAATAACTCGCGAGACTACCGATCCCAATACGAGCACATCAAGTAGTTCTGATGATAATAATAATAATAATAATATCACATCTCCTCCTATTGATTCCAATCCACAATACGATCAGGATTTTGATGAAGAAAATACGTCATCAAGTAGTTCAAACAATGACAAATTGACAAATAATCAGAGAACAGACGACGAACAAACAGAAACCCAACAAAAATATGTTGAAATACCAATTACTGTTCAGAGAACGACGCAAAATAATCAATATACAACAAGTTTTACATCACCACCTAAATCTCCGGAGAAAATTATCAAAATCGAAAGAGTTTATGATTCAAGACATCGATCGTTAAATCCTCGACGTAAGTTCAAATTTGTCTAACGAAAATTTGCATTGAAAAGTGTTTTGTTTAGCATTTGACAAGAATCTAATGGTATTACATTGGACTATAGACGATGTTTGTCATTGGGTGGAATTATTTGGTCATGAATATTCCAATTATGCTCATAGTTTTCGACAAGATCATACCGATGGTTTTCGTCTTTGTAATTTTATTAATGACAAAGTTCTCATTGAATTCGGAGTTCATAATCCCAAACATCGACAAACACTTCTTGATGGTGCAAATCAATTAAGACAAACAATCTTCTATAATAAATCTCGATATTAACCATTCACTTCATTCAGCTATATAGTTTAGTCTGATTGCGTTCTTTAACCACAGTATTACAAACATTTTCACATATTTTATTTCGAACAAAACAATAAAAATAAATAAATCGAAAATGATGAGCATCGTTTTTTTTTTGTTATCTCTCATAAACAGAAAATAAATCTTATCAAGATAAATAAAAATGTGAAATGATATGGAAGAACAATGTGAAGATAATTGGTTGGATTATTTTCCTAATGAAATTGTTTTAATGATATTTAATTATTTATCGTGTTTCGAATTGTCAAAAACAAATTTTGATATGTGGGAAAAGATCTGTGGAGTAATTGGCTCAAAAATCGAAAATTTAAATTTGAAAGAAATTGATTCATCATTTTCATTGGATTCGCTTTCAAATTTAAAATCATTAATCATTTCTTTACCAAACAATTTCATGTTTATGCTCGATTACCATTTTACAGAGAAGAAGAAGAAGAAGAAGATAATGAAGAGATTTTATCTCGATTTGAAAGTGACTATTGGTTTGATCATAATTGGATATTTGGAATGCACAAGAATTGTTTTTATACTTTACCATTTCATTATGATTATCTTCATGAATGTCATGGAACATTCAATGATATGAAATCGACAATGAATCAAATATTTACAAATAATCATCATATATGGTTTAATATTCAAACTATTGAATTAAATCATATGGCCAAATATGATCAACATTTTTTTTATCAATTGAATCACAAAATGCCTAAATTAAAATTTATTAAATTTACTAACTCTTGGCTAGATTTTGATGGCCATTTGAACGATGATCCAACAAAACAAATTTTCAATTATGTAACCACTATTCAATTTGATGGTATACCAATGGAAGACAGACAAGATTGGTTAATTCATCAAATATCAAATTTAAAACATTTGATTTTATCATCTATTCATTTACCTTCAACTAATAATCAATTAACTCAAATATTAAATCAACGAATTCAACGATTAGATATTGATCAACATTCTCGGATTGATGAATTAATAAATACAACTTATATTTATTTCTCCAATGTTCAATATATCAATTTCCGTTTATATGAGAATCGTAGTTATCAGTATTACGCTCATTGCGTCATGCAAATATTAAAAATTGAGGGTGGCTTGAGATGTTAACTCTTTGTAGAACATATTAATATTAACTGACAAATAGAATTTATTATTTCGAAATATCTTTTTTCTTCTTCCGACCACGTGACTGAAAATGAAAAAAAGTGACTCAATGAATTGAATTCAGCCATTTTTCAACTAAAGATTCTTCATCAATCTCAAAGTTTCTTTTGTAAATGTCGATTCGTAAGAAAAATAAAGAAACCATTGAATGTGGTTTTGGCGAAAATTGTGCTCGTCGTAGTTGTACATTCAAGCATCCCGATAGTAGAAACATTGATGCAAATCTACGCAAAATTCAAGAAAAGCAACGTCAACAACGAATTGCTCTCGAACAACGACAAATGGAACTGGTCAGGCATCAGTGTCGTCAAGGAGATTTATGCGTTAAATCCAATTGCCTCTATCAACATTCTCCAGCATGGAATCCTCATCAAAATCAACGATTAGCTGAAGAAAAACGTCGTCAAGATGAATTACGAAGAGAAAAACAACGACAACAAGCTTTGAATGTTTCGAACCAAGAAGATATCGACAATCGAAATGAAATCAATAGAAATCAACAAAGAACAAAGTCAACAATGTCAATAAATTCATCTAGTGACGACTATCAATACGATGAACAATATTTTCATATTCAAACAAAACTTTGGCAAAAACAATCAGAACGTCAGATTGACAAGTGGTAAAACTTATATAACGTACTTTAATTTCAATCGAAATTAATAATAACAGAATGAATAGCTAATTAAAGTCTAGAAATCAAAAGGACAAAGAATAGATATAACTCCAATTATTAACATATCCGTTTTTGAAATTGCTAATGGTTCATTATTGACAGCGCACGTACACGTACACTTGTATATTTCTTATGTGGTGGTTCTTGAGAGACTTCAGCAATAATTATTGTTAACTGATCGACTCAACATTTCGAAGTAGACGGATGAGCTTTATTAAACAGAACTTGAACGAAACTCTTGATCACTGCCATTTTGACGTTCTAATTATACAGATCAACCAGAAAAAACTGATGAAGGTGCGAAATTACACCAGACTAAATGTGCCATTGATTATTTTCCATAAAAGAAGAATTGATTAAATGAGTATCGGAATGTTATTAATTTGATCTTCTCATTGACTTACTTGGATAAATGTGCAAACGAAAGGCGACCAACACGGTCTCGATTTACAGTCGTAAATGACGTCATAGAGAGAACAAAAGGACAACATTCGTTCTCCTAACACCTGTATATTTACGACGCAAATATTTTTACAGATAACTGGTTTTTTCCAACATATAATACAATGAGAACTTCAGAGACCATGAATTCTAATTATCATTAGTAAAACGAAATCTATCATATTTTAAACTACCCGAAAAAAAAGATTTCATTTTTTTTTCTGTAATGAGATGTTAAATTCGAATGTTTTATTCGTTTCCATTATATACATACACAATATAGAAGATGCTCTTTTTTTCTGACGCAATTGCGATTAGAATTTCAAGTTGGAAAGAAAATCTTCCAAGATCTATTTGGTTTCATGAGTATAAATATAATTGTGTATCATAAATATCAAAACAAAAATATCATTGATACAAGTAAGTAAGTGTGTGCATAACAAATACTTTGATATAATATTCTATAGATAGGATATACGTACGTATACAACCATCGAAATATGTCGAATATCATTCGAAACTTAATTATTATTTTGTTAATTATGAGTTATTTATCAAGAATAGCTGTTGCTGGTCCAGCAGCTTATGCGGCTTGTCTTGCAACTTGTTGTGTGGTGTCAGTTGGAACTGGATGTCCAGTTTGGCCTTCAGTATGCATATACGCATTACTTGCTCCAGGTCCTTAAGCAAGTTAATATGATACTTTGCTTTATGAACATTAAACATCGTGTAAATACTTTATAACCTCAATACTCTTTTTTTTTCGAAATAAAAAGTAAATTCATATAAAAAATCTTTTCTTTTTCATAAAAAACAAAATGAGAAAAATGAAGAAAAGACAACTGAGAAATTGAAAAGGATGTTCGACAATAAAATTGAGAATAAATCCGTCGAATAAATGCCAAGATCGACCGACTCGATGAGAAATATATCGAGATAAACGTTGTTTCGATAAAATAACTAAACGATCACTTTGAGAATAAACATGTTGCATTCGTTGTCGAATTGTTTTCGTTAAAAAGATTGAGCCTGTAGAAAAAACTTCTAAATAAGGAAGAAAATAAATTCGTTGTAGAACAGATTTGATTTCGATTCGATTTAAAATATATCGAAGAATTGGCGACGATTGTTCACTGATTAAAAAATGATTCACCAAACAATTGTCATTCGACGATCGACCGATAACAAACGAAACATTTCTCAAAATAAAATCTTCAATATTATCATACGATGGAAACACATCTAAATCGGCATAAATGCCTCCATAATGATAGAGAATCACTAAACGAGCTAAATCAGATCGTTGAATGGCGTAGAAATACGATTGATAAACTAAATAAAGATCTTTTGAATGTTTCAATTGGAATAATTCGTCGATTTCTTTGTCAGTCCACAATTGAATTCGATAAGTTGGATAAAATAATTTCCAACGAGAATTTGAATTATTAATTGGATAACTCGATAGATCAGTTGTTTTCCACATTTGATGAATCAATCGAGGAATCGTCGTACTTTTATTATCTCGATTGAATTCGAGTTCATTTTTTGTGATTTCAATGCCAATTAACACTTCACGAATATTGAAAATAATTAAACTTATTTGCCAAATAAATATCAAAAAGAAAAGAAAAACTAATACTGTTCGAACTCGCATTTCTCTCTCGACTAACAACGAATTAGATCCGAACATAGACAGATAATTACTTACAGATGTCGCTCTTGTGTTATCGACATTTTATTGCAACACAGAGTTCGTTTGTTTTTATTAGCAAAAACATTGATTTCACATTTGGATTATCAATTTCAGAGAAAAACAAGCGAAGGGGAAAGCAAAGCAAAGCAAAGCAAAAGATTTAATATTGTTGATAATTGTCTTTGTATTCAAGTGCAAGTTCAAATGTAAATGTTTGTTGTTGATTTGATTGTAAATCTTGATTTCGAATTGTAAAATTTTGTGGAGTTAATTCAACGAATCGATCCAATTGTTCATTTTCATTTTTATGAATAAAAGTAAATTTAGCCGATGAAATGATTTCCTTGTATTGATATTTTATTGATTTGGATTTTGAATTTGAAATTGTCAATTGAACAAGATATGAAGCTGATTGTCTTTGTTGAGATAAAATTTTGACTTGTCGAACGAAGGAAACATCGGGATCTTGACCAGCACTTAACTCTTGACTTTCACCTTGACTAAGATCGTTCAGTTGCGATTGACCAACAACTCGACCGTCTTCGCGAATTGTCACTGTGCCTTTAGGAAGAAATCGATCGGATTCGATTCGATACATTCGATTCAATTTCCCTTTTTGATTTTGTTCTTGAAAATGATTCGTTAAACCTGAATATTTGTCTAATTTGAGAATTGGTTTGACGAAAGGTAATGAAAATGTCGATTGTTGAGTTAAGACGAATGGTTGATCAATCGAATAGAAATAGAGACCAGCTAATTCACCTTGAGCTTCGATTTGAGGTGGAGCTGATGATGAATCACAACAACAACAACATTCTTGAATACAACAACGTTTAGCAAACGAACGAAATTGATTTGTTGATTGTTGAAGTTGAACATCGCCACCGAATAATTCAGTGTGTTTTATTTGATAATCTCGTTTTGTTCGATTAATCATATCAGCCCAAGCTTCGAATCCATGATCATCAGGTGAAACATTCAAATTGTATCTTGGTGACCATTGAATTCCGTTAATTAAATAAGATAATGTGGCGTTGCCAGATTGCTTCAATGCAAACGTGATTTCTTGACCTTCTTCTTCAGGAATTGAAACATATTCTAATTCGTGATTGGCACCTCGAATAAATCGACCGGTGGCTTTTTCTTTTAATAATAAATCACTCGCACGAACAACTTCACATTCAATTGGATCGCCTTTTGCACGACGAATAAAAACTGTTTGATTTTCTAAATTATTCGCTTTTGTTACACTATTTTGACTTAGAACTTCGATTCCTTCGACACTTAAACTTCCATTCACTATTTGATCGTAAACTTCGCGAGGAAAATATATTTTAAAATTCTATTTCAAAACAAAGATAAATCGACTTTTGAGATTTACAAATGAAAATACTTGTGGTGCATTGAATTTTTCACGAATCTCAGAAAATGATGGATAAATTCGTAATTCGGTGTAACTCGGGAAGATTTTCTCCTTTTCTTTGGTTGAATCTAATGTCATCGCTTGTTTGGGATTGTTGTCTAAATGATATTTGCGTCAAAAGAATTGCAGATTGATATATGTCTACATTTGTTTTCTTTGTTTCTTCGAAGAATTCAACCGTTGACAGCAAGTAACCAATATCGTGTTATGAATCGAATATGATGAAAAAAGAGGTCTCTGTCGTTTTAGCTTTGTTTCGATATTGTTATGCATGAACGATAAGAACTGTTTCTCTTTTATTCTTATCTTATCGGAAAAAACGTCGAATTATTTTAAATAAAACAGCGATCATATAAAACATGAGTTTATTATTAGTTCATCTTCTACGTCTGCTCTTTTTAAATTCAATTTTTCTCTGTTTTCTTCAATTGAAACGAACATAGATTTGCTTTGCATGTGTTGATAAACAAGTTTTATTTGTTAAATTTTGATTGAGGGTGAGGAATGTTGATGGGCGTTCTTTTATTCTTCGAATGATATAACTTTGATCAGCATCAAATTATCTGGTAAACCAACAGTCCTGAATGTTCGATAGAAGGATCTAAACAATTGTTCCCGGAGCGATCAATACGGTCGTCGTAACGATACAAAACGATAGCGTATACGACCATTTTACATAGTTTACAGCCGTGCTAATTTCATCTGGGTTCTGGACGTCCACAATTGAGGAGGGTCGGTAACTACAGGATTATTCTAAACGTCAAAATTTTTATTCAACAATACGAGGAAATAGAGAGAGAGAGAGAGAAATCCAACAAAAACGGAATTTCTTTAAAATTACTCAAGTCATGCAAGAACGTGTGATAATTGAGAGATTTTTTGTTGAGAGCGATAACAAAT
>ERZ781398.1087-NODE-1087-length-26748-cov-4.260330_pt1 | contig 26748 bp, 22 predicted proteins | sample MGYA00433077_ERZ781398 | MGnify/ENA primary metagenome ERZ781398 (study PRJEB29847, sample SAMN06458254) | wastewater metagenome | isolation source: Wastewater bioreactor | place: South Africa: Cape Town | study: EMG produced TPA metagenomics assembly of the... | reverse complement strand
TGGCGGGAAGTAGCGTGAACCCGATGAGGCGACCCCAGAGCGGGCCGCGCTGCTCAACCACGGCGGTCGAGCACGGCGGTGAAGACCTCGGCCGTGCGCGCGGCGGAGCCCTCCCAGGTGAACCGTTGCGACCAGACGCGACCCGCCTCCGCGCGTGCCGGATCGGCGTCGATGAGGCTGGACAGGATGGCCTGGCCGAAGCCGACGGCATCCGTGGCGTCGGCGTACCGTGCGGCGTCTCCGCCGACCTCGCGGAGCACCGCAACGTCGTGCGCGAGGACGCACAGGCCGCGACGCATCGCGTCGATGACGGGCAGCCCGAAGCCCTCGGACAGCGACGGGCAGACGTAGAGCGCGGCCACCGAGTACAACGATTCCAACTGTTCCGCGCTCACCCAGCCCGGCAGCACGACATCCCGCTCCAGGCCCCAACGGTCGATGTCTCGCCGCAGCGGGTCGTCGTGGCCGCCTCCGGTGACGACCGTCAAGGGCCGCTGAGCGGGCGGAATGGTCGCGACGGCGGCGAGCAGGCCACTGAAGTTCTTGTGCGGCAGTCGGTTGCCGGTGCTGAGGACGATCGGGCGCCCTTCGACGATTCCGAGGGGAGTGACATGCTCCCACGGCTGCGTCACGCGGCGAGGGTCCTGGGTGCCGTGGGGTACCACGTGAACGGCCGATGCGGGGACGCGCATAAACTCTTCGAGTTCGCGCGCCGCCGAAGCGGAGCCCGTGATGACGGCATCGGCCGTGCGCGCCGTTCGGGTCATGAGCGCAGCCGATACCCGGGCGGACACCTGCAGCCCCCCGTGCGAGACGGCGTGGTGGTAGATGACGTCGTGCATCGTCGACACCCGCGGCACCCCGCGGAAGACGGGCCCGAAATTGGCGGAGTCCACACCAGGTCGGCGCCGAAGCGACGGGCGAGCGCGTTGACCGTGAACACTTCGCCGGCCGCCCACGACACCCGTCCCGCGCCGACGCCGCTGACCACGCGGACCGCACCGGGGAAGAAGGCGCGTACCGCCTCGGCACCCGCGCGCCCCGTCAGCGCGAGGAACGCTGCATCGGGCAGTGCGTCCGGGAGGCGGCGGCAGATCTCGCGCGCATAGGTCTCCGTGCCTCCGCGCCCGCCGCTGAACCCGAGCAGGTCGACCAGGATGCGCTGCGTCACCGGGTCAGCTCTCGACGACGGCTTCGGTCTTCGTCTCGCGGCGTGGAATCGTCAGGACGCCCGAGAAGAAGCTCATGAAGATCGTCTGGAATCCGAGGATCATCGCGAGCGCGCTCGGGATGGCGACGCGCACCACCTCGGCGGCATCCTGCTGCCCGAAGTCGACGCTGCCCCAGCGGACCACCTGAACGACCGCGATGGCGATGCCGAGCAGGAACAGTGCGAGCCCGGCGAGCAGGCCGCGTTCGGCGCTCCACTTGGCGACGATCGCCTTATATCGTTCGCTGGAGGGGAGGAATCCCTCTTGCGTCGCGTAAAGCTTCGTGAGCCAGAAGAAGAGCAGCGACTGATACCCGATCACGCACAGAGCGCCCGCGTACACCATCGTGGTCACGTCGAGGCCGATGGCTCCGATGCGGATCCCACCGAAGGCGAGCACGGTCACCAGGACGGCGCCGAGCACGAAGGCGACGAGCCCTGGGTAGACGAACAGCCATCGCGGCGCGAACAACAGGAGGAACCGCAGGTGCCGCCAGCCGTCGTGCCAGCTGCGCAGGTGCGGGGGACGGGAACGTCCATCCTTCTTCAACGTCGTCGGCACCTCTTCGATGCGGTACCGCGCCAGAGAGGCCTTGACGACCATCTCGGAGGCGAACTCCATCCCTGTCGTCTGAAGGTCGAGAGCGCGGATCCGATCGACGTTGAACCCACGCAGGCCGCAGTGGAAATCGCCGATGTTCGGCTTGAAGAACAGTTGCCCGATGCCCGAGAGCACGGGGTTGCCCAGATACCGGTGCAGCGGAGGCATGGCGCCCGGAGCGATGCCGCCCTGGAAGCGATTGCCCATGACGAGATCGGCACCCGTGCGCAGCCGGTCCACGAACGGCTGCAGGTTGACGAAGTCGTAGCTGTCGTCCGCATCGCCCATGATGATGTACCGGCCACGGGCGTGCTCGATGCCGTTGATGAGGGCGGCACCGTAGCCGCGTCGCGGCGCCGCCACGACCCGGGCGCCGAGGCGGGCGGCGATCTCCTGCGAGCCGTCGGTCGAGCCGTTGTCCGAGATCAGTACCTCCCCGGCGATGCCGCTCGTTCGCAGGAAGCCCTGCGCCTTCTCAATGCAGACGGCGAGAGTCTCGGCCTCGTTGAGGCAGGGCATGAGGATCGTCAGTTCGAGATCATGCGGCTGGTTCACGGGGGTCCTTCGGGTGTGGCTCGGAATCGGTGGTCGTGTGACGGGAAGACGAGAGGTCCGCGGGCGGTGTCATGCCGATGAGGGCCTGGAGGATCGCATCAGCGGTCCGTTCGACCGTACGCGTCTGCACGGCATCCGCGTACCAGGCGCGCGTTGAGTGGCGCAGGTCCGCGCCACCCTCGACGGCCCGTACGATCGCGTCGGCTTGGTCCTCGGGGGCCGCAGTGACCGCGACGAAACCATTGACACCCGGCGCGATCAGCTCGGTGGCGGCGTTCCCGTCGTCCGCGATCAGGACCGTCGGTGTACCGTGCGCAGCGGCCTCCACGACGACGAGGCCGTACCCCTCGCGACGCGACGGGTTCAGCAACACCGTCGCTCCGCCCATGAGCGCGACGAGCTCCGCGTCGGAGACGAAGCCGGGGCGGCGAGTCCATGCGCCTGCACCGGCCGCATCGACGGCCGCGGACACGTCCGCGGAACTCGGACCGGATCCGAGGATGACGAGGTCCAGGTCGAGCCCGCGGGCCCGCGCAGCGGCCACCGCCGCCGGCAAGGTCTCGACTCGCTTGTCCGGGATGTGGCGCCCCGCGTACAGCGCATAAGGCGGGTCGGCGGCGGGCGTGGGCTCTGGGGCGGATCCGGCATCCGAATCGATGAGGCCAGGGCTGAGAAGGATGCGCCCGCGGTAACGCTCTGCTCGCAGGGCCCGCGCGGTCAGGGCGGAGTGAGCCGTGGCGAGCGGCGTCGCCGCGATTGCCAAGCGTTGCAGGGTCCAGGCGATGGTGCCGGTGAGTCGACCGGCGTACTCGAGCCACTGCCGACGCCGCCAGACTTCGAGGTAGTCGACGACGATCTTGGTTCCCGAGCCGACGAGCGCCGCCCGGGCGGCGAACACGTTGAGCACGGGCAGCCCGCTGACGACGACGGCACGGTAGGTGCGCCGCCGCTGACGCAACGCGCGGAACAGCGCCCAGGCGTACCGCAGAGCCGCGGAGGTGCGGCGAACGCCGCCCGCGTCGTACAGGTCGAGCCGGCCAGTGACGGGCACGACGGTGAAGGGCTCGCGCTCCGGAGGCTCATCGCCGTGCCACTGCGTCGGCGTCAGGTAATCCACCGACAGCCCACGCGTCGCGAATCGCCGTGCGTACGCGCGGTACAGGCGCTCCCCGCCGCCGGTCGTGTACGGGAAGAGACAGTCGTAGGCGACCGCGATGCGCATGGATTCGGCCATGGTCAGCATCCCTCGACACGGAACAGGCGCGCGCTGTCGCCTTCGGAGTCGACGAGGACGAGGTGATCTGACGCGACGAGGTCGTCGAGGCCTCGGCGGTCCAATCCCTGTGCCGGGTCGTTGAACACGTTCTGAGACCCGAAGTCGAGGACGTAGGTGACGCCGACGCGGTCGATCGTCGCGCACACGCGCGGGTCGGCCCCGATCTCGCCGAGGTGCTCGTCGAGGTATGCCTCGTCGGCCGTTCTCTCGCCGAAGATGTGCCGTTCGACGACCTGACGATCACCGATGGCGAGGGCGAGCGAGGCGCCGGTCCAGGGATTCCCGAGAATCAGCGCATCTTCGGGGACCGTCTCATCGAGTCGGTCGAGCAGCGCGAGCTCGTCAGAGGTGAGCAGGGCCGAGGTATCCGTCAGCTCGTAGGATCCGCGCGCGGCCGTCGCGGAGGCAGTGGCATTGGGGCCCGCGCCGACGACGAACAGGCCTACGGCGGCGACCGCTGCGACGCACCCGCGGGCCACGGCAGGAAGCGACACGCGGCGGAACACCCACGCCGCCGCATCCGTGACGGTGAGCACGCCGAGCACGGCCACGGGGATGCCCGCGATCGGCAGCAATGCCGCCAGGCGGTTGGAGTCGTTGTACCAGGGGTTGGTAAGGGCATCGCGGATGAAGTTGTACGGGGTGCCCGATACGGCGACGAACAGGAGCAGGGTGACAGCCAGTGGCGCCAGCAGCGGCAGACGTCGCGGCCGCGCGCACGCCGCGACGATCCCGATGACGACCAGGATCGCCGTGACGACGGTCACCGGCATCGAACGCGGAGACAGCAGGACCCCCTGCACCACGGCGTCTGCCGTCCCGGTCCACGGACCCCACTGCGACATCGCCGAACCCGTACGGCCGACCCTCCACAGTCCCGCACCGACGACGAGCAGCACGCCGGCGGTGACCGACAACAGCACCCAATCGCGGCGCGACCGCCGCGTCACCGCGCGTCGTAGGAGCTCCGCGCCCGTAAGCGCGGCGCCGAGGGCGAACAGCGCCAGGAATGCGTTCGGGTGTCCCAATCCGATGGCGCCGCACGCGACCGCCAGAGCGATCGAGGCACGGGCGATCTGCGCAGGCCCCCGGGACCCCAGCAGCCACCACACCGCCGCCAGGCCCGCGGGCAGCACGGCGTACCCGGTCGCGTTCGGGTACAGCACGCCGAAGGACATCAGCAGAATCGGGAAGGCGCCGAAAGCTGTCGACAGTGCGGCGCTGCCGATGAGGGCGGCCGATCGTCCGCGGAAGAACGCCGCGGCGAGTGCCATGCATGACACGGGCCACACGACCGCGCCGATCGCGAGGTTCGCGGCGTTCACGGCGACCGGGACCGACGCGCCCGTCGCCTGTGCGGCGAGGGTGACATAGCTGTGCCACGCGTTCGGGTAGAAGCCGATGTCCGAGGTCCGCCCGATCTGCAACGCGGAGGCATCCCCGGCATCCAGCGCCATGCGGATCGAGTTGAGGTGCACGATGTTGTCGAACGTCTGAGAGATGTTGCCGTGCCCGACGAACACGTAGGTCAACTGGAGCAGCAGCACGACCGCGGCCAGGATGACACCCCCGCACGCGGCCAGCACGACGGTGCGGGACGGTCGGGGGATGCTCTCGTGTCCCACCCAGCGTCGAAGCAGCCACGCGACGGCGGCGGCGACGGCTGTCACGAGCGCGACCGGCAGTGCAGACCACTTCAGCCCTATGAGGGGAGCGAGGTTCGATGCGACCGCGACGATCGCCGTCGAGAACGCGGGGATCAGCAGGTAGGGCCCGATGGATCGCGGGTTCCAGCCTGCGAGCCGTACCAGCAGCCCGGGAACGAGGATGTAGCCGCAGGCGACCAGGAACGCCGGTGCGGCGCTCAGCCAATCGGCGCTCATCCCACTCCTCACGGCCGCGTATCGAGAACTCGCGCCACAGGCTGCCATCGTACCCGAGCGGACCTGGACGCCAACCGAAGCGCGTACGGCCCGTTACGCTGGTTCGGGCGTCTTCGCCCGGAAAGGTGCGACGCACGCATGGATCTCCTCATCGTCGGCTCAGGTTTCTTCGGTCTCACGATCGCCGAGCGGGCGGCCGCCGCCGGCCGCAAGGTCACGGTCGTCGACAGGCGGCACCACATCGGTGGTAACGCGTATAGCGAGGACGAGCCGGAGACGGGAATCGAGGTGCACCGTTACGGTGCCCACCTCTTCCACACCTCGAACCCGACGGTGTGGGAGTACGTGAATCGGTTCACGACCTTCACCGATTACGTGCACCGGGTGTACACGAACCACAAGGGCGTCGTGTACCCGCTGCCGATCAATCTCGGGACGATCAATCAGTTCTTCAATGCGGCGCACTCGCCCGACGAGGCGCGTGCGCTCGTGCATGAGCTCGCAGGAGAGTTTGACGCGAAGGCGGCGACGAACCTCGAGGAGCGCGGCATCGGGTTGATCGGTCGCCCACTGTACGAGGCGTTCATCCGCGATTACACGGCCAAGCAGTGGCAGACCGACCCGAAGGATCTGCCTGCCGAGGTGATCAGTCGGCTTCCGGTGCGCTACACCTACGACAATCGCTACTTCAACGACACGTGGGAGGGGCTGCCGACCGACGGGTACACGGCGTGGCTCGAGCGGATGGCCGATCACCCGAACATCGAGGTCCAGCTCGGGACGGACTTCTTCGACGAGTCGCAGCCGCTGAACAAGGCGTCGACGGTCGGTCAGCTCCCTATCGTGTACACGGGCCCGGTCGACCGCTATTTCGACTACCTCGAGGGCGAACTGTCATGGCGGACGATCGACCTCGAGCAGGAGGTGCTTCCGGTCGGAGACTTCCAGGGCACGAGCGTGATGAACTACGCGGATGCCTCGGTGCCGTACACCCGCATCCACGAGTTCCGTCATTTCCATCCCGAGCGCGCGGATCGGTACCCGACGGATCGTACGGTCATCATGCGTGAGTTCTCACGCTTCGCGCAGCGCGGCGACGAGCCGTACTACCCCGTGAACACTCCGCAGGATCGGACGGGGCTCCTGGCCTACCGTGAGCTCGCCAAGGGCGAGCGCGACGTCCACTTCGGTGGACGTCTGGGCACCTACCAGTACCTCGACATGCACATGGCCATCGGATCCGCCCTGTCCATGTGGAATAACCAACTCGCGTGAGTACAAGGTCAACGCCGGGCGGTCAGTCGTCTCCCGGAATGCGGTCGGTATAGTGGCACGTTCGTGTCGTGAGGTGAAAGGCGTGGCATCCCGTGAGTGACTCTGCGGTCCGACGTTTCGAGCGCCTCGCGTCAGAGCCCATGATCTCGTCGGGCGGCTCGGTCGGCCTCCGCGGCACGTGGGGATCGTTGCGCGCCGTGTTCGCGCACCGCGAGCTGCTCGGGCTCCTCGTGCGGCGTGATATCAAGGCGCGCTACAAGGACAGCGTCCTGGGCATGCTGTGGACGCTGATCAACCCCATCGTCCAGCTGCTCGTGTATTACCTCGTGATGGGGCAGATCCTCGGCGCTGCGAAGGGCCTCGATGAGTTCGCGATCTACGTGTTCTCGGGTCTGACGATCTACGGACTGTTCTCCGAGATCCTTTCCGGTTCGACCGGTTCGATCGTCGCCAACTCCGGCCTCGTCAAGAAGGTCTACGTCCCGCGCGAAGTGTTCCCGCTGGCGTCGGTCGGATCGGCCCTGTTCACCTTCAGCGTCCAGCTTCTCGTCCTCATCGTCGCGTGCTTCATCGTGGGATCGCCGCCGTTGAGCGTCAACCTGATCTACGCCATCCCGTCGATCCTGCTCGTGGTGGTTTACGCCGGGGCCTTCGGCATCCTCTTCGCGGCGCTCAACGTGTATCTGAGAGATGTGCAATACCTCACCGGGATCGTTCTCATGCTGGCCATGTGGGCATCGCCGATCGTCTACGGATGGGGGATGGTTCAGGACGTCATCGCGCGATTCAACCTTCCGGGGTGGCTTCTCGAGGTGTACACGAGCAACCCGCTGACGCTCGCCGTACTCGGGTTCCACCGGGCGTTCTGGATGGCCGGCGGTCCGGAGGACTATCCCGCCGGGATGGCCGTGCGGATGGCGATCGCCTTCGTCATCGGTGTCACACTGTTCTGGATCTGCCAGCGGGTGTTCGCCCGCCTGCAGGGAAACTTCGCGCAGGAGCTGTGATGATCGATTCCACGTTGTTCGCGGATGCGGCCGATACGCCCGAAGTCGTCGTGATCGACAAGGTGTCGAAGCGATTCACGCTCCGTAAGGACAACTCGCTGAAGGAGCGCATCGTCACCCTCGGTCGGCAGGGTCGCTCGCACGCCGAGACCTTCGACGCCCTCAATGACGTGTCGTTCTCGATCCGCGCCGGATCCACCATCGGATTGATGGGCACCAACGGTTCGGGCAAGAGCACGCTGCTCAAGATCATCGGCGGCATCATCGACCCGACGAAGGGGACGGTCCGGCGACGAGGGCGCATGGCCGCGCTGTTGGAGCTCGGCGCGGGCTTTCACCCCGACCTGTCCGGACGGGACAACGTCTATCTGAACGCGGCGATCCTGGGGCTGTCCAGGGAGCAGACCGATGCGGTGTTCGATGAGATCCTCGCCTTCTCCGAGATCGGCGACTTCATCGACACGCAGGTGAAGTTCTACTCGTCCGGAATGTACGTCCGCCTTGCCTTCGCGGTCGCCGTGCACACCGATCCCGACCTGCTCCTGGTGGACGAGGTCCTTGCGGTGGGCGACGAGGCCTTCCAGCGCAAATGCATGGACAAGATCCATGAGTTCCAGCGCGAGGGACGAACGATCATCCTCGTGTCGCACTCGGCCTCGCAGGTGATGGAGATCTGCGACGAGGGCGTGGTGCTCAAAAACGGTGAAGTCGCGTTCATCGGCTCGGCTGCGGAGGCGACGAAGATTCACCGCGAGATCCTCGAGGGCAAGCGCCGCAAGGTTGCCGAGGCGGTGGTCGCGGAGGAAGAAGCGCCGCGTGTCTCGGTGGCGTCCATCGTCTCCGTCCAGTTGCGGGACGGGACCGACGCCTCCAGTGGGACGGTCAACCCGGGTGATGACATCCAGGTCGTCATCGAGGTGGACCATCCATATGCCGTCGACGTGTGGAACTCCAGCGTCAGCATCGACACACCGTCCGGGCAGCAGGTCTTCGGAACGGGCACCAAGCGCCTCGGCACCACGCACGGACCGACAGCGGCAGGCCGCTCGACGATCACCTATCGACTTCCTCGCGTCGCACTCGCGGGCGGACAGTACTTCGTCAACGCGGAGATCTCCGATGAGAACCGTGCGGCGTGGGATGTGAAATGGCAGGGCGCGATGTTCTCCGTGCCGGTCGAGTTCCGCCAGACCGGAACGGTCTACACGGAGGCGTCGGTCGAGACCGCCTGAGTGGACGATCGCGCCTCGTCGCGGACCCACTCGAGCTGCGCGCGCAGCCCCTGCTCCAGCCCCGTCGCGGGTGCCCACGCCAACAGCTCGCGCGCGGCGCTGATGTCGGCGCCCGTACGCGAGACGTCGCCGAGCGCGACGGCAGTCCTGATGACGTCGAGGGGCCCGCCTACGAGGTCCGCGATCACGTTGAGGACATCGTTGACCGAATGGCTTCCCCCGCCAGAGATGTTCAGCACGGTCCCGGGAGGGACATCGGCAGTGGCCGCTCGCGCGACCGCGTCGACGATGTCGCCCACGAAGGTGAAGTCCCGCACCTGCTCTCCTGAACCGTAGATCGTCAGCGGCTCGCCCTGGTCCGCGGCGCGCAGGAATCGGGTGAAGGCCATATCGGGGCGCTGTCGAGGACCGTACACGGTGAAGAATCGCAGCGACACGGTCTCAAGACCATGGTTCGCCGAGTACAGGCGGCACAGGTGCTCCGCCGCGAGCTTGGTCACCCCGTAGGGGCTGCGCGGTCGCGGCGTGGCGGTTTCGTCCGTGGGGAAGCTCTCGGCATCGCCGTACACCGACGACGACGACGCGAAGACGATGCGCGGTCGCGACGGTGCGAGATGTGCGGCTTCGAGAAGGCGCTGCGTCGCCTGGATGTTCTCGGCTACGTACGTGTCGAAGTCGCGCCCCCAGGACTTCCGTACTCCGGGCTGACCTGCGAGGTGGAAGACGACGTCGGTGTCGGAGAGGAGTGCGGCGAGGGCGACCTCGTTGAGATCCGCCTCGATGATCTCCGCCCTCCCGTGCAGGCCCGCGATGTTGCGCCGCTTGAGTCTGGGATCGTAATAGTCGGTGAGACTGTCGATACCGACAACCTCGACGCCGTCCCGGATGAGGCGCTCCGCCAGAGTGCTCCCGATGAAGCCTGCGGCCCCGGTGATCAGCGCTTTCATTGCACCTCGCTTTCCCACCCAGCCTACTCGCCGCGCCGGGGCGCTCCGGTTCGGTCGTCGTTCTCGCGCGATGTTGGCTAGTGTTTCATGCAGGTTTCGCGGGTCCCGACCGCGCAGCGAAAGGGCTACCAATGAAGACGTGTGTGTACACGGTGCTGCTGGGTGGGTACGACGCATTGCTCGATCAAGACGTCGCCGCGGACAGTGAGTCCTCCTTCCTGTGTTTCACGGACGACGCGACGCTCACCAGCGACACGTGGGAGATCGTGCACGTGGAGCCTCGATTTCCCCAGGACCTGCATCGCAGCTCGAGAGTGTTGAAGATCCTCGGGCACGAGCGACTCGAGGAGTTCGATGCGACTTTGTGCATCGATGCATCCGTCCGTCTGCGGCAGAGGCCCGAGGAGATCATCGCGGCCTGGCTCACGGACGACGTCGACATGGCGCTCGCGACGCATTCGTTTCGCGAGAAGGTCGTCGATGAGTTCGACGAGGTGGTGCGTTTGAACTACGACGATCGGGCCCGCGTCTACGAACAGCTGGTGGACTATGCCCTGACATACCCGGAGGTGCTCGAGGCTCAACCGCACTGGGGCGGGATGCTCGTGCGGCGGCGCACGCCGGCGGTTGCGGCCGCGATGCGGCTCTGGTTCGATCACGTCCTGCGGTACTCGCGACGCGATCAGCTCTCGCTGATGCTGGCCCTCCTGCACGGCGGTGTGCGATTCCGCTCCATCGAGGCCGACAACTTCTCCTCCGAGTACCAAGAATGGCCTGTCATCACGCAGCGCCGGATCGCGATCGGCAAAGCCGACGCACACCCCAGTGGTCCTCTTGCCGTCGAACTGCGTCGTGCACGTCGGCGCACGGCGGAACTCGAAAACCGCGTCGCGGAACTGGAGGTCGAGGCCGCGAACGCGGTGGCGTCTCGAGAAGCGGCCGCCGCCGAAGCCGACGCGCTGCGGGCAACCACGGGGGAGTCCTCGGCGCTGGCCGAAGACGCCGAGCGTCGCCTGGCCGCAAGCGAGCGGCGAGCCGAGGAGCTCGCGCGAGCCGTCGCCGCTGGCGGAAGTGTGCGCGGCGCGATGAGCAACCTGCGCGGCGCGCTGGCGCGGAGGGTCAGGCGAACAGGCTGACCAACTGGGCCCCGATCGACGCAGGCGACGTCCGGTCGGCGATGTCGCGCATCACCTCAAGCCCCTCCCGCCACTGTGCGGTTCCGTACGATGCGCGGATAGCGTCGATGGATTCGAGGATCGCCGGCTCGGTGACGTCGGAGCGCAGCCAGAACGGGTAATCCGGCGGCAGCCACCGCCGCGCCTCGGCCTGGTCGTGCTGGATCAGGATGAGCGAGTGGCATGCGGCTGCGGTGAAGCCCTTCAGGAACGGTTTGTGATGATCGAGCGCGCGCGATCGTCGAATGCCGTAGTGGACGTTGACGGTCGGAAGCCGCGCGATCCAACTGTCGTCGATGACCGCGGTCGACACCTGAACGAAGTCGACGACGCGTGCGATGCGCTTGGATCGAATCGTGTTCATCTGCTCGCCGAAGTAGCCGAACCGGGCTTCATCGAAATCGCGCGGCGTGCGCATGATGTCGAGTACGCGGGGGTCGACGTGGTGGTCGACGATCGCGATCGGCGTGCGCGGCCATCGCGCCCGGTAGTCGTCGAAGGCCGTGCGCGAGGCTGCGACGACGCCGTCCACGGCGCTCGCCAGGTCGTCGGACAGTGCCTCATCGACCGGGTCCGCGAACAGACGGTTCCCCCTGTGGCGCAACTGCTCGAGTGCCACCGCATCGAGTGACTTCAGCGCGCCCTTCGTCAAGAAGAGGTCGGAGTCTCGAAGATCCAGGCTGAGGGCGGTGTACGTGACCTCGCGCTCGCTGAGCCGGGTGCTCAGCGCGATGTCGGCGAGCTGCCGTCCGCGCATCACTGTGGACCCAGACGCGGCGAACGCCGGCGCGAAGACGAACCGCACGGGGCGGGAGCGACGGCGCCGAATCCCCCACCAACTCATCCACACGATCTTACTCGCACGTGGCGCAGTTCGCCGCTCGGCGGGAGCGCTCCTAGACTCTATTGCGTGACCACCGCCGTCGTCGGCGCCCCGGGATCCCCCCGGCGCTACCTCCATTCGCTGTGGTTGCTGTCGGCGCGTGACCTCAGGGTGCGGTACTCCACGAGCGCTCTCGGGTATCTCTGGTCGGTACTGGATCCGCTTATCATGAGCGGGATCTACTGGTTCGTCTTCACACAGGTCTTCCACCGCGGCGGGATCGGGGGCGAGCCGTACATCGTCTTCCTACTGTCAGGACTCCTGCCGTGGGTATGGTTCAACTCCGCCGTCTCGGACCTCACGAAGGCGTTCAACCGGGATGCCAAGCTCGTCCGCTCCACCGCGATCCCGCGGTCGATCTGGGTCAACCGCATCGTGCTCAGCAAGGGCATCGAGTTTCTGTTCTCGATGCCTGTGCTCGCGCTGTTCGCCGTTTTCACCGTTCCCCGTGTGGAGCTGAACGCCCTCATCCTGCTGTTCCCGCTCGGCGTCGCCTTGCAGGCGGTGCTGCTCGTCGGGCTGGGCCTTCTCGTCGCGCCCCTGTGCGCTTTATGGGGTGACCTCGAACGCACCACCCGGCTCATCCTGCGCGCCCTGTTCTACGCGTCGCCGATCATCTACGGACTGCCCGATCTGCCGTCTCCCTTCCGCGAGTTGGCATTGTTCAACCCGCTTTCGGGGATCTTCGCGCTCTATCGCGCGGGGCTGTTCGCGGACGAGTGGGACCTGTTGGCGGTTCTCGTCGCGGCGGTGATGTCGTTCGCCTTCCTGGGTCTCGGCGTCCTCGTCTTCCGCCGCCTCGAGCCCGCTGTGCTGAAGGAGTTGTGATGGGGGAGGACCTCGCGATCCGGGTTGCGGATCTCGGCGTGTGCTTCCGGCGCAACCGCCGCGGACGGCGCAGCCTCAAGGACTTGTTCGGCGGTGCCGCGCGGCGCACGCGCCCGGGGGAGTTCTGGGCGCTCCGAAACGTCTCGTTCGATGTGCGTCAGGGAGAGGCGATCGGCGTCGTCGGGCGCAACGGTCAAGGCAAATCCACACTCCTCAAGCTGGTCGCCGGAGTGCTGCTGCCCGACGAAGGGTCGGTGAAGGTGCACAAGGGCGTCGCGCCGCTCATCGAGATCACCGGTGGGTTCGTCGGTGACCTCACGGTGCGCGAGAACGTCCGCCTCACCGCGGGATTGCACGGCATGAGCCGTGCGGAGATCGCGCGTCGATTCGACGGGATCATCGCGTTCGCGGAGATCGAAGACTTCGTCGACACCCCTTACAAGCACCTGTCAAGCGGCATGAAGGTGCGTCTCGCCTTCGCCGTCGTGTCGCAGCTGGACGAACCGATCCTGCTCGTGGACGAAGTGCTCGCCGTCGGAGACAAGGCGTTCCGCGAGAAGTGCTACCGCAGGATCGACGAACTGCTCGCGGAGGGGCGCACCCTCTTCTTCGTCAGTCACAACGAGAAGGACCTCCGCCGCTTCTGCCGGCGGGGACTCTACCTCGACAAGGGGGCACTGAAGCTGGATGCCCCGATCGCCGACGTCCTCGACGCCTACAACGCCGACTACGCGGGCTGATCCTCCCCCGACGCGTCGAACGTCGTCTGCCATGCCTCGGGCGAGGTGAGCTCGGTCAGGGCCGAGCGGTACTGCGCCGAGAGTGCCGGCCACCTGCGTCGAAGCGCGGCATGCAGTCGAAGGCTGTCGCGCAGCATCGACCGGAACTTCTCCCGGTCGCGGGTGTACACGTTCTTGCCTGAACCGTCCGCCGTGTTCACCAACGCGCTGTCGAAGGCCGGCACGCGCCACCAGTGGGCGTCGTCCTTCCCGAATTCGACCTCCGGGTGGGCCACGTTCTCGGGTCGCGGCCGGTGCAGCCAGTGGGCCGCGATGGTGGAAACCGTGAACCAGCGAAGTCGCAGTCCCGTGGGGCTGTCGAAGTCGTGACGCTTCCGCCACGGGTACACCTGCCGCCCGCGGCGCGATCGCAGGGGAGGAGTCGTGTCGCGGTGAACGACCGTCTCCGGGAATCCGGCCGCCACCGCACGCGCCGCGGGCATCGCGGTGGCGAGGTTCTTGCGCATGTGGCCCGGGCCGCTCAGGACGTCGCGCAGTGCCTGATGCCGCAGCGCGACCGGGTAGTACTGCATCATCATCAGATGCTTCAGGTCGAGCCTGCGGCTGTGTCGCAGGAGCGTGCCGCCGTGCGGGGCGCGGGAGTGCAGCAGCGCCGCCACGATGCGGTTGCGAGCGTGGAAATACGCCTGCCAGTCGATCGAGTCGTCCTTGCCGACCCACGAGACGTGCCAGAGAGCGACACCCGGAACGGAGACCGTCGGGAAACCGTGGTCGCGAGCGCGCAGGCAGAACTCGGCGTCGTCCCACTTGATGAACGCGGGCAGAGACAGCCCGACGGCTCGGATGATCTCGGTGGGGATGAGGCACATCCACCAGCCGTTGTAGTCCGCGTCGAGCCGGGAATGCAACGTCGGGGACTGGCGAAGGTTCGCGGCGGAGAAATCGTGCGGCATCCGGTCCTGGTTGAGCGTGCGCCACATGAAGGGCGCGTCGTCGACGACCTCTGCCCACGCGTGCAGCTTGGGTCGATCGAGGAGATCGAACATGTGCGCGCCGACGATGGTCGGCGTCGTGGCATAACGGCCGAACACGACGGAGCGTCGAATCGACTCCGGCTCGATGCGGACGTCGTCGTCGAGCAGCTGCACGAAGTCGCTGTCGGGCCGTCGAAGGGTTTCGGCCATCGCGCGGGCGAACCCCCCGGAGCCGCCGAGGTTCGGCTGGGTGATGATCTGCAGTGTGTCCCCGAGCCGTTCGGACAGCCGAGGGAACTCCGGCTCGTCCGTCACGCGTTTGTCGCCCTGGTCGACGACGAACACGCGATCGATGACGTCGAGCACGTCGGGCGCGTCGGCGAGGTTTTCGAGGGTGCCGATGCAGTAGCCCGGCTTGTTATACGTCGTGATGCCGATGCTTGCCTTGCCCGATCGCGTCGGCTCTTGGTCGGTCGTCCACCGAGCACCCTCGAACTGCGCGTCCCGCGCGTCGGCGGCGATGTCGAACCAGATCCATCCGCCGTCGCCGTACTGGTCGAGCCGCAAATCGAAGGTGGTCGTCTCCGCACCGTCGACCTCGCGCGTGTCGATGCGCTGGCGGATGCCGGAACCCGTCGACCGGTACACGAGGATCGTCGCGGGGCCGACTGTGTCGACGCTGAGCCGCACCTGACGCACCGACGTCCAGTGCTGCCAGTACGACGCCGGGAAGGCGTTGAAGTACGTTCCGAAGGACACGCGGCGGCCCGCGACGATGCGGGCGCGTGTCCGACCCAGGATGTTGCCCATCTGCGCCCGTGCAGACACGCGCACCGGCTCCTCGTCGATCGTCGTCCATGTCTCCGGGTCGACGTACAAGGGCAGAAGGTCGGGGTCGTGCTCGAGCGGCAGCACGGTGTTCTGCAGGATATGGGTCACAGTCGTCCTCCTCGGATGCCGTGGGGCGTCAGTCGCCGACGAGCGGCGGCATGGGCTGCCAATTGGCATCCTTCGCGATCTTGCGTCCGTCGCGGAGGCCCCGGAACAGGTTCGACGTGCCCGAGATCTTCCGCTCGACGAACAGCAGGCGGATGATCTCCTTGCCGAAGGTGAGGGTGGTGCCGAGGCCGAACAAGATGGGCCGATGCGCACCGTGCGCTCGGTAATACTGCTTGACCATCGCCCGGTTGCGCATGATGTAGTAGCGGTACGCGTCGGACGAGGCGTTCATGTGGCGGATGCCCATGTCCCACTGCTTGATCTCGCGCGTACGGCGCAGTACGAACTCGTCGACGATGACCGACGTCGTGATGCGCGACGCCAACCAGCCGTAGGTCTGGTCGTCCCAGTAGATGAAGAAGCGCGGGTCGGGCAGGCCGATCTGCTCGACGATGTCGCGGTGGATGAACATCCCCTCGAAACAGCCCGAGTTCATCTCCTTGTACCCGGAGGCGTCGAAGCCCGACGGGGCGAAGGGGATGGGAATGCCGAGGGGCTCCGACACCCGGTACTGCCAGTAGAACTCGCTGCCGTCGTAGTCGTAGCGGCGCCCCTGGATCGACTTGAACCGCGGCGCCCACGCGCCCATGCGGGCGAGCCCGTCGGGCATGACCTCGACGTCGTCGTCCATGAGCCAGATCCAGGTCGAACCGAGCTCGTACGCGACGCGCATGCCCTCGCTGAACCCGCCGGAGCCGCCGGTGTTCGTGTCGAGCCGGCGGTAGACGATCTCTGTCCCGATCGACTCGCGATACGACTCGACGACCGCGGTCGTGTCGTCGCTCGACGCGTTGTCGATGATGACGACGTGCCCCGGCTTCGGATCCATCGCGGTGATCGAATCGAGCAGTCGCGTGAGAAGAGCCGACCGGTTGAACGTGACGATCGTGATCGTCGCGCCGGCGGGGTCGAAGGGCTCGGGGCGCTGTCCGGGGGCCGCGTCGCGGTGTGCAGAGGGGGGCGTCATGACCGCTTGATTCTACCTGCCCGGCAGTATCGGAACCGACCCCGTGGGGGTCGTGGCGCCCAGCCGCTCCCGCCACCCCCGCGACTGTCCGGCGCGCACGGCGCACAACACGAGCAGGAACCACCCGAGGCCGTACAGCGTGAACGACTCGAACGCGCTCGTCACCGCAAGGGCCACCATCATGAGCGGTGTCCAGGCGTACACGATCGAGCGGCGCTGCGCGGCATCCAGCCACGAGCGCAGCAATGCCATGCCTCCGAACGCGCAGAAGAGGAGCACGCCCACCCAGCCCAGCTGCAGCTGGACGTCGACGTATGCGCTGAGGGCCGTCGTGTGGTGCTCCGCGAGGAGGCGGTTGATCGAGACGAACGGCTGCTCGTCGCGATCCCACGCCCCGAACCAGCCCCACCCCTGCACCGGCTGCCGCCCGGCGAAGTACCGCGCGAGCGCCCAGAGGTTGGCGCGCATGGAAAGGTCGTCGGTCGCGCCGAGCAGATCCAGCACGCGCGTGCGCTGCACGTACAGGAGCACTCCGATCGCCACGACGAACGCGCCGAGACCCCACTGCACCCGCGCACGCGACTCGGGGCGCACCGATCGCACGAGCGTCAGCGCGGCGCTCGCCGAGCCGACCACGACGGCGAGGACGAGCACCGTCGGCGACGCGGACAGCAGGCCGAGTGCGGTCGCGAGCGAGAGGGAGTAGACGGAGAGCCCGGGGCGGACCGAGCGTGCGCGCATCTCGATCGCGAACGTGATGAGGGCGACGACACTGACGATCCCCAGCAGGTTGCGTGTTCCGAAGATCCCCTGGATCGGCCCGAACTCGGCGATGTTGCCCTGGATGCCGAGGAAGCGCAGCGGCATGTCGAAGATCACCCCGCTCAGCACCTCCAGCGCGAGCGAGACCGTGAGCGCCGCACGCAGCACGTCGCCGAGCGCACGCACCGTCTGGAGCGTGTCGCGGATGTGCCCGATCGTCACGGCGAGCAGGGCCACGGCGAGCATCGCGAGCCAGCGCCAGAAACTGCCCCCCGGGTCGGTGCTCCAGAAGACGCTCGCGAACGCCCACACGACCAGCAGCACGAGGGTCGTCGGGACGAGCCCGACGAGAGAGATCTCCTGCCGACGGACGACGAGCACGGCGACGGCGATGACGCACAGCCCGAAGATCACCGTGCGAAGCGTCGTCACCCCCGCCGTCGCGACGATCAGGTGCGTCCCGACCAGGGTCGCGAGAACCGTGACGGCGAACGCCCGCGCGAAATCGGCCGACTCGAGCAGGCGCCACAGGGCGTGGAACCCGGCGGGTCGCTCGCCTCGGCCGGGCGCCGACGTCATCGTGGCATCCGCGTCGTCTCGCCCTGCTCGCCGACGAGTCGCTGCTCGGACGGGCCGCGGCCGACGAGCGGCGCCTGCTTGATCTTGAACGCGAGGAGCACCACGAAGAACCAGCCCCAGCCGAGGAGCGGTGCCGACTCCGCGAGGCCCTGGACGAGCAGGATCGCCGCGACGAGCGTCGGCACGAGCGTCACGGGGGAGTACGGGCGGTCGGCGACGAGATCCCACCGCGGGCGGTCGACCGCGAAGAACCACGACCGCCAGACGAAGGCGAGCATCGTCGCCCCGATGAGGACGAGCCCCACGATGCCGAGCTGCAGGAACACGTCGAGCCACATGTTGTGCGCCTGCATGACGGTCTGGCCGTGGTCGACGATCCAGCCGTCGAAGTGCGGATCGGTCGGGACCCACGGCGTGGAGAACCCCCACCCGAACGCGGGGCGCTCGACGGCCTTCTCCCACACCTTCGCCCAGATCCCCTCGCGCCCCGTGAGGTCCGCGGAGCGACCGAGCAGTGTGAAGAGGCGATCGCGCAGGAGCCACAGCACGGTGAGCCCCCCGACCGCGACGATCGCGTAGACGACGTAATAGCGCGTCCGTTCGCCGGGACGCTTCGTCCGGCGCATGAGGAGCACCGTCACGAGGACGACGACGACCCCCACGGCGGCGAGCGTCGCCGTCGCCGAGCCGGCGCGGACGAACAGGTACCCGGCGAGAAGGAACCAGACCACGAGAAGGCCCCGGCGCGGGGCGCGCGAGGCGAACCGCACGGCGAAGACGATCATGGCGAGGAGGGCGACGTACGCGAGCGGGTTCGCGTTGCCGAAGAGGCCCTGGATGCGTCCGCCGTCGATCAGGTTGTCGCGCGACCAGTACACGATCGGGTCGTAGTGCACACCCTTCTCGGGGCGGCCGAACTCGGGAAGGATCGGGCCGCCCCAGACGAGCGACACCCACAGTTCGAACAGCAGGGAGAGGGAGAGGATCCACTTCAGGGCGGACGCGATGGCCCGGATGAGCTCGCGCCAGGTGAGGACCGACCCGACGAACATCGCCTGCACGGTCGTGGATACCAGGAGGAGAAGCGTCAACGCCGTCGCCTCGGGATACGCCGACCACACGAGCGACGCGATCGCCCAGAGGACGTACATCACGGCGTACCACGGGAGGCGCTGCCAATGCACCGCCGGGCGCAGGATGACCCACAGCAGCACCGACACGACGACCGTCACGGCGGTGACGATGGTCGAGCCGAGAACCCCGAACGCCATCAGCCAGGACGTCCCGGCGAGAGCCGCGGCGATCACGAAGATGCACCACCCGCGCAAGAGCAGGTGGCCCGTCGTCTCGCGCATCGGCGCCTGCGGCGGCGCTGATACGGGATGCTTCGTGTGCACGGCCATGGTCAGATCAGGCTATCGCGCGACCGCCCTAGGCTGAGAGCATGCTGATCCCGATCCATAACGAACCGCGCGACTACTCGTGGGGCTCTCCCGACCTCATCCCACACCTCGTCGGGCGCGTGCCCTCGGGGAAGCCCGAGGCGGAGATCTGGTACGGCGACCACCCCGGGAGCCCCTCCCTCGTCGACGGCACCGACGAGACGCTGGATGCCGCGTTGGCTGCTGCAGGCCAGGCACCGCTGCCGTTCCTCCTGAAGCTCCTCGCGGCGGGCTCCTCGCTGTCGATCCAGGCCCACCCCACGAAGGCCCAGGCGGAAGAGGGCTTCGCGCGCGAGGAAGCAGCCGCCATCCCGCGCGACGCCGACCGGCGCCTGTACCGCGACGACAACCACAAGCCCGAGATCATCGTCGCCCTGTCCGGGGAGTTCCGCGCGCTCGTGGGGCTCCGGCCCGTCGCCGACACCCGGCGGCTTCTCGCTCTCCTCGATCCCACGGGGGCCAGACCCGCCCTCGCGCACCTGCGCGGTCTCCTCGAGGGCGACGATGAGGAACGGAGCCTTCGCGCGGCCCTGGCGTGGGCGCTCGAGGAAGCGACCGCGGACGATGTCGCCGCCCTCACGGACGCCCTCACCCGGGCGACCCCCGCCGCGGAGGGCGAGTTCGCCGCCGAGATCGGCGTGCTGCGCGCCGCGGCATCCGACTTCCCCGGTGACGCCGGGCTCTACGTCGCGCTCCTCATGAACCTCGTCGTCCTGCGCCGCGGGGAGGCCCTGTTCGCCCCGGCAGGAGTGCTGCACGCCTACCAGTCGGGCCTCGGCGTCGAACTCATGGCGGCGAGCGACAACGTGCTGCGGGGCGGTCTCACGCCCAAGCACGTCGACGTCCCCGAACTGCTGCGGGTCCTGGATGCCACGGCCGGCCCCGCCCCGCTCGTCGTGCGCCGCGAGGTCGCGCCCGGCATCCTCGCGTATGAGGTCGCGGTGCCCGACTTCGCCCTGACGCGGGTGGAGGTCGCCGACGCGCCCGTATCGGTCGCGCTGCGAGGCCCGGCGATCGTGCTCGCGACGAGGGGCGACGTCTCGGTCACGGGCGGCGGCGATGCCGCGACGCTCCGCCCGGGTACCGCGGTCTACGTGGGGGACGCGCAGCAGATCGTGCTGACGGGCGCGGGCGAGGCCTTCGTCGCGCAGCCCGGGTCGTGATCGGGTCTTCTGAGCGGATGCCGCGGGCCCGACACGCCGGGCGTGGCGAGCGTGAAGGTTCAATCACGCCTTGAGGGTTTAACATCTGCGACTTGACCCACACGAATGACAGGGGTGTAATTATTCCAACACGCGGTCGCGCGTGAGGGTGAAACAGTGGGGAGAGCGCTATGACCGGCTATCGTTCCGGAGTCCCCGAGAACTGGTACGTCGATCCCGTGAACCTCGGTGTCCCCGGGGTCCGGCGCCCGAGCCCGGTCGACGAGGGCAGCGCCCTCGCCTGGCAGGTCGATGCGCTGTGCGCGCAGACCGACCCCGAGGCGTTCTTCCCCGAGAAGGGCGGATCGACGCGGGATGCCAAGCGCATCTGCACGACGTGCGACGTCCGCGACCAGTGCCTCGAGTACGCCCTCCAGAACGACGAGCGCTTCGGAATCTGGGGCGGACTCAGCGAGCGCGAGCGCCGCAAGCTCAAGCGCCGCGCCTGATCGGCACACCTGCGGCGCGGCATGCCCCGCACGCACCGCGTCGTGTTTAGGCTGACGGGGTCATGCCCGCCCGAGTTCACGCGCTGCTGGTCGTGCGCCCCGATGGGCGCGAGGCCGTCGACATCCGACTCCAACGGACGCTCACCGCGCTCCGCGCACAGACGCGCCCGGTCGACGCGCTGACGATCGTGCTGTGCGGTGCCGACGCCCAGGCGCAGGACGTCGCCCGGGCGTCCTCGGCGGAGGGCGTCATCAGCGCCGACCGGTCGACGAGCATCGCGGACGCCCTCGCGCTCGGGTCGCATCGCCTCGACGGCGAGGCTGTCTGGCTCCTCACCCAGGACACGACACCGGACCCCGACGCCCTGGCGCGCCTCGCCGGAGCGCTCGAGACCGCACCGTCGCTCGCGTTCGCGGCGCCCAAACTCGTCCGCTCGGACGAGCGCGATCGCATCGCCTCGCTGGGCGTCTCGATGACGCGCCTCGGCCGCACCGTCGGCCTCGCAGACGGCGAACTCGACCAGGGTCAGTACGACGGATCGGAAGACGTCCTCGGCACCGACATCCGCGGCGTCCTCGTGCGGGCCGATGCCTGGCGCGCCCTCGGGGGCGTCGACCGCGCGCTCGCCGGCGCCGACGAAGGTCTCGACCTCGGCATCCGTGCGCGTCTTCGCGGCGGCCGGATCGTGCTCGCATCGACCGCGGTCATCGCCGTCTCGCCCGCTTCCGGAGCCGTGATGGGCCGCGCCTACGCGGAACGGACGGCGCAGCTGCACCGCCGCCTCGCCTACGCGCCCGCCCCGGCCGTTCCGCTCCACTGGCTGTCGCTGCTGCCGCTCGCGCTGCTGCGTTCGCTCGCGGCGCTCCTCGGCAAGGAGCCCGCCCGCATCCTGCCGGAATGGGGTGCGGCGGTCACCGCGATGGTCCGCCCGGCAGCGGTGGCGCGCTCGCGCCGGAGCCTCCGTGACGGTCGCGTCGCCTCGTGGGCGCAGCTCGCGCCCCTGCGGGTCACCTCGCGCGACCTGCGCCAACGACTCGACGACGACCTCCCCGCAGGTACGGGGCGCGGTGAGCTGCACTTCTTCTCCGGCGGCGGCGCCTGGATCGTGCTCGCCGCACTCGTCGTCTCCGTCGCCTCCTTCGTCGCCCTGCTCGCCTGGCCCGCTCTCGGGGGCGGCGCGCTCGCCCCCCTCCGCGCGACCGTTGCGGGACTGTGGGCGGATGCCGCGGCGGGCCTGCGTCCCCTCGGGTGGAACACCGTCGGGCCCGCCGATCCGTTCAGCGCGGTCGTCGCGCTGCTGGGCACGCTCTCGCCCGCCGCGCCGTCACGGGTGCTCGTCGTGCTGTGGGTGCTCGCGCTGCCGCTCGCGGCCCTCGGCGGATGGTTCGCGGCGACGCGCTTCAGCGATCGGGCCGTCGTGCGCGCGTTCGTCGCGGTCGGGTGGGCGCTCGCACCGAGCCTTCTCGATGCCCTCATCACGGGGCGACCCGCCGTCGTCATCGCGCACCTGCTGCTGCCGTGGCTCGTCTGGACCGCCGCCGTCGCGCGCCGCTCCTGGAGCACCGCCGGGGTCGCGTCGATCCTCGCCGCCGCGGTGATCGCCTGCGCCCCGTCCCTCGCACCCGCGCTCGCGCTCGTCTGGGTCGTCGGGCTCCTCCTCACGTCGATCACGCGTCGCGGGAACGGGCTCGCGCGCGTCGTCTGGCTCGCGATCCCCACCGCCGTCGTGTTCGCGCCGCTCGCCCTCGCACGATTCCAAGCGGGGGAGCCGTGGGCGCTCCTCGCCGACCCCGGCGTCCCCCTCGCCGATCCGCACGGAGTCGACCTCGCCCGGCGACTCCTGCTCGCGCTCGGCTTCCCGGCGCCCGACGGGTGGGCGGCCCTCGTCGGGCCCGTCGTCGGCACGTGGACGCCGCTGCTGGTGGCGCCGGTGCTCGTGCTCGCGCTCCTCGGTCTCGTCGTCGGCCGGGCGATCCCGGCTCTCGTGGCATCCATCGCGGGACTTGCCGCCCTCGCCACGGCGACGGCCGCGATCGGCGTGTCCGTGGCATCCGACGGACCCATCACCGTGACCCTCTGGCCCGGCGCTGCGCTGTCGGCGTTCTGGCTCGCCGCCCTGTGCGCGGGCGCGCTGGCGCTGGATGCCGTCCCGGTCCGCGGCGCGCGGACGAGCGCCCGCGTGCGCGCCGGGGTCGCCGCGTTCGCGATGGTCGCCCTCGCCCTGAGCGCGGTGCCCGCGCTCACCGCGACGGCCCGCGACGCGGCCGGGATCACCGCCGGGGCATCCAGCACGCTGCCCGCCTACGTCGAGACCGAAGGGCGCGGCGATCTCGCCAACGCCACGTTCGTCGTCGCTCCCACGGACGACGGCGCCCTCACCGCCGACGTCGTCTGGGGGGAGACGGCCTCTCTCGGCGGTCAGACGACCCTGCGCACGGCGCGGGCGGCGGCGGACGCCGACGACGAGACCACCGCCTCGCTCGCCGTGCAGCTCGTCGCGGACTCCGAAGGGACCGTCGTGCAGGAGCTCGCCGACCACGGGGTCGCGTTCGTGCTTCTCGGGGCCGGCGCCGACACGGACGCCGCGCGCGCGATCCGCCTCCAGGCGAAGACCTCTCTCGACCAGCGCGCCGATCTGGAGCTCGTCGGCGACACCGCCCGGGGCACGCTCTGGCGGGTCACGACTCCCGTCGCCCATCGCGCCGCCGACACCTCGGGACAGGCCTGGCGGGTCGGCCTGCTCGCGGTCGGCGTCGTCGCGGCCGCACTCCTCCTCGCGATCCCGACGCGCCGCACCCTCGAGGCCGCGCGACGCGCGCCACGGACCGTCGGCGCAGGCCGCGGACGGCGTGCGGGAGGTGTTCGCGCATGACATCCGGTGCCCTCGCCCGCACGACCCGGCTCGTCGTCGGAGCCGTGGCCGCTCTCGCGGTCGCGGCGGCCGCCACCGCACTCGTCGTGGTCGAGCTGCCGCATCGGGGCGGCTCGACCGTCTCGGTGCAGGCGCAGCCGCCGGCCACCGCGTCCGTCGCAAGCTGCACCGGCCCCCTCCTCGCGGCCGGACGCGACGCGACCCAGGCGACCCTGCTGACGGATGCCGCGGCATCCGCGCTCACCCGTGCTGTCGACGGGGCGGATGCCACGGTGCGCCGCCTCGCGGCCCCGGATGTCTCGGGCGGCGCCGGCCCCGACGTCGTCAGCGCACCGGCAGCAGGCGACACGCGGACCCCGCTCGCGGCCGCCTCGTCCGCGACCGCCGCCGCGGAGGATCTCTCCGGTTTCGCCGCCGCCGCGTGCACGCGCGCCGCAATGGAGTCGTGGCTCGTCGTCGGAAGCGGCACCACAGGAGCTGCCGACCTCGTCGTCCTGGCGAACCCCGGTCTCGTCCCGGCCGTCGTGACGCTCACGCTGTACGGGTCGGCGGGGGAGACGGCACCCCCGGCGGGGCAGTCGATCGTCGTGGCCGCGGGCACACAGCGCGTGATCCCCCTCGCCGCGCTCGCCCTCGGCGAGGAGAACCCCATCATCCGGGTCACCGCGGCGCAGGCGCCCGTCCAGGCATCCGTGCAGACGAGCCTCACGCGCGTTCTCGATCCGAGCGGCGTCGACCAGGTCGCCGCGATCGGCGCGCCCGGTGCGGACATCGTCATCCCGGGCGTGCCCGTCACGCTCGCTCCCGGCGACCCGGGCGCGAGCGATGTCCCCACGAGCCTGCGCCTGCTCGCCCCCGCGCAGACGGGTGAGGCGACCGTCACGGTGACCGATTCGTCCGGACGAGTGGGCGACCCGCAGTCGGTGCAGGTGCTCGCGGGCATCCCGCTGCAGCTCGACCTCGCGGGGCTCCCGGTCGGCACGTACGACGTGCGCATCAGCGCGACGGTTCCCGTCACGGGGGCCGTGTGGGCGACGACGGGCTTCGACAAGGGCGACGACTTCGGCTGGTTCACCCCCGCGCCCGACCTCACCGCTCCGACGCTCGTCGCGATCGCCGAGGGGCCCGCCCCCCAGCTCACGCTCATCTCGACCCGGGGCGGGCGCTCCGTGACGCTCGAGCCGCTCGGCGGCGGCACCCCGCAGCAGGTGACGCTCGGCCCCGACCTCCCGACGACCGTGCCGGTGACGGCGGGGGAGAGCTACCGGATCGTGCCCGACGCCGGCGGCGTTCACGCCGGGGTCTCCTTCCGCGGCGCCGGGGCGCTCGCCGGGTATCCGGTTCCCGCGGGGGATGCCGAGGCATCCGCCGTCACGGTGTATCCGCGCTGAGCCGGGCGCGCCCTCCTTCGGGCGAGCGGCCGCGGCGCGCGGTCCCGGCGGGGGCCGCTCAGAAGCAGCGGAGGCTCAGAAGTAGCGGAAACGCTCCGGGCCGAGGTCCCACGGGTCGCGGTCGAGGTACTCCGCCGCGGCGCGGAAGACGGCGCCCTCGATCATCATGCGGCGGTGCAGGTCGTCCTCGCGGTGCAGATGCGCGAGACGCTCGATCGGCAGCCGGTACAGCACGATCGCCTTCTGGTCGGGCAGCGCGCTCCAGCGGGGGATGCCCTCGGCATCCGACGCGGGCGGCATGAGGGCCACTTCGAACCGCACGTCGCGAAGCTCCGGCCAGGCGCTGCGCAGGAACTCCGCCGCCGTGCTGACGGAGAAGTCGAACCGCTCCTCGCGCGTCTCGAGCGGCAGGAGCGGCGGACGCACGACGGGGCTGCGGTCCTCGCGCCCATGCCGGCCGTGCCGGGCGGGGCGACGCCTCGAACTGCTCGCCTGTCGCCGCCGTACCATGCGCTCAAGTCTAGGTCTCGTTGCGAAAGCAGGGGGGACCGTGATCACCCGGGCTCGCCGGCCCGACAGCCGCCGGTTCGCCCTGCTTTCGCAACGCCGGGCGACCGGCGCCGGGGGCGACCAGCATGGCGGGGAAACCGGCACAGCCGGGCGACCGGGACGGGGCGGACTTGTTGCGGAAGCAGGGCCGACCGGCGTCATGCAGGATCGCCGGGCCGATGGCGGTGGGTCGGGCCTGCTTTCGGGACGCCGGTCGGCTTGCGGAACAGCGGTCGGCTTTCGGGCCGCCGGACGGCGCGGCCTCCGCCGTCGCCGCACCGCTCGCGACTACCGTGGAGGCGATGCGTACGAGACTGTGCTCCAAGGTGGGCTGCGCCCGCGAAGCGGTGACGACCCTCACCTACGACTACGGCGACCAGATGGCGGCGCTCGGACCCCTCGGCGCGTCGGGCGACCCGCACGCCCACGACCTGTGCGCCATCCACACCGACCGGCTGTCGGTGCCGAAGGGCTGGATGGTCGTCCGTCACGAGACGCTCCGCGTCTGACATACGCGCCAGCCTCGCCGCGCCCGCGTGGGACAATGGCCGGATGCCGAACGCCACCGCCACCACGCACGATTTCGTCGTCGCCGACCTCAGTCTCGCCGAGGCGGGCCGCCACCAGCTGCGCCTCGCCGAGAACGAGATGCCGGGTCTCATGGCGCTGCGCGAGGAGTTCGGGCCCACCCAGCCCCTGAAGGGCGCACGGATCGCCGGCTCCCTGCACATGACGGTGCAGACCGCCGTCCTCATCGAGACGCTCGTCGCCCTCGGCGCACAGGTGCGCTGGGCGTCGTGCAACATCTTCTCGACACAGGACGAAGCGGCCGCCGCCGTCGCGGTCGGCCCCACCGGCACGGTGGAGGATCCCGCGGGCGTCCCCGTCTTCGCGTTCAAGGGCGAGACGCTCGAGGAGTACTGGCAGCTCGCCGACCGCATCTTCGACT
>ERZ781398.1078-NODE-1078-length-26909-cov-4.612013_pt1 | contig 26909 bp, 22 predicted proteins | sample MGYA00433077_ERZ781398 | MGnify/ENA primary metagenome ERZ781398 (study PRJEB29847, sample SAMN06458254) | wastewater metagenome | isolation source: Wastewater bioreactor | place: South Africa: Cape Town | study: EMG produced TPA metagenomics assembly of the... | reverse complement strand
TCAGTCATCTTGGATAGCATACTGTCTTCCTGCTACAGCATATTTTGTATTTAAACAGATTTTTTTCATTATAATTAGTTTATTTGTTCATCTTCTGGTTCCATTTATTGTAAATATTTGTTCTGCTTTATTGATTATTGTTGGTACAGCTCGACAACGATCAGCAGTACGAAAGAAACAACCTTTGAAAGAACATAAACAATTATTAATCAGTCCGTTGATTCTTTTTCTATTGGCTTTGCCTCGTTTAATAATTTCGTTATTGTCGGGATGTGTTGATCCATCTTGAAATCCTACCTTCAGAACTCTACAGAAAAACATTCAAAGAATCAATGACACAATGTCGACGATGATTTCACTAAAAATATTTTATTGAAGAAATGAAGAGAGAAGAAAATAAAAGAAGATCGATCGTTATTTCGTTTTGATTTTATTGATTAAAATGTGAAATTAGATTAGAATGTAGAGTTTGTTGAATAGTTGTTGGATGTTTTTGAGTCCATAATTGAAATTGTTGTAAAGCTTGTTGAATGAGCATATCAATGGCATAGATGAAATTCCATTGATAGGACTGAGCTTGTTTCATTAATTGAGTTTGTCGAGGCAAATAATTGACGTCGAAAAGAAATGAATTTGATGAAGAATTGTTTTCAAAGAATTTCGGATCCAAAGTAAAATGAATTGCTGAAGGTAAAGTATTGATAATCAATTGAATATTAGTCAATTGTTGAATTTGATCAGTTGAAATCGATTGAATTCGATGATGATCATTTGCAAATAATTGAACTAATTCATCGGCTTTTGTTGGTGTTCGAGGATTGAAAATGAAAATGTTTTGAATGAAATCTATTTGTAGAAGAGCATAGAGAGAAGCACGTGCAGTTGCTCCTGCACCAATCAAAAGAACAGAAGTATTCGAAGAAATGTTGTCGTTAATCAATTGATAAATGGCTTTCCAATCGGTATTATCGAGAAAGAATGATCCATCTTGACGTTTGTGAATCGTATTGATTGCACCGATTTGTTGAGCTGATGATGAAACGAGATTGTTTTTGTCTGCATTGAACAGATGAAAGAGTTGTTCTTTCAATGGAATTGTGACACTTGCACCTGCAAACGACGATTGTTGACAAAGATTTTGAACGAGTGATACATCATTGCTTTCAAATAAATGATATTGAAATGGAAGAGAGAAATAATCGAATGCTGTTTGATGAATTCGAGGAGACAACGATTGTTGAATCGGTTGACCAAGTAAATAGAAATCTTTGTGTTGAATTAAACCTAAATCGAGTCGTGCTTGTTGAATTTGTTGAACAGTTAATTGACCCGATGCAGCTGGAGTATGTAGGAGAGGATGAGTCACAGGTGTTAAATATCGATTTAAAATTCGTGTTAATTTGGCTTGTTGACCCATTCCAATGAGAATTAATTTCGATTGATTCATTTCTTGTTGAAATTGACTTTTAAATTGAAAGAATAAAGGTAAAACTTCGTCTTGAATCGAAACATGATTGTCAATATCAATTGCAACTTTAGCAATTCGAATTTGTGGAAAATGAAATTGTTGAATCGTTTTTTCGATTTGAAATTGAGATAATTTCAAATGTAAACTTGCAATAATCGATGATGTTGTTGTTGTCGTTATTTGATTTAACCAATGACGAATCTTTTCTTGATTTAAATTCATTTCTAAATCAATAAATTCACATTGAAGTTTAATAGCAAAATCTAATAATTGAAAGATTTGTTGTTCATCATGTGGAAAACGTCCAAAACTTTGAATTGTTCGAACAGTAAAAATAATTGGTAAATGAGAATATTTTCTAATGAATGCAATTTGTTGACCAAGAAAATCGAATTGAATCGATTGAAGAAGATCAACACGTAATTCAATGGCTTCACAACCTTTGATTATCGATAAGAATTTATCTTGACAAACATTTAAAAGATTTGGAAAAGTTAAACAAATGAAAAAACTGTCATCGGATATTGTTGTTGTTGTTGTTGTTGATTGGGTTTCATTGGTTAGAATTCGTTTTACAAATTGAACAAGATTGTTTTCAATTGAAATCCAATCACGATCATTTTTTAAAATAACAAATTCAAAATTTGAACAAGATCGATAAAAATCGATTCTCATTTGAAATTTGTCGTTGAGATCCATCAATGGTCGAACATTATCTTCATGTTCTTTTGCATAATCTTCTAAGATATCATCTAAATGTCGATGAATATAAATCACAAATTTTTCTTGTGAGAGAATCTTTCGAATTTCTTCTGTTTCCACAACTCCACCTCCACATGAAATGAGTACATCAGTGTCGAATTGCAATGCTTGTTGATGAATTTGTTTGAAAATTTGAAGTTCTAATTGTCGAAATTGAGTCCAACCATGAAGTTGAACATATTGTTTAATTGAATGACCTTCAGTAATTTCCTTTGTAATTTCTTCATCGAGATCGAACATTGTTAAATGATTGAGTTTCTTCGAAATAAATTTGGCTAATGTTGATTTTCCTGAACAAGGCATTCCAATAAAGAAAAGAATCTTTCGTTTTCTTGTTAACTCGTTGTTTGTTAGTCGAAGTGTTGGTGAAATGACATCGAAATCAAATGTTTTTTTGAGATCTAACCAAAATTGTGGATATGTTTTATCAACACAATGTTTATCTTCGATTGTAATAAACGGAGCACGACTTGCAATAATTGCAAATGACATTGCAATTCGATGATCATCATAACAATGAATTGAAGCTGATTGAGTTAGATTTTGATTGTTATTTCCTTGAATTGTAAGACCAGTTGATGTTTCTTGTGCATCAATTCCACATTTGTTTAATTCATTGACCATAGCTTCAATTCGATTACATTCTTTCAAACGTTGATTTTCAATATTAATAATTCGAGTTGTTCCACAAGCAAACGAAGCAACAGCAGCTAAAGTCATGAAAGTATCTGTCATTGAATTCATATCGATTTCATATTGAATAGCATTTAATTGTTGTGGACCGGTGAGAGTTGTTGTTGTGTCTGTTTGTTGAACTTGACAACCCATCAATTGTAATAATCGAAAGAATTGTGAATCACCTTGTAAACTTGTTTGACCAATATTTAGAATGGTAACAGTGAGACCAGGATGAACAGCTGCCATACCAAGAAAATAACTGGCTGATGATGCATCACCTTCAATTTGAATTTCACTTGGATTCAAATAGGTTTTTCTATTTGGAATTCGATAGACAAACGATTGTGAATCATCAATTGAAATATTAAATGTTGATTTCATTAATTGAACAGTCATATCAATGTAAGGTTGACTAACAATTGATTTACTTTGATTTAATTGTAATTCTAATGGAATTTGAGCAAATGGTGCCATTAAAAGAAGACTTGTAATATATTGAGAGGAAATATTTGCATTGATGTTCATAGATCCACCTTGAAAATGTCCATTACTTCGAATTTCAATGGGTAAACAACCTTGTTTTTCTAAATATTGAATTTGAATTGAATTTTGAGTTAAAGCATCAGCTAAATCTTCGATGGGTCGTTGTTTTAATCGTTGATCACCTGTAAGAATAACTCGAGTATTTTCAGGTAAAATCGTACATAACGTTGTAAGAAATCGACTTGATGTTCCTGAATTATTTAAATAAAAAGTAATTAATTGTTTATCTGTATTGATAAAACCATTGACTCCATGAATGATCAAATTTTCATTTTGAACAAATTCATATTGAATAGCTAATTGTTTCAAACAAATTAACATTGTTTGTGTGTCAATTGAATAGAGTAAACCTTTGAGAAGACAACTTCCTTGACCTAATGCAGACAGAAGAAGAACTCGATTCGATAAACTTTTACTTCCAGGTACGTTAACAAATCTTGTTTCTCTCGGAATCGAATTGATTTGTAAACAGACTTGTTGATCTAAGAGATGAATAAGATCTTGATCATCGATCATCGTTGTATAACGAGGTGTTGATTTCACAGAACCAATATTTGTTAAAATGACGATTTGTTTTTTTCCATGTTTATTTTTTTTATCGATTGACATTTTGTGAATAATGTCTGTAAATGACATTGCCGTTGGAATTGTTGTTGGTAAATGAAATGATTTGAGAAGATTTTGAATTCGACTGAGAACAACATTGGAATTTCGAAGAAAACCTTTGTCTCGTGCTAATTCACTTTCGAGAATAATTCCAATCGATACACATTCACCATGTAAAAGTTGACCATGACTTAGAATTTCAATGGCATGACCAATTGAATGACCAAAATTCAAAATCGAACGATAACCCGATGTTTCTTTTTCATCTTTTCGAACGACATCACCTTTCAATTCGACAGATCGACAAATGATTTCAATGAGAATCTTTTCATTTCGATTGAAAATTTCATTTAAATGATTTTCAATCAATGAAAATAATTGTTCATCTAAAATCAATGCCATTTTAATAACTTCAGCCATTCCATTGGCAAAATCTCTTGATGATAATGTTTCTAAAAATTCGATATCAATCAAAACCGATTTGGGCCGATAGAAAGTTCCTAAAAGATTTTTTCCATAATTTCGGACATTAATTCCTGTTTTCGCTCCAATACTACTATCGACCATCGAAAGAAAACTTGTTGGTATTTGAATATAATCAATTCCTCTCATATAAGTCGATGCAACGAAACCAGCTAAATCTCCAACAACACCACCACCCAATGCTAAAATGACACTATCCAAATGACATTCATGATCGAACATAAAATCTTCAATATTGGCTTTGACTTGTCGACATTTACTTTGTTCACCTGATGGAATTCGATAGGAGACAAGTTCGAGTTGATTCTCATTGAAATTGTCGATAATTCGTTGTCCATAGAGATCGAATAGACGTTCGTCGGTGATTAAAATATATTTTTGAGCTGTTGGAATTAATTGTCGAACGAATTGTGCAAGTGAACGAACGAGACCATAACCAATTTGAATATCATAACTATCCATTGATACGACTTTTGTCCATGTCGACATCGTTTTACTTCTTCTCCTTTTTCTAATCAGATTTTATTTTATTAATCTGCAAAATAATATGATCAATGAAGAAAACTAATTGTTGATTCTATTAATTAACTAAAAATGAGTTTTTGTTTTGTTTTGTTAAAAGAAAAGAAAAAAAGAACGAAGTTAGATGAATAAATAAATAAATAAATAAAAGGAGAAAGAGAGTGTGTGTGAATATTTAATTTTGATTGAGTTGAATCCTTAGTCTTCGTTGAAGAACAGCTTGTGATAATCTTAGTAATTGCGCATGTGTATCGTCCCAACTGATACATGTATCAGTAATTGAAGTTCCATATTTTAAAAGATGTTTTTTTCCTTCAACAAAAACTTGTCTTCCTCCACAAAGATTGGATTCAATCATAACTCCCATAATGGATTGATCTCCATCGGAAACTTGTTGACAAATATCACCGATAACTTCGATTTGTCTTTCACAATCTTGTAACGAATTGCCATGCGAACAATCGACCATAATTCGAGATTTCAAACGACTTTCATTGAGAAGTTTTTGTGTAAGTCGAATATGTTCTTGAGAATAATTGGGTCCACTAAGAGTTCCACCTCTTAAAACAACATGAACATCGGGATTTCCATTGGTATGAAAAGCAATTAATTTGCCTGATTGATCAATTGAAAATGATGGTTGTGCCATTTGACTCGATACACATGCATTGACAGCTGCTTTTATACAACCAGTGGTTCCATTTTTAAAGCCAACAGCCATTTGTAATCCACTAACTAATTCTCGATGAATCTGTGATTCGGTTGTTCGTGCACCAATAGCTGACCAACTGACTAAATCAGCAATGTAATGAACAAGCATCGGTTGTAATAATTCCGTTGCACAAGGTAAACCCATTTGATTGATTGTTAATAATAATTGACGAGAGACTTGTAAACCTTTGTCAATATCACAACTTCCATCGAGAAATGGATCATAGATAAGACCTTTCCAACCAACAGTTGTTCGAGGTTTCTCAAGATAAACTCTCATGACAATAACCAATGTTGGTTCGAGTGTTTTACCAATTTCACTCAATTTATTTGCATATTCAAGACCTTCTTCAATGTTATGAATGGAACATGGACCAATAACAACTAACAAACGATCATCGATTCCATTGACAACATCACTAATTAATTTACGTTTTTCAGTCACAAATCGTTGTAATTCAATTGAACATGGATAATCACGTATGAATGCATCGGGACTTGTTAACATTTGTAATCGTTCTTCTTTTTTCTCGTTGATTTGTTCGTTGGTATTGACACGAGTATCTGTCATTGTATTCGTCTCTTTGTTTGTTGTTTATCTAGAGAAGAAAAAACAAATCAAATGTGATTTCTGTACTTCGATTTGTTCGACACGATTGATTAAACATATGTCTACGTGTACTTATTTCAAGGTGAAATGGTTTTCTTTTTCTATTCATCAAAAAAAAAAGAAAAGGGGATTTTTTTTTTCTTTCTCTATTTGTTGTTATTGTTATCTTTTGAATTGGCTCGTGCTAATTGAATAAGTAGAAGATCAGCAATGACAAGTGCAGCCATGGCTTCAACAATCGGTACAGCTCGTGGTACAACACAAGGATCATGACGTCCTCGTGCATTTAATGAACATGTTTGTCCATCGAATGAACATGTTTCTTGTGTTTTGCCAATAGTTGCAGGAGGTTTAAAAGCAACTCGAAAGACAATTGGTTGACCATTACTAATTCCTCCTTGAATTCCACCACTATGATTTGTTGTTGTTTTTAATTGATTTATTGAAGATGAATCGACAATAAATGGATCATTATGTTGTGAACCTCTCATTGTTGTTCCTTCGAAACCACTTCCAATTTCAAATCCTATTTCAAACTAATCATGAAGAGAAAGAGAAAGAGAAAAGAAAAGAGAGAAAGAAACCTTTGGTAGCAGGTATTGAAAGCATGGCATGTGCTAATAGAGCTTCTAATTTATCGAAAACGGGTTCACCAATTCCAGTAGGAATATGTTTACAAACACACGTAATAATTCCTCCAGTTGAATCTTGATCATTTAAAGCTGATTGAATTTCTTGAATCATCAATTGAGTGATTTGTTGATCGGGACAACGAACTAAACTTTGATCAATTAAATCTCGAGTTAATTCATCGGATTGATTCCAAATGAATTGTTTTTCATTCGACAATCGAATTTGTCCAATCGAACTGACATAAGCAATGATTTCAATTCCATAAGTTTCACTTAACCATTTTTCAGCAATGGCTCCAGCTGCAACTCGTCCAATGGTTTCTCTTGCACTTGATCGTCCTCCTCCTGACGATGCTCGAATTCCGTATTTGTGTTGATAAGTATAATCAGCATGTGATGGTCTTGGAATATCTAACATTGAAACATAATCTTCAGGTTTAAAATCTTGATTTCGAACAAGAAGACAAATGGGTGTTCCAAGAGTTAGATTGGATTCGGTTCCCGAAAGAATTTCAACCGAATCTTTTTCATTTCTTGGCGTTGTTAATTTCGATTGACCGGGTTTTCGTCGATCTAATTGTTTTTGAATGTGATTTGCATTGAGAGTTAATTTAGGTGGAACACCTTGAACAATACATCCAACACCAACACAATGACTTTCACCAAATGTTGTCACTTGAAATAAACTACCGAATGTTGACATTCGACGACGACTATTCGATTGAATACAATGCAATTATTTCGAATCATCCCTTCTCTCTCTCTCTCTCCCTCGTTCGAATTATTCAACCGAAACGAAAGAAAGAGAGAAAGAGAGAGACAAAGTACATATGTACTGTATTGAAAGTAAAATCGATGATGTCGAATCCATTAGGTTATGAAACTCATTTCGATTTGAAAATCAATCATAAAGAAGCTGATGAATGTGAAAATCTTGGTGAAATTCGTTATGAAATCGATACAATTGATCATTTAATTGTAAAATTAATGTCTCGTCGAATCGATTATGCGTTGGCAACACTTCGATTCAAATCAGAAGGCAAACCAATTCCCGATAATCAACGAATTATTCAAGCTCTTCAACAGAGAAAATCTTGGGCTCAACAATATCATTTAGATCAAGATTTTATTGAACAATTATTTAAACAAATGATCGATTGGTATATGAAACAACAAATTCAATTCTATCAAAAACAAAATCCTCATGAAACAAATCTTCAAATCAAATTTAAATCATTATCTCAATTGAAATCAATGGAATATCATCTCGATTGGATTCATATCGATCACTTCGATCGTTTACTTTCATCAGCCTATCAGAAATTCAATGAAACCAATCAGCCTGTTCTACTTAGTTTTACACAAAGTGTTCCTCAACAAAATTCATTTGATTTCAATGATTTATTCGAATCGAATCGTTCAGAAGATGTTCTTCTTCTCAAAGATCCATCAATTCTATCTTTTGGAAATTTAATCGAATTCAATTGTGACAATGTGATAAAACAATGGTCAAATCTATTATTGAATTCAATCATCGATTCAAATTGTCATGGTCCAATGCTTTTCGGATATTTATCTTCGAATGCAAATCGTTCATTTGTTTTACCACAAATTCAATTTATTCAAAATCAACAAACGATTTTCATGACTTTGAATGCAATCATTGATCAACAACAACAACAACAACAACATTCGATTTCAATTCTCAATTTGATTTATAAATTATTTCAAAATAATCGAAATCAAAATGTGAATTATTCCGATTCATTTTTTGGTTTTTCAAAAGAGAAATTGAATTATTCTAGAGCAAATTCAATTGAATGTTCGAGTTTCAATGTCGATTCAATCGGTGAACTCGAATCATTTCTGTTGAGGAATGAAAATAAAGACAAATGGATCGTTGGTTTGATTGATTCAAAGTTGAATAGTTTATTTCGAATTTAAATTTGTGCAAAAGCTGCATCAATAAAAAGTTCAATTCCATTGATAAATAAACTTTGATCTGACGCAAGAAAAACAACCGATTGAGCAACTTCTTCAGTTGTTCCTCGTCGATTGAGAACAGATTGCGAAGCGAGATTTCCTAGAGGAATAGTTCGATTCGAAAGTTGAGAGATCGACGTTTGAATAGCTCCTGGACAAATCGAATTCACTCGAATTTGACGATCTCGTAAATCAATTGACCATGATCGTGCAAATGATCGAATAGCTGCTTTCGTTGCCGAATAAATACTTCGATTGGACGAGGCTTTACAACATCGAACCGATGAATTGATAATAATCGATCCTCCACGAACCATTAAAGGTAATAAACGATCCACTGAAAATAGAATTCCTTTCACATTGATATCAAATACTTCATCGAACATTTGTTCATCAATCGATCCAAGTAATCCATCGACTAAGATACCTGCATTTACAAATAAAACATCGATGGACTCAGTTTTATCTTTGATTGTTTGAAACATTTCATTGATTTGATTTGACTTTGCTAAATCACATTGAATAGCAGTAACATTTGAATGATGAAGATCAAGTAAAGCTTGATCAAGTGATTCTTTCGAATGACTTATTATGAAAACATGTTTCGCATTTTCAACAAGAAATTGTCTCGCAACACCTAAACCAATTCCCGATGATCCACCTGTAATTACACAGATTTTCTCATTTAATTTACCCATTCGCCTTTTTTTTATTCAAATGAAATCGATTGATCATGGTTCAATGATTTTTTAAACAAAAAAAAAACATTCAAAACAAAAGGTTAAAGAGCAAGAAAGAAAGGCGAATGTGATTTGGATGTGCATGATTGAGTTTACTTTCGATGATGAGTCGATACAGATGATTTATTTCGTTTTCGAACCGAATCGAACAGAAAAAAAAACAAAGGAATTAGTTTCGATTATAATTCGAATAAAAGTCTCGAATCAATTTTAATCGTTGTAATTTGAGTTGATGAATTTGATTTCGAATGAAAGCAATTCGATAAGCAACTCGTTGATTGTAGATTCCATTGGAATGATTCGATTTCAATGTTAAATCTTCAAGTTCTTGTTCGTAAATCGAATTGATTCGATTGAGATAATCGATTCGATCGTGCATTTCTTTATTTGATTCAAAAGAAAAAAAAATGACGAAAGAGAAGAAAAAAAAGTGTTTGACTACAACTAAAAATGAAAAGCAAATAATTTTGTTATTTTATCCGGAATGAATTTTTTTATTTGTATGATCTCTTGCAGCAACACCTAAGAAATAGATTTCATCGGGAAATTTGTCCGATAAAACTTGTAAATCATATTTATTCTTCCAGAAAAGCGATGAAATTCGTTTGCTAAATTTAGCTAAAACATTTTGATTCGATTGATCGACAAAAGTTGTATCGAGTGATGCAGCTTTGCCTTCCATTGTTATATTGACATTATTGAAATTGAGTACGAATTTATTTCCAACGATTTTATAATTTTGACTAATTGTTCCGTTATTCCATTGAGATGTTCGTTTATTTAAAATTGAAAATGAAGCTTTATATAAAACAACCGTAATCTTCGCTTTTAATAAAGCCAAAGGATTTTTTTTCTGTTTATCTTGAAACAGTTTGACATTGTGTGTTGCACCTAATTTGGTTTCCATTCGAAAGATTTGTTTTTTGCCTTCATGATCATAGATTGTGAATTCTCCACCTTTTAATCCGCTGAAGAAATCTTTTTTTATTAAATAAGTTCGATTTGCTGATTCACAAATCAAGACGAATTGACAAATACAAAGGAAAACGATGAATCGATGCATTTCTTTTTCTTTTTTGTTTTATATTGACGGAAGAGAAATCATCGAGTTTTTATAGGAACACGAAAACTAATTGATTTTGTTATCTTTTTAAACAAAACAAAACAAAAGGTTCGATCAAATTTCGAATGTGAATAAAACAAATAAAATCAAAAAACGATAGTAAAAATGACCTTCGATCGATTTCTCAAATTTAGAAACGCGAAGAAAAAAACGCATCTGTTGTTATCGATCTGTTTTTCTTTGGATTTTGCTTTGTCTGATGACGACGCATTTTCTCTTTTGTCAGTACATCCGCCCATTGTCGTTGTCATCATGAATACGACAGATTTTTTTTGTTGAAACGAAGATATAAATAGTGTGTTATCAGTCGAATTGTTTGTCATCTAAAACATGTTGTTTGACTTTGTAGAGAGTATTTATAATTTCATTGTGAATAAATGTTGGTCTGAAGAGAAACACGTGTATATAAATGGAATGTCTTGTTCATTTCCTGTTCAAATTTACAATGAAAATCAAATGAAAGAAATGTTTATTGAAAATTATTGTGGAGGCAAAACAAAGATTCGTGATGAAGATTTCGATTTCATCAATCGAGTGTTTAAAGCGGCATTAATCGACAAATGTCATGTTAATTTAAACAAAGAAGATTTATTTCGTCAAATGAAACGAGAAGAATATACAAACTATGTTAAATCAACACTTCTATCCTTATCAATTGAATCTGCATTAAATGCAATAAAAGATAGTCAAATCTTTGAAATGAAAGATGTAACACATTTAATCTTTGGAACAATGACAGGAACTATCGCAGCTCCATCGATGGATATTTATATTGCTAAACAATTGAATTTAAATGCAACTGTCAAACGATTAAATGTCGAATCAATGGGTTGTTTAACTGGCTTTCGTTTAGTTGGTTTAAGTCGTGATATAGCTGCACAAAATCCATCGAATGTTGTTCTTTTAATTGTTTCCGATATTCGATCGGCTCTGGGAAATCAATTAACGAAATTTATTTCGAATGAACCAATTGATAAATCGAATGTGATTATTTGTGCATTGTTTCGTGATTCATCTTGTGCAGCTGTATTCTCTCAACGCAAAGCTTCGAAACCAATTCAAGTTATTGATCATCAATCATTTCTCATTGAAAATACAATTCATTTAGGTCGATTAAAAGAATTTAACGATGGATCAATTCATTTATATTTAGATAAACAATTACCTTACGCTGTATTCGATGCTTTACCTTCGTTTCTCAATCCAATTCTCGTTCGACATCAAGTCGATCTTCGACAATGTCAATTTGCAGTTCACACTGGTGGACCGAAAATTCTTCGTGGAATTCGAGATTGTCTCAAATTACAAGATGAACAATTATGTGCATCATGGTTTGTCATGAAATCCTATGGAAATCTAAGTGGAAGTAGTAATTTAGTTGTTGTTGAACATCTTAGAAAATGGAAATATTCAAATACAAGACCGTTTCAATCACAAATCGATTATCCAAAAGATTTTTCGATTTATAAATATTTAATTGGTCTTTCATTTGGACCTGGCATAGCTGTCGAATGTGTTTTATTCAAACTCGATTAAGAAAAAAACGAAAAGAAAAATAAATTGTTGTTGTTGTTGTTATTATTATTTATATGTGATTAAATATTGAGCATAAGCTTGTGCATCATGATAAGTAACAAAAATATGTTTTCCATCGGTGGTTGTATCGAAACCAGGTGGACGAGTTTTCATCGAAGAATTGCCTATTGTTGTATTTCCAATTAATACACGAGCGACAAACATCGTTCGTTCGCCATTCGAATTCGATTTTGCAAATTGATTTGAATAAATTGGATCCGAAGAAAAATAAACACCAACTCCATAAGATGTGCCTAAAAAAAACAAAAGTCAAACGAGAGAACCAAAGAGAGAGAGAGAGAAACAGACCATTGACACCAGCAAAACTTCGATTGAAACAATCGTGAATAATCGAATCGGTGACATGTTGAGGACAACCATGAAATAATCGTCGTTCAGTATTCTTTTTCAATCGTTGATAGAAATCTTTTTTATGTTCTTGATATTGATTAAACCAACGTTGATTTTGAATTCGTTCGATGGAAACAATTTTCTTACAATAACCTTTCATTAATCCAATGAATTCATCTTCAATTGATTTATATTCATTGGATTTCTTTGAAACAGGAAAACGATTCGTTGGTGAATCTGTTTGTTCCCAAGTGGAAATGATGTCATCGTCATCGGGCATTTCTTTGTCTTCGTCAATGACGAGTAATTCTTTACGAAACAATTCGAATAATTCGGTTTGATCAGGTAAAACAACGAATTTAATGAGCAAAGAAAGATTTCGAAATTTAATTTGTTGACAAATTTCGAAAAGAAAATGTTTAATAAGAAGTTGATTCGATAATTGATTTTGTTCGAAGGACATAAATGGAAAGGCAAGAGATTGAAATTGATTGGCAACAACATTTTGAAAAACATTCGAGAGAAAATCTTGAATCGATTGTTTTAAATTGATTTCAAATTGATTTTGATGAAATTTAATAAAATAAATTTGTTGACACGAGAGATTTCCTGATGGTAAATTCAAAAATAACCAATTGGGATTGAGTTGAATTTCTCGTAAATATTTCTCATAGATTTCATTTCCTGCTTCCATCAAAAGAATTTGTCTCAGTTGTTCCGATGCTGAACTCACAACAATGACATCGACTTTCTCTTTAACTAAATCACCTTTCTCGATCGAAATCAAACTATTCGAATATTGAATCGATTGACAAGTTAATTTGTTTGTCATCGAACACATTTGAATTTGTTTATGAAAGAGATCGAAAACATGAATATGATCATGTTGAAGAATAAAATCAACTGAAATTGGAAATGATGATTGTAATTGTTGAAATGTTTGAACAATTGTTTGAACGAGAACTTGTTGTTGATTCGATGGAATTGAATTGAAACCAATCGTTGGAAATGAAATCGATTTCAATTGATCGTCATTGGCTTTTCTCATCATTAAATTGATCAATTGTTCGTACGATTTTTTCATTGTTTCTAAATCTTTGTCAATTTTCAATCGAAGAAAAAAGATAAATTTCGCTTTGATTTGTCCATCTGATCTCACAGCAATCAATGGTTGTTCGATTCGTTTTTGAATTTGACTTTGAATTAGATTTCGAATTGAATCTCCAGCCAATTCATAGATCATGCCTAATAAATATTCCGATGACCAACTCACAACAATTGCATCACTCTCAACACAATTCAATTCATTTTTTCAACAACAACAACAAGCAAGTCTTACTGTTTCTTTGATTAAATCACCGAAACGAACTTGAAGATGAGTTTCATTGGAATTGTTCTTGTCGTTCGATTGATGATATTTGAGTTGAATGTCATTCGAGTGAAATGATTGATAATTGTCAATTGTAAGTTGATTTTGTTTGTAGATAAGCAAAGGAATCCATCGAAGATCTCCGTTGATTTGATGATCAATATTAACAAATGTAAATGAAAATAAATTCAATTGAAAGAAAATGATTTTCTTATTGAAATTGAATTGAATTTGAACGATTCGTTTCCTGAGATGAATAGCGTCGTCGATCTGTTGATTGACTTGTTGATCGACATCATACCAATGTTCACATTCAACTTGATTCTTCAATGTTGAACCACGATTTCGAAAGAGAATTTCCCATTTCGAATAGAAATTAAAATTCAAAACCGACGAACATCGCGATCGAAACCAACAACGATCCGACGATGAATTCGATTGACCTTGAAATTGAATTAAATTCATTGAATAATTTTCATTGTTCAACGAAAGAATTAACTGAGAACTGATCAACAAATTAGGCAAATGAAGTTGCAATTGATTCGAATTGATTTTATCGAATTCAATCCATTGATCGGTGTCAATCTTTCGATATTCCCAAATCGAATCATTTTCAAGTCGATTTTCATTTAAAATTGAACATTTTGGAAACGAATTCGTTGTTGTTGATCGATTTGAATACGAAGAAATTAAATAATCGTCGAAGAACTGCGAAATCGAATGATGTTGCAATCCATTATCAATCGGAGTTTCATTGGCTCGATTCAAAATAAAATAATCAGCACCATGATCAATTAAATATTTGACAATATTCAAATGTCCATAGAAACAAGCTGCATGCAATGGAGTTGAACCTGATGTTGGGTTTGTTTCAGTTCGATTTTGAACATAATCTTTGTTCTGTTGATTGACATTACAATGAACGATATCAACTAAATATTGAACTAATTCGAAATGATTATTTCGAGATGATGAATATAAAAATGTTGTTCCATAGAAACTGATTTCATTCTTATATTTAGGATATTTGGAAAGAAAATCTTTGACTTGATTGACATTGCCTTGAAATGAATGTTGAAAAGCTTGAAATGAATCGGAAATCGCACGAAGATCATTTAATAATTGATTGACAATATATTTTTTAATTGTTTCTTTAAAAATTCCATTGTCAAATGAATAATTATAATCTCGAAATAAATATAAGAAATAAACACGAACTTGTTCATTGACATTGTTCAATATCGATTTCAATTTCGAATTCAGATGAGTTGTCAATTCGTCTAATTTCTGTTTATTTACTTTTGAATCATTCGAAAACGAACTTTCTTCAAAATTTTCATTTTCAATAAATGAAATTAATTCGATTAAATCTCGTTTCAAATAGTTGAAATCATTCGAAAACGACATTCGACAAATAAATAACACTATGTGTGACGAAAAACAAAATAAAAAAACTTCTGTTGTTTTCTTCCGTTCTGCATAAATAATCTGTTTTTAAAGGAAAAAATAAAGATTTGACTTCGTTTTTTTTTTTGTCCTTCTATTATAGATGGCATACATGTCAATTCAATTCAGTGTGTGTCGAAATAAACTTTTCGATTGAGATGGAAAAGCTAAGCCTCTATAGCTCAGTGGTAGAGCGCCAGTCTTGTAAACTGGAGGTCCGTAGTTCGATCCTGCGTGGAGGCATTTCTCTTTTTTTTTTCTTTTTTATTTTCGAAAATGAATGAATGAATGAATTATCTATTTATGATGTTGATAAATGCCAAGAGGTAGAATCGATTTTCTCCACGTAACATTAATAACCACAGCAGCTGATCCATACCAAGCAATAGCTGCTGTTACTATTCCAAACCATCCACCAACATTTGTTACAATCGATGTGTCAGCTAAATTACCAATAATTAATAATAGAAATGTGACATTTAAAATAGAAAATAAAAGAAATAAATGTTTGGATGCTCTCCATGCAGCAATATTCATATAAAGTGTAAAAACAAACCAAGATAAAAGAAATAGGCCAGTTGCATGTTTTGCTTTGCCTGTTGACGTTATTTTGGGCACAATAAAATAAACATAACCAGCAAATGACATCCAAAAAGCTCCATAACTTGTAAATGCAGTTGCACCAAATGTATTATTGATTTTAAATTCCCACATTCCAGCTGCAAATTGTGCTAAACCTCCGTAAAAAGCAGCAACAGGAAGAACAACACCTTCCAATGTTGGATCGATAAGATTCGATCCTGCATTGAATACCGATAACATAAATGTTGTCAATGCAAATCCACCAAGACCAAGTGGACCAGGATTTCCAAGAGCCGTCGGAACAACTGTTGTTGCAGATGGACCACCTATTCGATTTAATAACATTTCAAATTGTTCATTGGTTAATGATGGAACATCGACATCATTGAAACGATGATGATTATCAACATCCATCGTCGTCGTCGTTGTTGTTGTTGACGCTATATTCACTCCTTTTATTGCACTCATACTTATATTAACGTATGTTTATTCAATCACAACATGTTTTTTTTCGTTCTTTTTTTTTCTTTCTTTCTCTCTTTCCCTCCCTTCGCACTTTGAGGATGATTTATGTTCGTATCTTCTTCATTTTTTCGAAATGAAAATCTTCTTGAAAATAAATTCGATTCTAAAAAAATTTGAAATTGATTTTTATTTTTGTTAAACTAAAATGAATAATAATTTGGATAAAAGAAGTGAGAGAGAGAGAGAGTAAATAAATAAACGTGAGATGATTCAATCGATGATAAATAGAAAAGGTAAATGTACCGATGAATTAAAATGATGATTGAAATTGAAAAATCTCCGCCGTTATATTCAATTGATTGGGATAAAAAAGAGCAAAAACATCACGTTGTAGTTTTTGTTGTAGATGTTGAGAATAGAATTGTTGTAAATCGAAATGATTTAAAGGTCCAAAAATGATCGGTTGTTTGGGATGAAGTGCATAGAATTGTTTGGCATGAAGAATGTCTCTTAAATAATTGAAAATATCTTTTTGTAAATTGGCATCAATGATCCATGGAGTATATTCAAAGATTAAATTCGAAATGAGATTTTGTTGAAAGAATTTCTCCATTGATCTAAGAACATGTAATTCATGACCTTGAACATCGACTTTAAGAATATAAATTGATGTTAATGATTGAAATTCATGTTGATTTAAATTTATTGTTTGTCCTTGATAAATATCTGGATCGTTTCTATCAAAAGAAGTCGATGGAGACAATTGTTGATTCGATTGACGACTAAAATAAACAGTTTCATTCGAATGTTTATCGTAAACAGTTCGTTTTATTAAATGAATACGAGATTGAAATGAATTTAATTTTATTGTTTGTTCAATGAAGACAAGTTTTTGAGGATCAACTTCAAACATAAATACTCGACAACCACATGCAGCTGCATAAAAACCAAATTCACCCAATGATGCACCAATATCGAACACAGTTGTATTCGAATTTGATTTACATTTTTCTTTCAATTGTAAATACAAAAGTAATTCAGTTTGTGCTCGATTTCTTTCTAAAGGAAATTGATAATTGCTACCAGTAGCTAATTGAAATGTTGGTGTTCGATCGTTGACTTCAATGATTCTCAAGAGATTATCTTTTTCAGTTTGATTTCTATTCATTCGAAAGAATAGTTCGAATGAATGATTTTTAAATAAATAATGAATAACGGTCAATGATAAACTAAGCAAAATTAAAATTAACAAAAATAAACGTGTTTGACACAAACGACGACACAACATCACCAAAACGATTTCAGACAAATTTTTCTTTCTTTTTTTTTGTAAAGAAAAAAAAACAAATTTTTGATTTGAAAACAACGAGTGTGTGTTTACTTAAAACAGAGAATTGAAGGTTGATAGATTTTCAGCTGTTCTCTCTCTCTCTCTCTCTCTCTCTCTCTCTCTCTCTCTGTCGTTTAGGTAAGTAGAAACAAAGGAAAGAGTGAGATAACCGAGATTTGTTTTTCTTTTTTTTGAATTCATAAATAAGAAAACATTTGTTGATTTGCTGATGTGTATTGTGTATTTAACTTTGTTGGACTTTGAATTTGTCATGAGTAAAATGGAGTCTTATCTTTTGGCAAGATAAATGTTTCTTTATAAAAGAAAAAAGAAACGTTGTATAACGATTACCATTGCAAATTGTTGAGAGGTGTTGAATAGAATTGAATTTGAGAGAAACGATGGATAAATCATCATCGACATTGATTGGAAATGAAACATTTGAAAGTGATGAAGAACGATTAACGTTAACCGGTGATTCGAAATTACAAAAAGATTTAAAAGAACGTCATATGATTATGATTGCATTAGGAGGAACCATTGGTACGGGACTCTTTTTAGCTGCTGGACAAGCTTTATCAACAGCTGGTCCTGCAGGTGCTTTAATTTCTTATTTATTAATATCAGTTATGGTTTATTTTGTAATGACAAGTTTAGGTTTGTCTTTTTTGTTTGTTTTGTTTTGTATTTGAATAATTTGTTGTAGCTGAATTGGCAACTCAATATCCAATCAGTGGTTCATTTAATACATTTGGAAGTCGTTTCGTTGACGAAGCATTTGGTTTTGCTTTAGCGTATAATTATTATTTTTCATGGATAACAACCATTGCTGGTGAATTAGTCGCTGCAGGAATTATCGTTCAATTTTGGTTACCTCATTTTCCTAGTATTGTTTGGTCAATCATAGGAATGATTGTTATGTTTCTATTAAATGCATTTACTGTCAAAGGTTATGGTGAAGCTGAATATTGGTTTGCAATGATAAAAGTTGTAACAGTTTTAGTCTTTCTGTTAGTTGGAATCTTAGTAGATTCAGGTGCCATTGGAAAACCAAGACGAACGATTGGTTTTGAAAATTGGTCTCGTGGTGAAGCACCATTTGTCGATGGAATTCGTGGAGTTATTACAACATCGATTATTTCTGGTTTTGCTTTTCAAGTAATTTCAACAATTGATTTTTCAATGATTTGATTTGTTTGTTTTGAAAAGGGAACCGAAGCAGTTGGAATTGCTGCAGGTGAAAGTAAAAATCCTAAAAAAGATGTTCCACGTGCAATGAATGGAACTATTTGGCGAATTGTTCTATTTTTTGTTGGTGCAGTTTTTATCATGGGTTTAGTTATTCCATATGATGATGACAATTTAGCAAAGATTGGTGATGTTTCAACAATTTCTGTGTCACCATTTACAATTGTTTTTGATAAATCCGGAATTCCCGGTGCATCACATGTAATGAATGCAGTTATTTTAACAACAATTCTTTCAGCTGGTAATTCAGGTCTTTATCTATGTACACGAATCTTTTGGACATTATCAATGGAAGGCAAAGCACCTCGAGTATTTCAACGTTTAACAAAAGGTGGAATTCCAATTTATTGTTTAATTTTAACAACAGTTCTTTCAACATCGATCTTTGGTTTATCATTTGTTGGAAGTAATACAATTTATACGTGGTTAGTAAATATGACAAGTGTCATGGGTTTTATAGCTTGGTTTGGTATTGCTCTTTCACATTGGAGATTTCGTCGAGCTTTTCTTAAACAAGGTTATTCACTCAATGATTTAGTTTACAAAGCTTTATTCTTTCCAGTTGGACCTTTTTTTGCATCGATTCTTATTGCTTTTTGTGTGTTTGGTCAAGGTTATTCAGCTTGGACAACAGTCAAATATAATTGTTCAGATCATACGAATTCATCATCATTCTATTTGAACAATGAAATACCATTTGTCTTACTTGATAATAATAGCAATGAAACTAATGCAACTTGTACAAGAACAGAATTTAGTTTATCTCAATTATTATCTGGTTATGTTATTTTACCAATCTTTGTTCTTATGTATTTTGTTTATAAATTTGTTAAGAAAACTCGAATTATTCCATTAGCTGAAATTGATTTAATGACCGATAGTATTCTATTAAGACAAGAGTATGAAAATATCAATTCATAATAAACTCTCTCTCTCTCTCTTTTTTTTTTTGTTCTATTCGTTTCTTTTTCTTAAAACAAATATTTAATTTGACTTCAATTATTGACTTTTTTGTTCTAAAAAAAGAAAAATTGAGTTCAGTTGAATGAAATGCAATGGAATTGAAAGTGTGGCTCTTGAATCTGTTCTTGTTAAATGTGAATTGTTATGAATTATCTCGATTACGTTTGAAACGTCATGCATGGGCATATTCAAATCGAATTCATATCGGATGTATTTCCAGTGATTCATTTGTTCAATTGAATTCTCGTGAAAAGAAAGCAATCGATCGATTAAATTCAGGCGATGAACTTTTAACAATCGACGATGAATCGAATGAATTGATATCAACTGAAATGATTTTGATGTTAGATCAACAAGCATTTCAAACAAATTGGTTTTATACAATTGAAACCGAATCCAATCATAAAATAAGTCTAACCGAATATCATCTCATTCCAATTGAACATTTTCAAAATCAAAGAAAATATTTATTTGCCAAACAAATTCAAATTGGAGATTTTCTTTTTGTTTCGAAAGAAGAAAATAATAATTCAATTGAAATAACAAAATCCAAAGTAATTGAAATTGTACGAGAAAGTAAAGAAGGTTTCTATTCTCCATTGACAAGAGATGGAACATTACTTGTCAATGGTATTCTCGTAAGTTCATATGCTCATGTTTACGATCATTGGTTAGCACATCAATCGATGAGTTTTGTTCGATTGATTTATCGTTTGAGTAAATATTTGCATGCAAATCAATATTTATTTCAACATTCGTTTCAACAATTCTATTCGTTTTATTTCATTTATCTTTTAAAGATGTTTGATTTTTGCACAACAAATTTCGTTTTTACTTAAGATTTGTCTTGTTTTTTCTTTATTTGGAAATAAATTTCATTGAAATGACAAGAAAAAAAAAACGTTTAAATGGAATTTTTTCGTGTTGCAAAATAGGGACGTTGAGCAGTTGGACATTCGAGTGCTTCTTCTGGATGCCATTCTCGTTTCTTTTCACTGATTGGTTCAAGCATATTGTTCCATAAAGCTAATCCAGCTCGACCATGACCTTTCGCTATTTGAAATTCAAAAAAAAAATTCATTTTTTCAAACGATAAAACAAACAAAAAGCAAAAGTAACTTACAACCGAAATGGAAACAATCAGGAGCAAAATAACTGTAATCAATATCTCCAGTTGGAGTCAATGGAATTGGTGTTTCAGTCATAAATGGTTGAGCAACAACAGTAAAATCGTCTCGTGTATCATATCGTCCAGAATTAACAAGATCAGTTAAAATTTGTTGATATTGTTTCATATATTCGTGTAATTTTTCTTCTGTTGCTTGATCTGGTGGATAAGCAGCACATGGACATGTGTTCTTATGTAACAATGAACAAACCAAACCACCGGCATTCATTTCTTTGACATGACTAACATCGAGAACAAGAACAAGATTAACAAATGTTTTAGGGAAATTAGCATGAAGATAATCCAATGTATCTTGAATATGTTTCAAATAAGTTTGTGGACTAAATCCATCTAAATCATTACAAAATTGACATAAATCATTTCCCTTTCAAAAAACAAACAAATCAATTTTAGAATTTAACGAAGAGAAATCGACCTACTCCAATGAGTAATGTGAACACTTTCCAATCGTTTTGCAAATCACATAATTCTTTTTGAACAATACGTTGATAGATCATATTGGCTTGATCAAGCATATATGAAGCTGTATCACCGGATTCAGCTACAATCAATCAATCGATCGATCAATTCAATATCAAATCAAATCAAATCAAATCAACTTACCAGCATTTAAACCGTTATTCGACGAATTTTGACCTTTACCAAAAATTAAACTTTGTTTTGTTGAATAACCTTTTAAATTTGGATTATATAAACGAAGAATATTGGGTAATGTTAAAGCATCATCGAAATTATAATCTCCACCAATTGACCACGAAATTCCTTTCAATTTTTTTTACAAAAAAACAAAATTAAAAGAAGAAAACGAAAAAGAAAAAGCAAATGCTTTACCTCGATTTTCAGTGAAAAGACCGATAGGTGTTGTAGCATAAGCACCTAATGCAGCTGTTAAACTATCACCAATGGCAGCAACACATTGAATATCACTGGGAGTTAATGAATGAACTGTGATTGGGTCATTTCGAGTGTAATTTTGAGGAATTTGACATGGAAATTGTTGAACAGGTCTGTTTCCATATAAATAATCGGGATCTTGAAGTAATTTCAATGACCATTGTCGATATTCATCAACAAAATGCGAATCTAATAATAATTTATCAACTGATGAAATATATTCAGCGATATGTAATGATTCAATTTGATTAACAATCAAAACGAAAAACAACGAATAAAACCAACAAAGTTTCATTTTCGATTTTCAATTAACGACAAATCTTATTTTGTTTTCAAGGTAATTTATCAGTTTTTATAGTTGAATGTCATTTGTTTTCTATTCTCATCCGATTATCAATGTTCGTTTTCGTAATTTGACTTGTTTTTTTTCTTTTTCAAACTTGAAAACGCCCACATCGATAAATGAAAAGAAAAAAGTGCGTTCTTAGAGAACCGAATCGAATGTCGAACGAAGTTCGATTCTTTCTTTTGTTTCTTTTCGAAATAAGTAGAACATTCTCAATGAATCGATAGCAGATGTTCGTTTTCTCTCGATCGATATTTGATTGGATTAAAATATGAAAATCATTGAAGCATATCAACAACTCGTCGTCGTCGTCGTCTAACGAAAGAGACACAAACGAACAAAGTTAAACTGCGATGAATCGAATTCGTGTTTGTGGTGTTCCCGAACATTTCAATGAAGTTTGGCAAATCGGCATTGAAAAGAATCTTTTTTCGAAGGAAAACATTGATCTCGAATGGATTTCAGTTCGCGAAGGAACCGGTGCAATGATTAACAAATTAAAATCGAATGAAACTGATTTAATTGTTGCTTTAACTGAAGGTTTAATCAATGAAATCTCGTGTCATTCGTCGATTTGTTTAATTGGAACGTATGTTCAATCTCCTTTACTTTGGTCAATTAGTACATCGATCGATTCAAATTTCAATTCGATTGAAGATTTAAAAGGTAAAACATTTGGAATTAGTCGATTTCAAAGTGGTTCTCATCTCATGAGTTGTGTTCTCGCATCACAATACGGTTGGAAACAATCGGATATTCAATTTAATGTTGAAAATAATTTTGATAATTTGAGAAATTCAGTGAATGAACATCGAACTGATGCTTTTATGTGGGAATATTTTATGCAAAAACCATTCTATGATCGAAAACAAATCAAACCAATTGGAGAAATCGTTACTCCTTGGCCTTGTTTTCTTATTGCATCAACGAAACAATTTGTTGAACAAGAAATCAATTCACTTGACAAATTGTTCATAGTTCTTCAACAATCAGCTGAATATTTTCGATCGAATTCGAAAGAATCAATCGAACGAATTTCATCGAAATATCATTTAACAATTGACGATGCAACCAAATGGTTCAATCAAGTTCATATTCAACCAACTCGATCAATAACACAATCAACCATTGAAACAACTCTCGATGCTCTTCAAACGGCGAATATTCTTCCATCGAATTCAACTTCAATTCGTCAACCAATTGAATATCTCGATACAAGAATTGCTAAGCTAGTTGTTGATATTAAATCAATGCGTCTCTATAATAAACCTGAGTTATTAATTGCATTGAGAAACAATCTTCGTGTTCACGGTCTTGCCAAAGGATCAATTCAATACACTGATCTTCTTCCATTCGATCAAAATCATTATTTTGGAACTCAAATTCTCGATTTAGCTGTAGAAAAATTAAATTTAACCGATCAATCGAATTCATCGGAATGGATTATTCAAATAGGTTCGAATTTAGCTGGTTGTTCTCGTTATTTAGCTGGTCGATATAATTTAAATGTGTTAGCCATTGAATTACAAAGTGATCTCTCTCAAGCAGCACAACAACTAACTGAACGTTGTCATTTATCGAACAAAATTCATCATTTAAATGGAAATTTTCTAACTGTATCTCAACATCTTCAAGGCAATTCATTTCATTCGATTGTCAGTTGGTTAACACTTCTTCATTTCGATTTAAATGAACGAATTCAATTGTTAAAACAATCCCATCGATTAATAAAACCCTCAGGATTCTTTTATTTCGAAGATTTCTATCAACGAAATCCATTAACAAATCAACAATCACAAATCTTAGAACACGATGTCTTTTGTCAATATTTACCTTCGTGGAATGAATATCAACAATTGATTACTCAAGAACATTTTCAAATAATTTCAGTTGACGATTTAACTCAAGATTGGAAAGATTTTACTCAACAACGATTGGATTCATTTCAACAAAATCAACAACAACTGATTGACATTCACGGACAAGAAATCTATTCGAGATTAGAATATTTTTATCAAGCCATTGTTTCACTTTTTCAACAGAATGCCATTGGAGGCATTCGAATTTTAGCCAAGAAAATTTAGATTCGTTCTTTATCGTATCAAAAAATAAACTTTCTAATCATTTTCAATTGACTCACGATGAGAATATTCACTGATGACAAATTATCGATTGACTATAAATAAACGAACAATCGTTGTTTTTCTCTTCGCTTTATAGTAAAACAATCGAAATCGAACATGAAAATCTTTGTTGTTTTGATTTGTTTTGTTGGTTTGATCGAATGTCGATTGTCTGTTGAAGAATATTTTCAAAAATTAATTCCTAAAAGTGAAAATCAATTCGATATTCTTGAAAAAGATTCAACATTGAGTCAACATCTGTACGAATATTACAAAGGAATCTTTCATCAAACGAATAACAATCAAAAGAAAACGATCGATTTCAAACAACAGAAACGTTTACAAATCTTTAAATCGAATTTAATCTTAGTTTTAAAACACAACGAAGATCCATCGAATAGTTTTCAATTGAAAATCAATGAATTCAGTGATTGGACTGATCAAGAACGAGATCAATTGAGATCAAACATTGATATTATTCCTTCTTCATCTTCTCAACCCAAACGAATCGTCGTTCGACGAGATAATGATGATCACAAAATACCATCGGAATTCGATTGGACGAATCAAACTCGCGTTCCAAATGCTGTTACTCCAGTTAAAAATCAAAAACATTGTGGTTCTTGTTATGCTTTTGCCATGGTTGGTGCTTTAGAAAAGACTTATGCTGAAATTTACAATCGATCAGGTCCATTAAGTCCACAACAATTAGTTGATTGTTCAAATGAAAATAACGGATGTGAAGGAGGATCGTTTCTTGGTTCATTTCATTATATTCAATCGATTGGATTTCGATTGAATCTCGAAGAAGATTATCCAACAACCCTAGATGGAAAACAAAATTCTCAATGTTTGAAATCGAACGGAAGTTTGCTTTCGTTGAATTCAACAGTTCAACTTCGATACGAAGAATTACCATCGGAAGATGAAACTTATATGAAGAAGATTGTTTATGAACGAGGTCCTATTTATTTTTCATTTAATTGTGGCAAACGAGAAGGCAACGATTCGATGCTTCGATTTGTTTCTGATAAATTTGATCATTATTCAGTCGGTATTTTCGATGTCCCCGGTTGTCCAACTCATCGTAATATGAATCATGCTCTTGTCATCGTTGGTTATGGAAATGAAAATGGAACTGATTATTGGAAAGTGAAGAATTCTTGGGGTGCTGATTGGGGTGATCATGGATACATTAAAATCAAAAGAAACGATAATATGTGTGGAATTGCATCGTATCCTTATTCTGCTGGACTGTTCTAATTCTTTTTCTAGTTGTTATTAAAGAAAATATTCTCATTGGTCAACAGAATCAACCGATAGAATTTTGTTTCGTTCGATGATGAATGATGATGTAAAATGAAAAGTACAAGAGATTGATTGTTTTTGAAATCTTTCGATAAAGATGGTTTCGACAGTAAATAGAACTGATTTGTTGAGTGAACAATCGACTAGAATGATTTTCTTTAGACAACTGGTAAGATGATTGAATTTCATCGATTGTTCCGAGCATCTCGATCGGTTCTTGTTTTGACTGGTGCTGGAATCTCAGCTGAATCAGGTGTTCCAACATTTCGTGGTCAAGGTGGATTGTGGAGACAATTCAAAAGCACAGTTCTCTTTTTCTCATTTGACTCAACAAATGTGTTGTTTTTGTTTTGTTGTGAAGGATTTAGCAACACCAACAGCATTCAATCGAAGTCCATCTCTTGTTTGGGAATTTTATCATTATCGTCGAGAACTTGTTCGAACTAAACAACCGAATAAAGTTTGTTCGATTGAATTTTGCAATGTAAATCAATGTTTGTTTGTTTTTGCAGGCACATTTTGCTTTGGCTGAAGCTGAAGAAAAATTCGAGAAGCTTGGTCGACGTTTCAATTTGATTACACAAAATGTTGATGGTCTTCATCGAACAGCTGGAACAAAGAATTTAATTGAAATGCATGGTTTGTTTGTTTGTTCGTTTGTTTTCAATTGAACGAATATTGAATTTGTTTTGTAGGAAATCTGTTTTTTGTTCGATGTACGAAATGTTCGTTTGTTCAAGAAAATAATTCGAGTCCAATTTGTGAATCGTTAAGAAATCGAGGGTTTCGATTTAATTTTGAAGAAAAAAAAAGAGTTTGTAAGATACAATTTGAAATGTAGATCTCCGACTGAAAATGG
>ERZ781398.1077-NODE-1077-length-26934-cov-4.312698_pt1 | contig 26934 bp, 28 predicted proteins | sample MGYA00433077_ERZ781398 | MGnify/ENA primary metagenome ERZ781398 (study PRJEB29847, sample SAMN06458254) | wastewater metagenome | isolation source: Wastewater bioreactor | place: South Africa: Cape Town | study: EMG produced TPA metagenomics assembly of the... | reverse complement strand
CCAACATAGAAATCTTCTCGTAAATCAGTGATATTTCGTGCAATATAATCGAATTCATTGTCATTATCAATGACAACAAGATCAGCGCCGAATTTTTCGCATTCTTTTCGTCCTTCGGACCATGTACGTCGTACAGGAAATTTCCAATAACAAGATTTAGCAAAATATTGCCATGCTAATGGGCATTGTGCTAAAACACAAATCATCATTAGTATTTTAATATTGTCCATCAATGAGTTCATTTATTTTGAATTGTTAATTGATTAGTTGACACTCTAGAGATACTCTCTCTCTCTCTCTTACGAAATTATTTCGAATTTCAAGACAAAAAAAAAACATATTTTTTTTTCAAATCCGATTGTCTATCGATAAACGGTTTGTTTTCAGTTATGTGTTACATTAAAAATAAAAGCGTGTCTGATAGTGTAATTGTTGAGACGAGTGTATATGTAACTAATGTATCCTAGACATGTATGTATATGTAAAATATTTTTGACCATCATCTCGAACAATAATTGACTTTGAAAATGTATTGTCGCACGACTGAGGACATCGAGTATATTGTCGCGTGTGTGACTCAAGATCGACTATCTAATGTTCAATAAGATGTATATCAATAATACTTGAATATATGTGGACATTTTTATCGATTAATGATCAAGATGAAAGAAAACGAAAAGAAAAAAACACGAAGATTTAACTTACATTTTTCGTGCAATTTCTCTTTAACGTTCGTTTTCAATTGACGAAATCGATCATAGAAACGGTTGGATGATATCGCTGTTGAAAAGATTAGAATAAGATAGATCGTTCGTATGAACATCTGAAAAATATCTAAAAGGTTAAAGTTGTTTCTTGATATGAAGACAAAAAAAAAGAAAAGCAAAAAACGAATGAGATAAACAAAAGTCATGTTGTACTACCTATCATCTCAATGTCTCGTCGACTAGTGATGAGCTCATAATCATAATCGTAATTTATGACGCGCTCGATATGTCCCTCGTCTTTTCTTTCCTCCGTCTGTCTCGCATCTGGTTTCAGTTTTGTGATATCACCTATTCTCTCTCTCTCTCATTTTTTTTTTCTTTTCTCTGTCTCTCTCTCTCTCTCTGCTATATACACACATACATATCCGATTAATTAGAAAAAGTTCATTCAATATACATATACACTTGCATAAAAGCAATCCGACTACTGTAAGGTGAAAAAAGGACCTTTTAGCAAGTTTGAGTTGCTCGATTCAAGGTAATGATACAAAAAAATAGACGAAATATGTATTATCATGCTGCAATGATGAGATATCTAACATGTTTTGATGGACAGCACAAATAGTGTCTGGTCTGTAGCGGTATCCTCGAGGCTAAATGTTCTTTAATTGGCTATGCTGTTGATTGCATATGAAAGAATATGCATGTTAATGATAATAGACTTTGACAAGAACATGTTCAATAAAAAGAAAAATAAAAAAAAGAACTTTCTTTTGCTCTTTTCTTCGTTACTCATTATGAAAGAAGATAATCCAAAGAGCAAAGACACCGCTCTCATTAATCTTATTCATCATTTAAGGAAAGAAGTATTCCAGATAATATTCGATTGTGCACTTGTTTGGTATTTACCAATGAAGATAAGAAAGATATTGATTGTGTTCATTGACCATGAACGACGTTCGACACACACACACACATGTATGAAAACGAATCATCAAACATCGATCGATCTAATTATGTTCTTGTTCATCTTACCGTTTTATGACAATGATCATCTCTTGAAAAACAAGTGTCTTGAGACAAGACACATGCAGTTATAAACACTTTCGTTGATCATATCAATCACGATGATAAAAATCGATGTTTATTTGATTTCCGATCTCCTGAAGGTACTTACATTGAAGCAAAGGAAAAGAAAAGAAAAGAAAAGAAAAATGACGTTTTCTTTCTCTTTGAACGAGCAACAGCAGGTGGACTCTCTCTCCTTCTTATATAAATATTGAACGTAAAGAAAAGAAAAGAGAAAAAAAAGAATAGATACTTGAACATAATTTTACTTTATTGGATTGTAACGAGCCGAATCCAACAATCAAGCTGTTACCATCTTATTCAATCACACCTGCTTTATTTATGAACTCAATAAATACTTTTTTTCTCCTATCGATGATTTGATTTAGATATATATATATACATATACACACATATATTCGACTAAAGTGATGATGAGGCCCCTCGACACACGCTCAAGATAGCACGACATTGAGAAAAAGAGAAAAGTGCCAGCCCCTTTTCGACAATTGAGCTCTATTAAGATATCAACAAACTATATACACATGATGAGTTAGAGATAAGCCCACTAATACGTACGCATTTCTCTTTCTCTCTCTTTTCACGGTCAAATAAAGTGTGACCAACAAATGATTTGATTGTCTCTATAATCTTCTCTCTCGAAGAAAGCAATTAACAATAAAAACAATAACATGAATATTTACACATCTCTATACGTATATGATTATCATCAAATATATAATTGAACATTTACAAAAAATGTAATTTCTTCATCGAGTTCTCTTCTTTACGGTCAATAGTTTGGTTGTCATTGAAACAAAAAAGTTAGTTAGTTAGTTCATTTCAGTTTCTGCTCTGTATTTCAATACCATAAACAGGGCGTTGTAAAAATAAGAACAATAGGTATGAAGCGAGAAAGAAGAGAAGAAAAAAAAAACAAGAACACGCACACGAAAAAAAAAGTACACAAAATGATATTATGAACAAAAACAATAGGATGAGAGTAATCTGTTGGCTCTTGACGGGCTGCAAAAAAAAACATAATGCAATTGGTTGAGCGAGTTAAATAAAGAAGACTAGATAAATGTATATATTGTATGAGATGATGAAGTTCATTTGATGACTAAGGTTTGGTTTTTGTTATTGAAAAGCAGCAGCAGTTGCAGCTTCGATTGGACGCGATAGACTATGACCATTTTCTTGTGAAAGATCAGTTGATTTGGTCATTGTAAGTGTTTCATCGATGATACTTTCGGTGAGAATTTGAGAAGATGTCAGACTTGTTTGAATGAGATTATCTGTTGAACGTGTACTACGAGCTTTATTGAGAAGACTTTGAATTAATGGAGATTTGAATCTAAATATTTGAAGAATAGAGAAATCAGAGAAAACAATGTTTATTAGTTATCTACTTGGGTACATCAGTTGTCGATGAAAGAGACGGCGTGACAACGGAATTTGTCAGGAGAAAATTATCTGTAGATGTTGATGTAGGAAAATGATTGTCCGAAATGGAATGAGACATTAAAGATTTTGGCGAAATTGGATTTGGCGTTGTTGTTGTTGTATTATCGTCATTATTGTTATTATTATTATCATTATTATTAATGTTATTATGTCCATTAGAATCCTCTTGTTTGGATGTTGGTGATGTTTGTCGTGTTCGTCTCATAATTAAATCGAGACGTTTCTTTCGTTCGATTCGTTCTTCTTCTTCTTTTCGAGCTTTTTCTTGTCGTTCCCGATTGAGTCGTTCGGTTTCTTCGGCTTGTTTACGTTCGAGTTCTTCGCGTTGTTGTTGCAAACGTAATTCTTCTTGACGTTTGAGTTCATTTTCTCGTTCACGTTCTTCGATCGCACGTTGTAAACGTTCTTGTTCGGCACGACGTTGTTCTTCAGCAAGACGAATTTGTTCTTGTTCACGTTCGTATTCTTCGAGTTCCAATTGACGTTGTCGTTCTTCTTCACGTTGTCGTTCAGCTTCCAAACGTTGTTGTGCTTCGCGAATCTTTTGATTTAGTTTACGTTGATATTCTTGTTCATCGAGAATCGGTTGTGTTTTTGATTCTTCAGCAATCGGTGGTGGTGGTGGCGTTTGTTCACGTTCATCGTCAGACTTCGTTTGACGAACAACAGGTTCGATTTCATTTGGTGGTGGCTTAGAATTTGAAATTGGACGACGTTTAATTGAGGACGAAATTGACGAAGATGAATGAGAAGTTGTCATAAGCGAACGTGTCATGACTGGTTTTGAGCGAATCGGTGGTTTTTTTGAAACGGAGGGCACTTTGGTTTCATCGGAAGGCGACGTTCGAGAATGAACTATCGATGTTGGCACAGTTGCTGGACGTGACGATGGTTGCTATACAAATAAAAATAGTTCACAAAGTTTTTTTTTTCTTTTTTGAAATTACGCGTCGATTAGTTGTAGTCGACGATGTTGGCATTCGTAATTGATGACTCGATCTTGATACAGGCATCGTTTTAGCTGTTTGTGCACTTGCGTGACTCGATTGAGTCATGGCAAGATTTTTCGGTTTGGCTAATCGACGAATTGTTTCATTGATATGCTGCCGATCACTATTCACAGGTCGACGTTCAATGATTTCATCATGAACTTGAAGAAGAAGAAAAACAAGCAAAAACTTAACTTTTTGTCAATTCAAATTTTGTGATAAATAAACAAACAAAAAAAGTCATCGTCATGCCAAGAACAAAGTCACTCAAGCAAACAAAATCGAAAGCATAGAAAAATGCTGATGATGAGGGAATACCTCGAAAATCTCGTGGACATTGTTCATTCTTATGTTTCTGAGATTTTCGACATTTAGCCGAATATGTCGAACGCATGAAATGTGCATTCGTTGAATCACCGGTACTTAACCAATAGTTAGACGCTGACGATCGTACTACTATATATTCAGTCAAACGATAGAGTATTCAATCACGAAAGGCAGATGAACTGATTGAAAAGAAACGAAGCAAAAACAACTTACCATTGCAATTGTCATCCGACGAGTCATTTCCATAGCGTCGATCTGCATAGAAAAATGCGTGGTTGTTTTAAAAGATGAAGAAGAAATTTACCATGATGAGTCGAGCGTAAACGTGACGCTGAAATCGCGCGTCGACTGGGTGCTACATCGGTTGACATCGTCATCACGTTGTCGGGCTTGGCTGCTGCTCGATTATGCTGAACTCTTTGTTCGCGTTCTTTTTCTCGACGGATTAATTCATCGATTTTAGCCATCAGGAAAAAAAACACAACAAATTAATATTTGCCAAGGAAAAAGAGAAAAAAAAAAGAAACTCTACTTTAGCTTCTTCTTCACGTTTTTTTCGTCTTTCTTCGACTTGTGTTCGATGATCAATATCACGATTACGCAATTGTAACCATTTTTTTACTCGTTCTAATTGTTGTTGTTGCCTAAAATCATTTGAATTTCAGCGATCTTTTTTTCTTCTTTTGCTTCTCTTTCATCTCAAATTTACCATTTTTGTTCTTTTTTACGTAATTGTTCTTGAAATTTTTGTAAACGTAAAATTTCGGCTTCTTCTTTTTTCTGTTTAACTAATTTAATATGTTCATCGAGTGCCAACGAACGAAGTACTGCTGTTCCATTTGTCGTCGATTTCATAGTCGACATTTTACTACTCAATTTCGAATTGGTTATTGTTGATGATGATTGTGGACGTTCGAATTTGTTCTTCGAATTTGTTTCTTCATTTGTCAATGAATCTTGTGACATACTGTCTATAAAAAATCGCAAGCAACATAGTTTTGAGTTTTGTGTGTCTGTTTATTTCCGATACTAATCGTGCATATACAAGAGAAGCAAAAAAAAGAAAGAAAAAACGAAGGAACGTATTCTCTAGACGCAATCGACTCGTTCTGAACGATGAAGGTGAGAACAAAAAAAAAGAAAAGGCAATCAAATCCCCCCTTTCCTCTTCTCTCTCTCGCTTTCTCTCTTTCTCAACAACTGCCGCAATCGTGATGTCGATCGTATTTGGTAGTATATTCTGTTTCTTCGTCATAATCGATACTATAAATTGATTTGCCTCCAACATCACCAACAACACCACCACCACTATCGTATATAGATTGTGTTGTATGACAATTAGGATTTCCTGTTTCATCGAGATAGTATTCACTCGATTGATAATCAGGCATTGATGTTGAAGGTCGAGAATGACGATTATCGATTGTACTTGTTGGTGTTTGAATCGATGAAGTCTTTTTCGATGAACAAAACAGCAGTTTACCAGCTTCACAACAGAATATCAACGCAATATGTGTATTCAAACGAATACGTTCGAGACAATCGGGTCGTTTGACTTTTATACAATAGATAATCAGAATGAAACATGTTAATAAAATAATTAATAATAAAATAAAAAGATATGTATTCGATGTAAATGTTATCGACGATTGTGTTTTAGGTATCAACGGTTGATTATTATTAATAAATGTTCGATTATTCATCGAAAACATTTGTTTTGATGATTGTAAATCACTCGTACCTTCGGCAAGTGAGATAATACGTGACCATTCTTCATCATCATCGGACGTAGAGGATGTTGTTGTTGTTGTTTTACTTTTTATCGTATGTTTACGCTTTGCTTTTTTAGTTTTTATTGGTATTGTTGTTGTCGGTAGAATCTCTTCTTCTTCTTCTTCTTCTTCTATTGCCTCTTCCTCTTGATCGACAGTTTCTTCTTCATCAATAATTGTCGTTGTATCTTCGAGATCGATATGATGATCTTGAATTCCTGGTCGATGTCGAATTAAATCCCATCGACTTAATTTGCCTCCATCGTCCATACCAATTGTCGTTCTCTTTCGACTGATTGGTATTGTTGTACTTGGAATCATTGTCGTTGATATTATTGCCGTTGTTGCTTCTGTTGTCGTCGATGTTTGTCGACGTTTCCAATTGCAAATGATTTGTACATTATGATCTTTTCGTACGGGACTCGCTTTCAATTCAAATGCAAAGAATAATTCCGAAAAACGTTCTTTTTTCACGTATGTCAAACTGAAATTATGTGAACCCGAACCAAATAAAGCATTGGTATTCAATGGTATTCGATCCATACATTTACGTTCGAGTCGATCGGTAACAATTTCGAGATAGGTCATTTGTTTACAATCCAAATGCGACATTTTCGAGTCAATAAATGATTCATCATGATTAGCTGGTTCTCTCATACGAAGTAGAACTTGACCATTCGACATTGATGAACGTATTTTACAATGACAATAATTCATTTGTTGTTCATTGGAAAATGTATGACTTAAATGTATAATCGGTCCTTCATCTTTCCAACTATCACAAATATCTTTCGAGTCCGATATACAACCGAAATTAACTTGAACATAATTAAAATCCGGACATGTCGGTACACCATTCGTATTTCGTGCCGTTGCTAAGATTTCATTTTTAGTTAAATGTATCGAACATGTTTGTTTGCCATTGCATGAAAGAATATTTTCACTTGTACCTTCTTGTATACAATCATAGATACTAAATTGACATTCTTGTAACCTATGTATTTGTTTCGTATAACCGTAGATAATACGAATGATTTGTATATGTTCATAGGTTGAACATTGTAGATTTAATTCAAGTCGATTGGTTGTCGATTGTAGACAAGCACTTTCGAAATGTAATGTTTCGAAATTAGCCAATAGATAGGAAAAATTGATGAGACAAAAATAAATGTAGAACAAGTCAATCATAATGTTCGTTTTGTACAATGACTGTTACTTTTATTTGTCATTTAGTCGACTGTCTCGGTATGTTGACAAATAGATGCGCAGTTAAGCTCGTACATAAAGACAATCTTTTCTTTTTTTTTTCGTTGTTCGATTATATAACGCAATGGAATATAGTTCACTCATTGAGAGCGAGGGACAGAAAGAGAAAAATCCAGTGAACGTGTTTGACTTACCATTGAAATCACCTTGCAATTTAATAACGTTCGTGTCGATTAAATTGCCTGAATCGGGTGTCGATTCATTGTCTGAGATTGGATAAGTATCTATGAATGTAGAACGTGCACAAAATGCAAGGATGGATAGATCGATTGATTGATTTACCTCCTTCAATTATTTGTTCGACACGTTCAGTCAATGTTGGAGTACTTAAATGATTTTCTTTGAAAGCAAAAAAAAGAAAGAAAAACATAATTGATGTTTAATTTTTGAAACAAAATTTTGCTTTACCTTGATCCGCCATATTCAACTCACTAGACAAAAGAAAAGCATACTCATAGAGTTCATACTCTCGACCAAGATATCATTACTTTTACTCGTTTTTTTTTCTTTTTTTTTTTATATTATTTTTATGCTTCGCTCGACGTCGTCTGTTAAACAGAATGAAAAGAAAGAATGAATAAAGACCGTTTTGTTGTGCGTCGTTTTACCTATATATAATCTAGAATAAGAAGAAGAAGAAGAAAAAAGAAAGAAAGAATGGATAGGAAGCGAACAACACCCTCACACAATGTGCTTCCTCAAAAGAAGAGAAATGTTTCCATTCCAATAGTCCTTACACTCGAGCAGCAATATGTGCAAAGAAAGAAGAAGAAGAAGAAAAAAAGAAAAGAACAGACTGTTCGTTGTTCATCGAGGGTCAAATCAAATTCGATAGGCAGTAACCCGTTTAAATTTGTTCATCATCTAAAAAACAACAACGGCAATAACAAATCATTGTGTTTGTTTCTTGAGAAAAGAAAAAAAATAACTGAATCGAAAAAAAACTAATCTTGTTTTTCTTCTCGCGTTATGCTTTCAATTGAAAAACTCGACATAAACCTTGCATATATGCGCAAAGTAGATATCGTTTATCTTTCGTTAATGTCATATCCATTATTTCACAACCTTGTCCACCACCACTCTTCCATTCTTTCAATGGTTCACCATTTCGTATATCTAATAGACGAATATGTCCGTCTAAACAACCGGCATAGAGAAGATAACCTTCATTGAGTAAACATTTAACAATTCCACTTTGAAGATTAAGTGTTGTTCGAAGTAATTTCGTATTTATATCCCAAATGTAAATGTAACCAGCGAGTGTACCACAAATAAGAAGATGACTAACACCGAATGCAACTGTTTCAATGGAAGTAGCGGTTGCTTCATCATCATCATCTTCATCGTCTCCTCCTCCTGCATTCATCGATGATGACGGTTGTACACATGCAAATGTCGAAAGTAATTTCCCATTGATTAAATTCAAAATTCGACAATTGCCATCAGCTGATCCACATGCAACTAATGTCTGTTCATCATTTAAACCCATTGATATACATTTATTATCTGCAGTCGTTTCATCACTATTATCTTCACTCGACGGATCGTACTGCCAGACAATCGATGTAGTTTTTAAATCCCATAATTTCAATTGTCCATTTCCGTAACCACAGATACATTGTTTGCCATTGGCAAGAATTTCTAGTGTTACCAATTCGGTATCACTACCACCGTGCATAACTTTATATTCTCCTGATGGAATTTTAAAGAACCACAATTGTGAATCGTTTGTACCAACGAAAAGAACATGTGCTGTTGGATGAAAACGCATTAATTCAATGTCCGAACCGGTATGAAATGACCAGACTTCAGTTGTTGGTCGACCTTGTGCATCATCGGTCCAACAACGTATTTGTCCGCGCATATCACAGGCACATAAATATTTCCCATCGAAACTCCAACATACTTGATGAACACTATCGTCAAATTTCGGATATTCATGAATTAATTCACCGGTTTCTATTTTCCAAACGAGACATCGATCATCTTCACCGCCTGTGCACACACGTGTTTGACTTTGAGGATCAATGGCAAGAGTAAAAATCGATTGTCCTGATTGATGATTTGATATGGTTAATAATGAGTCATCGTCTTCTTCTTCTTCTTCGTCATCGACATCATGTTGTTGTTCATCAAGATCAGCATCGTCCATTTGACTGGTAACGATATCTTCAGCTGTTGGATCGACATCGATTATTTCGAATGCATCATTAGTATCGATATGAATGTGATCATCGTCATCGGAATCATTTTGATTGTAACGTTCGGGAGAATTCTTATCGAACATACTGTTTTTTTTTCGTATTTACTTCTGTCTGTTGTATATCGAGTAAAAGATATAGAGAGGGAGAAAGAGAGGAGGAGAAAAAGAAAAAAACAAAAACTATGCGTGATTGGTCGAATGTATTTAACTAATAGAAAAACAAGATTACGTACAAAAACAAAACGTACATACATTGATAATGGCCGATGAATAAAAATAATCATTAAATGTATTTTCTTCTTGTATTAAGTTTATGTTTATTTCTAACATCCGGTTCACCACCGGTTGTTCTTTGGCATGGCATGGGCGATAGTTGTTGTAATCCATTGAGCATGGGAAATTTTGTTAAATTACTCAAACGACAACTACCAGGTCCATACATTCTTTCGCTTCGAATCGGTTCGAATATCGTCGAAGATACATCGAACGGATTTTTTATGAATGCAAATCATCAAATCGATTATGTTTGTCGTATTCTTAAAGCCGATCAGAATCTTTCTCAAGGTTATCATGCAATTGGGTAGATATTCTTTGTCTTTTTCTAATCAAGAATATTTATCTATTTATTATCAAAATAGTTTTTCTCAAGGCGGACAGTTCTTTCGTGCCATTGCACAACGTTGTCCCGATCCACCGATGTTGAATTTAATTTCCATCGGCGGACAACATCAAGGTGTGTTCGGTTTTCCACGATGTCCTGGTGATAATCAAACGATTTGCAATTATATTCGAAATTTATTACGTTTTGGTGCTTATGAATCATTCGTTCAAAATCATCTTGTTCAAGCAGAATATTGGCATGATCGTATATAAATTCATCGTAGTTTTTCGAAAGATTTTCTTTTCTTTTTGTTTTTAGCACATAAAGAAGCACTCTATCGACAGGCAAGTATATTCTTAGCTGATATCAATCAAGAACAAACTTACAATGATTCGTATAAAACAAATCTACTCAAAATACGAAATTTAATTCTCGTTAAATTTCTTCGTGATACGATGGTTACACCACATGAAAGTGAACATTTCGGGTTCTATGAAGAAAATGATACATCAAAAATAGTTCCATTACGTGAAAGTTCGATTTATACCAAAGATTTATTAGGTTTGAAAATTCTCGATGAACAATCGAGAATAAAATTTTTCGAATCAGATACAGACCATTTGCAGTTTACTGACCAATGGTTTATTGATAATCTCATTCCTTATCTCAAAGATTAAGTTTTTTCTCTTCTTCTTCTTATCTTTCATAAATCATATAATCCGACAATACAAACGTGTGAATTAAAATCTTCTTTGCAACGATAAACAAACAGCTTAGACAAGCTGCAAAATAATCAATTGAATTATTCGTGATACGACTGACTTTATAACTGAATTGTACAGTGTTCTTTTTTTGTCGTAAGATAAACAACGATCTAAAATAAATTCTCGTTTTTTTTAACAAAGCCAGTCGAATAACTAATTAACAAAATAATCATTTATAATCTTTGTTGATTAAAATGTCAATGTCAAACATAGAAGAGACTAATGATATGATTATTTCTGTGTAAGAGAATCCTTGTATTTGATTTTTGAAAACAAAGAAGCAAAAAAAAATATATATGAGATTGTTTATTGATCATCTTCATCATCATCATCATCATCGGAATTATTTTCGTCTTCATTACCTTGCGGAAAGAGACTATTGACATATTGTTCAGTTGGATCGACTTGATCTGCTCGATTTCTTGGAGCTTTTTTTGGTTGATTTCGAACAACTTGAACTTTAGCATATTCTAATGCCTTAATAAAAGCAAAAAATGCAATAAGTAAGAAAAGAAACGATCTATTCGGTCTACTCGTTCTCGTTTGGATAATTTATCAGGATCATGTGCCTCGCCTTGATTGAAATGCCATGGTTTATGGTGTGGTACATCTCTTGGTGTTGTCTTTTGTTGTGTATCTCCAGGTTGCCGTTCGATATGTGCTGCATATTCTTGACGTTTTCTCGCACGTTCTTTCTAAATGAAAACAATTCTCGTGAAATATGAATCCTATTTAATTGTCAATGATATCTACGCGATCGAGTGTCGGTTCTTGAACGGGTGCAAATGGATTATGTTGAGCTTCGTGCTTTTGTAAATCTTTGTAATCTTTGAGTGTATATCGTTTGTATGGAAAATAATAACCTTGTGTGTCACGTAATGCACGACGTCGTTGATTTTCAACATAACTATCTAGAAAAACGAAGAAGAAGAATCGAAAATGTTACAATGAATATGACTTTTTTTGTAACCTGATTTCATAAATTGTTGAGAATAGAGAACATCATGAACAGTTGGCTTGTATTTTTTCTTTAGATAATCGTTTCGTTCTTGTCGCCAAAGTTCTAACATATCCGAGCCATTATAATATGCATCACCATAATATTTTTCCTCCCATTTTCGACGTGAATTTTCATCGTTTTCATTCTCATCATTATTGTTATTATTATTATTATTTTGTTTTGATGTTTTTGATGTTTTCGACGTTTTCGTTTTACGTGATTTCGTTTCATGTTCAGTTTCATTTCCTGATTCACCATCTTGATCTTCTCGATCAGTGACATGATCTTTTTTATCTTTATCTTTATGTTTTTTGCTTTTTGATTTCCGTTTTTCATAATCAAAAAATCCGTCATAGGTCTCAGGATGACCGGGAATGTATGGAGGTACATCATAAACATCTTCGTATGGATTATAACGACGACGTGGATCGTATCGACCTGCATGATAGGGATACGGTGGATAGAACGGATAAGCATCGTAATATGGATGTCGACCACGAAGACCAGGCGGCGGTGGAGGATAATCAAAAGCAGGATCGTAAACGGGTGGACCTCGTCCACGTCGAATAGGAGGTAAAGGTGGATAACGGTCTTGATGAGAATCGGAATTGGCCGTGCGTTTTTTCGATTTACTTCGATGATGTTTTTGGTCTTCGACCGAACTGTTAGATGACGATGTTCGCTGTTGTTCACGACGACTTTTGTGTTGTTTTGGAATGGAATTCAATGGTTTTTTCGTTTGTTTTTGTTGTTTTACACTGTCTTCATCGGATTTTGGTGATATGGTTTTCTTGGGATTTGCTGGAAAATTACCGTTCTTTCGTTTTTGTTCTTGTTCTTCTTCTTTTTGTTTAATTGCAGCAGCTCGCATTTTTGCTGCTTTTGTTGTTTTTGAGTCAGTAGCTGGCGATTTTGTCGTTTTTGTTGCTGTCGTTGCTGAGGGTGGCGAACGTTGTCGAGTTGGTTGTGTTGATTTCGAATTTTGTCCATCGGATCGAACGACGGCTTTCGTGGGCGGTGGAGGTTGTGATTGATGACGTTGTCTATCAACAGCGGGTGGTTGTTGAACTGGTGGACTTTCTTCGGATTGAACACGTGTCTGTTGTTGTTGTTGTTGTTGTTGTTGAGGTGGTACAATCTGATAAGGAAAGTATTCATTGTCTAATAACATCTTAGCAACTGAATTTTGTTATTTTCTCAATTGATTTCTCAAGATACATTTTAGAAAATGGTTTGCCTAATGTCTTCCGTTGTTAGATTCAATCTCCTGTTATTGAAAGAAAAAGAGAATACTTTTCTTCTTCTTCTCTCTACTCTCTACTCTAATAAAGAATAACATAAAATTGAAATCTTTCAAGAACACTCGTATATTAAACATCGGTAAGAAATACAAAAACGGCAGACCTCTTGTTGATTTGTCGTATTATCGGGATATGCATGTTGATTTGTGTAATCTGTAAAAGGTAAATCCTGTTTATTTGTCGTCGTCGTCATCGGTTCAGCATAATGATTATTTGAATAAGCTGCATGAGCGTGTGTCGATTGAAGAAAATCATTTGCATAGGACGTTGGTTGTTGTTGATAATTTCGATATTCATAAGGATGCGTTGTTAACGAACCAAAACCAGCGTCATAATTGCCTAGCAACAGAAATTGAATTCAAATAATCTTAAAAAACAAACAAACATTTCGAACTGTTACCATAGTTAACCGAATTATAGAGATCACCTTGCGAGCCGAGACCAAGATATGAACTCGATGGTAATGTCGTATACGATGTTCCAGCCATTAGTATGTAAATAAAGTAGAAATGTATAATAACGGCATTTTAAAAAGAAGAAAAAAAAGATTGATCGTTTTTTTGTTCGTAAAAAAAGGTGTTTAAACAAACAAAACGATGAAGGAGAAACGAGAAAAAAAACGAGAGAACGTTTGAATGTAAAATAACAAAGAAAAACTATTTCATCTGTTTGACCATGAAATCAACGACAATAGACAGAGCAATCGAGAAAATGAAAACATTGAATAATCTAATAGTTTTTCTTTTCGTTGTTGATTTAAAGAAAAATGCAGAGAATAACGGAGAAAACTGCATTTGAATACGTTCTCTAATGAAACAGATTGGCATTATCTAGGTTTCTCTTGAGATTTATTACTTTCAGTTAAGACATTGACTAACGATTTCGAAAATTAATTCAGAACACTTCATATTTGTTTTCCACAATCGGAAAAAGGAGAGAGAATTTTTTTTATTTTTTTAATAAAAAACACGCTTGTATAACGTAAGTTAAATTGATTTTTTTTCTATTCTCATTGCAATTGAGACCATTCGTCCATCGATTTGTTATGTTTACTGAATCGTTTTGGTTTAGCTAAATATTCTTTTGATTGCATTTCTATTAAACGTGAAATTGTTCGATCAAATGAATGAAATTCATCCATTGTTAGCAGATCTTCACGTTTTAAATTTGGATTATCTTTCAATGGATTGAATATATCTTTCACTGTATCGACAGACATCGAGAAAATTAATTTTGTATTATGATTATATAATTCATCAACGAGAATTATAAATCGTCGAATACGATCACGTTGATCAATGTTTAATTTCGGTATATCTGTTAAAATAATTGTATGATATGTCGATGCAATAGCTATATAATCAGCTGAATAATATTCACGTTGACATAATTCTTTGAATGTAAATTTCGCTATGCCTCGTGCTTGCCAAGGAATCGTTATTGTTCGTCCATTAACATCTAAATTAGCTTGTTCAGGTTCGTAAGGTGCTATTAATCGTGTTGCTAATTCGTCGATTTCAGCATTGGTTTCTTTTTGACGAGCATCGAAAACAATTTGAACATGTCCTTGAGTACCGATTAGTCGATAGTCTGTCGATGAATCCATATTATGTACAATACACATTTGATACAAAAAAGGTATAAATGGAACGAAATATTCTCGATTCAATCCTCGATAGTAGAGATCATCCGGTGGTCGATTCGATGTAGCAACCATAACCATACCTTTGGCAAATAAATGTTCGAATAAACGTTTGATTATCATCGCATCACCGATGTCAAGCACCATAAATTCATCGAAACAAAGAAGCCAAATTTCATCTAGTAATTCTTCAACAACACTACCGAGTAGATCATCGGATACTGCAGCATTATTACTACGCACTCGATGCATACCTTTTTACAAAACAAAATTTTTGTCTTGATAGATAATAAATTCATATTCTTACGATTGTGAAATTCTAACATAAAACTATTGAAATGTATTCTTCGTTTTTCTTTTATTGGCATACATTCATAGAAAATATCCATTAGTAAACTCTAGACATCAAACAAATTATTTTTAAAATAAAACTACATTAATTAACAATTCATTGATTGAACTACCTTACCACAACCGGCACCACCGTATACATACAAAGATTTCGGTCGTTGTTCAACTAAATCTTTGACAGTATTCGTCGTTTTAAAAACATCGGTCAATTTCGAGAACAATGTTTTATTCTTATTTCTATGAGTCATTGTTTCAATTTGTCGTGATTCTGGTTGATAGTTTTGCAGATCGTAATATAATTTATCAAGAAATTTCATTAATTGTTCTTGACGTTCATCGGGACGTAACTAAATATGTGCGTATGTGCATTTTTTTTTAATTTATTTATTTCGATTCATTTTCATAGTAAAGAGAAAAACCTCATAGGCATCGATTTTATTTCGATAGATTTGCAATGGCGACACATCAGGTTGAGCTGTGTAGATCTTTCGAATAGAATTCGCAGTAAACCACAAACGACGAACTGTTAATCGATGAAAAATCATCTCGACAAGCAAAATGACATGTTTTCTTTTTTGCCTAAGTCAAATACGGTATTCTCAAGAACCGAATGTAATCAACAAATCACATGCCATTAAACGTAATGAGGTCGCTAGATTTCAATGATAAATTAAATGTCTAATGAAAATGTGCTCGGATATTGCAAGATAATTAACAAACAAAGTAGAACTACCGACATAATTATACTATATCAAAAAAGGCGTTAAATTTGCTCTTTTCAGTAAAAAGCATGACGTACTTATTTGATAAGAACATAATGAAAAAAAATGTATTTGAGTTTTCTTCTCTCTCTTTTGTGCGAGAGAGCATGCTGTGATTACTATTTCCTATATATAGATATATTTTTTTCTTCTTCTTATTCGTCAAAGCGCAAGTGTCATGCATGTTGCGTTTCGCAGTGAGTTGCAACAATCGCGTGTCTAGAAAAAAGTCTAACGATTGAGACGAGAGATGATAAAAAGCAATTTACGGAACATATAGTTTCTTTTCTATGAATAAGAACGTCAATAAACAAGATTGGTGATGGTGTCGAATGATAAATCTCTCTCGTTTTCTTGTTTCCTAAGACAGATGTTTTTCTCTGTTCGATCGAATAAGAGAGAGAGAGAAAGAATGCATGCCAAGGCTAACAATCTAAATGACGAATGATGATAGTGAGCATATTAGGAGGAGAGAAAAGCAATACGCATATTCTCGCGAATCTAACGGAAGAATAGAAGACAAAAAAAAGTTTTTTTTTGTTTTGTTTCAGATGATATTTATATGAATAGGAAACTCATTTTCTTCGTTTTTATGTCCATTGTTTCGTGTGTTGGTAAGCGAAATTTGAGCTTGTTGTTTTTTTGTTGAAATGAAAATTTTTAGTTGCTACAACTGAACAACAACTTATACGAAAACTATTACAATTCTATGAGCCATCCGTTCGACCGGTTTTACAAGCACAAGCTGTTGTTAAAGTTTTATTTCGAATGGAAATTACTCAACTATTCGAACTTGTACGATGCAAAATCTGTCGTTTTTTTTGTTTGTTTTTAACTAAAAAATTGTCATTGTTTCAGGAAGAAAAAACTCAGATTTTAACAACCAATGTTCGTATTGAACAGAAATGGTTCGATGAAAATCTTTCATGGAATGAATCTGATCATGATGGTATACGTGGCATACGTCTTCCATCACATCGAATCTGGCTGCCAGATAGTTACATATATAATGCAGCATTTGATTTATCATCTCATGCACCAACTCAATCAGTTGTTCATGGTAAAGAGTTTTGTTTTTCATAAAAAAGAAAAAAGCTCTCTTGAATTTATTAATATCTTTTCTTTCAGGCCCGTATGTGATGGTCTATCATACAGGTGAAGTTGTTTTTCCTGTTCTCATGAAATTACGAACAACATGCAAAGTTAATATACAATATTTTCCATTCGATCGACAAATTTGCGGTCTTAAATTTGCCTCATGGATACACGATATAAGTACGATTAATTACGAACTTGTTGCCAATCCAAATGATCTACCCTATTCGGAGAATATCCGTCATAGCGGTTGGGCGCTACTTGATGTTAAACAAGGTCTTGTTTGGCGGTAGGAAAACTCAACGATCGCGTTCTTTTTCTCTTTCTCAATAGAAAAACGATTAGTTAATAATATTATCGAACGGAAAAAAAAACACTTTCCAAGTTTAATTAAATAATGTTGTCGTCTTATTTTTTGTTTTGTTTTGTTTATTCTACTAGGACAAAAAATAATAAAACCTATTCTGAACTAGTCTATGGTGTTCATATACGTCGTCGACCATTGTATTATATATTTAATGTTATTATTCCATGTGCCATGCTTTCGTGTTTAACTTGTATGTCGTTTTGGTATGAATAAGATTTAATTAAATTAGACGAAGAAGAAAAAAAAAAGAAAAGCCCGTTTTTGATTTGTTTAATAATAGGCTACCAACATCATCAGGAGAAAAAGTTACCCTTGGTTTAACATGTTTTGTTGCCTTTTCTGTGTTCATGTTAATGGTTGCGGAAAAAGTTCCAGCAACTTCAGATTCTGTACCAATTATTGGTAGACGAAAAACAAAACTTGTGGTTAATCAAAAAACAACTGTTTGTTTGTTTCTTTGTTTTTATTTAGGCATCTATTTAACTATTGTTATGAGTTTGACAGTAAGCTGCAGACATATTCTAATTCTGTTTTCTTTTTGAAGAGAAAATATAAATCATATTGATTGTTTTAGTCGATATCCGTCATCATGGCTGTTATTGTTGCTAATGTTTATCAGCAAGCTGCAATGTGTGTTACAGAGAGACATCGTGCACCTCGTTGGTTAATTAAATTTGCATTGAACTGTATGTCTCGTATTCTACATATGCACGACAAGGTCAAAGCTGTATTGAGTCAAACGGTAAGATTCATAAAATAATGAAATCATTGATGCGTATCGGTTAGCCGAAGATATAAATGTGAACTCTCGAATCATTTGTTCGTATTTCTTTTCGTTCGAAAAACATATCTATACTCTATTACGATGTATCCGAATATGAAACTCCGAGATAATCGAGCTTGGGATAATTGGGGTTCGAGCGGAATCATATTTGGCATAATTTTGATTGTTCTCGGTGGAGTCATTCAAATATTTGAATTTCCAAGAATTTATAATGGACCAACGAATATTGACAATGGTCTTTATATGATGTCGAATTCTTACAATCATTGGTGGCCATGGACATATGCAGCAAGTATATTTGGTTTGTTTACATTTCTCACTGGTTTCATGGGTCTTGTTGCTGGTTATCGACGAACTTATGGATCAATTCTTGGCTTTTTTCTTATGTCAATTGTATCATTTCTATTTGCGATTTACTTAGTTGTTTATTTCTCATTTCTAATTGGATTCTATCGATCATTGAAAAAAGATCTAGCAGATCATCGAACACAAGCTGAATCCGTTGCTTTTGGTCTTGCCGGAACACAATTAGCCATGTCATGTCTCAATGTTATTGTCAGCTTTTTAGCTGCCATCTTCTCTGGTCGTGCTATTGCAATTTGTGTACCTAAAGGTGTTTTCTACGATGATGTACAACCGATACCATATCGTCAATATTAAATATCTTCCTTTCATTTCTGTTTTCTTTTTCTCTGACGTTTGTAGTTGATTTCTTATATTCCGTAGTGTGTGCTTTTGTCAAATAAAATTTTGATTAGCTATCCAATTTGATTTTTAGTCCGATTCAACCGTTGCTCATGGTCTTTCATTAGAACCAACTCTATTACCAACAACACATAATAAAAATGAACTTGATCTTAATTATGAAAATATGATTGAAAATTTACTTATCCAACAAGTTCTACTTTATACACGCGAACGTGCCAAACAAACACGTCGTGTACGTACACCAAAGCAAGCACCGAATTCGATTTTAGTTCGACAACAAGTTCGTCCATCAACCGATTTCAAAGGTTCAAATGTTGACGATGATGAACCAACATTATGTCTCATTGAATCCGACGAAACAACAACAGCAAATAATAATAATAACAACAACAATAATAATAAATCAAGTAATTTAATCGAAAATATCATCGATGAATACAATCAACCCAATGATCAATCATCGCGTTTCGATCAAAATCTAATGGAATTACTTGTCGAACGGAATCGTCAACGACGAAGTGTTGCCTACGGGCCGAATACGATTTTTTATGCACGTTTACAATGGCTTGCAATCGGTTTAGTTATTGATCGTTTCTTTTTTTGTATCTATTTTCTAGCAACAATCATCTCATATTTTGTCACTCTATGGCTTATACCTTTTTCTCATCCGAATCTAACTATTGATGTTGAAAAATTGTAAACGAAATAAAACTCGAATAGCAACTAGTTTTTGTTAATAGAAAAGCAAAAAAAAACGTGAAATCGCTAAAATTTTCATCATTTATTATAAAAGATTATTGCATCTACAGAGTTTTATATATATAAAAAAAAAGAGATAGAGAGAGAATTTTTTACTGGTTTATTGAGATTTATTTGTCGATATAAAACGATCGAGAAATGCACGAGAGATACTCCCAGGTCGTCGTTGGTGAGTGTCAATCATTTTTTCGATTTCGTCTTTTACCTAAATTTCCATATTTGAAGTCAATCGATCAAATAAAAAAAAACTACTTACTCGTTGAGTTAAGGCTTCAGGAGTCACATTGGGATCGTACGGAATCGGTTTCCCGAGATAGGTACTTAACAATAAAAATGATAAATTAGTGAAAATTGAAAATGATGTCTTACGTCATTTTCACTGGAAATATACCGTAGATAGGCACAAGTGGTAGACGTGTTTTTTCGTAGATGTATCGTAGAAATCGTCGGCCTAATGACATCGTACGAACAGCTTCTCGACAATTTTTTGTAAACATTGGAATGATAGGCTAAAAAAAACAAAGATCGTTCTCATAGAAACTGAACTGTTTTTTCGTGTGTTCATACTGCTTTTGCTTCGAGTGCAACTTTAGCAAAACCAATACGTTGCTTCCAAATTAATTCATAATTATGATCGCCAAAGAGTGCCTCTCGAACGCCTCCTAAATGAAAATTGTTCATTCAATTCTTTTTCTCCTCTCGAAAATAGTTTTACCAGGTGAAATAGCAAGTACATGTCCATCGTTAAGCATTGCTTTACATGTTGCTGAAGTGGCTGGTTGAATTTCCAATGCTTCCAAAAGCGATGCTAATCCTTTAATCAACAGATATTTACATGTTTCTTTTTTGCGGTTGTTTTACCTGGAATTTTAAAAACAAATTTATCAGCTACAACTCGTATTCGTCGGTTTCTATAAAGCCAAACTTTTGCAAATACATAATAAAAATCAATCGGTAGTGCTGCATGGTAGAAAATAATTAAAACTGGTCCACTCGTTGGAATATTTTCTAAACCGTCAATTTCATAACCTTTTCTCAAAAGAAAACAAAATCTCATTGTTTTCAATTCACAATCGAATTTAAAATCTTATTTTTTGTTACCATGCCAAATCGTTGCTACAGATTCCCAGAAAACAGCTAATGTTTTTATTGCTCCATACCAAAGATCTTCCGAGTAAGCAGCCTGAAATTATAATTCATCTGTTCAATTGATTCTCGGTTTTTTTTTCTCATTTCTTTACTTTCAAACGATTCCAATGTTTATAGATCAAACAAAAAAATGACGAGCCATACATAAACAAAAGTAGAACAGCGGGTATAAGAAATAATGAAACTAGAATAATGCATAATGGTCGAAATAATGCCCATAGCCAAGTTAAATAGATCACATCAATATTTGACTGTTCGAGTAAAGTGGAAAGATAATCATAGATCGACATAGATCTACAAAAAATAAGATTAATTAATTAGAAATCGAAGTAAAAACAAAGTATTTCATTAATATGATTTCGTTGATCAGATATGAAAAGCGATATTTGATATTAATCCGAAGCATTTCTATTCCAAAAGTGATATTCGATCGTTTCAACAGCCAATTACAATCTGATATTTGATATCAGAATTTTTTAGTATAACTAACAGTTGTTATTCGATCTTAACATGATATTCGAGAATATCAGATGAAAAAGAAAACGAGAGAGACAGAGAGAACGAAAAATTAAACAGTTAAAAAACAAGAGAGAAAGAGAACGACTTTCAATTCAGTTTTTATTTCAAAATAAAATATCACAAAACAAAGCGTATACAAAGACGAAAAGAATTTTCAATTATTCATTCGTTTGACTGTTTGCATGGCGGTATTAATACGAAATTGAAGACGAGATTCGAGTTGATAGTCTTTATAATCATTTCTAAAATAGAAAAATCAAGATATTTATTTGTTTGATCATTAGAGAAAAACAAAGTACAATGAACGATGAAGATATTCCGCTGCTTTTTGTTTTTGTTTCAGACTGATATGAATCATGGCTTTTTCTAAAAGAGCATTCGGTGCTAGGAATGATTTCGTATCAAATTGTTTGACCCTGAAGAAGAAAAAACAAACAAGAATAGAAAAACATAACGAATGAATTGCACAAACATTTGTAGAATTTCATCGAGTGATTGATGTGCTTCGTTGTATCGCCCGAGAAAATGAAGTAAAACACCACGAAGTAACAAACCCGAACCGTAACTATCTGCGAAATATTGATTATCTAATTTCAATATATAAAAACTTTGTAATCGATATTTTTCCTTTTGACATACTTTGATGAAAATATTGTAAATCTTTCAAAGCATTTTCCACGGTTCGAAAAGTCTGTTGTAGTTTTTGTTCATCATGAGCAATGATAAAAAAGCCATTGATAAGATAAACAATTTCCTTGAAGAAAACAAATTTATGTTGTTGTCTTGTTGTGTTTTCGATTCATAGATGTCACAACTTACCAATGCAGGCAGAAACAACCATCGTTGAGCAAGAAAATGTTCACATTTACGTATCGCATATTTTTCCAATGGAATCGATTTTCCTGCGAGACGAATTTTAAGCTCAGGAACGCGTTTAAATAGTTTCATAATCTCTTCAGTAGGCTGATATTGATTGTCTTCGAAAAGAAATATTGCTAATAGATAGCAATATGTTGCTTTGCTCCAATTATTTCCATTCAGAAGTATTCGAGCCATTGCTGCAGCTTTTTGCCAATCAGTTTGCAAACTAAACATTGTTTTTTTTTACTAATAAAATGAAAACATTTCTTAAATTATTTTGTCTTACACATAACACCATAACATTTCCCAATGTGCCATCTGAAGCGAAGGAAAAAACGAATTTAATTAATTAATTTTCAAAGAAAAATGTCAAAATCTCTCGTGTTTTACATGATGAAGATGTTCCCAATCGGTTTGACATCGTATTGCGTATTCATTTGTACGAATAGCCTAGATTAACAATGATTTCATAGCTAATGACGATGATTTTCAAAAAAGTCATTTGTTTACTTGAGTAAGCTGACAATGAAGTGTTTGAAGTCGTGCTCGAAAGAACAAAAATAAGTACGACTAGAAAAAAGAAAAACAATCTATCAGTTTTTTTTTATGACGAAATTTGAGATCATCATTCATATTTGATACCGAATAAAAACCAAGGCAAATCAACATATCGATCAAAATATGATCCAATCTAGATCCCAATTCAAACAATTATTCGAAATATAGAGACGGTTCTTTTCTTCTTCTTTTTTCTAGTTGAAAGAAAAGAAAAACGACAAAATTTTCTCTTGCTCTTTCCCTCGAAATATCATTGCAGCAATTGGATATGAGTTGAGGATTGAAATTCGATCTAAACTCATCTTTTCTTCTCAATCGAAACGAAAGTTAATGAAGATATAGTCTTGAAAAAAAAAGAAATGTTCAATTCAAATGTTTCTCTTTCTTAACATGCTCATTGATAGAACATTTCAAATAAACAAAAATCAAAATCGTAAAAAGAATTCAATTGAGTGAGCGAGAGAGAGAAAAGAAAAGGCAAATGCACGATGACCAATAAACATTGACTGGTGGACTTGATCAAATAGATGAATATAAAGTAATTCGATAGGACGACAACCCGAACGTGAGGAAGAAATCAGATATCGACACCAACGCTGCTGAAATCTAATTCCATTCTGATCTCTCTCTCTTCGTCTTCTCTTCTTTTCTCTTTTTCATAGATTTTTTGTGTTGTACTCGGAATATTTTCATCTCATTCATATGTTATTGCTGCTTGACAGACAAACGACAATAAGAACAAATTTCAACTGTTACTTTTGAAATGAAAACAAACATCAAAATTAAAGATGAACCAGCGGATTGTCAAGTAGAGAAATTCATTCGTTTGTATTCGTATTCGACAACAACGAAAACAAATGCCAATCAAGATCTCGAACGTAAGATTTCATCAAAAGGTCAAATTGTTTAAAAATTTGTTGGTTTTTAGCATCGACTTGTGCTTGGTGTCAGAAATTAGGCGGCCGAACATTCTCCATTCGAACTGATAATGGCGAAACGAAGAGTTTATGTAGTGAAATTTGTTTTAATCATTATCGTCGTGCTTCATTCAAGAAAAATAAAGTTCGAGAGAAACTAAAACCACAATCAATTAGATCTGTATCTTTTTTTTTCATTGGTGAATCTAGGGCGTAGAATCCGATGTCGAACAGAATTTACCACCGATAGTCAAATCAAAGGTAGAGAGAATCATATTCGATCTATTTGACGAAAAGCAATCGTAATTTCTAGTCTCCGGAAAAGAAAAAACGCGAACAACAACAACAATTAATCGAAATGAATCGTCGAAAAATCACGATTCCACATCGTCATCCGACGCCAATAAATCCCAAAATTTCTCGAGTCCCATCGCCTCTCACATCCAAACGTCATCGATCATCTTCGCCACCTTCAACTAATCTACCACTCAATTTGACATGGCAACCATCGCTCTTTCCCTGGTCATGTCCGATCGATATCAATCGTTTTCAATATCCATTTCTAACACCTCCACTACCGCCGGCGCCGCCACCATCATTACCTCTTCCTCCTCCCCCTCCCCCTCCTTCTTCGTTATCAGTAACTCAACCGACTCGTTCATCATCTGATTTATTTACAACATTATCCAAAGGTATTATCTCGAATGTAACGTGTATACTTCCGACATTTCTTCCTCTGCCAATTCCAATTCCAATTCCTATACCATCAGGCTATGCGAAAGAAACTAGTCATCAACAAACTCAAACAGACTCGCCTAAACGTTTACGACGAACATCGTTTTAAAATCTCTTTCTTCTTCTTTTTTTTTTGCTTCTTGTTTCGAAATAAATGAAAAAGATAAATTAGAACTCGCTTTTTGTACTCACATCCGGATAGATTTTCAAGTAACGTTCAACTAATGTATGGCAAATATCTAAATCACCATCGCCATTGCCAAATATTTGAGTAACAAACGTATGATAACCGAGAATAAATAGAGCTGAAAATGAAGCACGTAATCCGTTACTAGTTGCGCTTTTTTCTAGTTCACTGAAACCGTAATCCTGAAAAACAAAGGATCATCTTTCTTGCAAAATTTATTCTATTAACTTACCCTATCACCGGAAAAACCTGCAAATTCAAGATATCTGATAATACGTTGCGGAAGATTGGAAATCATCTGAGATTAAAAAAAACGAGATGAAATAGTTTCTTTCTTTTTTTTTTCTTGGTCTTACTAAATTAAATGCACCATTACCCATTCGAACACCACTATCAAAATGTTCGTAGGATAAAGTCGACGAAAATTTGGACGGATCATTTAATTTTGCTAATTTTCTATTTCGAAAACAAAATATTTCAAAATTGAATTCTTTTTTGCTTGTTCATACACAAATATATCATGGCATTCTTTGATCTTTAATGCTCCACTAATAAAACTCAATAAACCTTGGTCTTGAATAAATGTCAATAGTGCTCGAATTAATAAAGCTTCAGCGTAAACTAATTTCGCATGCAATTCGTCTAACAAAACAAGAGAAGAAAAAAAAATGAGATTTTTCAAATTAGATTTGATCTGATTTTTTTTCACATTCAGTTAAAGCCGGTTTCGATGAAAGAGTAAATGGAATCCATGGTCTGTAGGGTTCGTATTTTTTTGCCATTGTACTCGTATGACGTAAGGCTTGAATACTCGATTCAATATCGTCCTGATTGAATGTCATTCCAGCTTGCATGAAACTGATCGTACTGTGACAGAGACTATGATACATTGAACGATTTTCTCTATTCAGATAAAATATAATTTTGACATAAAAGATATTTTTGTTCAATTCTCACAAAGCTTTAGTCTTTTGTAATGCTTCATTCAAATGATTCGTTAAAAATAATCGAGTAATTTCTTCACATTCCAATAAAACTTGTATCAGTTCTAATGTCGAATCTTCTTGATGGTTAGTTGATGTTCGTCTATGGAGACTTTATATTTATTTTCTTTTTCAATTTGATAGAAGTACCTTTTCGATTGTTTATGATTATCAGTTTCATCGTCCGATAGATTTTCTACTGCATCTTCGAAGATCTAAAATGTTCGAATGTCAAAATATGACGAAGAAGAAAACAAGTTGACTTCGTTATTTTCTTCATGATTATTCGAAAAGTTAGAAAGATCTTGTAATGATTGTGTTGTATTTCGTTCAGAAATTGACAGTAAACCATTGCCTAAAGACAAATGTTGCGTGGTTTGTTCGTTGGCTATTGGAAAAGCATTGGCTGAATTCGAATTAATTAAATGATTTTGAACTGGAACCGGATAAGTCCCATAGAAAAAATAACTGGCAATTGATCGTTTCGAATTTGTAGCCATGCAAAAGAAAAAAAAAGGAATTAATGCATCTAAACAACAGAAGAAGTAAGACACAGAGAGAGAGAGAAAAAAAACCTTTTTTTCCTCGTTCTTCCTTTCCGAGACTGTTTTTTTATTTTTAAAAAAAAATTATTCTCGCAGATTTTTTTTTTCTTTTGCGTTCTCCGTATTTATAAGAATGCAAATGTTCTCTATTTAAAGCGCACTCAACAATTGATTACATATATATATATATATCATACGTAGTGTGCAACGTATATTTACGTGCATAACGTGACATTACTTTTTTTTTCTCTTTCAAGAAACGTTCTCTTTTTATTTGAAAAAAAAAGTAAGAAGAACAGAGAAAAAAAATTTATTCAGCTTACCTTCTGCTTCCTTGTTGTTTTTCCGTGATAGTTAACGACAAATGAAAGTTTTCTTTTTCCTATTCTCAAACATTTCTTTTCTTCTTTTATTCTTTTTTTATTTGACAGAGATTGTAAATCTTTTTCTGATTACATCTCTCATTGAGCATCAAAAAGCACAATTATCTTAAAGCAATAAAACACAGAGTAGAACAACAACGACAACAAAAATAACAACGGCACAAC
>ERZ781398.1073-NODE-1073-length-27039-cov-3.873962_pt1 | contig 27039 bp, 29 predicted proteins | sample MGYA00433077_ERZ781398 | MGnify/ENA primary metagenome ERZ781398 (study PRJEB29847, sample SAMN06458254) | wastewater metagenome | isolation source: Wastewater bioreactor | place: South Africa: Cape Town | study: EMG produced TPA metagenomics assembly of the... | reverse complement strand
TAACTCTTGTAGTAAGTTCATTAAGAAACACAATCATTCAAATATAATTTTTAAATATCTTTTTTAGATTCAACGTCAGTATTAAACATCACCATTAGCATTAGTAATTATATAGTGACAAATTCATCAAATTTAACAATCGTTAATACATTAAACAGTATATTTTTAAATCGATGTTGAATAGTCTACACGGATTCTATTTTAGATGTGTCCTACAACGAACCTAAATTAGATCCATTAGCTGTTTGGAATCCTAATGGAATCACATTTGCGGATAGCACCATTGTTGGTCAGACCCCTGTCGGTATTTTTATCAATAGAAATAATAATATTTATTTGGCTGGTCGAAAGAACTCTGAAATTTTAATCTGGAAAAATGACGATATTAGTCCAACAACCACTATCTACACTAGCTCTTTTCAACAAGAGGCTATTTTTGTAACTATCAATGATGAAATATTAACCAGTACTCGATTATCACCATACGAAATTAATAAATGGAATTCACAAACAAATTCGAATGATATTATTACTTATGCTGATAGTAATTGCTACGGTTTATTTGTTGATAGCAACAATAATTTATACTTTTCTGTTCGTGATCGACATAAAGTTATGAAAAAATCGTTATACGACAGTTCAAATATTTTGACAATGATTGCTGGCACGGGTTGTAATGGAGCTGCTGCGAATCTGCTCAATAAACCTCAAGGATTATTTGTCGATGTTAATTCTGATTTATATGTAGCTGATTCTGGAAATAATCGTATTCAACTGTTTCGATTAGGAATCTCAGATGCCATCACCGTGGCAGGAAGTGGATCGATCAATGTAACAATTGCATTAAAGAATCCAGTTTCAGTCGTGCTTGATCGAGACAAATATGTATTTATTGTAGAATTCGGGAATCATCGTGTTATTGGTTCAGGACCCTATGGTTTTCGGTGTATAGTTGGATGTACTGGTCTAAACAATTCAATGTCAAATACGTTAGATAGACCAACAACTATGGCTTTTGATAGCTATGGAAATATATATGTTGTGGATGAATACAATAATCGTATTCAAAAGTTTCTTCGTTTAAACCAAACTCAAACTCTATTGCTTAATCAACCGAAATTATGTCCAAATGCAACTTGGAATCCGAATGCAACAACTATAGCAAATATAAGCATACTGGGTAGTGAACCTCGTGCTTTATTTGTGGACACCAACAATAATATCTATGCAGTTAGTCGAGAGACTGGCCAAATTTATATGTGGCTAAATGACAGTATTAACAAGCCACATGTAGCTCTGTATGGCAATGTAACACGTTCGAGATCTGTCTTCGTCAGCATGAACGGTGATATCTATGTTGATGACGGTGAAAAAAACCATCAAGTATTAAAATTTACATTGAATTCAAACAAGAGTATACTTGTCATGTCCGTTTCATCTCAATGTCAGGGACTTTTTATTGACGTGACAAATACATTATATTGCTCAGTCGATGATGTGCATCAAGTATTCAAGAAATGGTTGAGTGATAATATAACAACATCAGCAAGTATTGCTGGGACTGGTGTTGCTGGTTCTGCTGCCGATATGCTTAATAGACCTAATGGAATATTTGTGGATACAAATTTTGATCTATACGTAGCTGATTACAGTAATCATCGAATACAAAAATTTCAATCAGGACAATCTTATGCGATAACAGTTGCAGGGAACACATCAATAACTACCACAATAGAATTGAATTATCCAGTTGGTGTTGTACTTGATGGTAATAAATATCTTTTCATCACAGATTATGGCAATCATCGTATAGTTGGTTCAGGACCCTATGGTTTTCGATGTATTGCTGGGTGTTCTGGTTCATCCGGTTCAACAGCTGACAAATTCAATAAAACAAGAAATCTTGCGTTTGACACTTTTGGTAATCTGTATGTAACCGATCAATCCAACAATAGAATCCAAAAGGTCTATCTCATTCAAACATCATGTGGTAAATTAACAAGATAAGCGTTCATCGAGACTATATTATTTTCATTTAGATGATACTATCACTACAACAAACACTGCAATATCAAGTATTGATTCTACTCGAAATTTTGTCGATCTTTTAGTCAATTATTCAACATTTGTTCCGCCAGTTTGTTCTCATGACAACATGATTGGTATAGATTGCAATATTACAGCAGGTCCATGTGAATTACTCAATCCTTGTCAAAATCAAGGCACATGTGCCAATTCTACAGACAATAATTTGGGATATAAATGTCAATGTCTACAAGGTTTCGATGGTGATAACTGTCAATACGATCGTCGACCTTGTAAATCAACGACATGTTGGAATAATGGAACATGTAATGAAACATCGAATGCCACATTCGAATGTCATTGTCAAACAGGATGGACAGGTCTTCATTGCGAATTAATGGTGAATTATTGTGAAAATATTATCTGTGAAAATAATGGTATATGTCGATCATTGTTTATGAATTATACATGCGAATGTCTTGGCGAAAGTTATTCAGGTCGACATTGTGAAATCACTTCAACAAAAACAGTTCTTTTTCAAACAGTTTCAAAATCATTTGCTTATGTAGCTATTATTTTTTTAGTTGCTATGGTTATATTCATTATTATTATGGACATTCTTAAATATGGTTTTGGTATTGATCCAGTTAAACACGAACGTGAACGACTTCGACGAGAAAAAGCAAACAAACGAGCACGACGCCGACCTGTGATACAAAGATTTACTTATGTCCATGAACGACATCCAACAACTGCATAAGACATTTCATCGTCATGTTTGCTTTTTTGTACCTGAAGAACTTTTTTTTTCATAAAATAAAATGAAAGAACGAAAGAAAGAAAGGCGTCGTTCTCGATGCTATTAATGCACTTCCGTTTTTTTTGTTTACAATGATCTATAGTACTGAGAGAATAGCTATTTAAAAGAATCTTCAATAGTTTTTTTTTCATTCTACTGAGATGGCATCGTGTTCGCAAGTATTAACAATAATTACAATATGTCTACTTACAGTTAGTTCGGTCTTATACGTTGTTTCGAATGCTTTACCAACATGGTATATAAAAATATGTTCTTTTGATCTATCAATGAATATATTATATTCTTTCTGTTGATTCTAGAGGAAAAGGTTCTTATGCCGACGTGGACACGTCCTCTTTTTCTGTTATCATAAAATCTGCAACATATGGTCTTTGGAAATACTGTGTATCTGATACTTGCGCAACTTATCAAGATGGTTGTACTGTATTGCGGGGTGGTTGCTCGAAAATGTTAACTACACGAGCTTTTATCCCCATGGTTTGCATTGTTATTCCATTCGTAATTTGATGTTTCCTCTATGGTATTATTAAAAAACAATTCGAATCAGGAATTCTTGTAATTGGTAAAATAGTAACCTGGTTGAGCTTTTCAATCGGTCTTATAGGAATGGCAGTGGACATTAATTATTTTCATACACAGAATCCTTGGTATATGGGAGTAGCTTCTATCATCAGTGCTGTTGCCGTCTTTTTGAATTTAGTAGCTGCCTGTTTCGCTTTCTTTATTGGAGTGAAAATAAGTTGTTAAATCGCTATTGCCTCGTATTTTTTCAAATTGACTCAACCTTCTCAGAATCTTATTTGTAGTTTTTAAAATGAAATAAACATTTCCAGTGTGAATTAAAAGCAAAACAAGTGATATCTGTCTTTTTCTTATGTTGAAAATGTTCCAGTGTTTGTATTGAACACAATTGTTTTGTTATAAGCTACTGCATTGGCCTGATTGTAAGAGTAACTGATAGCTGGTCCAGTTCCTGATTCTAGAATAGCATTATTCTGATTATTTTCCCCCGTATAAAGTAAAAAAAAATAAAATTTACTTTGAACACCAATCGTTGCTGATAAACCAGCATAAGAGATTTCGAAATATAAACATTTAACAATATTTGGTTGATATTCAAAGAAAATCATTTGAAAATGATAATATTTTACAGCAGAAGTATAATGACTGGTATAGAATTCGAAAGTTGTTATTCGATTCGGTGCAGACCCACTAGTTGCATAATACACTGTTTGGCCCGTATTACCATAGATCATTAAATCATCCCAAAAACAAAATACAGTTGGACCTGCAAACCTCGAACTTGAAAGGTTCGTATTTGAATATGCATTTGAACAAGCTCCTAAGCACAAAACCTATAAAAGAAAAGTACATGAATTTGTATTGAAATTGATTAATAAATTTACTCCATTAGTTGATACAGTGATATTTGTGCTGGTATAATTATAAAGTGTAAGAGGAATACTAAGATTAACTGTTGTGGTTGAATCATCTATATTGAGGGTAAGAGCACTCCATGCAGGAACAGCAATAGCTCCAGTTAGTTGTACGGCTGGTCTATCACTACATAAACCAGCTGTACAACTTGTATAATTCGATGGACAAATATAACCAATTGATCCACAATTATTAATATCTATTCGAGTATTAACGCAGGATCCTGATGCAGATCGATTATATCCCGTTGGACAAGTGACTAATATGAAATATAAATATCTATTCATGTTCATATAGCAATAATATACCTGTTGTAGTTGATGTTGAACTGGAAGCAGTTGTAACTGTAGTGATACTAGTTGTAGTTGATGTTGAGCTGGAAGTAGTTGTAGTTGATGTTGATATTGTTATTGTATTAGTTCGGTTAAACAAGGTAATGAGTACGATTGCCGAGATTGCCGCCAAAAGAAGAAGAGCACCAAGTGACATACAGCATAAATAAATCTTTCGAAATTGGGAACATTTATTTTTCACAGTACTATTCGATATCTTTGGAGTTTCATTTATACGGGAATTCTAAAAAAATCGTCAACAAATATTTCTCATTTTCAACCAGAAGAGCTTTACATTTAGATTAGAGGAATTGTACGAGTTCGTTTCATTTTTTTTGTTTGACTTTTTCAATGTATTTTGATATTGATTACTTGTTGAAGTTGAAGTGCTCGGTGTCTACAAACATATTCAGATGACATATTGCTCATGAATTAACTTACTGATGTATTCAGTATTTGTCGAAATTCTTGTCGAGAAACATTCTTAACCTTAATACGTGACTTAACCTTTAAAGAACACCGTGGAATATTGCTTACAGTTACCATTGTAAGTTCAAAATGAAACAGAGGTTTGGATTATTGTCTGATTTTTATGTCATTCTATTATAATGTTCCCCTTCCCATACCCGATGCCATAAAAATATCATTTCTCTCTTTTTTTATCAATATGGAAATCAACGGCGAGCCGAAGCCTAATTTTTCGGTACGAAAAAAAAATCGAAAAAATTTTATTTCATGTGAACCAGAGGGTGAGGATGTTGAGAATGTTTTTTAAATTTTATTCATAATTATTTTGATCATAGAATAGTAAATTTTCGTAAACTCGTGGCTTCGGATCTGGTAATTGAAAACTATATTCTGAACCAGGTTCTAACGAAAATTCACCGTTAAGTTGGCCCTTTCAAACGCCCACTAATTTCCAAAGAGTACTTGCATTTATATTATACTCTTGTCGCCAATAAATCGAAAGATTCAGTCGACCTTGTTTATTCAAAAATGTTTTATTCAAATACGTATTTCCGCCGATATTTTTATAATAATATTCTCGTTTCTGTTGATCGTAATGTTCTAATTGTTCTATTGTATCAATCATTTCATTTTGAAAAATAACACGACGTTTAAAAACATTCTGTTCATTATCCATTTCACTGACTAATATTTGTGGATGCCATTTATGAACTTGATAGAAATCTTCGAGTAATTTCCAGACAAAATTTGCCGAAACTGGTATTTGAACAGTTTGTATGACGTGAAAATACTGTTTCAATAGATTCATTGACGACGAATTAGAAAATTATTGTTCAGGTAAATAGTATCTTATTGGAATGTTTGCAGCAAATTGAGAACTTTCATCATTTTGATCCACATCGATACCATCATTAAATAGCCAATGAAAATCTCGCCACAAAATAAAATAACAATTTTATAACCATATTTAGACAAAAATTGAAATCGGGAAATCGAATGAAGCAATTTTTGAACTAGCAACAAGATTTGCACTTTGAAATATCCATAATGTATCATGTACAGTAAAACCTTTCTATTGTGAACACTCACATGACTTCTTAAAATCGTTCACAATTCGAGGTTTTACTGTCAGTTGTTAAATCGCTATTGCCTCGTATTTTTTCAAATTGACTCAACCTTCTCAGAATCTTATTTGTAGTTTTTAAAATGAAATAAACATTTCCAGTGTGAATTAAAAGCAAAACAAGTGATATCTGTCTTTTTCTTATGTTGAAAATGTTCCAGTGTTTGTATTGAACACAATTGTTTTGTTATAAGCTACTGCATTGGCCTGATTGTAAGAGTAACTGATAGCTGGTCCAGTTCCTGATTCTAGAATAGCATTATTCTGATTATTTTCCCCCGTATAAAGTAAAAAAAAATAAAATTTACTTTGAACACCAATCGTTGCTGATAAACCAGCATAAGAGATTTCGAAATATAAACATTTAACAATATTTGGTTGATATTCAAAGAAAATCATTTGAAAATGATAATATTTTACAGCAGAAGTATAATGACTGGTATAGAATTCGAAAGTTGTTATTCGATTCGGTGCAGACCCACTAGTTGCATAATACACTGTTTGGCCCGTATTACCATAGATCATTAAATCATCCCAAAAACAAAATACAGTTGGACCTGCAAACCTCGAACTTGAAAGGTTCGTATTTGAATATGCATTTGAACAAGCTCCTAAGCACAAAACCTATAAAAGAAAAGTACATGAATTTGTATTGAAATTGATTAATAAATTTACTCCATTAGTTGATACAGTGATATTTGTGCTGGTATAATTATAAAGTGTAAGAGGAATACTAAGATTAACTGTTGTGGTTGAATCATCTATATTGAGGGTAAGAGCACTCCATGCAGGAACAGCAATAGCTCCAGTTAGTTGTACGGCTGGTCTATCACTACATAAACCAGCTGTACAACTTGTATAATTCGATGGACAAATATAACCAATTGATCCACAATTATTAATATCTATTCGAGTATTAACGCAGGATCCTGATGCAGATCGATTATATCCCGTTGGACAAGTGACTAATATGAAATATAAATATCTATTCATGTTCATATAGCAATAATATACCTGTTGTAGTTGATGTTGAACTGGAAGCAGTTGTAACTGTAGTGATACTAGTTGTAGTTGATGTTGAGCTGGAAGTAGTTGTAGTTGATGTTGATATTGTTATTGTATTAGTTCGGTTAAACAAGGTAATGAGTACGATTGCCGAGATTGCCGCCAAAAGAAGAAGAGCACCAAGTGACATACAGCATAAATAAATCTTTCGAAATTGGGAACATTTATTTTTCACAGTACTATTCGATATCTTTGGAGTTTCATTTATACGGGAATTCTAAAAAAATCGTCAACAAATATTTCTCATTTTCAACCAGAAGAGCTTTACATTTAGATTAGAGGAATTGTACGAGTTCGTTTCATTTTTTTTGTTTGACTTTTTCAATGTATTTTGATATTGATTACTTGTTGAAGTTGAAGTGCTCGGTGTCTACAAACATATTCAGATGACATATTGCTCATGAATTAACTTACTGATGTATTCAGTATTTGTCGAAATTCTTGTCGAGAAACATTCTTAACCTTAATACGTGACTTAACCTTTAAAGAACACCGTGGAATATTGTTTAGAGTTGCCATTGTAAATTTAAAATGAAATAGAGACTTGGATTATTGACTGACTTTTATATGATCGACATATATTATTACGGTTTCTTTAGCTTACATATATTAATTAGTGGCGAGCCGAAGTCTAATTTTTTGATATAGCAAAAGATCGAAAAAAATCTATGTGAAAACGATAAACAATTTTAGGTTTCTGTTTTGGGTGTGTTTTCTAGTGTGTCTATTTAACTTTAATATTCTACTGTTTCTATGTTTATTTAGACTGCACATAAATCTTATATAAATAAAACAAAAATAACCCTACAAATGTAATTGAACATTCAAGTTCATTATCTTCATTGCTGGGCATATAGAATGATGTGACTCTAGCTCTCTCAGGATTTTGCAAATCAACAGAATTTCTATTCAGACATTGAAGAAACAAAAATAAAAGAAGCTATAGATTTTATAAAGTAACCTATTTTTCTACAGTGTATTGTTGACGATGAAGTGACGTCAATGCTTTCACCATTGTTGTTTTCATAAGAATGGATTCACGGCACGGCAAAAATAATGAATTGTCATTTCTATCTGAAGCATTATGTCTACCGAATTTATAAAATATAGTGCCCCGTCACTTGATATGACTTCGAAACTACGCAAGAGTTACAAAATTTCAACAAAGCATCTGATTTAGTTTTTTTTTGCCACGATAAAAATTATCTTGACTATTAAACGATGGCGCACACGCGTAATGTGTATGTGTCCAGATGTTACAAGTACCACGCATATATATATACACGCGCCTATTATCAATTAATCGTGCATCTGCAACAAGCCAAATTTTCTTTGATTTTTTAAAATCAATTCAATTTATATGAAAGTGAATAAAATAAACATAATATTGCGAATAATGTTCGTTTTCTTTTTGTCATTTATAGATTTTAAATAATGCCTCATTCGCAAACATCACTATTAAGCATATGTCTCATTCTCATTCTCTATCTGTTACAAGGTCTTAGCCTTGGAATTATAACTAGTATGCCCATATTTTTAAGTACTCATGGTGCGACATGGAAAGATCAAACAACATTTAATTTCGTTTATTATCCATTTTCATTTAAACTTTTGTGGGCACCATTAATCGATGCTATTTATAGTGTTCGTTTTGGCAGACGTAAATCATGGCTTATGCCCATTCAATTAAGTTTAGCTGCAATTTTTATATTACTATCATTTTATGTTGAATCATTTATCAATACCGGTCGTATTGTTTTACTTAGTATGATTTTTTTTGTTGCTATTTTTCTCGTTGCAAGTCAAGATATTTGTGTCGATGGTTTAGCTATAACTTTATTTACTTCGACAAATCCTCAATGGGCATCAACGGCACAACAATTAGGTCAAACAATAGGTCGTTTACTTGGTTTTTCATTTCTTCTCATATTCGAATCGGCGAATTTTACTAACAAATATATTCGTACACCTCTGTCATTACCTCATCAAACATCAGGTCTATTCTCATTCGAACAATTCATACGTTGGACAGGTGTAGCTTGTTTTATTGTTACAATATCCATTGCCATATTTTTTCATGAGAAAAAAGAAAGTGAAGATATAACCAAACTTTCATTAGGTGAAACTTACATTTCAATGTGGAAACTATTGAAAAAAACTTGTATTCGACAATTGATTTTAATTTCACTTCTTTCACCAATTGGATTAGTCGCGATTCAATTTATGACACGTGTCACATTGATAACGTAACTAAAGATTCAATTAGTAAACAATGCAATGCTTATTTTCATTTCAGTGAAGGCGTATCGCAAGCTAATTTAGCTCTCGTTAATATTCCCGTCACTCTTGTTTCACTTATTGCACCGTTATTAATCCGACATACAGAAACGCCTTTGCTATGGGTCATTCGATCGTATATATTGTGTTTGCTGACGTCAATACCCATTGCTGTCTATGTTTATTACACTTCTCAGATGATCAGGTCAAATTATTATTATCCATTGTTAATTGTAGTGCTTATTTGTAGCGAATTTGCGGTTGCTTTACGAACGGCAGCTCAAGTTGGTTTCTATGCATCGATTAGTGAGCCACGTATTGGTGGTACTTACATGACATTTCTTGTGACGATTGGTAATTTAGGTGGTGCATTAAATTCATCGATCATTCTCTATCTTGCAAGCTGGTTACCGAAAAATTATGCGTATATCATTGCAGTAATTATATGTATTGTTCTTGGAAGTTTATGGCTTATATTGTCGTTAAGAATGATAAAACGTTTACAAAATCTTCCGATTCAAAAATGGTACTTAATAACGGAGAAGAATGTCACAGAACAAGAACATGAAATGTCCCTAATTACCAGCAGGGAGAATAACTAAAATGTTTTTTTGTGTATCTTTTAAAAAAAAATTAATTTCCTTTACTGAAAATACCTTTATGATTTGATTCATTTGACATTCTATTTTGTTGACGTAGTATATTAATTTTCTAATTATGTTTTAAAATGTAAATAGGTTAGTCTTGACAAAATATCAGATTATACTCTTTTTTTCTTGACACATATCAAAAAAGATAATCCGGATATACGTATACGTATATAAGGTTATGAAAATATTAATTTTTGACAGCACAGATGTCTTTATCAGATGTTCTTACTTCAGTTTCCAGATGGATGACTATTAGTGTCAGTATAGTTTTTATTGCATTTGGTCTTTTTGGAGCAGCAGCTAATCTAATTATATTTTCACGTTCAAGATTTTTTAAAACATCAATCGCTCAATATATTCTCGCTCAATCATCAGTTGATGTTATCAATCTTGGTTTTGGTCTTATGTTACAAATGTTAATGAATGGTTTTCAAATACCTGTGCTTTCATTTCATGCAATTGGATGTGGAATACGCAATTTTACTTTACTTTGTTGTTCTCGATCTTCATTGTATTTCAAATGTTTGGCAGCTTTCGATCGATGGGCATCGACATCACGACAAGCCTCATCTCGTCTATGGAGTACACCCAAACGAGCTCGTATTCTTATTGTAATCAATATTATATTTTGGGCTCTACATAGTATTCCAAATTTTATTCTAAATGATATCGTTCTATCCAGAGGTGTATGGCAATGTATCGCCACATCAAAGACGCTTACTAATTATACAACATATTTTGCTACACCTGTTCTTATTCTACTTGTACCATTAGTATGGTTGGCTGTATTTGGTACAGGTAGTTATTTAAATATTAAAAATCTACGAGTTCTTCGTCGATCAGAACGATTAGAACAACAGCTTACACGTATGAATATAATTGAAGTACTGGTAACAGTAATTGCATTTCTTCCTTATGTCACTCAATTTATATATTCGACGATTACAACTGGTTGGGAAAAATCTGCTGTTTGGGCTGCAGCTGACAGTGTCGTTGTACAAATTGGTCGTATGTGTTATTATTTTAGTAATGTACCTGCATTTTATATTTATTTATGTATGTCAAAAGATGTTCGATTAACTTTCAAATTGCTTATATGCAAATTAAATAAAGGCTATCGAGCAAGTCAAGTAATGCCATTGACAAGTGGATCAATTGGACCTACCACTAACCGAATGGTACAATAAAAAAAAAACTTTTTTTTTCTTCATTTTTATGTTGTTAAAAGTCCTTTCAAATAAATGTACCAAGAAGAATGAGAATGAAAATATAGGTGCGTACATTCATAACACGTATAATTTAATCCGAAAAAATTAGAGAAATTTAATACTAAATACTGGTCGTATGCAAATATTTTTCTCGGAAACTTCTAAATAGTGTTTTGCTATTTGAGGCGACAAAGTAAAAGATCTTATGTACGCGAACGTTGTTACATCATTCATAGTTTATTTTTATATTTAAGATAGAATAAAATCAAACAAACAGTTGTAGAAAGCGAATAAATTCCTAAGATCGGAGCAGCGGTGTTATTCAATGTAAATAGAGTACTCCATGATGAATTGGATACCTGTTCATTACTAGCATCCTTGTGCTTCGTTCCAGTAGAATCAGTCCACAAGTATCCCATTTTTGTTACTCTAAGAGTATAATCTGCTGCTACAATCACACTTTCATTTGATGCCTTTGGAAATCCGCCGCATATTAATTTTTGTGTACCATCTTTATCTTCGTAATAAATTGTTATATAAACAGTAGTTCGATTAAACCAATTGGCACCAAATATACCGATCATCGGTTTGAAACCTAAATATCGTCCAGGATTAATTTTTGTTAAACCTGATTCAACCAGTTGACCAGACGTACTATTATCTAAATTTGCTTGTACACCTATAGCATTAAAACCAAAAGTAAGTGCATGTTTTCGATCGGTGTCACACTTTGCCCAAATTGGACGATCGCAAGCATTTGCTATATGTGTTGTGGGAAAAGCGCCCATTATTAATGAGAAAACGATCGATATACAAATAAATAAAATAGGGAAAAAAACAAGTATTAGACTAAAAACTAGCCAAATAATAAGCTAAGCTGAATCAAATCATCTAAGTATTCAAAAGATGGTACTAGTAGTATTAAGATCAGAGAATGATTTTTATTACGAAAGAAAGCAAAAAAAATGTGTATTGTACGTATCTAACTATGAAACTCATCATAAAGAATATGATTAAGGTTGTGGTACAGTGAAAAGACTATTAACGTCAGTGGCAGTTAATTCTCGTGAATAGAAATTAAATGAGTCCATATAACCATAATATTGTCCCGGTTGAATTGATCCTTGTGGACAATAAGTACTATTGAGACCATTTAAACTGTTTCCCAATGTAATTGTATTCGGTGAACCTGATGAAGTAAATGAAAAGGCTGAACTCGAAGTTTGTAATGCATTATTCATATAAAGACGTAGACCATTAGTCGTTGAATAAGTAACAACAACATGAGTCCAACTACTTAACGTTATTATTGGTCCAGTTAGAACAATCAGTGATGATGTTGTCACTGTTGATTGTGCATAGATACGACCAGTCGAACCAAATCCTAGCATAGGTACACACCAACCGGTTGAGCCCACACCATTCGTTGTATAACCACCATGTGCATGAACTATGGTACCACTGGTTGTCGATAATGGATAGATCCATACTGATATTGAATATGCATAATTCGAATAACTAAATGAAGTTAAACCTTGAAATTGAAAATAATTAGTGCCAAGTGGAAAATAGAGAGATTGATTCGCTTTGGCTGGTGATGTGACGACGGATACACCAACTGAATTACCACTTATTTGTAACGGTCCACTGTCAGTTAGAAAACTTGGCGAGGAATCAAATTTATAATAAACAACATGCGTTGCATCATCCAATATCTGTGCTGCTGTTTTACAATACGGAACTAAAGACATTTCATCGAAATAACCTTGAAAGAAATTATTTGGAACATAAATTGCCGATGATGTACCAACTAAATTTATTCAACAATTCGATTTTAAAAACTCAATCTTTTCAAATATCCTACTCGTAAAATTTCCTGCTTGTCCATCATATTGATTACTTGTTCGTTGTCCATCATTCAAACCATTTACATACGTATATTGTTGCCGTGTTGATTGCTCATAAGCATAGGCAACATGATACCATCTATTCGTTTGAAATACAGTAGCACCAGTCAAATCATCTCCATAGAAACCAAAATATAACTGTTGACTTCTCATTACAATATGTAAACATCGATCTTGTGTCGTTGATTGACATTGGCCAAATAGAGCATTATCAGGGCTGCCACCATATGTCCAACTAAATGCTGTTGGATAGATCCATGCTTCCAATGTAAAACTTGTATGATAAATACTAACAAATGTCGAAATCGAAACTGATTGAGCAGCACCATACAAACCTAAACTTAACGCCGAGCCACGGCCATTATAACCCGGTGATATGTATGTTGCTGTTCGTCCATTATCAGGACCAGCATTGAATATACCATAATAATCATTGAGATGACCATCGAATGTCCAAAGAATGGCAGAGAATACCAATGCTGTACAACATGAACCACTATAACGACTCGTACACATACACGTACTATTCATCGCACAAGTACCTCCATTTTGACAGATACATGGACACACAGCAGCAGTTACTAGAGCAATTAACATACATGCATACGCACTAATATCTTACAGTGTTTACCAGTCGAGCAAGTTGGTCCAGTCCATCCAGTTGTACATGTGCATACCGAAGGTGCTACAAACACAGAATTTAATTTACTTGAAAACAGAACAAAAAACTGAATTGTACCAGAACAAGTTCCACCATTTGCACAACCGTTAACAACGCCATTACAAAGTGGTGTCTGACAAAACGTGCCTGTATATCCTACCGGACATGGTGTAATGGTAGTATTCGGAACGATTGTTGTCGTAGGTGTGTCAACTAGAGACACAATAGAAAAAAAAACGTTTTGGAAATATCAATATCTAGTATTTTACGAGTAGTAGTTGTCGTTGATCTCGATGCTGTTAGTACTAATGGAACTGCAACAGCAACTGCAACTACTAAGACCGTTAGACAACCAATGATCACGATTTTTTTCAATAAACTTGACCTACAAATTCAAATTTCAATTGTTGACTTATTATTTGTTCGAATCTCTTTTCGTTTACTTCGCTGGTACAGCATTCAATGTATTCAAATCGATTACTTTAATAACAGATGGTTCTTGATGCTACACTCAAAAGCACAGTATCAAATACTAATACTTCTCATGTTTCAGTCGAATTTTTTTTACTTGATAAATTGGTTGATGATGAGGCAACTGTAACAATCCTTGCTCAGTAACCGTCGGCATTCCTATTCAGTCTTCGCAAAACGACAAAATGAAACACGAACCAGTTATTGTTGTTTTTTTTTACAAAAATTAAATCAAGTAGACATGCCATCAACATTTGTCTCCTCTCCTGCAGGTAATTGATTTCACCTTAGCAAAAAGTACATTAGTAAGTGTAACAAAATTTTTTTAAAAGCATTTCGATGTACACAATTGAGGGTGTCATTATTCTTTTTTTGTTCTTTTCTTATTCAGACGCATGACCGTGACAAAAAGCTGATCGAGTATAAAAATCTACGTGTAGGATGTGCTCATTCATAACTTTGTTTCATAACGTATGACAAGGATGAACTATTATCTCTTCGTACGCATATTCGTTCTATTCTGCCTGCTTCTTAACTTTTTACAAGCTGAAACGCCGAAATGTTCGGCAGATGAATCTCACTGTGGTTCGATTTGTTATTCAAAAGATACACACAAATGCATCTTTGGTATTCTCTGTGGAAAAGAACAAGGCCGATGTATGGATAAATGCTACGATTTAAAAACTCATAAATGTATTTGGGGTCGTCTTTGTTTGAAACATGAAGCATGGTGTGATAATAAATGCATTGATCCAACAGTTCAACGATGTCGACGTCGACGATTGATTAATCTTTAATTATGGCACATTGCTATTCTTTTCTTTTCTTTTATATTGAAAACCGATCTGGTAAATAAAAACGAGGCATCTGTTTTTTTCTGTTCTGTTCTGTTCTTTTCTTTTTCATCGACCGTACATCCGATCCTACTGCGTTTGTTTTTTTCTTTTCATTTGACAAAATATGTCGTTATCGCCACCCTCGTCTTCGAATTTTCTTAAATCGAAACAAAAATTAATTCGCGATCGATATTCATCAATAAATCTCTTCGTTTGGATTTGTTTTGTTCTTTCGATTTTATTTATTTCCATAGCCTCCGAAGAATTCTATAAGTGTCAAACATTATCCGTTGCTTTTTGTCGAATTCAATCGATTGATGTTAAATATATTCGAAATAATTTCTATCCATCATGGAATGTTTCACTTCGATATCACAATAAGACAATTCACGAGAATTTAATCGGTTTTAATGGTTATCGGTTAGATAAATTAGCTTGGATTGAAGCAAATAAATATCATGTAAGATTTTGAAGACATTCTGTTTGTCTCTCTATTCGATACTCTTAATATAGGTCAATGAAACATATTCATGTTATCACTCGAGAAATTCATCGTGGATTTTTCAATGGGGTTGGCAATGGAGACAACCAACATATTCGAAAATCTATCCATTTCTATTGTCATCATTGATTTTATTTCTTCTCGGTATAATGTTTGTTTTTATCAAAAGAAATTATCAGAAAAAAATGCAACAACACCAGTATCATCAACTACAGCCAACAGAAAGTCAACCCGTGACTCCACTATAACATTATATCTCCCCTATCGGAGAACGAAGAAGAAAAAAACAACAAATGACTGTATATATGTGTATACGTGTGCGATTATATGTCTTTCTTTCCTTTTCTGTGTTCTTATTTGTTATTGCGAAGAATAAATTCGAATGTATCGGGAAGAGATACTTCGAGAATTTGTAAATCATTCGATGGATTTTCTAATGAATAGAAAAGATTTTCTGGAAGAACAAACGAATCTCCTTGATCTAAAATTTCAATGGTTTCTTGTTCGTCGAGGTTAAGTGAAATTTGTCCGCAGAGAACAAAAAGAAAAACAAATTCAGCCTGATGTTTGCACGCAACAGATTGTTTGCCGTCGGCATTTTGTATAATTCGAGCACCGGCTAAACCATTCGTTGCTTTACCAATGCCGATATCTCGATATGTAAACGCAGGTAATCGCCATGGTTTCGACGATGTTTTCGATTGATTTGCCAGATATTTGAGAAAATATTGTCCATGAAAGTTTCGATCGAAATTTAGATTTCTATTCGGCAGTGTCAGTTGATGATCGATGAAAGTATCGTGCACAGCTGGACAAGCAATTTCAATGACTTGAAGTTGAGCAGAACTTTCGAGAACACGATGACGAATGAGAGGAGGCTGAAGAACACAATCGCCTGCATGTAAAACGAATTCATCGCCTTGATCTTCGTAAACAAGTCGAACCCAACCTTGGTAAACATAAATCATTTGAAAACGAATATTATGATAATGAACGTGATCATTGACGGGACCGCCATCGATGATTTTTATGTGTGAACCAATAAAACGACCTCCTTGCCGGCCGGGAATCAAATCACGATAGAACATTCCTGCACGTCCTTTGATCCATTGTGCATCATCGTTGAGTTTCGTTATTACTAACGATTGTTTTATCGATGGTAAACAGGGTTCTTCAGAAAATTGAACGAGCTCAATTCGAGTTCCATTCGGTGCGATGATTTCTCTTGGATTTTCATTGACAAATAAACGTAATCGATTCGATTGATTATTATTATTATTATCATTACTTCTTTCCAATCGAAGAGTCAGTCCATATCCGAATACTACAATTACCGATGGATCATCAGCAGGAGATATTGTTTTAATTTGAAATTTCAATTCATTCACAAAGAACGACACCGTTTCATCGAAAGGTGAACAGGGAATAACGATTTCACCTGCGTGTATATCGTCCATTGATATTTTATCAAGTGAATGAATCGCACCGAATTTTAATCCTAATGTTTAAGAAAAGATTAGATCAATATAGCCTTGCGTATTCACTCGGCATATACGTCAATGACGACTTCAAAAGATTAAAAAGAATGAACGAAATATTTTTCTAATGAATAGATCAAAAGGAAAAGTGCATGATAATTAATTATAATTAAAGAAAAAACTCAGGAACTTTTCATCATTTCTATTCACAAATAATAGAATGTCAAACACAATAATTTCGACATTAGCAACTGTTGGACAAAACTTAACTTTATACTTTTCATTAATAACATTTATTGGCGGTATACTCGGTGGAATATTGACAATTATTGTATTTACAAGTCTTCAAACATTTCGACAAAGTTCATGTGCATTCTATTTAATAATCATATCACTTGTTAACATCGGTCAATTATTTGTATCGACAACTTCTCGTATATTAGCAACGAATTTGAATATCGATTGGAGTCTATCATCATTGTTCTACTGTAAATTTCGATTGTATTTTCTTCAAGTATGTGGATTAACATCGATGACATGTTGTTGTCTTGCAACAATCGATCAATATTTTGCGACATGTTCTCGCGTACAATGGCAACGTTGGTGTAATATTAAATTAGCATATCGTCTCGTATTTATAACAATTCTCTTTTGGATTCTTCATCATATTCCTTATTTGATTTTTTATAATCATATTTTATTAGATAATAAAATTATTTGTAAATTAACAAATTCAATATTTGAACAATATACAACATACGCAAATCTTGTTATTCTCGGTCGATTCATACCGATTTCTATAACATTTCTATTTGGTTATTTAGCTTATCGAAATGTTCAACAAATATCCTATCGAACTGTACCTATTGTTCGACGACAATTAGATCAACAATTAACATCAATGGTTTTAGTGCAAGTCCTCGTTTCTGTATTTACTGTTCTACCAAATGCCATTGTATATCCATTTTCAATGATTCCATCATTGAATCAAGATCCAGTAGCTGCAGCGCAAATACAATTTATGGTTTCATTTACTATTTGTCTTTTGAGTGTTTACCAGGCCGTAATTGAATGAATTTTAATTTTAAAAAGAAAAATCTTCATTTATTTTCTCTATAGAGTCCATTCTATGTTTACATGTGTGTATCAAATCGATTTCGTCGTCAATTCATCTACGTTCTGTCGAATATTTGCTGTAAAAATCGACAACAACGACGACGAATTGCTTGCATTTCTTAATCAACTTGTGTCAATTATAGGTCACAAACATTTATACTTATTCCTATTCAATAAAATTTTCTTTTTCGTTTTTTTCGATCTTTTATTTTGTAAGATAATAGAGACAGAAAAAAGACAATATTATGGGAAGCAAATAAATTGTCAACGAAAATGATGTTGCTTCTATGCAATGTTACGACTTGTCAATTCGTTACGTAATTGAACACCAACGCAGAATGGACAACACGCTGCAGTACACATGTCATTACATGCATCACCCTTATCAAGTAAATAGAAGAAGAAAGTCGAAAAACCAAGTGATAGAAAAGAGACTTTACTTGAATTTTAAAAGTAGTTCGAACTTTCATACGGTACATAGGGAGCATACTATTGCCAAAACAACAAGCACCAAGTTTTGACTCATTAAGACTTCCGGCCAATGAACACAAGAAACAGGGCCAACAAAAGTGTGCATAACAACCTAAAACCAATATATGAAATCGCATTATATTGAGCTATTGTTACTTACAGTCACCCATATTACTGAAACAATCGCAAAGACCAGCGTTCCATTGTTGAACATTATCACAAAATGGGGCGCTTGTCATTTGTCCTGGTTGTTGAATGATAACAGCAGCCTGACCGTATTGTGGTTGATATTGTGCCATTGCGGATTCTGTTTATGTTGTTTTGTGAACTAACTACTGTGGTATAGATTCTTGTCTTCTTTTTTATAGTGAGAGATTCTGTTGCAACACTACGATGAAATGACTCGGCTAAGTGAAGATAAGAATTTTGTTTTTTCAATTTCGTCATTTTCTTGTTTGAAAAAAAAGTGTTCGAAATTTAGATAAAGACTTTTTTCTCTATTCTAATATTTTTTTTTGTTGATAAGATGACTGTATCAAGGTCGTAATGAAGATATATTGTGTGTTTAAGCACACAAACGGGTCAACAATAAAGTGAGCTTTTCAAATTTTGTGTTTTATTCAATGAGATCTAAAAAAAATAATGGTAAATGATACGTAAGTGTGAGAGTAAAAAGGAAATCAATTGTCAAATGAAAATGTTGATTTTAATGAAAACCACGATTTGTTAATTCATTACGTAATTGAAGACCAACGCAGAACGGACAACAGCATACAGCACATGCATCATTGTATGAATCACCCTTTTTATCAAATAACAAAACAAAATCGAAAAACAAACTGATAGAATATTTAAATTTACTTGAATTTTAAAGACAGTTCGAACTTTCATACGATAGGCACCAAGAATGCCATTACCAAAGCAACACCCCGTTGCTGGTTCATTAATACTCTTGGCCAGTGAACTCATGAAACAGCACCAACAAAAATATGCATAACAACCTAAAAACAATATATGAGAAATCGGATTATATTTTGAGCTATTGTTGCTTATACATTGACCCATATCATTGAAACAATCGCCAAGACCAGCGGTCCATTGTTGATGATAATCATAAAATGGATTGTTCCCTGCTTGTTTCGGCTGTTGAGTGATAACAGCAGCACCACCACCACTACGTGCGTGTTGATTGTATGCCATCGAAATTTTTCTTTTACAAAGTAATTTCGATTATCGGTCTATTTAAATAAGAAAAGAGACTCTATGGTTGCTATTCTAAGTTGTTAATATGGCCTTCGTTGTCGCAACGAAAAAAGAAAACAAATAACGCCCCTTTTTTGTAAAGAGAAACAAATGATGTGATTTTATGTATTGAACATAATTAAGTTATTGATGAAACCTAATAGTTTTTTTTGCTTTTTCTACGACGTGACATACAACGATTGTAAATGTAAATCGTACGAATTAGCTTATATACATCATATCAGCTGTTTGAAAAAAAATTATTCTCAGAAAGATAAGAACCATGTTCTATAATAATTTTACTTTCCAACATATCGATGTTAGAATGTGAAATGACATCGTATAATCTTTTTCTATCAGTGATTAAACGAACTGGTTTAAAAACATCGTCACTTGTATGGATTGATGATCTGATTAATCAAAATGTTAAAAAGAAACTTCAATCTTTGATTAATCATGTTGAAATATTTCAAAGTATTGCTGAATGCAAAACCTTCATTCTTGAATTGGAAGACGATGATATTTTATTAATTATCAGTGAACATGTAGGATTTACTGTTGTACCATATGTACATTCGTTAAGAAAAATTACTGAAATCTATATTTATTGTTTGGATTGTCAGACGAAACAATGTGAATGGACGTTTGAATTTAATAAAATCCGAGGTGTCGTTTTCGATTTCAATGAATTAGTCGAACTCATCGAAATATATTCAATTGAACCTTTATCGATTAGTATATACAATTCGGTATTATCTGAAGAACGTTCATCAACAAATATCGATGGCGGTTTTCTCCATTATCAATTATTAATCGATAGTTTACTGCATCATGATTGTACTAAAACAAATCGAAAGGAATTTTTTAATTTTTGTAGAAAACAATATGAAAATAATCATGTACAATTATCTATTCTCAAAGAACTTGAACAATCCTACGTTCCAGAGAAAGCTCTTTATTATTACACACGACATTCATTTCTCTATCGAATGCTCAATAGAGCCTCACGAATTCAAGATATTCGAATCATGCGATCACTTCAATTTTTTATTCATGATTTGTATCAACAATTGAAAGTTTTACAAAGAGAACAACATGAACTGCCAACACGTGTCTATCGTGGTCAAGTGATGTCGAAGCAAGAAGTGAGAATTTTGAAAAATTCTCAAGGACAATTCATATCCATGAATTCGTTTCTATCGACAAGTCTCGATCGTCAAATATCTCTTCTATTTGTTTCATCGGAATCCAATGATTTGTATCATGTTCTATTCGAAATCGATATTGATTCATGTTCATCCTATCGAGTAAAACCATTTGCTAATATTAGTTTGCATAGTCATTTTGTAAATGAACAAGAAATTTTATTTACAATTGCAACTGTTTCTCGACTTGTTCGTGTCTATCAAGAAAATGAAATTGTTATTGTTCGAATGGAACTGAATGAAAATTATAGTTATGACATGAAAATTCTCTTTGGATATATGCGAAAGGAAGTCAACGGATATCTATCACTTGGTCAACTATTGTACAATGCAGGAAAATATGATGAAGCTGAACAATTCTATCAGCAAATGTTAATTCGAATTGTAGATGATGACCCATTGATCGGTGATTTATGGGCTGAAATAGGACGTGTGAAGAAAGCCAAAGGTGAACTAGAGATAAGTTCGAAATGGTTGAATACATCTTTGAAAGTATTTCGTCGGACACGAAATCAACGTGGACTTGCAAATTGTATCCAAGATCTGGCTCATATACATCAAATCAGAGGAGAGTTCGATCAAGCAATCAAGAAATATGCTCAAGCATTGAATATATTCAAAGAATTATTTGGCTATCAAAATAAATCCGTAGCCAATTGTTTGAATAGTTTAGGTACGATTTGTTTCGAACAACATCGATTTACTCAAGCGATTGAATATTATATCGATGCATTGAAAATTCAAGATATTGTTTTACCACAAATACATACGGACATCGGTTATACATTCAATAATATTGGTAATGTTTATTTTGTTGAAAATCAATGTGATCGAGCACTTGAATTTTTTCAACGAACATTGGATATATTCAAAAAATCACTACCATCTGAACATCCATCGATTGCGAAAACTTATTGCAATATGGGTTTAACTTATTTCAAGAAACATGATTGTCAACTAGCTTTGATTTTTCTCGAAAGAGCAACATCTATTTATCAAACAGTATTTTCCTCAAATCATCCCGATGTTTCCCGGTGTAAACATATCATTGAATTTATCGAACATCGGACACGATAGCGTGCTTTTATTTTTATTTTTATAAAATAAATAGCTAACTACATGAAGTGGATTACATTTTCATTCAGAAGTCTTTAGATACTGTATTCCGTATCAGGAACCAAGTTTTGTACATTCATAAACGAAGGCAAAGATTCGCCATTGTCTGTATTCTGTTGTTGTGTGTTGGATTGCGTGGTTGATGGTTCATCCATTGGATTATATCTTATTTGCTGTTGTTCTGAAAAAGATTATAATATAAAAATTTTTTTATATTTATATGTAATTTTATGAAATCTTTCCAACATGTTTTTATCTTTATTATCTTTCTTTATGTAATTTGTTGACTGTTTGCTTCTTGAATTCAACAAACGAAGTTAAATACACTTGCCTTTTCTTTTATCATTCATTTTTTTACTTCAGTAGAAACACAAAAAACATAGTTTAAACATCGAATGATGGTTTGTGCTGCCCTCTACCGGGAATCAAAATCTTAACAGATATATTGATGATAAAAAACATCAATACTACGCATCTTCAATTTTCCTAAATTCATTACTTTATTAACGCATTGTCACAACTAAGCCTATCAATTTCAGGAGGATTTTCTAATTTACATAACAACAACGAAAACATTCGTATAATGTTTTTGTACAGTGTCCCGTATTAAAAGAAAAGATGCCCTTTAACTATTTATGTTGGTTAAAATTTTTTTCCAATTTTCCAACTAAACAGAAAGCGCAGAGAATTTTCAATACTCTTAAGAAAGCTAATAGTATTTTATTTCAAACGAAATCCTCTACATATTATCTGAAGCTAGTCCGAAATCGAAATTGATGCCAATAACATTAGATTCAGATTTGGAACAACTTCAATGTCCTATGACACTTGAAATCATGAATGATCCAGTAATAGCCGAAGACGGATATACATATGAACGTTCAGCTATTACTCGTTGGATTAATGAGAATGGTACGAGTCCAATGACACGTATGAGAATGCAGGCATCTGAATTGCGTCCGAATCGTGCTATTAAAGCGCTCATTGACACGTATCATACACAAACTCAGCGATTCGCCGTAAATGTTATGCTAATCTGCTATATAGTATTTGTGCGATTCCTAACATTTTATAGACTCAAGAGCCACAGAATATTGCGGTCACTCCACCTATTGAACAAGAAAATCTTGCAGTTATACAAGACATTCTACACGAAGGTAAGATAGCAAACATCACATATGCATGTAGGAGTAGAATTTAAATGAGCAAAAATGAAGAAGTTACCAGAATAAATATAAGCGCTTCTATTCTTTCGCTAACATTCACAGAATACTTTTCTTACAGATTCATTTCAAGTAAATCTGAGCTATGAAAATCGAAATATCTCTTCTTCTCGGTATGATCAGCTTTATAATACACGAAGACCATATAATTCTTCGAATTTTCGTCGTAGTGAATGTGATTCTACCGAAACAGATGAATATGGAATGGGTGATCAACGTGATTCTGAACCTATTAGTTTCTCACTTAACAGATTCAACAACAGAAGACAATTCTACGGAAGCGATGGCTCAATCAATCAACTCCGCTCTGCTCGATATCGTCGTAATCATCGTGAGTATGATTATTCACATACGAGATTTACGACAGATAGGAATCGTTTTAATCCATCACATGTGAATTACAATGTATCTGTCGATAATAGATTCTCGGTTGACAGATCGAATTATCGAAATCCTTATACCAACAATACTCAACCTATTGTTACATCAAATAACATTAGCGTCAATCGTTCTGCTCCAAACAGAAATACGCATTCTACACATGATATTTATCCTGCTAATTCAAATGATAATAATCAATCATCAAGAAATGAACGTACAACTCGTTGTACTTGCATTACAGACCATAAACGTGGTTGTTGTATCTTTATTTGTGTACTCATTATTGCTAGTGGTATCGCAGTACCTATTATTATGACCTCATTACCAAAACGTGATGATGCAAGTACAATAGTGACAACAAACCCAACCACCACTACTACTAAAGCACCAACTACAGCCCAGGCAAGATCGTTTGCATTTAGATGCGACTATGACCTACAGATCATACTTTTGACTTTGCTTTGCTTTTATAGAAGTATCAAAAGAATGACTAAATAGAAAGCAATAGAAATCTAAATCTATCTTTATTTGGATTCTTTTAACAACATAATACATCAACTAAAAACTCCAGTCAATTTTGCAAACTATAAAAAAGGAAAACTGTGCTTATAATTCTAAAAATATTTTTTTTTATGTTGTTTCTTCTTTGTGTGTGTGACCATGAGATATCTCGAATAAAGATAAACATTTTTTTTCTGTTAAGCAAGCAGGTAAAAGCTTATGTTTCGCATGGTGGCGCTTACAACATAGACATACAGAACGAAAACCAGTGGTTAGAAACAAAGAACGAATAGAGAGAAAATATATTTGAATATCTCGGATAAAGATAAGCATGCACTTAGGCCATTCCTCTTGTTTTTATCTTATACAGGTGAAACATTATCTATTTTTTGTTTTATTGAAGTATTTAAACGATAAACACCATGGTAAATATTCGACTTTGAAATAGTTTTTTTTTCTAATAAAATGAAGTCGTTTTGTACTCTTATAGCGGTTACCTTCCTTGTTATTATTATTTCGACATGTAATGGTGCTTTTCTTTATCCTGTCAGTAAGGCAGGAGGACTTGGTCGAAAACTCGATGGTGTTGGTGGTTTGAGCGGTGGAGGCTGCGTATCACGCCTACTTGCTGATTATAATGATCAACAATACAGTCAAATTATGGATTATTTATTCGTACCAGGTTTCGGTGCTTCATTACATATCCTCAAAGTTGAAATCGGTGGTGATGCTCAATCAACTGATGGCACAGAACCATCACATATGCATTCAGCTGATGATGAGAACTATCAACGTGGTTATGAATGGAAAATTATGGTCGAAGCAAAAAAACGTAATCCAAACATAACTCTTTATGGACTCAGTTGGGCATTTCCTGGATGGGTAGGAGAAGGAACAGGGAAACCATGGACGAATAGTACAGTTCAATATACATTGAAATGGTTGTTAGGTGCAAAGAAATATTACAATTTGGATATTGATTATGTCGGTATCTGGAACGAACGTAGTTGGGATAAATGGTATACATTAGCATTGAAAGCTGCAATCACAGCTGCCGGTCTCAAAACAAAAATTGTCGGTCATGATGCTGGCTGGGATGTTTGCAATGATCTAGAGAACGATGCTGAATGGGCAGCTGCCGTTGATGTTGTTAGTGCACACTATCCTGGTGCATCCATTTCACCGAAATGCCCACCTCTCAATAAACTACAATGGTCTAGTGAAGATTTCTCGCTTGCATATGATACTGGTTCATTGTGTTGGGCACGAGCATTAAACCAAGATTATGTTCGAGCTAATATGACAGCAACTATAGCATGGGCTTTGATTAACTCGTATTACGATCGATTACCGTATCCTGAAGTGGGATTGATGCGTGCTGTTGAACCATGGTCAGGTCATTTTGAAATTGGTCGAGTTCTTTGGGTGTCTGCACATTGGGGACAATTTGCAAAAGTCGGATGGTCATTTCTTCAACATGGACAAGGTGTTGGTTTACTCGATAATGGTGGTAGTTATGTGTCATTAACTGATCCAAAGGGTGAACACTTAACAATCATCGTTGAAACAATGAAACGAGAAGATTCGCTTTGTGCTCATTCAAGTTCAGTTCCTTATACTACAACAAATCAAACAGCAACATTTCAACTTGACGATTCATTCGCTCATGTTCAACAATTATATGTGTTTCTCACTGATCTTCGTACAACTGATGTCGGTAAATCATTTGTTTATCAAGGTGTTATTCAACCAGACAAAGGTTCGTTTACTCTTAATTTACCAGTTGGAATTCTCTATACTGTTTCAACAATCAATGGAACAAAAGGTTCATATCAATCACCAGCATCGACTCCATTTCCATTACCATATGCCGATAATTTCGATAGTCGTCAAACATTCAGTGAAGCACCTTATTTTTCAGATCAATCAGGTTCATTCGAAATTGTTGAATCTGCTGGTGGTCACGGCAAAACAATGCGACAAATGGTTACTGAAACACCGATTAGATGGTGTTCTGAAGGCAAATATCCATATTCAGTATTAGGTGATTCGAATTGGAAGCAACCACAACCACTGAATATTACAGCTGATATTTTGATTGAAAATAATGGAACAGCATTTGTTGCTATTGGTATTGCGCAAGGAGGATGTATCGGTGCAAGTCCAGCAACAGTTTTGAGTGTTAATACGTATAATGATGGGTCATGGCAATTATCAGGCAACATTGACCTGAGCAATCCATTAGCATCGGGTTTGATCGAAATTAAATCAAGTATTTGGTACACATTGTCACTTGTTGTTTTGAATGATCATTCGGATGCATATATTAATGGAAAGAAAGTGGGTCAATCTTCATTGAATGCATCGAGTTCGATTGGATTCGTAGGAATTGGATCATCGTGGGACTTCGTACAGTTTGACAATTTTTATTTGCAATTACCTTGAGTTTTTAAATTTATCATATTGTGTGAATAAATGTATTGTTTCTTTTTTTTTGTGAAATTGCAAATGTTGTTCATCAGTA
>ERZ781398.1034-NODE-1034-length-27643-cov-3.960816_pt1 | contig 27643 bp, 17 predicted proteins | sample MGYA00433077_ERZ781398 | MGnify/ENA primary metagenome ERZ781398 (study PRJEB29847, sample SAMN06458254) | wastewater metagenome | isolation source: Wastewater bioreactor | place: South Africa: Cape Town | study: EMG produced TPA metagenomics assembly of the... | reverse complement strand
TCCAAATGGATTGTCAATGAAACGTTTTTGTATTTTAATTGGGATGCGTTGCGTTTGGCCAGTTAATGTATTTTTTACATCGATATAAATATGTTCGATATTATTCGTTTTCGCTCCATGTCGTAGTTCGATATTGTACAAGAACGGATCGGTCGAATTCTTTTTGATTTTGATTATTGACGGGTCCGATGACTGAATTTGAAGGTATTTTTCATTGTTTGGCAGTGTTGAAACATGAATCGAGTTGAATGGATGTTCTTCGGAGAGATAAATCGACGATGTTGACGATAATTGAAAACGTGGCTGGTAGGGAATGATGAGTTCATTGGAATTGATTTGATACGGTGTTTGAACAATCAAACGAAGAGAATTCTGATGTGTACTCGAATCATCGAATGATTTACTGATTATTTGACATGCCCAACTCATAAGATCGAGATCGAAAACAGCTTGTGTTCGAAAAAGACTCGATGCTTTCGGATGTTGAGACGAACTTTGAACGAATTCGAGTTGACATTCGAATGCCGGCCGAAGGACACGTATCGATTGTGCATGTTCAAGTCCTTGACGTGTGCACGAACCATGCAGATTACTCGTCGAACTACGACCGCCGAATACAATCGGATAGGAATAAACTTTGCCTTCATCGCCATCGTAGAGAAAATCTCGATTGCCTTTTAACAATTGAATTTCATTCGGAATTTGAACGTAAAATCGTTCGCTAGTTATGATTTGTCCATCGATGCGTAAGTGTAAATGTCGTTCACCGTCCATAATCATTTGTCCAATGCCGTATTTCGAGTCGATGTACATGCCGTCATCGCCACTCCATCGATCTTCGTTAATATCTGATTCGAAACAGATAATATCGTTGATATAATAACTTTGTTTCAATGGCGAGACCGATGTTTTCGGTAGAAGAAATGCGCTATTCGATTGAATCGGTAGATAGGCACGAAGTGCATTGCTATTTGCTTGAAATGTAAGAATATTTGAACCATTTTTCAATGGAATAACTTCGTAGGTTTGCGTATTATTCGTTGAAAATGCTAATAAATCATTTCGAAATGAATTTGCACGAAGTGAAATCGATGTTGAATCAAATTGTCGGCCGAATTCATCATGAAATGAAAGACTAACCGGCAATTTATAATCGATAGGTATCGAAGAAAATAGTGCCGATGTTTCTTGTGAAAGATAACTTTGTACGAGTAGATAATGTATCGGTTGAATTTGAACGAGATACGCGCCAACAATCGACGAATGTCGAAGAGTTTTGTCTTTTTTCTTGCCCGAATATTTCATATAGAGAATAGCATCGTGATCGATTTGTTCGTTCGACGTGAGAACATTCGTTTTGGCATCGAAATGAAGATTTTCGTTTGTTGATAATTCGAGTGTAACATCATTCGGTATGTGATACAAATGTAAACGAGAATTAGGAGCTAATAGAATCGTTCGTGTTTCATCGAAATTATTCAAATAGAATCGATCGAGAATGATTAAATTCACTGAACTTGTGAGATCATGTGATGAATGAATTAATATTTTATGTTTCGTTAAACGAACATCGATATTCACGTGACCTGTTCGTAGTGTTTCGATGTTGATAGCGAATGTTTTCATGTACGATGTTAAATTGCCGATAATCGGACGAAATTGTGCGAGATGTGTGTTCGACATTGACCAAGTGAACGTCAACGAATGAAGGAAAACATCGGTGATCATGATTGACTTTCGATTTTGATCGAAAGGTAAAACTGTGCATGGGAGGAATTTATTTGGTAGGATTTCTTTCGTTGGTGTGTGTAATTCAATGGAATGTATTTGAACAACGTTGACTTGACAAAGATCTTCACCGTAGACGACTGTTTCACCGAGTAAAGGATCGATTCCAACTGATTTAGCGTAGATTGTTGCGTGACCAATTTGTTTACTTTTGAAAATATTATTCAGTTCTAAATCGATGATTTTTGTGTCGTTAGTTGACCATTGAATCGTCGTGCCAGACGATTGTGAACCGCCGTGAATCGTTAGCTGAACGGTTGATAATGGTAAAATGTTTAATTCTTCGGGTTCAATTCGAAGTTTTTCATAGACTTCGAATTCGATTGTTTTACTGGGCACGTTTTGCCCGTCGAAACGAAGATTCGTTCGACCGATAGCTTGTGCTTCTAAACGATAGGCTAATGTTTGATGATCAGGATTCGATGTTGGCTCGTAGACAATCGAAAACAGATTCGGTTTTTGACTTTGTTCAATTGTCAATTGAACTAATGAGAGTATATTCGTTAAATTAAATCGATTGCCTTCAGTATCCAATGCTTGAACGTAGATTAACGAAGTTGTATTTATTTCCAGACGACTTCGTCCCGAGATTTTCAATTGATCAATATCGGATATAATCACATCGACTTTCTTTTTCGACAATGATAAACATTGATCGATAATCATTAAAATCGTTCGACCGTAATTCAACGGTTTGAGATAGATAATTCGGGAGTTATTTTCATTTGTTAATAATTCGATGAGTGAATTATTTGTTTGCTCATCGGTTTGATATTTGAAATAACCTGAACCGCCTTGGATTTCTAATGGCGAAAGAGATTCATTGATGTGAATCAATTGAACGGCATTTTTCGTTTGTATCGATGGAAGAAATTCGATTTCAAGTTGCTGTTCGATTTTATCGACTGAACATTTCAGAAGAATTCTACCGGCCTGGCCTTGTGGAATGATCTCGAGCCGATCCGTTAAACGCAAATCAGCGAGTTGATTGATCTTCGGTTGAAGTTGACAATCGATTTTCAATGAAGTAAAATTATCGAATTGATTTTGATTTTCATCATAAGCGAGTATGTCAATCAGTAGAATTTGATTGTCATAAGTAAGAACATAGTCATGTGTTGATAGTGGACAATGTGAATCGAGTATTGGCTGAAGAACCAGTCAATGAATCGTTGATTGACAACGTATATCAATCGGTATTGTCGATTGAACTGGACAGAGATTCTGTTTGCTTTGTAAATTTTGTTTGGAAATAAGAAATTGTTGATGTTCGAGTGGTTTGAGACATTTAACTTGAAGAAGATTTGGATTCGTTCGATCTTGTTTGAATTCAACATGAGAATCGACTGGTGTGATTTGATATTGAAATGAATCTTGATCGGATGGATGAATGGGCCCGTGAGATAACTGAAGTGTATATTCGGATTTTGTTGTTAGAAGTAAATGTTTTCGATTGATAGTTAGATTTTCGAATACACTGAGAAGAATCGATTGTTGAAGATTGGATTTCTTCAAAACAACACGAATATTTGTCGAGCCGACTTTTAATGGTTTGAAAATTAATAATGCACATGAATCATTGGCTTGTTGGTCCGATGGAACGATGCCTTGATATTGAAATATCGGATTATCGATTAAAACATCGAATTCTAAGTGTGAACAACAAGTTAACGGTTGTTTTTTAAAGAATAATTGTATGGGCAGATAAAGAAGAGAATTGATTTCGGTCTCGACTGGACATGAAAGTAAATGAAATTCATCAGGTTGAACAACCCGAACGGATACGGTTGTGTTTAATTCCGGTGATTTCTTATCGAATATATCGATGGTCGTGGAATTCAATGATGTTTGTTCGGTTAATTCACCGATTGGTGAAACAGTAACGACAGATACATCACGAGAAGTAAATGTATAATCGCCACTACCGCCGAGTACATGAATTGGACAATAGGGAAGTTTGGTTTCACGATTGTTTGTCTTTTCCGGTAGGAGAACTCGTTTTGGTTGAGCTGATAATGGTAGATAAACTTCGAACCATTGTTTGGTCGAAGCAACAATTGGCATTTCAATATTATCTTTATTCTTCATTCCATTGAGAAAGAATTCTAATTCAAATCGTCCTTGACAATTCGGCCGGAGAATATACTGTGTGCCGTTGTTATACAATGATTTCAATGTTAAACATGTTCGATGTTGTTCATTAGGAATCGATGCTGATAAATCTAAATTATCTGTCGGATAAATTTTTCGTCCATTCACATCGAATAATTCGACGGTGATTAGATAATACGAGCCGATTTGAAAGATCCACGGACGAGTTGAGTTCGTAATCGCTGATAGATAGCCAATGTTAACAATTCGAATCATGAGCGATGTTGGCTCGTATGTATCGTTGTCGATCGCTTTCATATTTCGGTCGATAAGTTCGACACGTGATTGTTCATCGGCATGATCTGTCGCTGTGAAAATTAACGTTTGATCATCGAGTTCACCGGCATCGTTATTAACTAATCGTACTTCGTAGAGAACACGTGTCGATGGTAGATCAGTGATGTCAGTTGATTCCTGACGTTTGATTTGATAGAGACGAAAAGCTAAACGTGAATAAGGAAGAAGGTAAACGTCGGTCGATGGATAGAATTGAACATTAGCCGATACGGATAATCGAACGGGTTTTGTTTTGATACCATGATAAAGATCGTTGTCGATGATTTCAGCTTGAACAAATGCTGAACCTGTTCGAAGACCTTCGAGAAGAATTTCGTAGGATAATGAACCGTGAGATTCAAGATTTCGAACGGTTTCACTCATTTCATAGGATGAATCTGTTAGACGAAGAATTCGAATGACTTTACTGGCATCGAGTGCGCTCGACGACGATTTTTTATTCGTTTGTTCATCGACAATTGCTGCGTTTAGCAGACGCCATTCGTAGGGAAAGTGTTCGATCGATGAAAACGTCGAACCATGTTGATCATGTGCGCGTAGTTTGAATAATTCCGGTGCGTCTTCTAAATATAATCTCGTTGTTGTGTAAACAATTTCAATCGTTTGAATTTTATCGATAATAACATCGCACCGAACGGATTGACCCGTTAGAATATCTCGAGCATAGACAGTTGCACTCGAACGCAGCGATTGTTTCGTATGAGCGATAATATTTGCATGTTGCGAACAACTTTCACCGTTTTTTGTTGATAAAATACCAATGGGTTCGATACGAACAAGATCAGGACGTGATGATGTCCATTGAAAACAACCGTCGGTTGCTTCTAATGTGAAATTCGTTTCAATACGTGGATGATAGGGCAGTAAGATTTTCGGTTGACTCATGCGAATAGCAGCTAATGTTAATTGAAAGAACATCAATGGGAAAACCCATTGAAACCATCCCATTTTCGATAGATTTCAAATCTAAATGCGATGACTGCAAGAAAAAACAAAACAAAAGAACGTTGAAGGTGAAATTTTCTTCGTAGGCTAACCAATGAAAACACTTGATTTTAAATACACTAGCGATATCTGTTTAGAATAAAAACGAATTACGAAATTACGAATAGAATTTAAACGAACGATGTTTCAATGTACAAGATGTGCTCAGAGTTTTTCTCAACAGAAAATTTATTATGAACATTTGCGTAGTCATGTTCCAGTGAGTTGTTTTAGGTAGGGGGATTTCTGATTGATGTGAATTGTTTGTTAGACTCGAAAGATCGGAACACAAAGTCAGACAACAGAAGATACAGATCGATATATTGCCGAACGTCGAAAGTACGTCCATTTCAATGTAAACGAGGTTCTATTTTCTTGAAATAGAAATTATCCAACAACGGATAATATCAGTAAGAAATTAAAATCCGACGAAGAACGACAAGAACGTGGAGATATATTAGAAACTCGTCAATTCGGGTTTGAAGATTTTCTTGAGAATTCTTTTTACACTCAGATTTCTTTCTCGTTCAACAGTCGAATCAAAGACAAGAAAACGATTCCAAATCGAAATGCAGAAGTAATTATACGTATTGAACGATTGTTTTTCTTACGAAAGTAATTTTAATCATTTACTTCAGACGGAATCTTCAATGCCCGTTATCACAACAACATTAACTAATCACAATCATACAAATGCAACTTTACTTGAACGAGTAAAGCGTTTGTCATGACAAATAATCACGAACTATTCGCTATTTTTAGCTACTAGCGCCTGATATTCGCCGTGAACGTAATAAAGTTCTTCAATGTATTCGTCATATTGTCAATAATAGTTTCTATGGCCTAGATACGAATTAACTTTCTTTTCTTTTTCGTAAATAAACTTATGAAGAATCGTTTAACTTTACGTTTGCTATTTCTTTCAAAATGCGCTTAAAGTAACAATCATCGAACGCCAAATATATAAAATACATGTAGGCACGCGCGCGTAGTGAGCTAAATCCGTGGGTAGCACGGTAGAATGGGAAAAAGAATGTGTTGTATTAAATTTCTCTTATTTTCTTTTCGATTTGAAATCAAATTTACAACACTAAACAAAATCATGAGAATTGGCAAGTTTTGTTATTTTCTCAAATCGCGCATATGTCGAATGAAATTACTGATTATTTGCTGGTAAATTAATATTCATTTCGCAGCTGTTCGTGACGTTAAAGATTATTTTTCTTATCTATGTTAATGCATATTTTTCTCTCCTAGTTTGAAATAGCTGTTGAAGTGTGTGAATATATTTTAAAGTTTCAGAAATTGAATAGTATTCTTGTTGTTTTTCTCTTCTGCTTGTTATTTATTCGCACTTGTAGAACATTTCAGCTTGCTCCTTTTTCCATCTCGATGTAAGTAGATCGACTTCAAAATTTAAATGTTCTTGTTCGCAGGATGTACGACCATCTGTGAAATATTTATCGAGATAGGTGATTTTGACTCATTTTAAAACAAAAGTTAATAAGAGAAAAAAAACAAAATGTTTATTTCATAAGATTATGTAAACGTAAAAAAAACTTTTTTCTTTCTATTCTCCTCAAGTATTCTATGACTCATCAATGTACTTTTTTAATAATATTAAGTACACATGCTCAAGTAACCATTAGTTACATATACATTAGTTGTAGTACTATTCGTTTTTTCTTTAAATATTCGCTGAAGTAGTAAGTCGTAAGAACATATGGAATGTACTTCATATTTTATAGAATGCAATTTTATTTTGAATGGTATTTGCACGTACTGATATGAATATTAATCATCGGATGATTAGCGTGCATCGTCATCATGTTACCGTTTATTTGGTCATGGGTTATGGCAATAAAAATGTTGAAGCTGATTCATTCTGTTTCTTCGATGTTTGTAGTCAAAGTGCTTTTGTTATTTTTTATAAATGAGGGGTAATTCAATTTAACAAAATAAAATCACTTAACATTTATATTTAGAACGCAATTACGAGGTGGTAATGCGTCATGTAAGTCAATTGTTGCTTTTTTTTACCTTAAATTTATAAAAACAAATATAGCAGATAGCATCGATACTGACATCTAGTTGCCTGTGCCCAGCAATCAGATGACCATCGCAGGTGAGTTATAGTTTCAGATGTCGCTCTACAATTTGCTGTAGTTGAACCACAGCTGGATCACAGATGAATGCGTTAACAAAAAAACAACACCTCAGAATATGACTTCTATGTGAGATAAGCGGCTTTATTATATTTATACTCTTGAAGGATACACACCTCTAGACTAATGAACATACAAATTAACTTCAATGATGTGTCATTGACAATATTGCTTAAGGATACACAATATGACATGAGATATCTATCTTAATTGTTTCTGTTATACGGCCATCCTCGACGAAATTTTTGTGTATTTGTATAGCTACTAATCGATCATAAATGATCAGTCGATTATTTCTGTTCTTTCGTGGATATCTTCTGTTGTCTTTCATTTTATAAGGAATTGGGTTTGGTTTGGCCGATGTGTACATTTTAAATAACCCATTGATGACAGGTTTCATTCAACAATTAAGGCTTTCTGCGCGTAACGCGAAATATTATTTACATTTTGATGATTTGCCAGAGTTTCAAGGATACTCAGCCGTCACTCGAATTTTAAAATGCAGAATAAAAACTCGAAAAATCATCATGTCTAAAATAGAAACAGAACAATCATTCATCGCTATGAGCGACTGTCAGTAAAATCACTATACGTTTATTTCAAAATCAAACAAGGTCAGTGACAGATTTCTTTCGATTTCTATGCTCCTATTGCGCAGTGTTCAATATAACTCAACCATTATGGTTTTCATGACTGTTTTCCTTCGAGTAGGCAGAATAAAGGTTACTCTGCTTTTCTCAGCATTACTAACAATAACACTTCAAGCTAGATGCGTCATTCTTTTGTTTATTTCCAAGCGTTCTCGATAAATTTACATAGGATGTGCGATTAACACATGCGCATATTTTTAATTACATATGTTGCGTTTTGAAATTATGCAATGCGTTCGAACATCGAAGTCTTATAATATGATAACCTTCTATCTGCATTTCGATGGATTCGGTAGCAAACCTAATCGAGAAAGAAACCCTTCCAATTGTTCAGATTTTATAATTAGTTTTTTTTTTCCTTTTTTTTCAAAGAAATTCTTAACATTTGAGTCAACATAGAATTGCTTAGTAATTTTTTACTTTGATATAGAAAAAGACCTTGCTGCCTAATTGTATAAAGTATGATTGTTTATTGGTCGCCAAGCTCGAGAAAGAACAGAAACCAGTAAAAGAATTAAGAGTAAATACGGACGGCCATTTTGCACATTCTATCGCGTAGGACGTGGTGGGTATACAACAAAGAAGAAAGAGAAAAGATTACAAGCAGAGAGAAAAAGAATGCATCACACATGGTGGTGTCCGTTCTTACAGTTGTCATTAGTTCACATCCAACCATTTTCTGTTCCTTTATCTACTCACATCAAGTTCACAACTACATATAGGTCATAGAAAGTTCGCGAGTTCACTTTTTAAAACATAAAAGGCAATGTGTCGCCTATCTTTTCTTCTCTCGAATATATATATCTCATTTTACTAGATTAGTTCGTACCAATATTACCATCATTTATCATACGTGTTACCAAGGTAAGATTCCCATGCTTCGCGTTTTATTTTACCCAGTATGAGATAATGATTATCTGTCTCTTCAATCGATATTTGCTTTTAACGTTACTATCTAATAAATGTATTTACCATCATTATGTGATTATGCAAGAAAAGGACGCGGGCACGTATTTTAAAAGCTCGCTTGGGAAAAACCTGACATAGAAATAGATAGAATAAAAGCCGACGCAGGTAATGTAAGGCAATATAGTTGTATTTACATAGTTCTCTAGCAACAGCAAGGCACGTCAAAATGTCTGCAGAGGTGAAAGGAAGATTTTCATGATTTAAAGTAAAATCATTGAGTATCTTAAAAGTCATAGCAGGAAAGTAAAATCGTGCCTTTGAACAATGGGCGACAGTCAAGCAAAGCAAACGTCTGAGTCTGATCACAATAGTTAGTTAGTTAGTTGTTTGAATGAAATAGAAATGTTTTTAAGCATCATAGGGTTAATGTAGGTATGTGTTCTTGATGTTCAAATCGCGTACCCTTTCATAGGACAGCATGCTGTGGACAAACCGCATGTATTCAGCTTCCTCTAGTTGCGTTCTATCATTGATCAGTATGAATGATTTTAATTTTTTAATTACTAATTCATGTTTAAGCAATCTATTTATCCGTGAAATTAGTTCTATTCGTAGTTAAACATGAATATCATAAATAGGCTGCATGCTGTAGATTGGTGTCGCTAGTAGTACGCTATGAAGTGACCTTTTCATTGTACTATCAACGACCTCTCTTCTTAATAAAAATAAATAAACATCCGTTGAAAGATTGACCTTCCTTCGAAAATTTCTTTCATAAAATCGTATCGATTCATACGAGATGAGAAAAAACGATTTTCTCATGAAATTCTTATCGGTAATTCGATCTCTATCTATGACGTCGATGTGTTTTGTTCTTTGTTCATCGCGACCATTTGTATTGTTCGTTTTAAAAAAGTACAATCTAAATGACATTGGTTGAAATTGAAGTGTCGTTTTTTCTTCTCTTCTGCTCTCTGTTTCTCTTCATTTGTTTACAAGTCTAATATGACAATAAGCAGTTGTTGTTTGTATACACACACGCGCACATTAATATAACAGATGGTTTACTGATCATATATCCAATTGTACGGTGTTTATATGATAAAAAATGGGTAAAATTAGACACTAAAGCAATTGGATAGAGTCGATTCAAGAAGAAAAATGTAACTGCTTTTATTTCTAGAACATTCCAATGTGTATGAATCATGTTTATAATCCTTTTATGATTATAATTTTATATCGCCTTTCAATGCTAATGTCGATACTATTTACCTAGTAAATGGGTACAGGTGAAGGACTACTTTCTTACACTCAGTAATCTTGAGGGTATTGGAGTACAGAGATAGTTCTGTATAACAAACAAATTTTCTTCGAAGCATGTTTTTCTGACGTCAGTCTGCATGAGAGAGATAAATCTTTGGATAACATCGTTATTTTGCCATTTTTCGGATAAAGTATCGCATATGCACATCTATCTTGTCGATGATTAGTGAATTCTGTTTTTATTTTCTTGTTGTTCTTCTTTCAGTAAAGGTCCCTATCGAATAGAATCTTATTTCTTCTCCTTTTCCTTCAATGTAGATGATACCATATACATACATCATGTATTTTGTACGTGGTAAATCTTTAGATTCTTTGTTTACTTTCAGATAATTTCATTTTCTTTCTTTATTCATGATAAGAAATAAATAAATGCACGAATATTTTTGTCTCAATCCACAAGTTAACGTTTAAAATGTCTTTTCAAACGATGAAAAACGAACAGTCAAGAGAATCCAATCGGCAAATAACAACAACGACAACGACTCAATCACTACCGCAAGTGGTACGACCACTACCACCACCTCCACTACTGCTACAGCCTCCTTTAACAACAACATCTAATAGCAGTATGACATGTCAACGTTTTATCGATTCCAATGCAATTGATATAACATCGATCAAAGGGCAATTTGCATGGGAGAAAATACCACACTGTGATACTTGTGTACCCGTGATATTTCGGTACGTGAGCTGTAAAACTTTCGTTGTACTTTAATATTTATTGAGTAAATATTCATTATCGAAAAGTACATTCGAAAAAAGAAATATGAGAAAAAGTACATGTACATTGCACTTGCATTATTAAAGAGTCACTACGAGTAGTTTTTGCGTTCTTCAATTTTCTTTTCCATTTTAACAATTACAAAATTCCTGATTTTTTATTTCAGTAATCAGTGCAAATATTTCTGCGTTCGCATGTTACGTCAATTATTACCTGATTATTCCGAAGATGTTTTACGTCAGACAGCTCAATATCAATATCGAAAATCTATACCGATTTGTAATCTAACTAAAAGCGAAATCGAACTTATTAATCGAATAAATAGTCATCATTGCCGTTGGTCATACTCTCGGCAACCATTTACTGCCAATGATGAACTCGTTCGTGTTACTGATTTCCTCCCATTCTATGAACATCTTCGGCACGGTGGTGTTCGAACAATCTCTATGCATGCCAATGTCCCAGTACGACAAATTATGCAACAACAACAACAACAACAACAAATTCATAATAAATCTACGCAACGACCTAATGAATATTTGGATAATCATATGCCATCGATTCTATCAGCGCACAGACCATCGGCGCCATTGAATTTATTTCCATCAACAGTCAATCTATCGCGCGAAACGATTCTTTCAACAGTTCGTCCGTCTGTGTCAACAGCTGTTAATCCAATTCGATCCCAGACACAACTACCAACCAATCCTTATGTACCTCAAGTACAACCACGAATCGTACAACCTCAACAACAAATTCAACCGGCACCATCTCTGACGAATGTTGTTTCACGTGTGCCAAGTACAGTGCCCTCGAACCCAGTCCTTCCTAGTACTCCTTCGACTTCATCTCCGGATACGCCATCTCCTCTTGTTGTTGCTCAACCGACAACAACAATTCAGCGAAGACAATCGGTACCTTCATTAACAACGAAACCATCACGTCCAATTTGTGGATGGCTGCAAGTCAATCAACTCTACACACCATACATAACAACAACAAATGCAACAAGTCATCATTTGTACAGATTACCTGTTAGTCTTTTATCGTTTTATCATCTCCTCAAAACTTCATCGAGCGAATCAAGTGAATCGAAAGAAGTGATATTTCCATTCGAACAAACGCTTGCAACGAGCGAAGAACTCGAGTTAATCAACAAACTTTGTACACAACAAAATATTCAACCATTTAGTCCAGATACAAAACTAATCGATCTTGTGACGTTGTATGAAAATTCGTCAACGAATCTACTTTTTGTCAAAGAATTATCTCTTACTGAACCGAAATCGAATATTTCAAGAGATTGGTCATCAATCGTGAAGATTAATGGTGGCATTTGTCGACTACGTAATACGGCAACATTAAACGAACAAACAGTTCCATTTATTGGAAATAATCTAATAAAAACGTTCGTTCTATCATCTCAAACATTATCAACAGCGAAATTAACGAAACCAACCGATGAGGAACTTGAATTTCTTCAAATGATTCTCTTCTTTACCAATATGTCAATAAATTTAACTCAAATGCAATTAATCGACATCGATACTGTACAAAAAGAATACAGTGTCGATTTAATTCTTCTATTTAACGATAAATTTCCATTGAATGTTTTGAATTATCAACAACAAGGCACCCGAACAAATCCTTCACAACCATCAGCTCTTCGTCCATCAACAACGACAGCACCAACGAACACAATTACTGAATCAACACCTCCACCATCGCCACCCTCTCCTGTTCCAGCTCCAGCTCCAGCTCCTGCTCAATTTCCTTTACAACCATCAGCCAATCGTTTTAATAAAATCGTCGATTTTCACGGTCATTCATTGACCGCCTTTGTTTGTTCGGGTCTCGATACAACAGCTCAACGTCAGTGTGTATCAGTGAAATCTCTTTGCGAAATACTTTTTCCACATTCGCCTATGATCGATAGAATCGAACTCAAAATGTTGAAAGTCTTACGAACGAAAAATATCAATCGATTTCGACCACAAACTCAAACAGCACTCGGTTTCACACGTTTAATCGATATCAAAGATGCCGAAAAATATTGGGACGAAATCGAACGCGATATGCGTGCAATGGTCAAAGGTAAACATATCGATTGATTTGCTCGAATTGAATTCTTCATTTTTTGATTTTAATTTTTAGTAGATAATCAACGACTAACGATACGTTCGAGTACTTCAACTGAAGAGTCGAGGGCAAGTACTATCATTGAGAGTAATGTTGAACCAAGTGAGACTCAACAACAACAACAACAACAACAACCGATGGTGACGGATAGAGGTGAAAAACGTGCGATGGAAACAACGGATTTGGCTGATGAGGATGTACCGGTCATGGAACGATTGAATAAACGTATGAAAACAACGGAGAATCCAGTTCGAAAGATAACAATCAAAATACCAGTTCAAACCAAGAAGAAATCGAAACGTACGGTACCATCGAATCGAACGAACAAAGATACTCAAGCTAATTGGGTGAAGAAATTCAATCTTGACGAGTGTACCGTTGTATTGAATCAATATAATCCGATCTATGATGATGGCATTGCTTAATTGCCAATGAATTTTTGTTGTTTATTCCCCTTTTTATTATTATTATTATTATTATTATTTCTCTTTGTGGATAGTCAGTGTCTACGGAGTAGATATCAAACAAGCGATGAAATAAAAACAAAGCAAAACTTCTAACCAAAACGAAGATATTTCTTAGCATTTCTCTTTTGTCATTGTTGTACATGTCAAGTCTTGCCTCTCTTTCGAATTCACAAAAAAATGAAAACATAAAAAAAATAGCGACGATGCAATGTGTGATTCTTATTTTCTTTTCTTCGACATTTGTATATGCATAGTACAAATCAACTAAAGTTCTTCAAATCGTTTTTTCTTGTTCTTTTTTGTTCATCAACTTGTTGTTTTCGTTTTTTTTTCTTACTGTTATTGTTCTTTATTTCTTTTCTTTCTCTCTTTGTTACTGATTTTTCGTGCGATTTATGAATACAAAACAACAAAAAGAATACACGATGAACACGATGATTGGATTTTTAACTAAAACAATCACAATATTTCATTTCTATTGGACTGTTGAAATATCTTTTTTCATTCATATTTTTAACGATAGAATTGAGTTGTAACCATTGACTATCTCTTCCATAAAACACTACAGTATTACATTTATTTTTCTAAAATCACCGAATTTCTAGTTTTGTTAATAATAGAACTCATTAAACACCTGTGAACCGGACATATGCGTGCTAGGAAATGATTACATCATCATTCCATTGTCTTGTATCCGTCAAATCCCAACGGGTGATCACTACGAATGTTATGAATAGCCTGCCGATTGTGTCAACTCTATAGATATTGAAGTATTGGTCACTATACGCGGCATCCGCTAGCATTCGTTTGCATAATGAAATTGGATGGATTTGCGTGCGTCAATAGACGAAGTGCTAATCAGTAATAAGTGTGGCATACATTGTCGGCTTGACTTGTTGTCTGTCTATCGACTTTAGGCACAGTTGGAAATTGATTCTCTTTCTTCCTTAAAGCGCAATAGAGAAAGAAAGAAAAAGAAATGACATTCTTCAAATAAAAAATATATATATATAAAAGAAAAGCCGATATTCAATCGAAATGAACAGCGAACAGCACTTAGATTCTTTCTCTTGCCTAAGGAAATACTGTTCATTTTCTTTTCTCGTACTAGTAATAAGAAAGAGAGAGAGAGAAAGAGAAGAAAAAAAAGAAGACGATTGTTCTTCAACAGATCGCCTCTCTCTCTCTCGCTCTTCCTCAGTATGTTTCATTAACTAGCAAGAGCACAAAGAGAGATAGAGAGTAAAAGCAAACTGAGAATTCTTTATTCTTTCTTTCATCATTCTTGAGATCGTACAAAATACACAAGCATCGACTTATTTGTTCTTTTCAACATGAAATTAACCGAATCATTCTATTTCGAAGAAACTCGTGGTCTTTGTAGTCGTAAATTATTACGCGAAATTGGCGAACACGGCCGAACAAAGATCCGTCTTTATGCCTACGAAAGTTGGCCAAAACCAGCATTGATTTCATCGTGGACAATTAAAACCGTATGGTGGTCGAAAACTAAATGTCAAATTATTGAACAGCAAGGTCATCGAACAAGTATCACAAAGTAAGTAAATTAATGACTTCCGTGAGAACATTTTCAATAGGTCTAATCAGTGAAACAATGCATCATTTATTTGAATTGAGGTCACTCGTATGCGCATGCAAACTTTTGAGAATATTTATTTATGTAAAAAAAACGGTCAACGATTGAATGAGTTTTTTTTTCTTTGAGCATCGTAGACATCTAATCGAATTAGAAATAAGCATAAGAGGAAATTTTCTGGTCGATGGCTAATTCGATTCATTTATAATCAATGTAAATGCGTCGATATGTAAGAAGCAGAAAGGATGATGGTCAGTTCTTTTTTTTTTATCTTTCCCTGGCATCAGTAATGAAGATGTAATAGGCGGACATTAACATGCTGTGATCTCGTATATTTAATGAGTCTGATCAGAATGCCGAAGTCGAGACAGATTGTTGTAGGAGGGCACGACAACTAAACACTCTTTTTCTTTTCAGAGGCCATATGAAATGTTTAGGCAAAGGTCGGTTAGAGATAACTGGTCAATTTACTCGACGTAATGATGCTTTTTTTCGTTTGGTTCTTTCGTCACAAGTCACAGCTGATGATGTCTCTGACGGTTACATACTTTCCGGAGATCTCGAACTCGGTGATACGAAAACTTCAATGCAACCAAGTCATTTTGCTGTTGTCAAAGTTGATCAATGCAATCAACATTCACATAGACTGAATGATTACTTACAAAAAGCACGAAGTCTTTTATTATTTGGTTGTGCATAACATTTATCTCGTTTATTCATTCACAGTGACCACGTACAGTATTTGTACTAGTCAAATTTTTCGAAATTCACCAATGTTGTGTATGTGTGTGTGTATATTTATATCTTCTTTGTTTATAAAAATAAAAATGAATATTTCGATATGCACTAAACGGACATTTTCTTTTTCGATTCGATCCAGGTCAATCTTTGTAACAAAAACTTGAACTTCGTACGTACGGGGACATTATCGATAGATGTCACTCGAGTATTCATTCGTCATTTGACTGATGGTCGATGGATTTTGGTTTTAAAATAAACGAAAAAAAGATAATTTCGTTATTTGTTCGAATAAAACGCAATCAGAAATTTTCCTGTCAAGAAAAATCTGAAGAACATCCAATTGGTTGGATAATAAGCGTATGTCATATTCGCCAACTAATATTCTTATATTCATAGAACAAAATTTCTTTCTACACTCATTGAGCAAACGGAAATCAATCTAATCATTGAATGGGTTTGAGTAGTAGTACTCTCGATATTCCTGGCGGTGGTTCGGAAGGTTTTCATGTTCTACGTGTACAAGACGGTTCACCAGGATTCAAAGCTGGCTTCGAACCATATTTCGATTTCATTGTTAGCATCAATGGAATTCGACTGGATACAGACAATGATAAATTCAAAGAAATTTTAAAAGATAATGTTAATAAACAAGTTGAATTACAAGTTTATAATAGTAAAACACGAGCTGTTCGACAGGTTCCATTAACTCCTCATGAAAATTGGGGTGGACAAGTAGGATGAGATTTGATTTCTATTGAGTAATTGATTTGTCTTGCTCTAGGGTTTGCTCGGTTTAAGTATTCGGTTTTCTTCATTCGAGAAAGCCAATGAAAATGTTTGGCACGTACTCGATGTTCAACCGCATTCGCCAGCTGCTCTCGCTGGTTTACGTTCGAATACGGATTATATCATCGGTGCTGATACATTATTAAACGATGCCGAAGATTTCTACGCTTTAATCGAATCGAATCAAAATAAACCATTGAAACTCTATGTTTACAATAGTGATACAGATTCAACACGTGAAATCAATCTTACGCCAAATATTGGCTGGGGTGGTGAAGGTAGTTTAGGTTGCGGAATTGGTTATGGTTATTTGCATCGAATACCGTTACGATCGCCGGATTCGACTCCAGTAACCAAACCGAATCCATTAGTAATGAATGGAGATAAAGCTCCTTTACTTTCGGCTATACCACCACCGAATGTATCAACCGATGGAAACATGAGTTTTACACTTCAACCTGTTAATTTACCACCATTAACAGTAACAATGCCGAGTTTACTCGTGCCAACGCAACAGAATAATACAGCGATTACTACAACTGCAGCAGCAGTACCAACAAGTGAATCTACAATAACAACAACAACAACTAATGTTCAAGCACAACCAACGATTTCGACTGATGCCAATCAACTTTCAAAATATTTCAATGATGTAACACTGAATTCATCGCCAACATCTAATCCGATTGCTAACACAACTCAATCGCCACCAATAGGTTCATTAACTACTTCTTCTCCTCCACCACCACCACCACCGTCGGCTCAACAAACATCAATACCATCTTCTACATTTTTTCAACCACCAACATCATCAGTTCCTGCGTTTCCTCCATTTAATTCAACAACACCATCGATTCCTCTGACAACTCCATTTCAACAACCACCGTTACCAAATGCTCTCCCACCATTTAACTACGCTCCACCAAATCCTCAACTTCCACCATTCAATTACACGGTTCCCAATCCTCAACCAACGCAATACTTTCAACCAATACCTCCTCCGAATTTGCAACAACAACAACAACAACAACAAATGCCTTTTCAATATGCACAACCAACATTTCCGAATTCTCGTCCGTTGTTTAATCCAAATCAACCGTACGATTACAATTCAAATCATTAGTTAATTCTTCTTGTTATATTGTTTTTTTTTCTGTTCTGTCTTCATCTTATGCTCTAGTTTGTCGTGAAAACATTTTTTTCTTTTCTTTGAAAAAACAAACAAACAAACAAACAATTCATATTTATTCTCTTTTAAGATCAATTATTAATGAAGTGATTCATTAACAATTTTTTCTTGCCCTTAACTGGCATTCCCTTTCATCCGTATCCCGAACAAATTCATACTCATGGTTGATAATCCCGATAAATTACGACAAATTTGTTTGAGTAAATTCGTTAGTCTATTAAAATCCGATGAAAAACTCTGGAAAAAACAAATCGAAGAACGAATTATTCAACGTTATCTCGATGAGACAAATAGTCAAATAACAACTAATTCACTCGAACAACAAAAACGTAAACAACATCGTGGCGAATCATTCGGTCACGAAGATGAAACACGAACATTACCAGTGAATTCCTATTCAACAACCGATCAAATCCTTTCATCACATTCGAAATTATTCATCGAATATTTTCTTCACAGTGACTGTTATTTGAATTCGAATCTTTCAGAAGATTTAGTTAAATATCTGATTAAACACGATCAATTAAATGACTTTACACTATCGTTATTTACATCGAATTTGACTTGTTTAAAACGATTTATAATCAATATAAAATATCTCAGTCGTTTACAATGTCAAATTCTTAATCAACATCAAAATCTCGTTGATTTAGAAATTATTTTCAAAGATTCTCTCTCGAATCGATCATTGCCCGTAGCGAACAATGATTTCTATCAGCACATTTGTCCATCATTGAATTCCAATTTCGAAGATATCTATTCGATCTATGCACCATTCATCATTCATCGACAGACATTAACAACTAATCTTCCCAATCAATCCGATGAATTTTCTCATCAGAAATTACTGAATTCGATATTTAACAGTCTTCATCCGATTACAATCGAACGTTTGAAATGTCTCAATCTGTCCTACTATAAATTCTTTACGAATGCACAAACAACACCAGCTCGACATTATTCATTAGTTGATATGTCGCCGGCAATTCGTTCGGCAACATTTACACCATCGATTAATTTCATCCCAGCTAATATTCGTTCGCTAATGAAATTTACAAATTTAACATCATTGAATTTATCATCGACAGATATTAAAAATCCTTGTCTCGATATTCTAACAGATTCGTTGAGAAATCTTGATCAATTAGATTTATCTTCATGTCGATCGATTAAATTATTTCATTGTCTGCTCAAACTTTCATCGAAATTAAAATGGCTCAATCTTTACAATTGCATATTTCATATGCAGCAAAATCCGAGTATATTTCAGATTTTATATCAATTGAAACATCTCGAATATCTCGATCTAAGCAATGATCAAACACTTCAAGATCATTCGCCGACGACTATCGATCACGACAGTGAAATCAATCGATTTCTTCGTCAAACGAATTGTTTGCCACGTTTGAAACATTTCGATTTAAGTGGTCAAAAAACAATTTCATCAAATTCTCTACAAACATTTCTACATGCACATCCAAATCTAAAATTTCTCGGTTTATTCCTAACACGTGAAACTTATTTGTCATGTATCATGAATTCAAAGGATAGTTGCTATTCGAAATATCGTCATTATACATACGATTTGCAACAGAATCAATTAACTGAAGAAGATTTTCTCTTCTATGAACCCTATCTACTCGAGTCATTTAAACGTTATCATGATCGAGCCAATTTCGTTCAGAAAATTCTCTACTATTCATTTCTTCTTACGCGTACATTCCGTTGGAAACAACAAGATCTTCTCATCGAATATATTCTTCATGTTATTTCAATACATTCAACAAATCAATCCGTACAATTAGCATCAACAGCTTGTATCTATAATCTAACACGTGCGCCTATAACCGAACAAATACATATTAAATATCTAGCAAAAATTGTTCGAGCAATAATGCGTGTTATGGCCTCATTTCCCGATCAACAACAAGTAGAAAGCTAAATTTATTTTTAGAAGGTTCCTTTTTTTAAAATTTTGTTTGCTTTATTCGATGTAGTTACAAAAGAATTGTCTACTAACTCTATGCAGTGATCGAATTCTACATGAACCTCATTTTGATTTCTATTCATTATCAAGATTAGTTATGGCTAATCTGCATAATTACACAGATCTAGCAATTATTCAACCAGGTGTTGCTATTCTTTCATTACTAACCACTCGAGTATGTTGATTTTTGTTTTTAATCAAATAAAAAACTTACGTTCCTGTATTTTTATCTTTTATCTTCAGTTAACTATTCATGATTGTACGCAGATCGGTTCAGTGATAAACATATGCCGTATACTTCAATTAGTCGAAGAGCAAATCAATCGTTTACAAACAATACAAAATCCTCTCGGACATCATGATCCAACATCTCAGATTCTCAATGATACCGATATAACATTAAACAATGCACAACAATTAACCAGCGATGATACACTAAGATTTTGCTTGAGTTTATTATGGAATTTAACCGATGAAAACAATCGTGTTTGCGAATGTTTTATTGAGTCAATGGGTTTACAATTATTCCAGCGTTTATTACAATTGTTTTCAACGGATACAATACTTCTAACGAAGATTGTCGGTCTTCTAAGCAATATAGCTGAAGTATCACGTTTAAGAATCTGCTTATACTCAATTGATATCGTTTCATTAATGAGAAAATTTATGCTCGAAGCTGTACTTGATATTGCTTTTGCAGCAACAGGCATTCTCGCACATTTATTATCTGAACAAGTCGATGATGAAATCGATTGGGATCTATGTCAACAAATGCGAGATACGATTTTAACGTGGCAAAATCCTCATACAACAATGGTTACATATCGATCATTTAAACCATTTGTATCTTTACTACAATGTTCAAGAATACCTGTTGTACAATTATGGGCTCTTTGGGCTATACATCATGTGTGTAGTACAGATCGTGTGAGATATTATCGAATAATACGTGACGAAAAATTATTTGATTTAATTGAAAATCTATATGAAAATCAAATTTCATCGTCAAATACCGACTCATGTTCGATTCAACTATTAAAATCTCTTCGACATCTTATTAAAATATCCTCGCGTTCGAATTCTTCGGCAGTTGCTAGTTAACAAAATAAACAACTCTCATTTCTTCTTCGTTGTTTTCTCTATTCAATCAAGTAGATCTTTTGCGAATTAATCCCGCGATTATTTATTTACGTGCAATTTCTAAAATCAAGAACATGACGATAATAAGCGTATTCGTTGTTTGTAAATATATATTCTCTGCTGTTTGTTTTTTTTTCGACAAATGCCTTTTTCTTTTACACCAGCCAAGCATAAAGTAGATTGTTATGATTATTTTTTTAGATACGAAATTTCATATTGGCCTAAAAAGGAACAAAAGGATTTTTCTCTATTATTCGTAACTATATAGTTTTTGCTGTTGTTTTTGTTGTTGTTGTTGTTGTATGTGAATAAATAAAGTCTATATGTTATCTTGCTTGAAAAACAAACGCACGATTTTTATTTGAATAAGTACTATGAAAAGGAGAAAAGAAATCTCGACGAAAAGTTCCGGTAAATCAAGAGAAAAAGAAAAGAAAATCGATGACTTATTCATCATAAACATTGACGTCAATGGTAAATAGAAGATAAATGAGAAAAATACTTGCTTATCAGTATGTGTTGTTCGATATGTTTTTCTTCTTCTTTTTTTTATTTCAAAACTACAATGACGTTTATCGAATTTAGCATGAAGATATTTGAGAAATAGAGTGTGATAACAATCTGTTGGATATTTTAGAGGAGACTTTTTATTTATTTATTCATGGAGAAATCAGCGAGTACTCTAAATGGTTCGACTTACAAAGGCTCGTTTGCATTCAGTTCGATTGCTGATACAGCAGGAATGCCAATCGATCAATTTAATTTTCTTTTTTCCGAAGTATTAGCATTGATTCTTGCGATGATTTATCGAAAAGTTCTACCACCAAGACCGAGTAATAGATTTATAAGACATTTTGTTGGTAAGCTCAAGATTTCAATAAACGATACACATACTTTCGATTTCAAACTCTTTCAGCGAGTATTCTCGGTTTTGGTCTTGCATATTTTTGTTTTGGTCTTGAAATTTGGCATGTATTCGCTCAATCATTCATTGTCTATTTCATTCTCTGCGTTATTTCTCCGAAATATTCGCATCTAGTCGTTTTCGTCTTCGCTATGGTTTACATGAGCGTCGGTATGTGTGTGTTGATTCAAACGAAACAATTTGTTCACCTATTTTCTTTTCAAAAATCTTTTAGTCCATATTCATCGTTTAATCTATGACTATGGAAATTATACATTGGATATAAGTGGACCATTGATGATTAATACGCAAAAATTGACAGCACTTGCATTTGCATTTTACGATGGTTATCGTTGGAAAAAACAACAGAAACAAAGTGATTCCACTGGCTCACCGTTAAATGCCGATCAAGAGAAACAAAAAATCACCGAATTACCTAGTCTATTAGAATTTGTCAGTTATATTTTTTATTTTCATGGTGTTATTGTTGGACCATTGTGTTTCTATAAAGATTATCGTGATTTTATTGAAGGACAAAATCTACTAGTCATTCCAACAACACAAACAACAACTATGAATAAAACCGATGAACAACGTTTGAGAGAAACAAAACAACCATCGATCGCTTGGGCAGTTCTATCGAAATTGCTTCAATGTGCTTTTTGGGGTTATATCTTAATTGTTCATACACCATCGTATCCGGTTGATTATAATCTCAGTGCAGCAATGTTGAGTTCACCAGTCTACAAAAGATTAGCATTTCTTTTATTTTCAACATTTTGTGCTCGAGTGAAGTAAAAGAAAAATCTTTTCTGTTTTTTTTTTAAATAGAAAACAAAATATGTTTTTATTCGTTGATTTAGATATTATTTCGCGTTTATTCTCTCGGAAGCTGTTAACAATGCAGCTGGTTTAGGTTTCAATGGTTACGATAAAACCGGTGTTCCTCAATGGAATCTTTTAACCAATGTTGAACCATTTCAAATCGAATCAGCAACTAGTTTGAAAGTTCTTATTGATAAATGGAATATGCGTAAGCGACAGAGAAATTGATTCGTTGAATATAATCATTTTTTCGGTCAAATATTTAGAAACTGGCCTATGGCTTCGTCGTGTTTGCTACGATCGACTTCCTTTTATGAATACTCTAGGTGTCTTTGTTCTCTCGGCACTCTGGGTAAGATCTACGTACATTCAATTGCATTTATAAAATCATGGTTTTGTTTCTTTACGTGTAGCATGGATTTTATCCCGGTTATTACGTTTGTTTTATCTTAGCAGCATTTGAAACGTATGCTGGCCGGGGTATTCGACGACAAATTCGACCACTTTTTCAAGCCAATCAATTGACCAAGGGTGTCTATGCGATTATTACATGGTTAGGAACGCAAATCGGTTTGAATTTTGCGGTCACGCCGTTTGTTCTCATGGAAATTCAAAAAGCTTGGGATTTTTATGTTTCGTGGTTTTTTATAGTACCGATTATTTCGATTGTGTTAGCTTTAGTACTCAATGGCGCTAGTTCAAAATCGAAGAAGAATCAAAAACCAACGCAAGACAAAGAAAAATCGAAATAAATATTGAAATTTTTCGATTGATGTGATTCGAATATTTCAGCTTTTTATTTTTTTTATGTTGTATTCTCGTTAATAATGTGTCCGGTGTCATAATTTAATTCGTTTATTTTCTGAATAGAATCGTAATAGCAGAAGAAATCAAATAAAAAAGGAATTCTTTTTTCTGTCACTTATACAAATGTTGAACAGGTATTATAGCATACATCCTGTGTATAGATGTGTGAGCAAAATCGAACGTGCTCTTTCGAAAGGTTGTCTGCTTTATTTCCTCTCGTTTTTTTGATCTATCTCAATGATGAAGATTGCACACGTTGATCTTGCACCTCGAATGAGAAGAAACAACAAAAAAAATCGTTGTTCTTTCTCTCCACCAAGTCGTGATTGAACTTGCATCATAATACTAATCATTATTGACAAGGTGCACCAAAAAAAAAACGTCCTCTCACTCTCGTTTTTTTTTATGTAAAGATCATCGATCAATGTTATATGATTGAATGCTCAATATTTGAATTAAAAAAGAGAAAGAGAGATTTACTTGACTATCTGGCTTAGTAATAACATAGTGACACGTACACGTTCAAAGCGTTTGAAGAATGTATAAGTAGTCGATTCTAAATATTATGTTTCTTTTCTCTTGATGAAACGAAATAGAAGAAAAAAAACGTCTGTAGTAGTAGTAGCAATGTTTGATTGTTGATATCCCGAGAGAGATTTAAAAAAAAGGGCAAGCATAAAGCCCAATAATGGTACGAGTAGTTTTTATTTTCTTTCTCTCTCTCTCTCTCTGTTCGTTTTTTTTATTCTATAAATTTGATGCATTCTCACGAGTCAGTGAAAAGAATTTTCTCTCTTATGCAAATATGTTTCCATCATCCCAGAGCGAGAGAAAACGAGAAGCAGTATCATTTTAATCATACTCACACACGGTAGTTAGTAATCGTTAGAATGAAGGAAAACCAGAAGTGATAAAAAGCAGAGACGATCTGTGAGCTGTAGAAAAAAAAATATATATCAATAAACCTCGAACAATATTCAATGGATGCTCAAGGTTCGAAGGACTTTTTTTCTGGTAAGTTTTTTCTTGACTCAAATTTCAAACGAACATCGATACGAACGAGAAATCGGATCTCGAAAGTTTTGATTAAGTCAATAATAAACGTAAATGTATGGATTATAGCTTCAAGTGGATTTCTATCATCGGATAGGGCAATTATTCTATTCGTCTTTCAATATGAGGTTTCAACTCTCTAGTCGGTTTTCTTTGTCTATTTATCATTGTTGATATTTAACAAGAGATTAGTTTCTCGTTTGAAGCCTTGTCAACTTCGACTTGCTTAGTTTTTCTTTCTTTCATATTCATTCTACATTATCAAACAGTTCGTTGGCCTTCACCCTTCGATTTCACATCTGTTGCGATAGTAAAACAAAATTATCATTTCAGATCAATCGCCTCGTATTTTTTCTTTTGAAAAAACAAACCGGCTAATTTAGCCAATATTTTTTTTCTCGTTTTGTCAAAATACGTCGATTATTAAGAACGGTTTTCTTTGTACGTTTATTTATGCATTTGTAAAATATGCGACGATGACAAATATAAACGAGCAAGAACCATGCGTACGTATAGAAATGTGTCAGAAAGAAAAAGAAAAGACAGTTTCAGACGATAATAACTCGTAAATCTATGGATTGTGTTGTTGATGATGGCGCAAGAACTAAAACCAGTATGCTTCTCTTACTCTCTCTCTCTCTGTCTCTTCCCCCGTTATATCGTTCTCTGGCCAAAAAGAACAGCTGCACCGGCAGTTTCTAGTGACGGCAGGCGTAATATTATACAGAGAAAACGATAGAACAGCGTAAGAGGAAAAAAAACGGCTCGCATTTTTGTGCTTGATGCCGCTTATACGTGCGTCTATGTAGTTGTCAGTAACAGTAGAGAAAGAGAGAGAGAGAAGAAGAAGAAGAAAAGTTATTTCGTCAAAAATGGCATCGATCTACTTCTGTCATCCATCGGTCCGTGACTTCGACATGTTGGCAAGACAAAGAAAAATTTCTTCATTAGATTTCTAAATATCAGCTACGAACAACCCGAGATATCATTCGGCAATTGTCTTTTCGCAGAAGGTTACTAACATATATAAACAGGTGAGACTAAAAAAACGAAGAAAGAAAAAGCCTTCGGATGGTATTATTTCGATTTCGAAATGCGTATTACTCAAGCATTCTTTCGTTTCGTTTTTCTTTCCTTCTTTCATTCTTTTTTTTCTGCATATCTAATGAGTATTTATCGTTGATGATCAATACCGTGAAGAAGAAGAAGAAGAAAAATAGCGTAGGTATTTTTTTTTCGTTAAATACGAGAAGCAGAAGAAAAAAAACTATATTACACATGCATTTGTTGTTCGAGTATGTACAAAGATAGAGATAAAAGAAAGTATACAGACACACATCTGTGAGGTAAACGATGACGAACAGCTGTTCTAATCAAATGAATGTTCAATTTTCAGGTGAGAGTTCAGTTGATTCTCTTTTACTAGTTAATCAATAAGACAAATCGACTGTTAGTATTATTATTGTTGTTTTTTGTTCATTAGTCGTTTGTCGTTGATAGTTATTGAAACCATCAATCGTCATTCTTCTTATTTAATTCCGACATGAATCTATTAGTCAAACTGAGCAGCAAACAAATAATGAAAGAAAGTCTAGTTTTCATTCGAAATGCTAACCTTCATCGTTGTTCTTTCTGCTCTCTCTCTCGTCGCTCTTTCTCTCTTTTTTCTTTATCTTACATTTGTCGAGAAAAGAATGAGAGGTTTATATGTATAAATGTTTGTGATGATTGAAATATAAAGTAATTTTAACATTTTGACATTAGTCTATCGTTGCAACAAAAAAAGAACGTACACGCGCAAATATCAATTGGCAAAAGTGATGGCAGTTCTTCTACACGTACATATTGCATCGTAGTGAAAAAAAAATTTGAAGCATCGACAACGTTATTTATTCATTCTCTCGCTCTCTCGCTGTCTTTTTTTATTTGACACGTAAACGTGAATAGTGAAGTACTCGTCTTTTCTTTGAATTTCTAAAACAAAAACGCAAATGAATAGATGTACTGTTGATTAATGTGCGTGACAATGATTGCTTAATCGGTAGTAGAAACATTTCAGATTTGATTAGATCTAATTTTTCTATCAAAACGACTCGTTAAGATGACAATCTTCTCCCTGCTGTTTTCCTCTCCATCGTCTCTATTTTCAATCTGATGATAACAAGTAGAACTCATCGCTCGACTTTGTATCTGATTACTCGATACATCTTGATATATTTCTTGAATTTGACTCGGACTTTTCTTTTTTTCGTTATTATGTCTAATAATAACAACAATAACAACAATAACAACCGAAACCTTCAGTTGTATCTCTACATCTCATCGCTCCACCCCTCCTCAAATAAGTAGGCGCGCGCATACGCACAACTCAAAACTAAAACAATAGACATAGATATTTGGCCTTGCTGTCTGATATGGCACTTGTTCTCGACGATATAGAAAAAAAAATCAGTAGACAAATTCTTTATTTATATTCGGTAGTTAGTAGTTCGTGAAAAGATATTAGACGTAGAGAAGCAAAGAAAAGAGAGAGAGAGAGAGAGAACGCAAAGAAAGAAGAAGACGACGAGATGGATGTCTCAAGAAAAAAAACGCATGCGTGCGTTCAACAGCACTCCTCTATACGCATGATTTATGGTGCGCAATGCGTGAATGAAATAGATGGTAGGTAATAGAATTTTAAAAAAGATGAATGAGCAGAATGCCAAGTAAAAGAAGAGAAAGAAAAATGAAGAGGGTGTTGATGAAAAAGAAGAAGAAAAGAAAGTAAATGAGAAGAAAAGTAAATAGAACAGAAATTTTTATTTTTATTTTATATTTTTTATCAAGAAAATAACTGAGAGACCAATTGTTCGTTTTTCTATGTTTATTATTTTTGAAGATTCTATTTTTCTGACAATTATTCAATATGCATTGCACGAGTCAACTCTTCTTTTTTTTCTTCTTCCTTTCTTTGCCGTTTCATGTTGGTGACAAACATCGATATTGATCAAATTACACTATTATTCTAGAATTGCCTT
>ERZ781398.1020-NODE-1020-length-27863-cov-5.615219_pt1 | contig 27863 bp, 23 predicted proteins | sample MGYA00433077_ERZ781398 | MGnify/ENA primary metagenome ERZ781398 (study PRJEB29847, sample SAMN06458254) | wastewater metagenome | isolation source: Wastewater bioreactor | place: South Africa: Cape Town | study: EMG produced TPA metagenomics assembly of the... | reverse complement strand
CGTCGCCAAGGAGATCGAGCTCGAGGACAAGTTCGAGAACATGGGCGCGCAGATGCTGCGCGAAGTCGCCAGCAAGACCAACGATCTCGCCGGTGACGGCACCACCACCGCCACCGTGCTCGCCCAGGCGATCGTGCGCGAAGGCGCCAAGGCGGTTGCCGCCGGCATGAACCCGATGGATTTGAAGCGCGGCATCGACATCGCCGTCGCCGCCGTCATCAAGGACATCGAAAAGCGCGCCAAGCCGGTCGCGTCTTCCTCGGAAGTCGCGCAGGTCGGCACCATCTCGGCTAACGGCGACAGCACCATCGGCAAGATGATCGCGCAGGCGATGCAGAAGGTCGGCAACGAAGGCGTCATCACGGTTGAAGAAGCCAAGTCGCTCGACACCGAAGTGGACATCGTCGAGGGCATGAAGTTCGACCGCGGCTACCTGTCGCCCTACTTCGTGACCAACCCCGAGAAGATGACGGCGGAACTCGAAGACGCCTACATCCTCCTGCACGAGAAGAAGCTGTCGGGCCTGCAGGCCATGCTGCCGGTTCTCGAAGCCGTCGTTCAGACCGGCAAGCCGCTGCTGATCGTCGCTGAAGACATCGAAGGCGAAGCGCTCGCGACCCTCGTCGTGAACCGCCTGCGCGGCGGCCTCAAGGTTGCCGCCGTGAAGGCTCCGGGCTTCGGCGATCGCCGCAAGGCCATGCTGGAAGACATCGCGATCCTCACCGGTGGCCAGCTCATCTCCGACGATCTCGGCATGAAGCTCGAGAACGTCACCGTGAAGATGCTCGGCCGCGCCAAGAAGGTCGTGATCGACAAGGAGAACACCACCATCGTCAACGGCGCCGGCAAGAAGCCGGACATCGAAGCACGCGTGAACCAGATCAAGGCGCAGATCGAGGAAACCACCTCGGACTACGACCGCGAGAAGCTGCAGGAGCGTCTGGCCAAGCTCGCCGGCGGTGTCGCGATCATCCGTGTCGGCGGCGCGACTGAAATCGAAGTGAAGGAAAAGAAGGACCGTGTCGAGGACGCGCTGAACGCGACCCGCGCTGCGGTTCAGGAAGGCATCGTTCCCGGCGGCGGCACTGCTCTGCTGCGCGCCAAGAAGGCTGTCGGCCGTATCCAGAACGACAACTCGGACGTTCAGGCCGGCATCAACATCGTGCTGAAGGCGCTGGAAGCTCCGATCCGCCAGATCGCCGAGAACGCCGGTGTCGAAGGTTCCATTGTCGTCGGCAAGATCCTGGACGAGAAGTCCGAGACCTTCGGCTTCGACGCCCAGAACGAAGCTTACGTCGACATGGTCGCCAAGGGCATCATCGATCCGGCCAAGGTGGTGCGCACCGCGCTGCAGGACGCGGCCTCGGTCGCCGGTCTGCTGGTGACCACCGAAGCCATGGTCGCCGAACTGCCGAAGGAAGCGGCCCCCGCGATGCCGGGCGGCGGCGGAATGGGCGGCATGGGTGGTATGGGCGGCATGGGCTTCTGAGCCCCGCTCTCCTCTCCAACGACATCAAAGGCCGCCTTCGGGCGGCCTTTTTGCGTCGGAAGGCTGAAACGCGTCAGCGCCGCGCGATTCGTTCATCTCAAGGCCATCGGCGCGATGCAGAATTCCCGCGACAACCCCGTCCGGTTTTGAGATGGTCCGCCATCGATGACCGTGACTGATTCAGGACTGAACACATGCGCGCTTGGATGATTGGCTGCACCGCTGTCTTGGCTCTCTCGTCCGCCGTATCGTGGTCGGCCGCAGAGGCGCAGAGCGCTAAGGACTCAAAAGCAGCGCCAGCGGCCAACGACGTGCGCTATTTCAATTCGCTCGGCGACATTCTCGGCGACCTGCCCGTGGATGCCTTCATCAAGGAGACGCGCGCGAACGGCAAGGTCGTCTCGGCGCTGCTCGATGTCTGTTATTCGGTTTCGACCTCGTCCGATCGCAAGGACCGTTTTGTTGTCGATCTCAAGGTCGAGGGCGAAAAGCTCAGCGGCAGCGGACAAAGCACTGAGAACAAGACGCCGGTGACGGTCAGCCTGATCCGCAAGGGCGGCAAGACCGTCTCGTTCGATGGCAGGATCACGCTCGGCGGCACGCCCAATTCCGTTTCGTCGCCGGACAATGCCGATGCGGACGAAAAGGAATTCCAGGAGTCGCAGGTGGTCGATGACGATCTGTCCGAAGCGCCGAAGGATTTCACGCAAGTGTCGCCGCAATCGGTCGCGGTCCGCGTCAAGCGCGAGAATTTTGCCGATCTGGTCAAGGGTCTGAAAAGCCAGAACGTGCAGATCGCGCTCGACAGCATCGCAACAGACTGCAACGCGCTGCGGTCTGGCCATCAGGTGCTGCGTCTTCTGACCGATCCGGCGCGCGCGGGCGCATTGATCACCACGCTGAAAGGCGCGACGGGTGTCAGCGCCGCAGGCTGGACCTCCGGCACCTACGACATGGAACGCGCGATCCGCTTTCCCGCCGCCGAATGGAGCGAGGGCGGAAAGCTGAATCGCGACAAGATTGCCTTCGCTCTTTCCGGAATCGCCGCGAAGGTGATGTCCGCGAAGCCGGACACGGTGGTGTGGAACGACACCACAGGCGAACTGACCTTCACCATCAAGCGCCCGAGCCAGCTCGCACCCGGGCTCGATCTCGTCGAGACGCTGGAAATCACCGCGCTGGTCGGCCCCGAGCGACCGGGCGCGACCGACAGGCTGGTGCTGTGGCTGGGCGTGCCGGCCAGCAGGACCTCAGATCCCATCCAGCAAGACAATCGACGAAACACCGGGCAACCACCTGCAATTCGCCGACAACGCGGGCGGTGAGGAAGAAAGCACGTTCAACGACGACGACGGGATGATCAAGGCGATCGCAACCGGCCTGAAGGGGCAGCGCTGGGACACCGATAAGGCCACATGGAGATAGTCATCCTCGTGTCCACATCCGGCGGACCGGAGCGCGCATGACGCGTTACGACGCCGTCATCATCGGAGCAGGTCTCGGCGGCCTCACCGCGGGCGCGATCCTCGCCCGCGCAGGCCGCAAGGTTCTGGTGATCGAACGCAGCAATTCCGTCGGTGGCGCGGCATCGAGCTATAAAGTCGGCGACCTGTTCGTCGAGGGCTCGCTGCATGAGACCAGCAATCCGAACGATCCCCGCGATCCCAAGCACGATATTCTGACGCGCGCGGGCGTGCGCGATGCGGTGACCTGGATTCCATCGGGCACGTTCTATGAGGTACGCGGCGGACTGCTCGATGCGCCGCTGAAGGTGCCGGACAACTTCGGGGCCGCGCGAGATGCATTGACGCAGCGATTCCCGGATGCGCGCGACGACATTGCACGAATTCTCGGCGAGATGGAGCAGATCGCCGCCGCGACGGACATCGCTCAGGACCTGAACCTCACCCTGTCGCAGAGACTCGACAGCGTGTTCGGCACCAACGAGGCCGTGAAAGCCGCGCTGGCCGCGAACCTGTCCTACTATCACGACGATCCGGCAACCCTGTCGTGGGTGCTGTTCGCCCGCGCGCAGGGCCAATACCTGCAGAGCGGCGGCTGTTATGTGCAGGGCGGCTCGCAACGTCTCTCCAGCGCATTGGCGCGCGCGATCCGCTCCGCAGGAGGCGAAGTGATCTTGCGCCGCGCCGCGAGCCGAATCGATGCCGATGCGCAAGGTCGCATCACGCATCTCACCCACACCGCCAAGGACGGCAGCGATCCGCAGACCGTGGAGACCGCGCGCATTATCGGCAACGCCGCGCCGGACACGCTGGCCGCGATGCTTCCGAAGGCTGGCGGTGCGGCGCTCACCGCTGCCTATGCCGATCTTCCGCGCTCGATCTCGCTGTTCGCGCTGACGCTTGGCCTGTCCAAACCGCCACGCGATTGCGGCGTCACAAGCTATTCGACGCAGCTGCTGCCCGATTGGACGACGCGTTTCGATGATTACGCCAAAGGCACCACACTGATGGCGAGCGAGCCCGGCGCGCGAATGCCGCCACTGGCGATTGTCGACTATGCCGCAATCGAGTCCGGCGTGCCCGCGCCGCCTTACGTACTATCCGCGATCGGGCCCGACGCGCTCTCGAACTGGAACGACACCGATCAGGACGCCTACCGCGCCAAGCGCGCACGCTGGCAGGATGCCATCGTCGCCTATCTCGACACGCACTATCCGGGATTGGCCCAATCCGTCGTTGCCGCGTCGTTCAACACCGCGTTTTCAATGCGCGCCTATCTCGGCGCGCCGCTGGGAGCGGCCTATGGCTTCGCGCCGACACCGGGACGCGCGCTGAACCTCAAGCACGACAACACCTGCGCAACACCGATCCCGGGACTTTATCTTGCGTCAGCCTATGCCGGCTTCGGCGGCTATACCGGCGTGATCGAGGCGGCGGGAGCCTGCGCGGATATGATCCTGCGGGGAGGCTGAAGTTTCGGCCTCATGGTGAGGAGCCGTGCACCGCACGGCGTCTCGAACCATGGGCCAATCACGCCTCGGCTTCATCCTTCGAGACGCGCGCAAGAGCGCGCTCCTCAGGATGAGGCTTCATTCACTCAATTCGTGTTCAGCCGGAACCGCAGCGTCGTCCGCCCGACGAACGAGACGAGATCGCCCTGCCGTGTCCATGTCTCTGCTTCCGCGAGCGCGCTCACCAGAGCATCGTCGGCCTGCGCGCGATCCGGCGTGCAGCCGTTGTCGGTCAGCGCGCCGGGCACGAAGATCACGGTGTTGTTGGCCACCGAGAACTGGCCCTTGCCCGCCTTGCACCACAGATCGAGCTGCGCTTCGCCGTTGTCGCCGATCTCGAGTCGCGGAATCCTCTTCGATCCGGGCTGCGGACGCGCTTCGAGAGTCATTTCCAGACCGAACGGAAATTCTGCCGCGTGCGCCGGAGTGTAATTGGCCGCACTCATCGCGAGCGCAAAACCCAATGCAGCATGTCGCAGAATCGTCATGATTGAAGACCTTCGCAACTGTTCGATTGCGCGCGGTTCTAAACGCTCGGGACCACATTGGCCAGTGCGCAGATGCCGCGCGGAAAGCCAAAGAAAAACCCCGCGGCTCGCGCCGCGGGGTTGACCGACACTCGTTTGGATGGCGTTACTTGATCACCATCGCCGTGAACGGATAGACGTAAGCCTGCAACGTCACGAACAGGCCGACCAAGCAGGCCAGCACGATCGAGTGCACGAAGACATAACGCAGGATCGAGCCTTCATGGCCGTACCAGTTGGTCGCGGTGGAGGCCACCACGATCGACTGCGCGTCGATCATCTTGCCCATGACGCCGCCGGACGAGTTCGCCGCCGCCATCAGGATCGGCGACAGGCCGAGCTGTTCGGAGGTGATCTTCTGCAGGTTGCCGAACAGCACGTTCGAGGCGGTGTCCGATCCGGTCAGCGCGACGCCGAGCCAGCCGAGCAGCGTGCCGAAGAACGGGTACAGCACTCCTGTCGTGGCGAAGGCGAGACCGAGGGTCGCGTCGATGCCTGACAGGCGGGTCAGCGTGCCGATCGCCAGCATCGCCGAGATGGTGATCAGCGAATAGGCGCACAGCTTGATGGTCTGGGCGTAAACCCGGATCATGCCGAACGGCGAGTAGCCCATCAGGATGCCGGAGATGATCGCGGCGATCAGCATGCCCGAGCCAGTGTAGGACAGCCAGGTGAAGGCGAACACCGCGCCTTCCGGCGTCGGCTTCGCCACGATCGGCGCGACCTTCATGATCATGTGGTCGAGGCCCGGCACCGCGTATTTCCACGTCGCCCAGGCGTTGACGGCGTTCTTGAAGTGATCGGTGCCCCAGATCAGGAGCACGATGCAGACCACGATCCACGGCGTCAGCGATTTCCACACTTCGGCGCGGGTCGGCTTCACCGGGTTGGGCACCACCGGCGCCATGGTGGCGGCGGATTCGTCATGGGCACCCAGCGTCGCCGAGGTCCAGATCCGCTTGGGCTGCCAGATCTTGAGGAAACCGATCAGCATGCCCATCGAGATCAGCGAGGCGCCGATATCGACGATCCACGGATTGACGTAGTTCGAGATGACGAATTGCGGGATGGCGAACGACAGGCCGGTGACCAGAATGGCCGGCCAGATTTCCTTCATGCCCTTGAAGCCGGCGAAGGCCCACACCACCCAGAACGGCACGATCAGCGAGAAGATCGGCAATTGCCGTCCGACCATCGCGCCGAGCAGGAACGGATCGATGCCGGTGACGCTGGACAGGCCGGCGATCGGCGTGCCGAGCGCGCCATAGGCCACCGGCGCGGTGTTGGCGATCAGCGACAGGCCGGATGCGGCGAGCGGCGAGAAGCCGAGGCCGATCAGGATCGCGCCGGTCACGGCGACCGGAGTGCCGAAGCCGGACGCGCCCTCGAAGAACGCGCCGAACGAGAAGGCGATCAGCAGGATCTGCAGCCGGCGGTCGCGCGTCACGCCGCCGATGGTGTTCTGCAACGTCTCGAACACGCCCTTCTCCACCGTGAGACGGTAGAGATAGATGACGTTGAGCACGATCCAGCCGATCGGGAAGAAGCCGACGACGATGCCGAGCAGCGAGGCCCGGATCGACATGTTCGCCGGCATCGTGAAGAAGAAGATCGCGACGAGATTGGCGACGATCAGCGCCGTGATCGCCGCGATATGCACCTTGACCTTGTTGGATGCGATCAGCACCAGCAGCGTGACCACGGGGATCGCCGCGGCGAGCGTCGACAATGCCTGATTGTTGAACGGATTGTAGACTTGATTCCACATAAGAGTTCTCCCCCACGCGTTTTGTCACGACCCTGACCAGCGTGACGGGAGCCAGGGTCTTCGATCGCGGAGCGGAGGAGGTTTGATGGCGGCGGGTGACCTGTTCGGGCGGTCGTCCCGGCCACGATTCTGCGAACTGAAACTGCCCCCCGGCCTCGCAACTGGTCACATGGTAGGGTCGATCCTGCATGAGAGACAAGATGACGCAGGTCCGCATTTTTCCGACTTTAGTCGCATGATCAAAGATAACTCATAATTTTCAATAGATTACACGCCAGCACCGACAGGGAAAAATTCCGTGAAAAACCTCGCTTCGACCATCGCGACGGTATGGCGCATTGCCATCCCCTATTTCCGTTCCGACGACAAATGGGCCGGACGCATCCTGCTCGTCGCGGTGATCGCCATCGAGCTCGCCACCGTGGCGATCGACGTGCTGCTGAATCAGTGGCGCAACCGCTTCTACAACGCGCTGCAGGACCGCAACTGGGACGCCTTCGTCCACGAGATCATCTACTTCACGGTCGTGGTCGCGGTGTTCATCGTGATCGCGGTCTATCAACTTTACTTGAACCAGTGGCTGCAGATCCGCTGGCGCAAATGGATGACGGAGACCTATCTCGGCAAATGGCTGAGCGAGGATTCGGTCCATTACCGGATGCAGCTTGCCGGCGATCCCGCCGACAACCCCGACCAGCGCATGACCGACGACGTCAAGCTGTTCGTCGAGCGCACTCTGGTGCTCGGGCTCGGCCTGCTCAATTCGGTGGTCACCCTGATCTCGTTCGTGGTGATCCTGTGGGGCCTGTCGGCCGCCGCGCCGCTGCATCTGTTCGGCTCCTCGTTTGACATTCCCGGCTATCTGGTCTGGACCGCGTTGATCTATGCCCTCGTCGGCACCTGGCTGACCCATCTGGTCGGCTGGCCGCTGGTCAATCTCGATTTCTTCCAGCAGCGCTACGAGGCGGATTTCCGCTTCAATCTGGTGCGCACCCGCGAAAGCTCGGAGCAGATCGCGCTGCTCAAGGGCGAGAGCGCCGAGCATCAGCGGCTGTCGGAGCGGTTCGGCCGCGTGGTCGACAACTGGATCGCGATCATGATCCGCACCAAGAAGATCACCGCCTTTACCGCGAGCTATGGGCAGGCCTCGCAGATCTTCCCTTACGTTCTGGTGGCGCCGGCCTATTTCGCCGGCAAGGCGCAGCTCGGCGCCATGATGCAGACCGCCTCGGCTTTCCTCAGCGTGCAGGGCGCACTGTCGTTCTTCATCAACGCCTATCGCCTCCTCGCCGAATGGCGTGCGGTGATCGCCCGTCTCGACGGCTTCGAGGCCTCGATCGCCCATGCCGCCGCAATGCCGGCGAAGCAGGACACCATCAAGGTGGTCCCGGCGGACGGCGCCCACGGCATCGAATTGCGCGACCTGCTGGTGCGGCTGCCGAACGGCGCGCCGCTGGTGGCGGCCGACGCCTTCACCTTGCGCGGCGGCGAGCACACGCTGCTGACAGGCGCCTCCGGCCTCGGCAAATCGACGCTGCTCCGCGCCGTCGCCGGGATCTGGAGCTTCGGTCACGGCACGGTGTCGGTGCCGCAGGGCGCCAGCCTGATGATGCTGCCGCAGCGGCCGTATTTCCCGATCGCGCCGCTGGCGGATGCGATCTGCTATCCCGCCGGGCGCGGCTCCTGCGACGAGGCGCGGCTGCGCGAGGTGCTGGCCGATGTCGGCCTGCCCGCGCTGGCCGAGCGGCTGGACGAGCAGGATCACTGGAACAGGACGCTGTCGCTCGGCGAGCAGCAGCGGCTCGGCATCGCCCGCGCGCTGCTGCATGCGCCACAATATCTGTTCCTCGACGAGGCCACCGCCTCGCTCGACGAGAGCTCGGAGGCCGCGCTCTATCGCCTGCTCGCGCGCAAGCTGCCCAATGCGGCGATCATCTCGATCGGCCATCGCTCGACGCTGACGGCGTTCCACCAGCGCCAGCTCGCGCTCGCCCGCGCGGACGGACCGGCGGCCCTCGTCGAACTCGACACAAGCCGCGCCGCGCAGTGATCGGCAAAAGAAAAAAGGCGGCGGATCGCTCCGCCGCCTCAGGCTGCTTGGAGAGAGGCTCTACTTCAGATTGGTCATCGCGGTCATGTCGACCGAGAGCCTGGCGATGCCGGTCGCGCCGCACCATTTCGAGCCGAAGCCGCCCGGATTGTTGGCGGTGACGAAGCCGGTCTGGCTCGCGGTGAAATCGCTGGTGAAGGCGTTGCAGTCGCCCTTGCTGAGGTTGGTGTCGGAGTAGCGCAGATCGAGCGTGAATACCTTGTAGGTGAAGCCGATGCCGACATTCCAGGTGTTGTAATCGGCGTAGTTGATGCCGTTCGGAAACGCCGGCACCGAGTAGAACGCATCCGAGGTGCCGAGGAACTGGCGGCCGAACTCGCCGGAGAGGTAGCTGCCGACGCCGTTCGGCAGCCAGCCGCCCGGCGCGGTGACCTTGGCGGTGACCGAGGCGTAGGTGCCCTCCGCGCCGGTGTTGAGGAAGTTCGGCGAGTAGAACACGTTGCCGCCGACGGCAAAGGAGTCGTTCACCGTGTAGGTCGCCTTGGCGTAGAACTCGTAGAAGCTGACGTCCTTCTTCATGACGTTGAAGGCCGGTCCCGCGAGATTGACGTTGGCATCCGGACACACGGTCGACACGCCGGGGATGCCGCCATTGTCGAAGCAGCGCCCGCCCGGATAGAGGTAGCCCCAGACGCCGAAATCGAGCGCCAGCGCGCCGAAGGTCGGCCGGATGCCGCCATAGATATCGACTTCCGCCGCGGCGCGGTTGGTGAAGGAGATGCTCTCGAACGACGAGCCGACATAAAGCTGGACGTCCTTGGTGAGGTTGTAGCGTGGCTCGAAATAGGCGGTGACCGACGGCTTGTGGTTCGACTGGCTGACGCCGCGGAAGACGTAATCGTTCATGATGCCGGCGCCGAAGGCGATGTCCCACGGATCGACCGCGACGACCGGCGGCGCCTTGGTGTAGACCTTGCCGAGATCGGCCGCGCCCGCTGCCCCGATCCCCATTCCCGCCGCCACCAGCACGGCGACCAAACCTGCTTTATTCATCACGATCCCCATCGTTTCAAGTCAGCTCTGCGCCGATGCGATGGCAGGCCCGGACAGCACACCGCAGCGGTGTGCCTGCATCGATCGGCGCATGACGTTTCGTGCGCATGATCCTGCGGGGGGTGCGTGATGACGGAAAGCAAAAAGCCTGGGCAAATGCTGCCTCTTTAGGCGTTTTGGACTGCCTCACCGAGGTTTTGTTTCGTTTCGGACGATTGTGGCATTTGAACAACGCTCGACGTGAGCCTGTCCGCACGGCGCTATTCGCGACCCGCGCAGCGGTCCTCAAGGATCACGGCCTTCGTTTCCGCCAAAAGCAAAGGCCGCAGCGTCGCCGCCACGGCCTTCATGTTGCAGTGATGCGCAGTGGTCAGGACTTGTCCTGATCGCCCTCGCTCGAACTCATGCCGGACAGCCAGCTCGACGGCGACAGCAGGGAGACCGGCTGCTCGTTCTCGTGCGCGGTGGTGTCCATGGCCGGGGCCGGCGATTCCTTGCGGGCAGCGCGCTTGCGCGGCGCGGCGCGCTTCTTGGCGGGAGCCTTCTTCGCCGCGGCCTTCTTGGCGCCGGCCTTCTTGGCAGCCTTCTTTGCCCCGGCCTTTTTAGCGGATGACTTGCGGGCGGATGACTTGGCGGCCTTCTTCTTGGAGGCCTTCTTCGCTGTCTTCTTGGCGGCCTTGCGCGCCGACTTCTTCACGGCCTTTTTGGCCGATTTCTTCGCCGACTTGCGCGCCGACTTCTTGGTGGCACGGGACGACCGCTTCGCCGCCGCCTTTTTCACCTTCTTGCTTTTACTCTTCTTCTTTTTCGCCTTAGCCATTGTGTCCTCCTGTTTCGCCAATTCAACGCCGATCAGCGTTCAAACGTCCCAACACGAGAGCCCTTCATGGTGTCGCCGAGATCAGGCCGCGGACCACCTGTCATCCAATCAAGCAGCTCGATGGTGTGAACCACTGGAATTGACGTTCCGTCGGCATGTTTGAGAGGGCCGATCTGAACCATGCATCCGATATTCCCGGCCGAAATAATGTCCGGCTTGACCGACGCGATGTTGGCGATCTTTCGCTCGCGCAATCTCCTCGCAATATCAGGCTGGAGAATGTTGTACGTGCCAGCCGAACCGCAACACAGATGACTCTCCGGCACATCTTTCACCACGAATCCACTCTTGGAAAGCAATTCTTTCGGAAGCTCCCTGATTTTCTGTCCGTGTTGCAACGAGCAGGCCGAATGATAGGCGACCACGACGTCGCTCTTGCGCTCCGGCCACGACACCTCGAGCGTCGCGATGTATTCGGTGACATCCTTGGCGAGCGCCGACACGCGGGCGGCCTTCTGCGCATAGGCCGGATCGGCGCGGAAGAGATAGCCGTAGTCCTTGATGGTGGTGCCGCAACCCGACGTCGTCACCAGAATGGCGTCGAGACCGTTGCGGTCGGCCTCGCGGGTCCAGACGTCGATATTGCCCCGCGCGCGGCGGAGCGCGTCGTGATCGTCGCCCATGTGATGCGTCAGCGAGCCGCAGCACTTTTCGTCCGCCACCAGCACGACCTCGATGCCCTGACGGGTCAGGAAGCGAATCGCCGCCTCGTTGATGCCGGGCGACAGCACCTGCTGGGCGCAGCCCTGCAGGATGGCAACGCGGCCGCGCCTGGCGCCCTGCGCCGGAAATACCGTGCCGCCGGCGGGCCCCGGCGAGGGCAGATGCGCGGGCGCCAGCGCCAGCATGGCGCGCAGCCGGTCGAACAATGTCGGGGTCACCGTGCCTTTCGGCGAGGCCGGCAGCAATGCCGCGAGCGGCTTGGCCAGACGCGCGCCGATCATGCTGAGCCGGAACAGGCCGGGGCGCGGCAGCACATAAGCCAGCAGCGCGCGAAGCGCCCGCTCGCCGGCCGGACGGGTGTATTTCTCCTCGACCACGACGCGGGCCTGATCGATCAGGTGCATGTAATGCACGCCGGACGGGCACGTGGTCATGCAGGCGAGGCACGACAGGCAGCGATCGACATGCTTGACCACCTCCGGCGTCGGGGTGCGCTCGTTCTCCAGCATGTCCTTGATCAGATAGATGCGGCCGCGCGGGCTGTCGAGCTCGTCGCCAAGCAGCACGTAGGTCGGGCAGGTCGCGGTGCAGAAGCCGCAATGCACGCAGGCGCGCAGGATCTTGTCGGCTTCCTGGATATCGGGGTCGGCGAGCTGGGCGGGTGAGAATTCGGTCTTCATGTCTGTTGGTCCCGCCGCATGCGGCCGCGATTGAGAATGTTGCCCGGATCGAAGCTGTGCTTGACGCGCTGGCTGAGCGCCGCGACGCCGGGGGCCTGCGGATGAAACACGTCGATGGCGCCGCGCACCGCCTCCGAGCCGCGCAGCAGCATGGCGTGGCCGCCGATCGCCTTGAGACGCTCGCGCAGCAACGCGGCATGGGCGTCGGCCGAAGGCGGCAGCGCCGCCCAGACCAGACCCCCGCCCCAGTCGTAGACCACCTCGCCGCCGGTCTCCTGCGCAAGGCGCTGGCCGAACGCCCCGCCCGCGGTCGGCGGGCAGACGATCCGCCACACCGGCCAGACGCCGAGTTCGCCCGTGGCGGCGAAAGGCTCGACATCGCGCACCGCCGCCCAGATCGCCCTGGAGGCGTCGTCCCCGACCTCGTCGGCCGCGCCGAACGCCTTGAGCAGGGTGGCGAGCGAGCGGGCGCGATCGGCCACCGACACGTCGATGCCCTCGACCCGCACCAGCGTCAGCGCCAGCCCCGGCGCGCCGAGCTGGCCCAGCGCGCCATTGCCGCCCCGCAGCGCCGACGCCGGGACATGCGCCGCCGCCGAGACGTCGAAGGACGAGCCCAGCGCCGCGGTCATCGCGCGATTGGCGGCAAGGTCGTCGAGCCCGCGCAGCACCAGCGTGATCTCGCTCTCCGGCTGCGGCATCACCTTCAGCGTGACCTCGGTCATCACCGACAGCGTGCCCCACGAGCCGGCCAGCAGCTTGCACAGGTCGTAGCCGGTGACGTTCTTCACCACGCGGCCGCCGGTGACGAAGATGTCGCCGAAGCCGGACACCGCGGTGGCGCCGAGCAGATGATCGCGCGGCCCGCCCGAGCGGATGCGGCGCGGACCGGCCAGACCCGCGGCGATCATGCCGCCGATGGTGCCGCGGCCCGCCGAAGCGCCGAGCAGGACCGAGGTGTCCATCGGCTCGAAGCCGAAATGCTGGTTCTTGGAATCCATCAGCGACAGCACATCGGCGAGCGGCGCGCCGGCCTGTACGGTGACGATCAGTTCGTTCGGCTCGTAGGAGGTCACCGCGTTGAGCGTGGACAGATCGAGCACCGCATTGGTCGCGGTGACCTGCCCGATCGCGCGCCTGGAGCCGTGGCCGACGATCTCGAGGGGCTGCTCGCCGGCGATGGCGTCGCGCACCACCTGCTCGACATCCTTGGCATCACGCACTTTCAACGTATCCACGACAACTCCTTTGACCGCTCTCGAGCGAAGCCGGGAGATATAGACTGCGTCATCGCGAGGGGCGTCGGCGACGAAGCCATCCAGCTCCCTCCCTTTTCCTCGTTCGCTTGCGAAGGCGTGTCGAGGCGGTGGCTCTTTCCGGATTGCTTCGCTGCGCTCGCAATGACGGCGATGGTTGTCCCGTCCTTTATCCCTGCAAAAGCCTCGCCGTCGGGAAGAGGCGACAAGCGTATGGCCATGCCCATCATGCCCACGCTCAGAATCTCGGAATGTCGGCGAACGGCAGCTGGCCGCCGCGCACATGCATACGGCCGAGTTCGGCGCAGCGATGCAGCACCGGGAACATCTTGCCGGGATTGAGCAGGCCCTTGTGGTCGAATGCGCATTTGACACGCTGCTGATGCGCCAGATCGATCTCGCTGAACATTTCCGGCATCAGGTCGCGCTTCTCGACGCCGACGCCGTGCTCGCCGGTCAGCACGCCGCCGAGCTTGACGCAAAGCCGCAGGATGTCGGCGCCGAACGCCTCCGCCTTGTCGATCTCGCCGGGCACGTTGGCGTCGTAGAGAATGAGCGGATGCAGGTTGCCGTCGCCGGCATGAAACACGTTGGCGCAGCGCAGCCCGTATTTCTGCGACAGGTCGCGGATGCCGGCGAGCGCCGCCGGCAACTGGCCACGCGGAATGGTGCCGTCCATGCACAGATAGTCCGGCGAGATCCGGCCGACCGCCGGGAACGCCGCCTTGCGGCCGGCCCAGAACAGCAGCCGCTCCTGCTCGGAATTGGAAATCTGCAGCGTGGTCTGCCCGCAGCCGCGCGCGATCGTCTCGACGCGGCGGATCAGTTCGTCGACCTCGATGGTCGGCCCGTCCAGCTCGATGATCAGCAGCGCCTCGACATCGAGCGGATAGCCGGCATGAACGAACGCCTCGGCGGCGTGGATGGCGTCGCGGTCCATCATCTCCATGCCGCCGGGAATGATGCCCGCGCCGATGATGTCGGCGACGCACTGCCCGGCCGCCTCGACCGAGGCGAAGCCGACCATCAGCGCGCGCGCGGTTTCCGGCTTCTTCAGGATGCGCACCGTGACTTCGGTGACAATTCCGAGCAAGCCTTCGGAGCCGGTGATGACGCCCATCAGATCGTAGCCGTCGTTCTCCGGCGCCTTGCCGCCGATCCGCAGCACCTCGCCGGTGATCAGCACGAATTCGCAGCCGAGCACGTTGTTGGTGGTGAGGCCGTATTTCAGGCTGTGCACGCCGCCGGAATTCTCGGCGATGTTGCCGCCGATCGAGCAGGCGATCTGCGAGGACGGGTCCGGCGCGTAATAGAACCCTTCATGCGCCACCGCCTGGCTGACCGCGAGATTGGTGACGCCGGGCTCGACCACGGCGACGCGGTTCTCGAAATCGATCTCGCGCACCCGCTTGAATTTGCCCAGCCCCAGCAGCACCGCGTCCTTCAGCGGCAGCGCGCCGCCCGACAGCGAGGTGCCGGAGCCGCGCGGCACCACCTTGATGCCATTGTCGTAGCAATATTTCAGAACCTGCGAGACCTGCGCGGTATTGTCCGGCAACACCGCCACCATCGGCAATTGCCGATAGGCGGTCACGCCGTCGGATTCGTAGGGGCGCAGTTCGGCTTCCTTGAAGATCACGCCCTCGCCCGGCACGATCTTCTGCAGCGCGGCAATGATCTCCTCACGCCGCGCCAGAATGGCATCGTCGGCCGCGGGCATCAGTATCGACATCGCTCAGTCTCCGGCTGCGCGCGCATGGCGCCTGGCGAGGGGTATGTGAGCTATCAAAAGCACTTTCAAGCGGACTTTGGTAGTCCGCAACGCTCATCGCGACATGACCTGTCGGTATATGAGCGGCGAGATATCGGGCGCAGCGGTTGATCAGGAGCAACCGATCAGGCGCCGACCACCATTTTCACCGGCAGCACGGCCTGCACCACAAGGCCGCGGGCGCGCGCGTCGAGTACGCCGACGGCGCGCAAGGCGAACAGCGCGATGGTCTGCACCGCGTCGCGCAGACGCACCGGATCGTCCACCGTCTGCGCCGCGAGCGGGCCGACCAGCGCCTCGTGCAGCGCGCCGATCAGCGCCGTGGCCGCCAGCGCGGTGTCCTGCGCCGGCAGATGCCCGGCGCGCATCGCCGCCTCGATCCGGCTCTCGATCTCGGCCGCGATCTCGCGGCGGCTGGCCAGACGCGATTCGGTGACGTCGACATCGACCGGCTCGGCCAGAATGCCCCAGGCCAGCTTGCGGTTCGACACCACATGCACCGCGATGGTGGTGACCGCCGCCGCAAGCGCCGAGGACGGCCCCGGCGCGGCCTCGGCGGCGCGGCGGATCGCGATCAGTTCGGCGCGCGAGACATCCGCGATCAATTCCGAGATCAGATCGGCCTTGGAGGGAAAGTAGCGATAGACGGTGCCGGCCGCGACATTGGCGCGGGCGGCGACCGGAGCGATCTGCACCGCCGCCATGCCGCCTTCCGCCGCCGCATCGCGCGCGGCCGCAAGAATGGATGCCCGGCGCGCCGCAAGACGTTTCACGACCTGATGTGTGCGGCGATAAACCATTGCAGAAACTGCTCTCCGAGAAAGAGTGAACACCAGTTCAAATATCGAGACAAGGATTTCCGCGCGACCGCCGCCAAATTCGCGGTGCAGCATTTTCAGCGTCGCACAGGCGGCAAGTCGCCGCGTCGGCAGGCAGAGCACGCAACGATGTCGCCGCAAGCCGGCGCATCGCCGATCGACATGTCCGAGCCTGCACGGACAGCAAGGCCGCCGGCACGACATCCCAGCGCCCGCAATCGTCATCACCGGGCTTGTCCCGGTGATCCACGTCTTCGCTTCAACGGTCCAAAGTTACAGGGTGGATGGCCGGCGATGCCCGGCCATGACGATGACCAACTCAATCTCTCGCGCTTCAAACAAGAAAAAGGCCGATCCAAAGACCGGCCTTTTCAACTCTTGACGGTGAATGCCTTACGCCTGCGGCTGCGGCTCCAGACCCGGATCGGGCCGCGGACGCGGCTTGCCGGCTGGCGGCACCGCCGAGGTGCGCGGACCCGACGGCTCCAGCACCGACTCGCGGTTCGGCTTCTTGCCGTTGAGCAGATCGGTGATCTCGTCGCCGCTCAGCGTCTCGAACTCGAGCAGGCCCTTGGCGAGGGTCTCGAGGTCGTCGTGCTTCTCGGTGAGAATCCGCGTCGCATCCTTGTAGCCCTGCTCGACCAGACGCTTGACCTCGGAGTCGATCTTCTGCGCGGTCGCCTCCGACACGTTCTGCTGGCGGTTGACCTGCATGCCGAGGAACACCTCGTCATTGTTCTCGCCATAGGACACGGTGCCGAGTTCTTCCGACAGACCCCAGCGCGTCACCATCATGCGGGCGAGGCGCGTGGCCTGATCGATGTCGGACGCCGCGCCCGAGGTCACCTTCTCGCGGCCGAAGATCAGCTCCTCGGCGACGCGGCCACCCATCATGATGGCGAGGCGCGAGGTCATCTGCTCCAGCGACATCGACAGCTTGTCGCGCTCCGGCAACTGCATGACCATGCCGAGCGCACGGCCGCGCGGAATAATGGTGGCCTTGTGGATCGGATCGGTGGCGACGACGTTGAGGCCGACGATGGCGTGGCCGCCCTCGTGATAGGCCGTCAGCAGCTTCTCTTCCTCGGTCATGACGAGCGACTTGCGCTCGGCGCCCATCATCACCTTGTCCTTGGCCTCTTCGAACTCGGCCTGCGTCACCATGCGCTTGTTACGGCGCGCGGCGGTGAGCGCCGCCTCGTTGACGAGGTTCATCAGGTCGGCGCCGGAGAAGCCCGGGGTGCCGCGCGCGATGGTCTTGAGGTTGATATCCGGCGCCAGCGGCACCTTGCGGACGTGAACCTTGAGGATCTGCTCGCGGCCGACCACGTCGGGGTTCGGCACCACGACCTGACGGTCGAAGCGGCCCGGACGCAGCAGCGCCGGATCCAGCACGTCGGGACGGTTGGTCGCGGCGATCAGGATCACGCCCTCATTGGCCTCGAAGCCGTCCATCTCGACCAGCAACTGGTTCAGCGTCTGCTCGCGCTCGTCATTGCCGCCGCCGAGACCGGCGCCGCGATGACGCCCGACCGCATCGATTTCGTCGATGAAGATGATGCAGGGCGCGTTCTTCTTGGCCTGCTCGAACATGTCGCGGACGCGCGACGCGCCGACGCCGACGAACATCTCGACGAAGTCCGAACCCGAAATGGTGAAGAACGGCACGTTGGCTTCACCCGCGACCGCGCGCGCGATCAGGGTTTTGCCGGTGCCGGGCGGGCCGACCAGCAGCACGCCGCGCGGAATCCGGCCGCCGAGCCGCTGGAACTTGCCCGGATCGCGCAGGAACTCGACGATCTCCTGCAGATCCTGCTTGGCCTCGTCGACGCCCGCGACATCCTCGAACGTCACGCGGCCATGCGCCTCGGTCAGCATCTTGGCGCGCGACTTGCCGAAGCCCATCGCCTTGCCGGCGCCGCCCTGCATCTGCCGCGACATGAATATCCACACGCCGATCAGCGCGATGAACGGCAGCCACGACACCAGGAGCGAGACGAACCACGGCACGTTGTCGCCCGGCGGCTTGGCGGTGATCGAGACCTTGCCGTCATACAGGCGCTTGACCAGCGTCGGGTCGCTCGGCGCGTAGGTGTGGAAGGTCGAGCCGTTGGTGAAGGTGCCGTTGATCTCCGGACCCTGGATCACGACATCGCGGACCCGGTTCTGGTCGACCTCGTTCAGGAGCTGCGAAAACGAGATGTCCTGGGACGCGGCACGCTGTCCCGGGTTCTGAAAGAGCGTGAATAACGCCAACAGCAACAGAACGATAATGACCCAGAGGGCGAAATTGCGCAGATTGGCGTTCATTCCGTGTCCTTCGTGGCCCGCAGGAACCGCGAGCCTCCATGTCCCCGTCAATACGGGGGTTTTGACTATGCCGGTTGGGTTACAATCTAGGTGTCGCCCGCCCGGATGCCAAGGGAACTGCTCAAGACTATTTAACGCATCTTAACCGGGTTCTGGGTGAAAACACGGCATTCACGCCGGTGGATATCCGAATTGGTTAAGAGCGGGCACGTTCCACCCGCGCGCCCGTTTTGCCATGGCGGCGCGGCGGCGCCGGGCGAATCGTGAGGCGGCCGCGCTCGATCGCCACCACCGCGCCCGCCAGACTCTGCCGAAACCGAACCGGCCTCGCCTGCCGGGCCGCATCGAGCGCCCGCAGCAGCGTCTCCACCTTGCCGAGCTCGGCCGGGCCCTCATGGCCGATCCGGTCGATGGCGCGCCATAACAGGCGAACCCGCAACTCCTCCGACAGACGGTCAAAGCCCGCCAGATCGAAACCGATGACGTCGCCGGCCGTCTTTTCGGCATCAAGGCGGCGCAGATAGCGCTCCGCGCCATCGGCCATCAATTCGAGCGCGGCGTTGGCGCGCGCCAGCCGCGCCGCGAGCCGCGCCAGATTGCGCGCGTCGGCGCCCTCCGCGGCCAGCGCCGGCATCAGCTCGCGCAGCCGCGGCCGCGTATAGGCGATGTCGTGATTGGTCGGATCGCTGGCGAAATCGATCTTCGCGCGGCGCAAGGTCGCAACCAGCCGGTCCTTGGGAATCTCGAGAAACGGCCGCAGCAGCGCCACGCCCTCGCGCCGCGAGGCCCGCACCATGCCGCCGAGCCCGCCGATGCCGGAGCCGCGCGACAGCCGCATCAGCACGGTCTCGGCCTGATCGTCGAGCGTGTGGGCGGTGACCACCGCGCTGGCCCCTGCCCGGCGCGCCGCCGCGGCGAGCAGCGCATAACGCGCGTCGCGCGCCGCCGCCGGAACGCCGGTCGCGGGCTTGTCGCCACGCCAGACCAGCGTGCGATGGGCGATGCCGAGCACGGTCGCGATCCGTCTGACCTCACGCGCCTCGCGGGCCGATTCGGCGCGCAGGCGGTGATCGACGGTGGCCGCGATGATCTGCGGACCGCTCTTGAGCGCACGGCGCCAGCGCGCGGCGAGCCAGAGCAGGGCCGTCGAATCCGGACCGCCCGACACCGCCAGCAGCAGCGCGGGCGCGGATTTCCACGCCGCGAAAAGTTGCTTCGCTTCCTGCGCCGACACCGCCTCGGCGGTGCGCGCGGCCCGGCGTCTGGTCTTTTTGTCCTCGTCGCCGCCCATGATCTGCAAACGCACCCATCATTCCTGAGACAGCCGCCCCGGACAGGCGGCGGCCCCGACGATATCACGCGCAGCCCCTGCTCCGCTCGCCTGATGTTCGGGAGATATTTCAGGAAGGATGGATCGCCGGGTCATAAGGGCGTTTACGCCCGTCTTCGACGGGCTATGCCCGACAATGACACCAGCTGAAAGAGGCCGCTCCCGCGCGATCGACGATCCTCGCGCAGGTGACAGTCGGCCGCAACCGCTCAGCAGCCGACCCGCTTCTGCTCGCGCGCGACGCCCTGCTTCACGCCGCTGGAGGCGCGCGGATATTTGCGCGTGATCTCGCCGAACGCGGCGCAGGCGGCTTCCTTTTCCTTCAGCGCCGCCAGCGACTGGCCGAGCCGCAACAGCGCGTCGGGCGCCTTGGCGGACTTGTCGTATTTGGTGGTCACCGACAGGAAGGATTCGGCGGCATCGCGATAGCGCTGGCGCTGATAGAGACTCTCGCCGAGCCAGTATTGCGCATCCGCGACCAGCCGGTCGCTCGGATATTTCGCGATGAAATTGCGCATGGTTTCTTCCGCCAGCCCGTAGTCCTTGCGCTGGATGTAGCCGAGGCCGAGATCGAACTCGTCCTTCGGCGTCGCCGACGGCGGCAGCGTGGTCAGCGGCGCGGCGCCGCCGGCGGGCGGCTGCGCGGGCGCGCCCTGCTGCTGATAACCCTGATCGGGATAGGCCTGCGGATTGTTCGACAAATTAAGCGGCTCGCCCGGCGCGCGGCCGCCTTGCGCATTGCCGCCCATCGGAAGCTGGCCGCCGCCGAGCGCACGCGGCACGCCCGGCGCATTGGGATTCCGGTTCGGATCGAATGCATCGCCGCGCTTGTTGCCGCCGCCCGGAGGCGTCGGCGCCATCGGCGCGGACTGGCCGGCGTTCGGCGGAGCGCTCTGATAAGGCTGGTTCTGATAAGGCTGATTCTGCGACGGCTGCTGATAGGGCGCGTTCTGCTGCGGCGGCGCTGTAGCCGGACCGGGACGCTGCCCGGCAGGCGCGCTACCCTGCAACTGGCGCAACTGCTCCTCGAGCTGGCGGTTGCGGTACTGCAATTCCTCGTTCTGGCCGGTGAGCTGGCGAAGCCGGTTCTCCAACTGCTCGACCCGCATTTCCGGGTCGACATCGTCGGCCTGCGCCCACGCAACGGAAGGAAGGCAGGCGAGCGCGAGGCTGGCCGCGACGGCGAAACGGATATGAAGGGGGGATGACATCTGACCGACTCTGGAAAAATCTCGTGTCGAAAGCGTGCAAGCTTGACGGATGGAGTACGCCAAAAATGTGACTTGCGACAGGGGGCACGATCACACGCCTGCTATCCGCCGCAATAAAAACGGCGCCCGAAGGCGCCGTGATTTTCATGACGTTGTCAGCCGCGAGCCTCAGGAGCTGGCGTTGAGCACCGTGACCGCACGGCGGTTCTGCGACCAGCAGGAGATGTCGTTGCACACCGCCACCGGACGCTCCTTGCCGTAGGAGATGGTGCGCATGCGGTTCGGGCTGATGCCGCGCGAGGCCAGGAAGCTGCGCACCGACTGGGCGCGCCGCGCGCCGAGCGCGATGTTGTATTCGCGCGTGCCGCGCTCGTCCGCATGGCCTTCGATGGTGAAGGTGTAGCGGTTGTACTGCTGCAGCCACTGCGCCTGCTTTTCCAGGGTCGCGATCGCCTGCGGCGACAGGTCGGTCTGGTCGCTCTCGAAGAACACGCGGTCGCCGACATTGACCACGAAATCCTGCTGGCTGCCCGGCGTCGCGGCACCCGCCATCGCTCCATCGGCGCCCATGCCGTTCTTGTTGGCGCAGGCGCCCATCGACAGCGCCACGGCCAGCACGGCGGCCACCTTCAATCCCTGGAGGATTCGCATCTGATATTTCATTCGGGAGCCTCCACGCTCGCGTATCCGTATTTAACAGCGTCCGGTCTAGCGCCGCTTGGTTAAGCGAACGTTCCGTCAACCTTGATGAGGTGTTGCGAAGACCGGTAAAATGCCCCTTAACCCCCAAAAGCGATTGCGGTGGTTAATAGGGTGTAAATGTGGCGCGACATTGAAGGCTTGGCGCCGCGCGCGGCGATTGCCGCACGAGTGCGACCGATCCGCCACGCATCGGGGTTCCGCATCATTCACGCGCGCAAAACAAAACCCATCGCGCAGCGCGCGACGGGTTCATGAAAAAGCGGCGCGCGAATTTTACGACAGCAGCGGCGACCACGCCGGATCCGACGCATAGCCCGGCGTCGGAACCTTGAGCTCGTTACGGCCGGAAATGTCGATGGTGTAGAGCGACGGCCCACCGCCCATGTCGCGGAAGAACATCAGCACGCGGCCGTTCGGCGCGAAGGTCGGCCCTTCATTATGATAGCCGGCGGTGAGGATGCGCTCGCCCGAGCCGTCCGGCTTCATGATGCCGATGGCGAACTGGCCGCCGCCCTGCTTGGTGAAGGCGATGTAGTCGCCGCGCGGCGACCAGACCGGCGTCGAGTAGCTGCCGTCGCCGAACGAGATGCGCTGCGCCGCGCCGCCGCCGGCCGACATCACGTAGATCTGCGGCTTGCCGCCGCGATCCGACTCGAAACAGATGCGCGAGCCGTCCGGCGCGTAGGACGGCGAGGTGTCGATCGCCGGGGTGTCGGTGACGCGGGTCGTGGTCTTGGAGCGCAGGTCCATCACGAACAGGTTGGAATTGCCGCCCTGCTGCAGGCTCATGATGATGCGCTGGCCGTCCGGCGAGAAGCGCGGCGAGAACGACATGCCGGGGAAATTGCCGACGATCTCGCGCTGGCCGGTCTCGACATTGAACAGATAGACCCGCGGATCGCCCTGCCCGTACTCCATGTAGGTGATTTCCTGCGTCGAGGGCGAGAAGCGCGGGGTGATGACGAGATCGGCGCCGCGCGTCAGATAGCGCACGTTGGCGCCGTCCTGATCCATCATCGCCAGACGCTTGACGCGGCGGTCCTTCGGGCCGGTCTCGTCGATGAACACGACGCGGCTGTCGAAATAGCCCTTCTCGCCGGTGAGGCGCTCGTAGATCTGGTCGGAGATGATATGCGCCACGCGCCGCCAGGATTCCGGCGAGGTGAAGTATTGCTGGCCGGTGAGTTGCTTGCTCGCCGGCACGTCCCACAGACGAAACTCGGCCTTGAGACGGCCATCGCCCTGCCGCGTGGCGCGGCCGGTGACCAGCGCCTGCGCGCTGATGGTGCGCCAGTTCTGGAACTGCGGCGGCACGTCGATATTGCTGATGCGCTCGATGAAGGCGGCCTGATCGATCGGCGCGAACAGACCGCTGCGGCGCAGATTGTTGGTGATGACCTGGGCGATGCCGTTGCTGACCTCGGTGTCCGCGCCGGTGCCGGGCACGAAATTCGGAATCGCGATCGGGATCGGCTGGAAATTGCCTTCGGTGATCTGCACCCGCGCCTGTGCCAGAGCGCGACGCACCGGGCTCGCCAGCAACAGGCCGGCGGAGGCGGTCGCGGTCATCATCTGGCGGCGGCTGAGGGTGAAATGCATCTTCGACACGTCGTCTCTTTCCATCATGTCATCTTTTCATGTACGTCGGCGCCGCCGCAACGCGGCCTTGCGCGCATCAGGAATATTTCTCGGTGAAGACCGGCTCGAAGAATTTCCATTCGTTGAAATAAGCCGGCGGCAAACGATAAGGCTGGCACTCGATGATCGCGCGCATCGCGCTCTCCTGATAGACGCGCGCGTAAGGCGTATTGCTGCCGGGCAGCGGCACCGGCATCGATTCCAGCGAGCCGTCCTGCTTCAGCTTGATGGTGAAGGAGGTCTCGATCTGCTGCGCCTCGATGCCGCCATAGGGCTTCTTCCAGCAGCGCTCGACCTGGCTCTTGAACATCGCGCCCCAGGTCGCCGAATTGTCGGCGGCGCGGCCCTTGGCGGTACCGAGCGAGGCTTGCGAATTGATGTCCGAGCCGGTGATCGACTGCCGCGTCGGATCACGCTTGTCGAGCAGCGCCGCGATCTTCGACTGGTCGAACACCCGCTCGCGCTTGGGCTCCGGCGGCTTGGGCGGCGCGGCCGCGGTGTGCGGCTTCGGCGGCGGCTTCTTGGCTTCCTTCTTCAGCGCCTCGGCGATCGGATCGACCTTGGCCGGCTCGGGCTTCTTCTCGGCCTGCTTGGGCTTGGCCTCTTCCTTCGGCTTCTCCTCGGCGACCGGCTTCGGCGGATCGGGCTTCTTCTCCACCGGCTTCTCGACAGGTTTCGGCGGCGGGGTCGGTGCGGCGTCGGTCACCACCGGCGGTTTCTTGTCGTCGATCTTGCCGACCGGATCGTCGGCCGGCGGCGTCGGATCGGCCACCTTCTCGACCAGCGGCTTGGGATTTTCCTTCTTGCCGGTCTTGATGCCCTGCGTCGCCTTGGCGAACTGCTCGGCGGAGATGATGTCGACCGGCAACGACTCTTCCGGCATCGTGTCGAAAGCCTTCGACGAGAACGAGACCAGCCCCCAGCCGATCACGAGGACGTGCAAGGCGACAGACGCTGCAAGGGTCTTGTCGATCTTCACGTCAGCTCCCCTGCTCGACCTCGGTCACCAGCGCGACGCGCTTGAAGCCGGCCGCCGACAGACGGCCCATCACCCGCATCACGGTGCCGTAATCGGCCTTGGTGTCGCCGCGGACGAAGATGCGTTCCTCCATGCCGCCGCGGGCCTCGGTGACCGCCTTCAGCTTCGCAATGAGATCCTGCACCGGCACTTCGGTATCGTTGAGGAACACCTTGCCGGAGACCTGCACCGACAACGTCAGCGGCTCCTTGTCCTGATCGAGGCTCTTGGCCGCGGTCTGCGGCAGATCGAGCGGCACGCCGACGGTGAGCAGCGGCGCCGACACCATGAAGATGATGAGCAGCACCAGCATCACGTCCACCATCGGGGTGACGTTGATCTCCGCCATCACGTTGGCGCGCTGATGGCGGCGTCGTCCGCCACCGCCCGCTCCGCCACCCATGCTCATGCCCATGATGCGAGGTCCGTTCTCAAGCTCGTTATCGTGACCGTTCCCCTCACGCCCGCTCGTCGATCTGACGCGACAGGATGGCGGAAAACTCGTCGGCAAAACCTTCCAGCCGCTGCGCCTGCCGGTTCACCTCCGAGGTGAACTTGTTGTAGAAAATCGTGGCAGGAATAGCGGCGATCAGGCCGATCGCGGTGGCGAACAGCGCCTCGGCGATGCCCGGCGCCACCACCGCGAGCGAGGTGTTCTTGGAGGCCGCGATCGACTGGAAGCTCGACATGATGCCCCAGACGGTGCCGAACAGGCCGACGAAGGGGCTGGCCGAGCCGACCGTCGCCAGCACCAGCAGGCGGCGGTCCAGCCGCTCGATCTCGCGCGCGATCGACACGCTCATCACTTTATCGATCCGCATCTGCAATCCGCCGAAGGAGCGCGAGTGGCTCTCGAACGAGCGTTTCCATTCGCGCATCGCCGCCACGAACAAGGCCGCCATCGAATGGGTCGGCTTGGCCGACAGCGCGCGGTAAAGCTCGTCGATCGACTGTCCGGACCAGAACGCCTGCTCGAAACGGTCCATCGCCCGGCGGGTGCGCGCGTAAAGGAAAACCTTGTCGATCGCGATCGCCCAGACCCAGACCGAACAGGCCAGCAGGCCAAGCATCACCAGCTTGACGACAATGTGCGCCTGCCAGAACAGCGAGATCAGCGATACGTCGGAGGACGCCAGCGGCAGGGCTGATTGGGCCACATCGGCTGGATTCATGTTCGGTATCCTCTCAACAACGCCAATCTCCATGAGTGCGCGCGAGGCGGTGGCGCGACCGCAATCATCGCGGATGCAGCCAAAACGCTGACGCTGCCGATCGTCGAAGCCGATGCCATGTCGCGTGAAACGGCCCTCGTCGGGGCCGTTCCCTCAATGTCCCGCCAACATGTCAAAACGAGGGCTGTATGCGCTGTTTTGGCCCCCTCACCAGACGCCCGGCGTGGTTAAAAAGGGGTTACCAAAACCGGCTTTTGGCTGCGAAACGCCAGCGCAATCAAGGCCGGACCAGCGCCGGTCACGACAAAGCCGCCCGCCTGAGATCAGGCGGGCGGCTTCATCGAACACTCAGAGGCTCAGGTCAGGCCTGCGGCTGCTCGCCGGCAGGACGCGGACGCTGCTGCGCCATGAAGGCGTCGAACTCCTCCTTGTCCTTGGCGTGGCGCAGGCGATCGAGGAACTCCTTGAACTCCTTCTGCTCCTCCTCAAGACGGCGCAGCGTCTCCATGCGGTACTCGTCGAAAGCGCGGTTGCCGCTCGATGGCGCCCAGAAACCGCGGCCCTCCATGCGGCCGCGCATCCGGTCCATCTTGCCCTGCATCCGCTCCATCTTGTCGGCGAAACGCTGATGATTCCAGCAACCCATTTTTCTGCTCCAGAATGTATAGGCCAGCGCCGCCAGACCCAGCGGCCACCAGACGATGAAACCTGCGATGACGATCAGGATCGAGGCCGGGTGGCAGCCCGGCGACCACTCCCGGTCGCGCCAGTGGAAGTCGTCGTGCCGGGAGCGGGCCCAGGCGGGACGTCCCGATCTGTCGAAGTCTGCGGTATTCGCCATGGGGTTCTCCCTCACGCTGCCGTGAATGTAAATAACATTCACATAATGGGTTTGACGGTCGCGGTTGTCAAGCTGCGCGCAATGCTGCGCGGGCGGATTATTTTTTGGCGGAGGATTGGGCCATTTGCTGGGCGGTCGGGAACCCGAGGCCCTTGAGATAGACCAGCACGCCGGCTTCCAGCAGGTCCTCCGGCGACATCGGCAGCTTGCGCGAGGTCGCATCGCCGCGCCCGAACAGCGAGGCGATGCCGTGCGACAGCGACCAGATATGCAGCGCCATCATCAAGGCCGGCGGACGCGGCTGATCCGGCGGCGCCATCGCCACCAGACGCTCGGCGGCGGCGCGGATGATCGCGAACGCGCGCTCGCTCGCGATCAGCAAAGCGGGATTGCCGTCGAGCGGCAGGCCGGATTCGAACATCGCCGAGTAATGCGCCGGATGCTCGCGGGCGAAAGCAAGATAGGCCTTGCCGACGCGCTGGAAGGCGGTGAGCGTATCGGGCCGGCCGTCATTCCAGGCGGCGTTCAATCGCGCCTCGAACTGCTCGAAGCCCTGCTGCGCGATGCTGGCCAGCAACTCGTCGCGATCGCGGAAATGCCGATACGGCGCGGCGGGGCTGACGCCGGCCGAGCGCGCGGCCTCGGCGAAGGTGAAGCCGGCCGGCCCCTTGCGCGCAATCAGATCGAGCGCGGCCTCGACCAGCGCTTCCTTCAGGTTGCCGTGATGATAGCCCTCGCGGCGGCCGCGGCCCTTGTCCCAGCTCATCGGTGTGTCTTGCGCCCAATCATGTAAACAATTTTTACATGACGGACGCGCGGCCGTCACGTCTTTTACGGCCCATGAAAAACGCTCAGACCGGCTCCGTGCTCGCCACGTCGACGAGCAGGCGGCCCTTGAGATCGGCCATGGCTCGGGAGAACACCTTCGGATCGTCGAGCGCGCGTGCGATCACCAGCGCGCCCTGGATCACCAGCATCGCGTCCTCGGCGCGGCGGCGCGCCGTCGCCGCAGGACACCCGCAGCGGCGCAGAGCGGACGCCAGCGCCTCGGCCCATCGCTTGAAATAGGCCCGCACCGGCTCCGCAAAGGCATCGCGCGCCGCGCCGAGCGCCACCACGCCGACCAGGCACACCCGCCGCCCGGATTTGAAATAGCGTTCCACCGCCGCGATCATGCCGGCGATCGCCGCTTCGGGATCATCGCCCTCAAGCAGCGGCCGGAAGATGTTGGCCGCGAACCAGCCGTCGATCTCCGCCAGCACCTCGGCGCACATCTGCTGCTTTCCGCCGGGAAAGAAGTGATAGAGGCTGCCCTTGCCGAGGCCGCTCGCCTCCGACAGCAGCGCCAGCGTCGCGCCTTCATAGCCATGGGCGCGGAACACCTCGGCCAAAACCGGCAGGATGTCCGCGCGCTCCGCAACAGCTTTGGCCAATGCTTCAGCTCCCGAATGGGTTCAGTTGAGATTTCCTCGTCATTGCAAGACGCCTGTGCGCCGAATCCATCCGATTCTTGTCTTGGACCTGGACTGCTTCGTCGCTTGCGCTCCTCGCAATGACGATGGACCATTCATACCTCGCCGGCCTCCCTACTTCGGAACAGGCGCCAGCTCCGGCACGTCCGCCGGACGCGGGCCCGGCGCCGGCCAATGGAAACGGCGCTCGCTCTCGTTGATCATCACGTCATTGATGCTGGCCTCGCGCCGCCGCATCAG
>ERZ781398.1013-NODE-1013-length-28051-cov-5.332726_pt1 | contig 28051 bp, 30 predicted proteins | sample MGYA00433077_ERZ781398 | MGnify/ENA primary metagenome ERZ781398 (study PRJEB29847, sample SAMN06458254) | wastewater metagenome | isolation source: Wastewater bioreactor | place: South Africa: Cape Town | study: EMG produced TPA metagenomics assembly of the... | reverse complement strand
GGCGAACTCGGGTTACCTGACCCGCCGTCTGGTCGACGTGTCGCAGGACTGCGTCGTGATCGAGGATGATTGCGGCACGACCCGTGGTATGGAAATGCGCGCGATCATCCAGGGCGGTTCGACGATCGCCTCGCTGGGCGAGCGCATCCTGGGCCGTACGACGCTCGAGGATGTTGCCGACAAGGACGGCAATGTCATCGCTCCCGTCGGCACGCTGCTCGACGAAGCCACGGTCGCCCGGATCGAGGAAGCCGAAGTGCAGGCGGTGAAGATCCGCTCGCCGCTGGTCTGCGAAGCCAGCTTGGGCGTCTGCGCCAAATGCTACGGCCGCGACCTTGCGCGCGGTACGCCGGTGAACATCGGTGAAGCGGTTGGCGTCATCGCGGCGCAGTCGATCGGTGAACCGGGCACGCAGCTGACGATGCGTACCTTCCACATCGGCGGTGCGGCGCAGGTCAACGAACAGTCGAACCTTGAAGCGATTTCGGACGGCACGATCGAATATCGCGACATGGAAACGATCGTCGACCAGCGCGGTCGCCGTCTGGCGCTGTCGCGTTCGGGTGAAATCGCGGTCATCGACAGCGAAGGCCGCGAACGCGCGACGCACAAGCTGCCCTATGGTGCACAGATCATGCACAAGAACGGCGAGAAGGTGAAGAAGGGCGACCGGATTGCCGAATGGGATCCGTTCACCATGCCGCTCATCACCGAAAAGAATGGCATCGTGAAGTATCAGGATCTGGTCGATGCCAAGACGCTGACCGAACAGGTCGACGAAGCGACGGGTATCGCCCAGCGCGTCGTGATCGAATATCGCACCACCGGTCGCGGCAAGAAGGAAGACCTTCAGCCGCGCCTGACCCTGCTCGACGATGCGTCGGGTGAAGCCGCGCGCTATCTGCTCGCGGTCGGCACGATGATCTCGGTCGAAGACGGTCAGGAAGTGAAGGCGGGCGACGTTCTGGCCCGTGTCACCCGCGAAGCGTCGAAGACGCGCGACATCACCGGCGGTCTGCCGCGTGTTGCCGAGCTGTTCGAAGCGCGCATTCCGAAGGACAATGCGGTCATCGCAAAGCTTTCGGGTCGCATCGAATTCGTCAAGGATTACAAGGCGAAGCGCAAGATCGCGATCGTTCCGGAAGAGGGCGATGCGGTCGAGTATCTGATCCCGAAATCCAAGGTGCTCGAAGTGCAGGAAGGCGACTATGTGAAGCGCGGCGACGCGCTGATCTCGGGCTCGCCGAACCCGCACGACATCCTTGACGTGATGGGTGTCGAAGCGCTGGCCGAATTCCTCGTCGCGGAAATCCAGGAAGTCTACCGACTGCAGGGCGTGAAGATCAACGACAAGCACATCGAGGTGATCGTTCGCCAGATGCTGCAGAAGGTCGAGATCACCGACGGCGGCGACACCACGCTGCTGCCGGGCGAACAGCTCGATTATCTGGAGATGATGGAATATAACGCCAAGTTGCCGAAGAACGGCAAGCTCGCCGAAGGGCGCCCGGTTCTGCTGGGCATCACCAAGGCGAGCTTGCAGACGCGCAGCTTCGTCTCGGCGGCATCGTTCCAGGAGACCACCCGCGTCCTCACCGAAGCATCGGTGCAGGGCAAGGTCGACTCGCTGATGGGCCTCAAGGAAAACGTCATCGTCGGCCGCCTTATCCCGGCGGGTACCGGCGCGGCGATGAACCGCATACGCGTCACCGCCTCGTCGAAGGACGCGGCGCTGCGTGCCGCCATGCGCGCCGCCAATGAAGCGCATCTCATCGCGCCGCAGACCGCGGCCGAAGAGCATGCTGCCGAACTGGCGCAGGGCCCCGAAGCGGCGATGGGCGACGATCCGCTCGGCGCGGTCGAAGGGGAAACCCACGGCACCGATGCTGATGCCGGCGATTATCTGATCCAGAGCGACGAGGACTAAGTCCTCGCGTGCTGGGCCGCAGATAAGGCACCGAAAAAAAGCCCCGCCGGAGCGATCCGGCGGGGCTTTTTCTTTGTCCTTCAGAAGCTCGGCCGAAATGCCGCCTGTCTCGCCGTCAGCTCGCGGCGACCTCCAGCCCGCGCTGGACCGCTGGACGCGCGAGGCCGCGGTCGAGCCATGCCTGCACATGTTTGAAGCGATCGAAGCCGACGATGTCGGCCGCATCATAGAAACCGATCAGGTTGCGCACCCATCCGAGCATCGCGATGTCGGCGATACTGTAATCGGCGTCCATCACCCAGCTCCGGCCGTCGAGCCGCGCGTCGAGAACGCCAAGCAGCCGCGCCGATTCCGTCGCGTAGCGATCGCGCGGGCGCTTGTCCTCATAATTGCGGCCGGCGAATTTGTGGAAGAAGCCGAGCTGGCCGAACATCGGTCCCATGCCGCCCATCTGCCACATCACCCACTGGATCGCTTCGTAACGCCGGTTCGCCTCGGCGGGCAGGAACTGGCCGGTCTTGTCGGCGAGATAGATCAGGATCGCTCCCGATTCGAACAGCGCCAGCGGTGTGCCGTTCGGCCCGTCTGGATCGTAGATCGCGGGAATCTTGCCGTTCGGATTGAGCGCCAGAAAGGCCGGGTCATGGCTTTCGTTGGCCATGATGTCGATGCGATGCGCTTCATAGGGCAGGCCGCATTCCTCGAGCATGATGCTGGGCTTGACCCCGTTCGGGGTCGGCGCGGTGAAAAGCTGCAGCCGCTCGGGATGCTGTGCGGGCCATTTGGCGAAGATGGGATGTGCAGCGGTCATGCGCCGGCCTCCCGCTTCAGATGTTCGTGGTGGCGGATCACCTCGTCGATGATGAAGCGCAGGAATTTCTCGCTGAATTCGGGATCGAGGTCGGCCTCGCGCGCCAGCGCGCGCAGCCGTTCAACCTGCCGTGCCTCGCGGTCGGGGTCGGCGGGGGGCAGGTCGATCTTCGCCTTGAGTTCGCCGACCGCCTTCGTCACCTTGAACCGTTCGGCGAGCATGTAGACGAGCGCTGCGTCGATATTGTCGATGCTCTGGCGGTAGCGGCTGAGTTGATCGTCCATGCGCGGCTCCTCTTGCGTCGGGCACGCTTGGCACCGGCGGGGGGCGGGTGGCAAGCCGAAAGTCGTTGCAAAATTGCAGGCGCACGGCCAAGGCAGCCCGTGTCATGACTGCCGAAATCCATCAGCTCCACGGCGACCGTCCGCCCTCGCTCGATCCGATGATGGCGCTTGTCGCCGCCGACATGAACGAGGTGAATTCGGTCATCCTCGACCGGATGCAGTCCGAAATTCCGCTCATTCCCGAACTCGCCGGACATCTGATCGCGGGCGGCGGCAAGCGGATGCGCCCGATGCTGACGCTCGCCTGCGCGCAGTTGCTCGACTATCCCGGGCGCCGCCATTGCAAGCTCGCCGCCGCGGTCGAATTCATCCACACCGCGACCCTGCTTCACGACGATGTCGTCGACGGATCGGACCTGCGCCGCGGGCGCAAGACCGCCAACATCATCTGGGGCAACAGCGCGTCGGTGCTCGTCGGCGATTTCCTGTTCGCGCGTTCGTTCGAACTGATGGTCGAGGACGGCTCGCTCAAGGTGCTCAAGATCCTCAGCCATGCTTCGGCGGTGATCGCGGAAGGCGAAGTGAACCAGCTTTCGGCGCAGCGCCGTGTCGAAACCAGCGAGGACCAATATCTCGCGATCATCAACGCCAAGACCGCCGAACTGTTTGCCAGCGCGTGCAAGATCGCCGCGGTCGTTGCCGAGCGCGACGAGGCGACCGAGGCAGCGCTCGACGCATACGGCCGCAATCTGGGCATCGCCTTTCAGCTTGTCGACGATGCGATCGACTATGTTTCGGACGCCGAAACGATGGGCAAGGGCGTCGGCGACGATTTCCGCGACGGCAAGGTCACCCTGCCGGTCATCCTCGCTTACGCGCGCGGCAGCGCCGAAGAACGCGAATTCTGGAAGCAGGCCATCGTCGGCCACCGCGCTTCGGACGACGATCTCGCCTATGCGACCTCGCTCCTGCTCAAGCACGACACGATCGCCGACACGCTGGCGCGCGCGCGGCATTATGGTCAGCGCGCGGTCGATGCCATCGGGGGCTTTCGCAGCAGCCAGGCCAAGGCGGCGCTGACCGAAGCCGTCGCCTTTGCGGTCGCCCGCGCCTATTGAGGCGGCGATGACGACCGCCGGGCCCTTCCTGCCCATCGACGCGGTGCTGCCCGACATCATGGCGGCGCTGCTCTTGAAGCCCAACGCCGTCGTCGTCGCGCCGCCGGGCGCGGGCAAGACGACGCGCGTCGCGCCGGCCTTGCTGCGCGAGCCATGGTGCAAGGGCGCGGTGTGGCTGCTCTCGCCACGGCGCCTCGCGGCGCGGGCGGCGGCCGAGCGCATTGCCGAGGAAATGGGCGAAGCGGTCGGCGGGACGGTCGGCTATGCGACGCGCCTCGACAGCAAGCAGTCTGCGGCGACGCGCCTTCTGGTGATGACGCCGGGTCTGTTCCGCAACCGCATTCTTTCCGATCCCGAACTCAAAGGCGTGTCGGCGGTATTGTTCGACGAAGTCCACGAACGCAGCCTCGACGGCGATTTCGCGCTCGCGCTCGCAATCGATGCGCAGCAGGGGCTGCGTGACGATCTGCGGCTCGTCGCAATGTCGGCGACGCTCGACGGCGCGCGCTTCGGAGCGCTGCTCGGCGATGCGCCGGTGGTCAAGAGCGAAGGCAAGAGCTGGCCGCTTGATCTGCGCCATATCGGGCGCCGCGCCGAGGATCGGCTGGAAGCGAGCGTGCTCGCCGCGGTGCGGCAGGCGCTGGCCGATGAGAAGGAAGGCGACATGCTCGCCTTTCTGCCCGGCGCCGCCGACATCGAGCGCGCAGCGGCGGCGGTCGAGGCGGCGGGTCTGCCGCTTGTCGTCCACCGGCTCCATGGGCAGATCGACCCCGCGATGCAGCGCAAGGCGCTGGTGCGCGACCCCGGCGGCGCGCGCAAGCTGATCCTCGCGACGAGCATTGCCGAAACCAGCCTGACCATCGACGGGGTGCGAATCGTGATCGATGCTGGCCTGTCGCGGCGTCCGCGCTTTGACAAGGCGGCGGGTATCGCGCGACTGGTCACCGAACGCGCGAGTCAGGCGTCGGCGACGCAGCGCGCGGGACGCGGGGCGCGGCAGGGGCCGGGGGTTGCCTACCGGCTGTGGGAGGCGGCGGCGACCGCCGGGATGCCGCCCTTCGATCCGCCCGAAATCCACGAAAACGACCTGATGCCCGTGGTGCTCGACTGCGCGAGTTGGGGGATCGTCGACCCGCGCCAGCTCGGTTGGCTCGATCCGCCATCGCCCGCTGCGATCGCAGAGGCGAAGGCGCGGTTGCAGGCGATCGGTGCGCTGGGTGAGGATGGGCGAATTACCGCGCATGGCAAGGCGCTCGCGGCGGTGCCGCTGCCGGTCCCGCTCGCGCATATGCTGCTCGACGCGGCGGCGGCGGGCGAGGGCGATCTGGCAGGGGAACTGGCGGTCCTGCTGACCGAGCCGGGCCTCGGCGGCCGCGGCGCCGATGTCGAGGCACGGCTGGGGCGCTGGCGGGGCGTCAGGGGCGAGCGTGCCGAGGGTGCGCGGCGGCTCGCGCGACGGCTCGCCGGGGTTGGCGGGCGATTGGCGTCCGGCCCGCGAACGGACGAAACACGCTCGATCGGCGGCTGGATCGCCACCGCCTGGCCCGACCGCGTTGCGCGCCAGCGCGCCGGCCAGCGCGGCGAATATCTCAGCGTCGGGGGACGGGCCTACAAGATCGATCCCGTCGACCCGCTCGCCAATGCCGAATGGCTCGCCATCGCCGATGCGCAGGGCCATGCCGCCGGCGTCCGCATCCTCGCCGCTGCGCCGATCGCGGCGGCCGAGGTCGAGGCGATCTTCGCTGATCGCATCGTCCAGCAGAGCGCCAGCGTCTATGACGCCGCGAACGACCGCGTCGATCACCGGCGCGAGCGGAGACTGGGCGCGATCGCGCTGTCAAGCGGCAAGGCCGGGCGCGATGCGGGCGCGGAAGATGATGTGGCGGTCCGGCTTGCCGCGGTTCGCGACAAAGGGCTGGGTCTGATCGGCTGGGGGGCCGCGGCGCAGGCGCTGCGCCAGCGCGCGTCCTTTGCCGGGCTCGACGCGTTGTCGACGGGCGCGCTCGCCGACAGTCTCGACCTGTGGCTTGAACCGTTGCTCGATGGCGCGCGCGGTCTGCGCGATATTGGCGATCGTCGGCTTACCGATGCGCTGATGGGGTTGCTCGACTGGCCGGCGCGGCAATTGCTCGAAAAGCTCGCTCCCGCCGATTACACCACCCCCGCAGGCAGCCGTCACGCGATCGATTATGGCGCCGAGGGCGGCCCGACGGTCAGCGTGCGGGTGCAGGAAATGTACGGGCTGGCGCGCCATCCGACCGTCGGCGATCCGCCGATACCGCTTGTCCTGGCGCTAACCTCGCCCGCGCACCGTCCGATCCAGACGAGCCGCGACATCGCGTCGTTCTGGAGCGGAAGCTGGCGCGAGGTCGCGAAGGAAATGCGCGGCCGCTATCCCAAGCATAGCTGGCCCGACGATCCGGCGACCGCGCGCCCAACGTTGCTGACCAAGGCGGCGCAGGCGCGGCGCGATGCGCAATAGCCCCCTTTTCGCGGCGCGACAGAGCCGCTAAGGCGACGGCATAGCAATCCAGTCAGGGACTCTCCGATGAAAGCGCGTATTTTCCAGAAGCCCAAGAATGCGATGCAGTCGGGCCGTGCCGGCACCCACCGATGGTTCCTGGAATATGCCCCCGCCGAAGCGCGCAAGGCCGATCCGCTGATGGGCTGGGCGGGTAGCGGCGATACGCAGCGGCAGCTTCGTCTGAGCTTCGCAACGCGCGACGAAGCGATTGCCTATGCGGCGAAGAACGGGATCGAGGTCGAGGTCATGCCGACCCCGGTGCGCACGCTCAAGATCCAGGCTTACGCCGACAATTTCCGTTGATCGGTCGTCGTCCCCAGGTTTGCGGGGGCGACGCGTGCCATTCGCCTGTCGGCGCTTATTCCGCGTCGGGCTGCAACAGCTTGTGCAGGTGGACGACGACATATTTCATTTCGGCATCGTCGACCGTGCGCTGCGCCGCGGCGCGCCAGGCTTTTTCGGCCGACTTGTAATCGGGAAACAGGCCCACGACGTCGAGGTTCGACAGGTCGACGAAATCGAGGCCCTGCGGATCGCTGACGCGCCCGCCGAACACCAGATGCAATTTGCTCATTTTTTGGTTCCTTGCCGCTACGGCGTGGGGAAGGGAGAGGCCGAGGCCCCTACCAGCACCGCGCCGCTCGGGCAAGTAGGCCCAGCATAGGCTTTAGTCGGATTTGCGACCCTTCGGAAGCAGCGAACCGAGCAGCGCGCCGATCGCGGCGGCACCGGCGAGCAGCGTTAGCGGCTGGTCCTTCGCGATGTCCTTGAGCTTGCCGTTGGCGCGGGTCGCCTGCGCCTTGCCCTTTTCATAGGCGTGACCGGCGGCTTCGCGCGCGGCGTCGGCCTGTTCGCGTCCCTTTGCAGCAAGCTCGCTCGACGCAGCGCGGGTGCGGTCTGCGAGGTCGCTGGTCGCGGCGCGGGCGCGGCCATAGCCTTCCTGAATGCGCGCCTTGGCCGCCTCGGCGGTGGCACGCGCATTTTCCGCGGTTTTCTCCGCAAGTTCACTCGCTTTTGCCTGCGCGTCGCGGGCGGTTTCACCGAAGGGCTTCATCATCTTCCTCCATTTGTTCGATATCTTCGGCCGCGCCCGCGGTAGCGGGACGCAGCCGGTCGGCAAGATCGCTCGCCACATTCTGGATGCGCCGCGCGAGGCGGGGGGCATGCTCCTTGATCGGCTCGCGCAGGAGCCACAGCGTACCGGCGACCGCGGCCAGCGCGATAGGCAGGCGGTTGCTGCGAAATTCATCGCGGACCGCCTGCGCGGTGTCGTCGACCTTTGCCTGCAAGCGATATTTGCCGCGATCGATGAGCGCACTCGGTTTGAAGGCGGCGCGCGCCGTGTCGGCCTGACGCCGCAAGGCCGTGCGCTGCAGCATCGACCGGCGCAGCGCGTTGACGAGGCGGTTGCGGGCGGCGGACATCAATCGTCACTCCCTTGCGGTGACAGGTCGCTGCGCAGGGCAAGCTTCACATCGCCCGCACTTCGCTTTGCGCGCCAGCCGGCGAAGCCCGCGAGCCCGATCAGCGCCGCGACCACGATCAGCGTCGCGAGCAGCGGGCCGACGTGCGGCGCGAGCACCAAGATCGCGCCGAAGGCAACCGCGAGCAACGCCACGAGCAGCGCGCAGGCCGCGACAAAGCCCCACGCCGACGCCCATTTGACCCCGTGCGAGGCCAGCGCACCGCGCGCTTCGAGAAGCGCCAGTTCGGCCTGCACCGTCTGCTTGGCATCGTCGACGAGATCGCGAACGATATCTTCGAGCGGTACCGGCGGCGGCGTGCTGGGCGGCCCGTCGGGCGCATAGCCATGGCTGATGCCGCCGAAGCCGTGCGGATCGGACGCCGATGCAGAGGTCGGTGGAGGGGGCGGTTTCTGTACGGGCAAGGGGCGATCAGTCGTTGCTCGACCCGCCCTTGAGCATACGGGCCAGCACAAAGCCGATCACCGCCGCCGCACCAACCGCGACCGCCGGGCTCTTCTTGACGAAATCGCGGGTCGCGCCCGCCAGTTCGTCGAGATCCTTCTGATCGAGGGACGAGGCAAGGCCGGCCACCGTGGTCGCGGCCGAGCGGGCATAATCGCCATATTGCTTGCCGAATTTCGAATCCACCGTGTCGGCGCTATCCTCGAGCATCTTGGCCAGGCTGCCGACGGTTTCAGCCGCCTTGTCCTTGCCCTTGGTCGCGGCTTCGCGCGCCTTTGCCGATGCCTGATTGGCAAAGCTCGTCGCATCTTCCTTGATCGACGCGGCCTTCTTCGACGCTTCGGCCTTGATCGTGTCGCGGGTCACGGCGAGCTGGTCGCGGATCGGATGATCCTTTGCCGCCGCCTTTGCCTTCGCGGCCGGCGCTGCCTTGGTGGCGGCGGGCTTTGCGGGTGCCTTGGGGCGGGGAGCTGCCTTCTTGGTCGCGGGAGTAGCGGCTTTGGCCATCACATCGTCCTCTTCATTTTTGTTGGGGGCGCGCACGCGTCGCGCCGTCCGCGGTCCTACCTCAATCTATATAGCAAGCGCGGCGATTTGGTTCCATAGCGCGCCGAAAATCCCGTGAAATTCCTATGCGACGTGTTGCTTTGGCGGCGGGGCGCCGATAACAGGCGGGCGCCTTTCCAACCGGCCGCCCTTCGGCCCCGCAGCAGGACCCGACCCATGACCGCCATCATCGACATTCGCGGCCGCGAAATTCTCGACAGCCGCGGCAATCCGACCGTCGAAGTCGACGTGCTGCTCGAAGACGGCAGCTTCGGCCGCGCCGCGGTTCCTTCGGGCGCCTCGACCGGCGCGCACGAGGCGGTCGAACTGCGCGATGGCGACAAGGGCCGCTATCTGGGGAAGGGCGTGACGAAGGCGGTTGCCGCCGTAAACGGCGAGATTGCCGAGACGCTGATCGGCCTCGATGCCGAGGATCAGCGCGAGCTCGACATGGCAATGATCGACCTTGATGGCACGTCCAACAAGGGCCGCCTCGGCGCCAATGCGATCCTCGGCGTCAGCCTGGCGGCGGGGAAGGCCGCGGCCGACGCGCGCGGCCTGCCGCTCTATCGCTATGTCGGCGGCGTCTCCGCCCGCACGCTGCCGGTGCCGATGATGAACATCATCAACGGCGGCGAACATGCCGACAACCCGATCGATTTCCAGGAATTCATGATCATGCCCGTCGGCGCCGGCAGCATCGCCGAAGCCGTGCGCTGGGGCAGTGAAATATTCCACACGCTGAAAAAAGGCCTGTCGGCGAAGGGCCTCGCCACCGCGGTGGGCGACGAGGGCGGCTTCGCCCCGAACCTCGCGTCGACGCGCGCTGCGCTCGACTTCATCGCCGCGTCGATCGATCAGGCGGGCTTCAAGCTTGGCAGCGACGTGGTGCTGGCGCTCGACTGCGCCGCGACCGAGTTCTTCAAGAACGGCAAATACGAAATCAGCGGCGAAGGCCTGTCGTTCAGCCCCGAGCAGATGGCAGAATATCTTGCCGCGCTGGTCAAGGATTACCCGATCAAGTCGATCGAGGATGGGATGAGCGAAGATGATTTCACCGGCTGGAAGGCGCTCACCGACCTGATCGGCGACAAGTGCCAGCTCGTCGGCGACGATCTGTTCGTAACCAATCCGGTACGGCTGGAGGAGGGCATCAAGACCGGCCTTGCCAACTCGCTGCTCGTCAAGGTCAACCAGATCGGCACGCTGTCGGAAACGCTCGACGCGGTCGATATGGCGCACCGCGCGCGCTATACTGCGGTGATGTCGCACCGTTCGGGCGAGACCGAGGATGCGACGATCGCCGACCTCGCGGTCGCGACCAACTGCGGCCAGATCAAGACCGGCAGCCTTGCGCGTTCGGACCGGCTTGCGAAGTACAACCAGCTCATCCGCATCGAGGAAGAACTGGGCGATATGGCACGCTATCCGGGGGCGGCGATTTTCGGGTGATGGCTTGGGTGGGGTGACCATGTATGTCGGAAGGAATTATTCGCAAGTCGCTACCCGACATGTTGAGGGCGGCAGTGAGCAGGGGCCTTCCGCAAGGTTGGGTGTATCTTCCTGACGGCGAAATTACCGTCGCGTCCGATTGCGTCCTGATTGCCGATGAGGCGTATCAGGATGAAGAGGAACTGGAAGTTATTGGGCGTCAGCTCGGGTTTCCTAGGGAGGGGCTGGACACGCAAACAGTTGAAGATGTTTGCGATGCAGCTGCTAGGTTGTCCGCTTCTCCCGACGATGAAGTCTACGTTCAGGCGTTCGTATATTATTGGAAGTTTGACGCGTATCTTCCGTCCCTTGGCGCACCTGATCCGCTCCCTGCAGATATTGTTCTTCGAGAGCTGGATAGGGAGTTTTACGACTCTTTGGGGGAGGAAAGGGCGGCATCTCGTTGTCGTCGTGAAGGATGCGAACGTGGCGCTATTAATATGAGTGCTTTCTGTCGGAAGCATCATTTTGAGATGGTTCGTCTGCGACCCTGCATTTTCGAATAGCAAATGATATTGGAAAACTACGGTTTGCCGCCTTGACGCCGCGAATCAACTCTGATTCAAGAACCGAAATGACGCAGCGCCACAAATTCCGTAAATCGATGAGCCGGGCGGTCGGGCCGACGGTGGCGCTGATCGCGGTGCTGGCGATGATCGGCTATATCATTTTCGGGCCCACCGGCCTTTATGCGTGGGGCGATTACGGCCAGTCGGTCGAAAAGAAGCGCGTCATCCTGTCCGAGCTCACCAAGAAGCAGAACGAGCTGCAGAACCGGGTGAACCTGCTCGGGCGGCAGCGCGTCGATCCCGATCTGGCCGACGAATATGTTCGCGAAAAGCTGGGCGTGATGCACCCCGACGAGATCGCCATTCCGATGGACCCCGCGGAAAAGCCCGCGGCCCCCGCGCCCAAGGCCGACGGCCAGCGCTGACCGGCGCTTTCCCGCCGATAAATGCATAGGTAGCCACGCAGTCGCGCCATGCCCGCGGGGCGTTGCCAAGCGGGGCGTCGCTCTCCTATAGGGGCCTTGCCGTAACGGCCAAACGCAAAGGATATCGCCTTGGCAAAAGCACCCGCGCGCAAGACTGCCGCGCCAAAAAAGACTGCATCCACCCCAGCTGCCGCGAGCAATCGCGAAACCCCGCGCGAGCCCGTCCCCTATGCGGCGACGCCCGAAGAGCTCGAGAAATTCTATCGCGAGATGCTGCTCATCCGCCGCTTCGAGGAAAAGGCGGGCCAGCTTTACGGCCTCGGCCTGATCGGCGGCTTCTGCCACCTTTATATCGGGCAGGAAGCGGTGGCGGTCGGTCTGCAGTCGGCGCTCGACGGCGACAAGGACAGCGTGATCACCGGGTATCGCGATCATGGCCATATGCTCGCCTATGGCATCGATCCGAAGGTCATCATGGCCGAACTGACCGGGCGCGCCGCCGGCATCTCGAAAGGCAAGGGCGGCTCGATGCACATGTTCAGCGTCGAGCATAAATTCTACGGCGGACACGGCATCGTCGGCGCGCAGGTCGCGCTGGGCACCGGGCTTGCCTTCGCGCACAAATATCGCGGGGACGGCGGCGTTGCGATGGCCTATTTCGGCGATGGCGCCGCTAACCAGGGCCAGGTGTACGAAAGCTTCAACATGGCCGAGCTGTGGAAGCTGCCGATCATCTTCGTGATCGAGAATAACCAATATGCGATGGGCACCAGCGTCAACCGCTCGTCGGCCGAGGACCAACTCTATCGCCGCGGCGAAAGCTTCCGCATTCCGGGCATGCAGGTCGATGGCATGGACGTGCTCGCGGTGCGCGGCGCGGCCGAGGCGGCGCTCGAATGGGTGCGCGCGGGCAAGGGACCGATCCTGCTCGAACTCAAGACCTATCGCTATCGCGGCCATTCGATGTCGGACCCCGCCAAATATCGCAGCCGCGAGGAAGTGCAGGCGGTGCGCGACAAGAGCGACGCGATCGAGCATCTGAAAAAGGCGATGATCGACGCCGGCATCGGCGAGGATCGCATCAGGGACATCGACAAGGAAATCCGCGCGGTTGTCGCGGAATCGGCCGACTTCGCCGAAAGCGCGCCCGAACCCGATCCGTCCGAACTTTATACCGACGTGCTGGTGGAGCAATATTGAGATGGCCATCGAATTGAAGATGCCGGCGCTGTCGCCGACGATGGAAGAAGGCACGCTCGCCAAGTGGCTCGTCAAGGAAGGCGACGCGGTCAAATCGGGCGATATTCTCGCCGAGATCGAGACCGACAAGGCGACGATGGAATTCGAAGCGATCGACGAAGGCACGATCGCGCAGATTCTGGTTCCCGAAGGGACCGACAATGTGAAGGTCGGCACCGTGATCGCGACGATTTCGGGCGAGGGCGAAGAGACCACCTCAACGCCCGCTCGTGCTGAGCCTGTCGAAGCACCGTCCTCCTCCTCGGCGACGCAAGAAGAGAAGAGCGGCCCTTCGACAAGCTCAGGGCAAACGGAAGCAAAGGTCGCGAAGTCCGCCCCCGCCGTGCGCGCCGCCGATCCGTCGATCCCCGCGGGCACCGCGATGGTCAAGCTGACCGTTCGCGAGGCGCTGCGCGATGCGATGGCGGAGGAAATGCGCGCCGACGACCGCATCTTCGTGATGGGCGAGGAAGTCGCCGAATATCAGGGCGCCTACAAGGTGACGCAGGGCCTGCTCGACGAATTCGGCCCGCGCCGCGTGATCGATACGCCGATCACCGAATATGGCTTTGCGGGCCTTGGCGCCGGCGCGGCGATGGGCGGGCTGAAGCCGGTCATCGAATTCATGACCTTCAACTTCGCGATGCAGGCGATCGACCACATCATCAATTCGGCGGCCAAGACCAATTATATGTCGGGCGGCCAGATGCGCTGTCCGATAGTCTTCCGCGGCCCCAATGGCGCGGCGAGCCGTGTCGGGGCGCAGCACAGCCAGAATTATGCGCCCTGGTACGCCAGCGTCCCCGGCCTGATCGTGATCTCGCCCTATGACGCCGCCGACGCCAAGGGGCTGCTCAAGGCGGCGATCCGTAGCGAAGACCCGGTGGTGTTCCTTGAAAACGAACTGCTCTACGGCCGCAGCTTCGAGCTTCCCGACGTTGAGGATTATGTCCTGCCGATCGGCAAGGCGCGCATCATGCGTGAGGGCAGCGACGTCACCATCGTCAGCTATTCGATCGGCGTCGGGCTTGCGCTCGAGGCCGCCGACGCGCTGGCGGGTGAGGGGATCGAGGCCGAGGTGATCGACCTGCGCACGCTGCGCCCGCTCGACACCCAAACCGTGCTCGCCAGCCTCAAGAAGACGAACCGCATGATCGTCGTCGAGGAAGGTTGGCCGACCTGCTCGATCGCCAGCGAACTTGCGATGGTGGCGATGGAACAGGGCTTCGACGACCTGGATGCGCCGGTGTTGCGCGTGACCGACGAGGACGTTCCGCTGCCCTATGCTGCCAATCTCGAAAAGGCGGCGCTGGTCGATGTCCCGCGCGTGATCGCGGCGGCGAAGACGATTTGCAATCGCGGCTGACATCCCGAACCTGCCCGAACTCCGCTCGTGCTGAGCCTGTCGAAGCACCGTTCTTCGTTCGCAACGTCGAAGTGAAGAACTGCCCTTCGACAAGCTCAGGGCGAGCGGTTCTTGTTTGGCGCCGTCTGTTCTATCGCGCGATCGCATGACGACCGAAACCTCGCCGATTCTCTACGGCTACCCCGACATCCGCGACCCGCGCGTGATGGTCGCGGTGCCGCGCGCGCGGCGCGAGGCGCTGGCGGCGCTGTGGGCGCTCGCGGAACGGTTGACCAAATTGCTGGCAGACGCGCGCGAGCCGATGATCGGCCAGATCAAGCTTGCCTGGTGGCGCGACATGGCGGGGCTGCTCGCGTCCGATCCCGCCGCGCTACCGAAGGGTGAGCCGCTGCTCGCCGAATTGCAGCGGAGCTGGGCAGGGCGGGGCGGGCTCGATGCGCTGGTCGATGCCGCCGAAGCGGTGCTGCTTGCCGAAGACGCCGAAGCGCGGACCGCGGCCGGCGCAGCGTTCGGCGAGGCCCTGTTCGCGCTGTCGGGCGGCGCGGGCGGTGCGCGATGGGGGCTGGTCTGGCTGGCCGGGCAGCAGGACACGGCGGACGCCGCGACGCAGCTTGTTCGCGATGCCTGTAACCGGCCGGCACCCCCGCGCGGATTGCTCGGCGGCAGGGCGCTGCTGATGCTCGATCGCTGGTCGGCGGCCATTGCGGCACGCGGCGGCGACCGGCGCTGGCGCAGCGAAGGCTTGCTGCTTTTCCGGATCGGCCTGACTGGCCTTTGACGGGCCTTACCGGCCTTTGACCGGAAAGTGTTGTGGCGGGGGTGGAAATGCCGCCCCCGAGCCTCTATCTTGGCGCAAACGAGATAGGGTCGCAGGGGAAATTGCGATGTTTAACGGGCTCGTCGCCTATCTGGACTCGATCAAGGCGCGCGATCCCGCGCCGCGTTCGCGCTGGGAAATTCTGCTCTATCCGGGGCTGCTCGCCGTCGGCATGCACCGCATTGCCCACTGGTTGTTCGAGGCGGACCTGTTCTTCCTCGCGCGCTTCGTCAATCATCTGTCGCGCTGGCTGACCGGCATCGACATCCATCCCGGCGCCACGATCGGCCGCCACCTGTTCATCGATCATGGCTTTGGCGTCGTCATCGGCGAAACCGCCGAGATCGGGGACAATGTATCCATCTATCAGGGCGTGACGCTGGGCGGCACCGACCCCGCGAACGGCATTGGCGGCAAACGCCACCCGACGCTGTGCGACGATGTGATCGTCGGGTCGGGCGCGCAAATTCTGGGCCCGGTGATCGTCAATTCGCGCGCGCGCGTAGGCGCCAATGCGGTGGTGACCAAGGATGTGCCCGAAGGCGCGGTGATGGTGGGCATCCCGGCGCGGTCGACCTTGCTCGACGCGACCGAATATGCGCGCGACTTCGTGCCCTATGGCACCCCGTGCAATGAAGCCTTCGACCCGGCGACGCAGAAGCTCGAAATCCTGCAATGTCAGCTCGAAGTGTTGCAGAAGCAGCTCAAGACGCTGCTCGATGAGCGCGCCGCATCGGGTGAGGGCGATGATGCGCCGCGCCGCAAGGGAGGCCGGAAAAGCGCCTGATGGGGACGGTGACGCCCCTTCCATATGCGGGGCGGGCATTGCCGCAACAGACCGGCTTCGACCGCGACGAGCTGATGCGCATCCTCGATCTCTATGGCCGCATGGTCGCAGCGGGGAAGTGGCGCGACTATGCGATGGATTTCCACCGCGACGTCGCGATCTTCTCGGCGCACCGCCGAACGCCCCGAATATCGCATAGAAAAACGCCCCGCCTTGCGGAGCCGTCAGGGCATGTGGGCCCTTGTCTCCGAAGGCGGGGCAGTGCTCAAGCGCGGGGACGAGCTTTCTAACGTGCTCGCCCCCGTCGAGCGCAAGCTTATGAAGCTGGTTGGGGACGGATCGTAGCGGGCAACTGGTTCGCCACGTCCGCCGGCAGCATGCCGACGACCATCGCCCGCGCATTCTGCCAGAAGGCCGACAGCATGAGCAGCGCCGAACCGATGACGAAGGCCGTGAGCGCGACGTTGAGTTCGACCGCGCCGAAGGTGCGGAACAATTCGGTCATCGCGAACAGCACATAGGCGAGTGCCGAGACGAGCAGCGCGCGGCGATCGATCGCGAGCGCGATCAGCCCGAAGACGATATAGATGCCGACGACCATCACCGCAGCACCGCTGGTGATATTGTCGCCGCTCGTGACGCCGAGCAGATGGAACACCGGATGCGCGATCATCGGCGCGGCGAGCAGGTGAAGCCAGAAGGCAACGTCGCTGCGCCGCGTCGTGCGCGTCCGGTCGCTACGGTCCCACCACATCGCGAGCGTGAAGACGCCGACACCGAGTATCAGCGCCATCAACAGCGTCTGCGACGGATCGGGCATCCCGACGACCGAAAGGATCAGCGCAACCGCCGTGGCGGCAAGCGCGGCGGTGCCGGCGGCAACCGTCACGGGCACCATGAACCGCTTCCAGTGCAGCCACGTCGCGCCGGCGGTGACGAAAGCGATGCCGCCCGCGATCAGCGCGCCGGTCGTTTCGCTCAGATGATTGCCGAAGATCGCCTCGCCATGCTTGACGAGGAAGCCGATCATCGTTGCGGCAACGCCGCCCGAAAAGGCGAGGACGAGCAGGATGCTGGGCAGCGCCATGCGGCGGCGGCGGGTGAAATATTCGGCGAGCAGCCACGCCGAACCGGCGACGAAGACCCCCGCGAGCGCCGGATGGATCGATTCGCCGATCCACGCCACCGCGACCAGCAGGATCACCGCGGCAATGCTGACGAAAATATCGTTGAAACCGGTAATGAGTCGGAAGGATTCCTCATCCGCTCCGGGGGCGTCGCGCAGCGATGCAATATGCGTCCGAAAGGCGGTAGCCGCCTCCGGCGTCAGAACTTTTGCATCGACCGCAGCTTGCAGGTCGCTTTCGCTATACATCGGGGTCGTCCTTCTTAGACCGATCCCCTTGCCCCACGCAGGGTATAGCGAAAGCGTATTGCTGTGTCAATACAGTGGGGCGCCATATCCTCCCTGTCGCGAAGCGATGGGAGGGGGACCGCCCGAGGGGTTGTGGAGGGGCTGAGCGCAAAGAGCTCGCTACGTTCCCCGCGCCTCCGTCAGCCCTGCGGGCTGCTACCTCCCCACCGCTGCGCGGCAGGGAGGAGCAACCACTCAGCCGAGCGCCTGCAAGGCCTTCATCACCACCATCGACTGTTCGCTGCCCGACTGGGGCACGATTTCGCCGGTGCGGTCGATGATCTTGTCCCACGCCGCGGCGACGCCTTCGGGCGTGCGCTGGTCTTCGGGGAGGGCGACGCCGGGGGTCGCGGTGATATAGGCGGCGTGATAAGCGCCCGCGCCCGCGCCGACGATCATGTTCGACGGCGCATCTTCGCTCACCAGGAACAGCGCGGCCGGCGCAACATTTTCGGGGGTGAATTTCTCGAACAGTTCGGGCGGGAAAATGTCTTCGGTCATGCGCGTGCCCGCGACCGGCGCGATCGTGTTGCAGCGGATGTTATATTTCGCGCCCTCAAGGTGCAGCGTCTTGGTCAGACCGGCGAGGCCGAGCTTCGCCGCGCCATAATTGGCCTGGCCGAAATTGCCGTAGAGGCCGGTCGACGAAGCGGTCATCAGGATGCGGCCATAGGCCTGGTCGCGCATCAGATCCCAGCATGCCTTGGTGACGTTGGCGCTGCCGAGCAGATGGACCTGCACGACGAGGTTGAAATCCTCCATCGTCATCTTGGCAAAGCTCTTGTCGCGCAGGATGCCGGCGTTGTTGATCAGGATGTGGACGCCGCCCCATTCCTCTTTCGCCTTGGCCACCATTTCGACCATATGCTCATATTCGGTGACGCTGCCGCCGTTCGACATGGCGGTGCCGCCCGCGGCGCGGATTTCCTCGACGACCTGCAGTGCGGCGTCCGAATGGCCGGTGCCATCGCGCGCGCCGCCGAGGTCGTTGACGACGACCTTCGCGCCGCGCCGGGCGAGTTCGAGCGCATAGGCGCGGCCCAGGCCGCCGCCGGCGCCGGTGACAATGGCAACGCGGCCGTCAAATTTGATCGTCATGCTGATCTCCTATCGGGGGCATCCCGCAAAAGGTTGCCCAAGAAAACTGGCACGTCCTTAACCGCTCGCGGCGGGCAGGCAAGGGGGGAGGGGCAATTTTGGCGGGTGCAACAAAATGTCATCTGTCATCGAAATGTAACCGAAATGACGTGCGACTGTCATCTGACCGTCATAACAGCGCCTCCGGATCGTCACCTTTTCGCAATGGAGCCTTCTGCATGCGTCCGACCCTGACCGCCGCCCTGTTGGCGACGACGATGTTCTGCATCCCCACGACCGCGCATGCGCAGGCGATGAGTGCGGAGGAAGCCGCCGCGCTGCGCGCCGAACTGGCTGCCCTCAAGGCCAAGGTCGAGACGCTCGAAGACCGCCTCGATGCCGCGACCGCGCCGGGCGCCGTTCCATCGGGCACGGTGACCGCAGCGACGCCAGCACTCGCCCCGGTAACGGCCGCGGCAGCCCCCGCGAAACCCGGCCCGGACATCGCGTGGAAGGGCGCGCCCGAGATCAAGACCGCCGATGGCTGGAGCTTCAAGCCGCGCGGCCGCATCCAGCTCGATCTTGCCAGCATCGACGCGCCGCCGGGCGTTACCGACACGCATGGCGGCCTCGCGACCGAATTCCGCCGCGTCTATCTGGGCGTCGACGGCAAGATTCCGGGCGGAATCAGCTACCGCGTCGAGGCCGATGTCGCGAACAGCTCGGTCGAACTGACCGACGTCTATCTGACCTATGGCACCGGCCCGCTCTCGATCACCGCCGGGCAGATCAAACCTTTCTGGTCGCTCGAGGAAATGACGAGCGACCTCTTCACCAGCTTTGCCGAACGTGCCGCCTTTACCCAGGCGTTCGGATTCGAGCGGCGCGTCGGCCTGTCGGGCCAGTATAAGGGCAAGGCGCTGCTCGTGCAGGGCGGGGTGTTCGGCGACAATGCCAACGACCTGCTGAGCGATTCGGATAATAGCGTGAGCGTCGACGGCCGGGTGGTGTGGATGCCCCGCTTCGGCGATACCCAGCTTCACCTCGGGGCATCGGCGCACTGGCGCAAGGCGAACGACGGACCGAGCGCGGTGCGCTACGCCGCGCGACCCTTTGTCCACACGACCAACAGCCGCCTTGTCGACACCGGCACTTTCACCGCGACGAGCGAGCGCGGATTGGGGCTTGAGGGCGCGCTGATCGCCGGCCCCTTCCACGTCGCCAGCGAAGGCTTCTGGCAGACCGCGCGCCGTCCGGGCCTTGCCGACCCGACCTTCTTTGGTGGCTATGCCGAAGTCGGCTATGTGCTGACGCGCGGCGATCGCCGCGGGTACAAGGACGGCAGTTTCGACCGGCTCGCACCGTCGCGCCCGATCACCGCGGGCGGCCCCGGCGCGATCGAGATCAACGCCCGGTACGACCATCTCGACCTCAGCGATGCCGGCATCGCCGGCGGGCGCCAGCGCACGCTGGGCGTCGCGGTCGTGTGGGCACCGATCCCCTATCTGCGCCTGACCGCCAACTACGGCCATCTGATGTACGACGATGCCGCGATCGGCAGCACGAGCGGCGACCGCAACTATTCGGCCGACGCCTTCGGCCTGCGGACGCAGATCGACTTCTGATTGGGAGAGTCTGCTTTGGGGTGGGAAGCTGCCACCCGCTATTTTCGTCATCCCGGCGAAGGCCGGGATCTCTCCGGTGCGCTATTCCGTTAGGTAGAGATCCCGGCCTTCGCCGGGATGACGATGAAAGAAAGATCGGCCGACAGCCGCAAACGGCCGTTAGCCGTCAATCACAGAGCCGCCCCGCAAGCGAATCTTCTGCCCGATCAGACGCTTTTCCCCACGTCGAGTGCGTAGCCTGCGGAGCGCACGGTCCGGATGATGTCGGCGGTGCCGGGCAGATTGATCGCCTTGCGCAGCCGCCGGATATGGACGTCGACGGTGCGCAGTTCGATGTCGCTGTCCTGGCCCCATACGCTGTCGAGCAACTGTCCGCGCGAAAAGACGCGGCCGGGATGCTCCATGAAGTGGCGCAGCAGGCGAAATTCGGTCGGCCCCATGCTGACCACCTGACCGCTGCGGACGACCTTGTGCGCCACCGAATCGAGTTCGATGTCGGCATAGGCCAGGACCTCGCCGGCCAGCGCCGGGCGCAGGCGGCGCAGCACCGCGGAAACGCGCGCCACCAGTTCGCGCGGGCTGAACGGTTTGGTGACATAATCATCGGCACCGGTTTCGAGGCCGCGGATGCGGTCCTCTTCCTCGCCGCGCGCGGTCAGCATGATGATCGGCACATTCGCCGATTTCGGGTTGCGGCGCAGGCGGCGGCACACCTCGATCCCCGGCAGGCTTTCGATCATCCAGTCGAGCAGGACGATGTCGGGCACGCGTTCCTCGACTAGGACGAGCGCCTGCTCGCCATCGGGGGTCTGGCGGACCGAAAAACCTTCGCGGGCGAAATGCCAGACGATGAGTTCGGCGATCGCCTCGTCATCCTCGATCAGCAGCAGGTCGGGCTGCGGCATCAGCCTTGCTCCTTCTCCGCCGTCGCGCTGTCTTCGGGCGTTTCGCCGCGTTCGCGCTCCTCCATCCGCTCACCGGTGACGACATAATAGACCATCTCGGCGATGTTGGTCGCATGGTCGCCCATGCGTTCCAGATTCTTGGCGACGAACAGCAGATGCGCGCTCTCGGTAATATATTTCGGATTTTCCATCATGAAGGTGACGAGCGTGCGGAAGATGCTGTTGTAGAAATCGTCGACATTCTTGTCGCGCACCGTGACCCGCACTGCGAGGTCGGCGTCGCGCGCCGCGAAGCTGTCGAGCGCGTCGTGGATCAGCTCGGCGACGATGGCCGACATCGACATCAGCACCGGGATCGATTCGATCGATCGCGTCTGGTCCATCAGCGCAACGCGCTTGGCGATGTTCTTCGCATAGTCGCCGATCCGTTCGACGACCGACACGATCTTGAGCGCCGCGATCATCTCGCGCAGATCGTCGGCCATCGGGGCGCGGCGCGCGATCGTCTGCACCGTGAGCTGTTCGACTTCGGCTTCGAGCGCGTCGATCTTCTTGTCGCCCTCCACCACCTGCGCCGCGAGGGCGAGGTCGCCCTTGCTGAGCGCGGTCATTGCCTGGAGGAGCGCCTGTTCGGCGCGCCCGCCCATTTCGCTGATCAGGCCGCGGAGGCGATTGATGTCCTCGTCGAACGCCTTGACCGTATGATCGTTCACAACTGCCATCGTTCTCGTTCCTGTCCTTCTTCGCCCGCGCCTTAACCGTAGCGGCCGGTGATATAATCCTTGGTGCGTTCCTGCTTCGGGTTGGTGAAGATGTCGGTCGTCTTCCCGTATTCGACCAGCGTCCCGAGGTGGAAAAAGGCGGTGCGCTGCGACACGCGGGCCGCCTGCTGCATATTGTGCGTGACGATCACGATAGCATATTTGCCGCGCAGTTCGTGGATCAGCTCCTCGATCTTGGCGGTGGCGATCGGGTCGAGCGCCGAGCAGGGCTCGTCCATCAGGATCACTTCGGGGTCCACCGCGATCGCGCGGGCGATGCACAGGCGCTGCTGCTGGCCGCCCGACAGCGCGGTGCCGCTTTCACCCAGCCGGTCCTTGACCTCGTCCCACAGGCCGGCGCGGGTCAGCGCGCGCTCGACGATGACGTCGAGGTCGGCCTTGTTCGCGGCAAGCCCGTGGATGCGCGAACCATAGGCGACATTGTCATAGATCGACTTGGGAAAGGGGTTCGGTTTCTGGAACACCATGCCGACGCGCGCGCGCAACTGCACAACGTCCATCGACGGCGCGTAGATATCTTCGCCGTCGAGCTCGATCCGGCCGGTGACGCGCGCGCTGGCGACGGTGTCGTTCATGCGGTTGAGCGACCGCAGAAAGGTCGACTTACCGCAGCCCGAGGGGCCAATGAAGGCGGTGACGAGGTCGGTGCCGACGTCGATCGACACGTCCTTGATAGCCTGCTTGTCGCCGTAGAAGACATTGACGCCCTCGGCGCGCATCTTGGGATCGGCGATGATCAGGTCGTCGTTGGTCATGGTCAGGGAGCTCATTTTCACCAGCGTTTTTCGAACTTGTTACGGAGATAGATGGCAAGCGCGTTCATCGACAGCAGCACGAACAGCAGCACGATGATCGCCGCCGAGGTCTTTTCGACGAAGCCGCGGTCGACCTCGTCCGACCAGAGGAAAATCTGCATCGGCAGCACCGTCGAGGGCGAGCAGAGGCCGCCCGGAACGTCGCCGATGAAGGCGCGCATCCCGACGAGCAGCAGCGGCGCCGTCTCGCCCAGCGCGCGCGCCATGCCGATGATCGTGCCGGTCAGGATGCCGGGCAGGGCGAGCGGCAGGACATGGTGGAACACCACCTGCACGGGACTGGCCCCGACCCCCAATGCGGCGTCGCGGATTGACGGCGGCACCGACTTGATCGCGTTGCGGCTGGCGATGACGATCACCGGCATTGTCATCAGCGCCAGCGTCAGCCCGCCGACGAGCGGGCTGGCCTGGCAGAGGCCGAACCAGTTGATGAACACCGCGAGCGCGAGCAGGCCGAAGATGATCGAGGGCACCGCGGCCAGATTGTTGATCGACACTTCGATCAGGTCGGTCCAGCGGTTCTTCGGCGCATATTCTTCCAGATAGAGCGCCGCGAGCACGCCGGTGGGGAAGGCGATCAGAAAGGCGATGAAGATCGTCATCAACGATCCCTTGAGCGCGCCCCAAATGCCCGCGACGGCAGGATCGGTCGCGTCGGCATTTTTGAAGAAGGGCGTGTGAAAGCCCGTCGACAGCTTGCCTTCCTTTTCGAGCGCATCGACCCGTTCGCCCAGCGCGCCTTTCGCGCCTTCCTTGGCGGCGATGTCGACCGCGCTCGATGCGGGGAGTTCGAACAGCGACTTGCCGTCGAGCAGTTCGGGATCGGCCTTGATCCGGGTGCGGACTTCCTTCCACGCATTTTCGCTGATCAGCTGCGATCCGTCCTTGCCCAGCGCCTCGTCGGCGGCAAAGGCGACGATGTCGGCGAGCCCGGCGTTGGCGATCACCTGATCGGCGTCGGCGTCGGACAGCCGCGCCTTGTCGACCGTCAGCGGCATCGCCTTGAAGTCGATCGGCACCGCGACATGGGTGTAGGTAAAGCCGCGCGCGCCATTGCCGACCATCACGAACAGCAGGAAGGCGAGGAAAAAGCCCGACAGCAGCACCGCGCCCAGCCCCATCGCCTTGAACCGGCGCTCGGCGGCGTAGCGGCCCGCGATGCGCTTTTGCATCGCCGCGCCTTTCCAGTCGGTCGGGGCGGTGTCTCTATTCATAAGCTTCGCGATACTTTTTGACGATGCGCAGGGCGACGATGTTGAGCAGCAGCGTTACAATGAACAGCACGAGGCCGAGCGCGAAGGCCGCGAGCGTCTTGGCGCTGTCGAATTCCTGGTCGCCGGTCAGCAGCTTGACGATCTGCGCCGTCACCGTGGTAACGCTGGCGAAGGGGTTGGCGGTGAGGTTGGCGGAGAGGCCCGCGGCCATGACCACGATCATCGTTTCGCCGATCGCGCGGCTGACCGCGAGCAAGATGCCGCCCATCACGCCCGGCAGCGCGGCGGGGATCAACACCTGGCGGATCGTTTCGTTCGGCGTCGCGCCGAGCGCGAGGCTGCCGTCGCGCATCGCCTGCGGCACCGCGTTGATGCTGTCGTCGGCCATCGACGAAACGAAGGGGATGATCATCACCCCCATCACGATACCCGCGGCGAGCGCGCTTTCGGTGCTCGCATTCGGCACGCCGAGCATTACCGCGAAATTGCGCAGCGCCGGCGCAACGGTCAGCGCCGCGAAATAGCCGTAAACGACCGTCGGCACGCCGGCGAGGATCTCGAGGCAGGGCTTCACCCATTTGCGCACCGTCGGCGCCGCATATTGGGTGAGGTAGACCGCGGTCATCATCCCGATCGGGATCGCGACGATCATCGCGATGATCGCGCCGATCAACACCGTGCCCCAGAACAGCGGGATGCCGCCGAAGGTGCCGGGCTGCGGCGCGCCGCTCTGCGGGTTCCAATAGGTGCCGAACAAAAGCTCGGTCGCGGGGACGAGGCGGAAGAAGCGGATCGATTCGAAGAGCAGCGAGAGCACGATGCCGAAGGTCGTCAGGATCGCGACGAGCGAGGCGATGAGCAGCAGCGCCATCACGATTCGCTCGACCCGCGTCCGCGCCCGGAAATCGGGCTTGATCCGCGTGAAGGCATAAAGCCCGCCGGCCAGCGCCAGCGCGAGCATCGCCGCGATGCCGATCCACGCATAGCGGTGGGTCGCATCGGCATAGGGTTTGACGAGCGGTGCCGCCTCGGCGATGCGCACCGCCGCCTGCTTGCCCTGCGCGACGGCGCGCGCGTCGGACAGCATCGCGCCGCGTTCGAAGCCGAAGGCGGGCAGGCTCTGCGCCTCGGGGCTGGCGAGCACGGCGTTGGTGATCAGCGCCGGCGACATGCTCGACCAGACGGCGAGGAAGATCGCGGCGGGCGCGAACAGCCACAGCGCGACATACCAGCCATGATATTGCGGCCGCGAATGCAGCCGGGTGCCCGTGCGGCCCGCGAGCAGCGCCGAGCGCGCCCGGCCGGCCAGCCAGCCGATCAGCGCAAGCCCCGCGATCAGGAGCAATAAGGCGGCGGCGTTGAAAGTCACATCGTCCCCGTTATCGTCTGGCCCGCCGCAACCCAAAGCGGCCGCGCGTGGCAATTTGATGACTCGGCGTCATAATTTCCGATCCGCCCGCATTCTGGTCCGTTCGCATCGAGCGAAGTCGAGATGCCCCTCGACCATGCGCTGACCCGACGGGTGTCTCGACTTCGCTCGACACGAACGGGATGGGAGCGACCCAAAAAGCGGCGGCCGGGGGCAGGGGGATGTGGCCCCCCGCGTCCCGGCCGCCGGCGGGGGAGATTATTTAAGCTCCGAACCGTCGAGCGGCGTCATGTCCTTCGCCGCGGCGGCGGCCTTCGCCGACACGTCGGGGGGCGAGATCACCAGGCCCTTGGCGGCCAGATAGCCGTCCTTCGCCGCACCCTTCAGGAATTCGGCGACATATTCGGCCAGGCCGGGGATCACGCCGACATGCGCCTTCTTGACATAGATGAACAGCGGGCGCGCGCCGGGATAGCTGCCGCCGGCGATCGTGTCATAGGTCGGGCTGACGCCCTGCACCGGAACCGCCTTGATCTTGTCCTTGTTCGCATCGAGGTACGAAAAGCCGAAGATGCCCAGGCTGTCGGGGTTCTTGTCGAGCTTCGAAATGATCAGATTATCATTCTCGCCCTGTTCGACATAGAAGGGCGCGCCGCGCAGGCCGGTGCACACCGCTTCATGCTTGTCCTTGTCGCTGTCCTTCAGCGCCTTCATCGCGGGGTCGGCATCGCAGCCCTTGCCCATGATCAGTTCCTTGAACGCATCGTAAGTGCCGCTGGTCGACGGCGGACCGAAGACCGAAATGCCGACCGCGGGCAGCGCCGGATTGACGTCTTTCCACGTCTTCGCGGTGTTCGGCTTGCCATAGGGGTTCGCCGCCAAAGCCTTATAGACATCTTCCTCGGTCAGCTTGAAGCCGGGGCCGCGCTGCGCCTCGCCCAGCGCGATGCCGTCGATGCCGACCTGGATTTCGACGATGTCCTTGACGCCATTCTTGACGCAGGTGTCGAATTCCTTCTTCTTCATGCGGCGCGAGGCGTTCGAGATGTCGGGGGTGTCGCCGCCGACGCCCTGGCAAAAGCGTTCGAAGCCGCCGCCGGTGCCGGTCGAATCGATCTTCGGCGTCTTGTTGCCCGTCGCTTCGGCGAATTTTTCGCCGACCGCGGTGGCAAAGGGATAGACGGTCGAGGAGCCGACGGCGCTGATATAATCGCGCGCGGCGCCGCCCGAGGACGCCTGGTCCTGACAGGCGGAAAGCGCCAGCGCGGCAGTCGCGGCGCAGGCGAGCAGGCCGGTGGTGCGGGCAAATTTCTTCACCATGAAATGATCCTGTCGGGGGTCGTTACCGAACCAAGCCGCCACCCCCGCGGCGACTCGCTGAGGGCCATTTGGGGGTTTTGTGTGACGCGTTTGTGACAGCGAGTGTCATGGAAGTGTCATTGACCGGCCTCACGCAGACCCGATCACAGTGCGCATAGCCTTCTAAGCCGGTCTGACTAATTCTTGGTCGTCGTCGTCACCAAGCAATCGCACAATGACCTTCTCTCCACCATGACCTGCCAATTGGCCAGCCTGATTGTGATAAATTATGTGATGTACGACATTTAGAACGGTGCCGAAATCATCAGTAGCACGTTCGCCATGTCTGTTGGACATAAGCTGATCCATTATTGCAATCTCGTTCCAGTACCTATCGTTTGCATCCAGAGAGCTGACGATATTGGGCACCAGAACACCGTGCTGGCGAGTTAGAAGGCTAAGATCGGACGGCTGTTCTTTACCTTTTTCTTCGCGATCTCGAAAAGTATCAGTTACGTCTGTCTCCGGTAAATCGGCAATATCTTGGTCTAAATCTGAGCAAGAATTTTCGGTATCAAGCCGGTTCAAATTACCTTTTAGCCGAAATGCAACTCCGATACCTCCAATTGTCATAATCCCGGCCAGCAGCGTTATGATATTCGAAAAGTTCGCGAAATAATTTGCCGCCCAAGACGCCATCGCGACCATTGCGATGGTGGCATTAATTGTATAGTTTGGAAGCTTGGTCCTGATCGAGGTTCGCGACATTTTAATCTCGAGCCGCCAGCCGGCTCCAAGCCATCCCGGCAGCGAGTGCATGCGTCTGCGTGATGGGGGATACCACTACGAATCCAGCTAAGCCACCAACGAATATAAAAAATAGAAACTGCATTACGTAAATCGCGCCGTCTCTATCCGTGATTTTTTCAAATACGTCAGACAGTCCATTAAATTTTTTCGAGTTCATCGAAGACTTCATCCAAAGCAATAGGGCTCCGAATACGCAAAATAGGTATAGCGTCAAATCGAACTTGAAAGCCATGCCTCAGCTCCATTTTTTGGAGTTTATGATTTTCAAGTTTTCTAGTGAAGACTGCAAATCTGATATAAGCTTTTCTAAATCTCTCTGCTCAAGCTGGAAAAATATATCCTTATCGTGGTCAGTCTTTATATAGCAAAGCGTAACTGCCGCTGAATCGGAAATATTTCTGCTATCATCAAATTTGAATCTAAGATCCACTTCACAGTCTATATGCCTAAAAGCGGGGATGACTGCCGACGCGATCCGCGATTTATCAACCGATAACTTGAGTGTGTCACGACAGGCGACCGTATGGTCAATTAGAGTTCCTACCGAATCTCTGTACTCATCAGGCAGCAAGTCTTGAGACGCAAAGCGGAAAAAATCTTCTTTGCTAACTTGAATATCAAATATAGCACCAACCGCCAAAGTTATAGAAGATATCAGATCTCCAACAATTTTTCCGTCCAGGCCGCTGACTTTTTTTGCCTCCTCAAGGTCGTATGAACCTTTCCCCGCAAAATTTTCTATAACATATGTCTGAACGTTTTCTCTTTTCTCGCCGTCCAATTTGGAAAATAAAGAAAATCCCATTCGAATGTGAGGAATGATGTTAGCCGGGACATCATGAAGACGGTGCCGCAACGTGATCTGGGCTAAGCTTAGGTCGTTGGTGTCCATGAAACCCTCTCGACTAGATTGTCCTAGGCCGTGTTGACAAAAGGGATTCCCAAATCCTCCTCCTTCTGATTCAAGAC